>JABAOH010076725.1_pt1 | contig 154396 bp, 144 predicted proteins | sample 7062181 | NCBI WGS metagenome assembly JABAOH01 (sample SAMN14538630, study PRJNA623070) | marine sediment metagenome | biome: marine biome [ENVO:00000428]; feature: marine pelagic biome [ENVO:01000023]; material: deep marine sediment [ENVO:00002113]; isolation source: pool of 5 deep marine...
CCGGATTCACCCTGGGCCGCCTGATGCACCAGCCCATGAACACCACTGCCATCCGGCGCGAATGCGAGGAAGGCCGGGCGATGCAGCAGGCTTTCCAGATCCAGGTCGGGGCGCTCGCTGACCAGTTCCAGGTCGAAGCGATAGGGCTGGCTGATGGCCTCGCGGCCCCGGAATTCGAGCACCTTGAAGTCGTGTTCGACGCCTTCGAGAGAAAGCGTGAAGTGGGCCTGGTTGGCTGGGGCGAACATCCATGTTCCTCCTGTTCAGTCCATGTATCAGCGCATGGGCGCTTGCGGAGCCCCGTTTAACACAGGCCGTCCGCTCTAGAATGCGTGGTTCGCGCATTCCGGAGCGACGTTGACGGAATCTGTTCAGTGCTTCGCAAAAAAGCGTTCGGCCAGGCGAGCCTGGCCGACGCGGGACCGCGGCGAATCAGCCGGCGATCGGGGTGCGCCAGTCGTCGGAGCCGGAGGTGCCGGATACCTCGTGGGTCCAGACGATCTTGCGATAGGTGAAGTACACGTCTTCCAGATGGGTGAAGTGCGACATGTTCGGGTCTTGGCAGTTGGGCATGCGCGACTGCACGTCGACGATCACCGCATCTTCCAGTTCGATGGTGAAGTAGTGTTCCTGAGTACCGGTGGACGAGGTGCGATACCACTCCAGACGGCACTTGTTCAGGCGCTCGCCGGACGTCAGTGCGTTGAAGATCAGCGGCGACGACTTGTCGAACACCTTGGTGATCATCAGAGGCTTGTGCACGCGCTGGCCAGTCGGCTGGCCGGACTGCGGGTCACGCGGGATGATGACCTGATGCTGGAAGGCCTGCACCAGGATCTGGTCCTCATGGCCTTCCTGGAAAATGTTGCCAACCGAGTCCTCGGTGAAGGTGCCAGCGGTGATCAGGCCTTGCTTGGTGCCTTCGAGGGACAGATACGCGGGTGTTGGCATGGGTGCTCTCCTTGTCTGAAATGAGTGCCGAATGGCCATTTCATAACAACAAGCACCGTGCCATTTACGAAAAACTCTTATTTTTCAATAAGATATATAGAAACAGCATACGCATTAAACAGCAGGCGTGATGCCCAGCACAGAAAGCTGTGCAAGAACCTGCGCAGCCGCGGCAACAACTCGCGCAACGCCGCCCCAACGCTGGCAGATCGCGCTGCGAACAGCTTACTCACAAGGTTATCCACAGAACACCTGCGCAAGAACTTGCGCAGGTCCATTACTGCTGCTCAGCGTCTTTCCACTTTTCTCCAGGCAAAAAAAACCTCGAACTTCATTGGGGGAGGGGGAAGTTCGAGGTCGAATCCGGACCGCTAGGGCGGGGTCCAGAGATCTGCCAACACTTAACACAACAAGGAGCATCGAAGGGCTTTTACACCCTTCGCATGCTCTGACCGGAGCGTTGCGCCGTAAGTTCAACGCGAACGAAAAAAATTTCGTCGACTACCGACATTTTTCGGCAGCTCGATCAGTGCGCCTCGTCCCAGTTGTTGCCAACGCCCGCCTCGACCAGCAGCGGCACGTCCAGCTGGGCGGCCCCGCTCATCAGCGGGCAGATGGCTTCGCGGACCTGCTCGACCAGGTCTTCGCGCACTTCCAGCACCAATTCATCGTGGACCTGCAGGATCACCCGCGCATCCAGCCCGCTGTCCTGCAGCCAGCCGTCCACGGCGATCATGGCGCGCTTGATGATGTCCGCTGCGGTGCCCTGCATCGGCGCGTTGATCGCGGTGCGCTCGGCGCCCTTGCGCATCGCGCCGTTCTTCGAGTTGATCTCCGGCAGGTACAGCCGGCGACCGAACAGTGTCTCGACATAGCCCTGCTCCGCGGCCTGGGTGCGGGTGCGCTCCATGTAGGCGAGCACGCCGGGGTAGCGGGCAAAATAGCGGTCGATGTACTCCTGCGCTTCCTTGCGGCCGACGTCGATCTGCTTGGCCAGGCCGAAGGCGCTCATGCCGTAGATCAGGCCGAAGTTGATGGCCTTGGCGCTGCGGCGCTGGTCGTTGCTGACCTGCTCCAGCGGTACGCCGAACACCTCGGCGGCCGTGGCGCGGTGCACGTCCAGGTCGTTCTGGAACGCGTGCAAGAGGCCGGCATCCTGCGCCAGGTGGGCCATGATGCGCAGCTCGATCTGCGAGTAGTCCGCCGCCAGCAGCTTGTAGCCCGGCGCCGCGACGAAGGCCTGGCGGATGCGCCGCCCCTCGGCGGTGCGGATCGGGATGTTCTGCAGGTTCGGGTCGCTGGAGGACAGCCGGCCGGTGGCGGTCACCGCCTGGTGGTAGCTGGTGTGGATGCGCCCGGTGCGCGGGTTGATCTGCTGCGGCAGCTTGTCGGTGTAGGTGCCCTTGAGCTTGCTCAGGCTGCGGTGCTGCATGATGACCTTTGGCAGCGGGTAATCCTGCTCGGCCAGTTCGGCCAGCACGCTCTCGGCCGTTGACGGCTGGCCGCCGGCGGTCTTGGAGATCACCGGGCAGCCGAGCTTGTCGTAGAGAATCGCGCAGAGCTGCTTGGGCGAGCCGAGGTTGAACTCCTCGCCAGCGATGTCGAACGCCTCGCGTTCCAGCTGCACCAGCTTGTCGCCCAGCTCGACGCTCTGCTGGCCAAGCAACTGTGCATCGACCAGCGCGCCGTTGCGCTCGATGCGCGCCAGCACCGGCACCAGCGGCATCTCGATCTCGGTCAGCACCTTGAGCAGCGATGGCGTCTGCTCCAGCTTGCCGAGCAGGGTCTGGTGCAGGCGCAGGGTGACGTCGGCGTCCTCGGCGGCATACGGGCCGGCCTGCTCGATGGCGATCTGGTCGAAGGTCAGCTGCTTGGCGCCCTTGCCGGCAATGTCCTCGAAGCGGATGGTGCCGCGGCCGAGGTACTTGAGCGCCAGACTGTCCATGTCGTGGCGAGTGGCGGTGGCGTCCAGCACGTAGGATTCGAGCATGGTGTCGAAAGCCATGCCGCGCATCTCGATGCCGTAGTGCATCAGCACGTTCATGTCGTATTTGCCGTGCTGGCAGATCTTGGTCTTGGCCGGGTCCTCCAGCAGCGGCTTGAGCGCGCCGAGCACGGCATCCAGCTCAAGCTGCTGCGGCACGCCCATGTAGGAATGGCGCAGCGGCACGTAAGCCGCCTGGCCCGGCTCCACGGCGAAAGACACGCCGACCAGCTCGGCGCGCTGCGCATCGAGGCTGGTGGTTTCGGTATCGAAGGCAAAACATTCGGCCGCCTTCAGACGCGCCAGCCAGCGCTCGAAATCGGCCTGCTCCAGCAGGGTCTCGTACTGGGCCTCGGCCTGGATCGAACAGCCTTCTGGCTGCACCTCGCAGTTCTCCCCCGCCGCCTTGGCCTCGCGCAGCAGCTCGTCCAGCCACTGCTTGAACTCCAGCTCGCGGTAGAGGGCGATCAGCGCCTCGCGGTGCGGTTCACCGGGCATCAGGTCACCGACCTCGACGTCCAGCGCCACGTCGATCTTGATCGTAGCCAGCTCGTAGGACATGAAGGCGGCATCGCGATGCTCCTCCAGCTTGGCGCCCAACGACTTGGCACCGCGAATAGGCAGCCCGGCGACCTGGTCGAGGTGCTCGTAGAGCCCCTTGAGCCCGCCCGGGATGCCGTTGAGCAGGCCACATGCCGTCTTCTCGCCCACGCCTGGCACGCCAGGAATGTTGTCGACCTTGTCGCCCATCAGCGCGAGGAAGTCGATGATCAGTTCCGGGCCGACGCCGAACTTGGCCTTCACGCCCTCGATGTCATAGACGCTGCCGGTCATGGTGTTGACCAGGGTGACGTGCGGGCAGACCAGCTGGGCCATGTCCTTGTCGCCGGTGGAGATCACCACATCACGGCCCAGCGCCGCGCATTGCCGCGCCAGGGTGCCGATGACGTCGTCTGCCTCGACCCCTTCCACGCACAGCAGCGGCAGCCCCAGTGCACGGACGCTGGCATGCAGCGGCTCGACCTGCACGCGCAGGTCGTCGGGCATCGGCGGGCGGTGCGACTTGTAGTTCTCGAACAGCGCGTCGCGGAAGGTCGGACCCTTGGCATCGAAAACCACTGCGAACGGGCTGTCCGGATACTGCCTGCGCAGGCTAAGCAACATGTTCAGCACACCCTTGACCGCACCGGTCGGCTTGCCGGTAGAGGTGGTCAGCGGAGGCAGCGCGTGGAAGGCGCGGTACAGGTAGGACGAACCGTCCACCAGGACGAGGGGGGCTTGGCTCATGAGCGGAATCAACCTTTTCGGCGGGCCCGGAGCTAGAATGCGAAGGACCACTTATCGACAAAGGGACAAGGTTACCATGCGCGCTCTCAAACACCTGATGCTGGCCAGCCTGCTGGCATGCGCCCCTCTGGCCGGCTTCGCCCAGGAGTCGGTCGAAGGTGAGCCGGACGTAACCATCCGTCAGGAAGGCGATCGCACCGTCGAGGAATATCGCGTCAACGGCTTCCTCTACGCCGTGAAAGTCACGCCCAAGCACGGCAAGCCCTACTTCCTGGTGCGGGCGGACGGAAATGACGGCAACTTCGTGCGCTCCGACCAGCCGGACATGCTGATCCCCGCGTGGAAGATCTTCAGCTGGTAATCCAGACATCCGCCGGAGGACAACATGTCGGTATTCACGCCCCTGCAACGCGATGAACTGGAGGCCTTTCTGGCGCCCTACCGGCTCGGCCGGCTGCGCGACTTCCAGGGCATCGCCGCAGGCAGCGAGAACAGCAACTTCTTCATCAGCCTGGAGCAGGGCGAATACGTGCTGACCCTGATCGAGCGCGGCCCGCGCCAGGACCTGCCGTTCTTCATCGAACTGCTCGACGTGCTGCACCGCGCCGGCCTGCCAGTGCCCTATGCGCTGCGCACCGAACAGGGCGAGGCCCTGCGCGAGCTGGCGGAGAAGCCCGCGCTGTTGCAGCCGCGACTGCCCGGCAAGCACGTGGTCGAGCCCAACCCGCACCATTGCGCCGAAGTCGGTCGGCTGCTGGCGCGTCTGCATCTGGCCACCCGCGACCACATCCTCGAACGCGCCAGCGACCGCGGCCTGGATTGGATGCAGGAGCAGGGGCCGAGCCTGGCGCTGAGCCTGCCCGAGGATCAGCTGCCGCTGCTGCGCGACGGCCTGGCGGAAATCGCCGAGCTGCGACCGAAACTCCTCGCCCTGCCCCGCGCCAACCTGCACGCCGACCTGTTCCGCGACAACGTGCTGTTCGAAGGCAGCCACCTGACCGGGGTGATCGACTTCTACAACGCCTGCTCCGGGCCGATGCTCTACGACCTGGCAATTGCCGTGAACGACTGGTGCTCGCACCCCAACGGCGAGATCGACGGTGAACGCAGCGAGCCGCTGCTGGCGGCCTACTCGGCCCTGCGCCGCTTTACCCCGGCCGAAGCCGAACTCTGGCAGCCGATGCTGCGGGTCGCCTGCGTGCGCTTCTGGTTGTCGCGGCTGATCGCGGCGCAGCGTCATGAAGGCAAGGCGGACGTGCAGGTGAAAGACCCCGGCGAATTTCATCGCCTGCTCGCCGCACGCCAGCGCCCTCAGAGTGTCTTACCTTTTGCGTTCTGACGCCGCGGCCTGAAGGGGCGAAGCCACCTGACCAGGCAGTGCCTGGTCGATGGCTCGACCAAGCGCCAACCCGCAATGCCGCGCATCACAGGTAAGATGGCGCACCTTTTTCCTGCCGTGTTCACGGCCGCTCGCCATGCGAGTGCCTCGACACGCCATGAACCGGCGACCCCGTAGTCTTGCAGCCCCCGGGCTCACCATCGCAATGCAGCCGATCCGGTGGCATTTCAGGGAACGACGAATGACCCAACGCTATGTAATCAACGCCTCGGTTAGCCCCAAGGGCAGCCTGGAAACCCTGTCCCAGCGCGAAGTGCAGCAGCTGAGTGAAGTCGGCTCGGGACGCACGCACAAACTCTTCCGCCAGTGTGCGCTGGCCATCCTCAACACCGGCACCCGCATCGATAACGCCAAGACCATTCTCGAAGCCTATGAGGACTTCGAGGTGCGCATCCTGCAGCAGGACCGCGGCGTACGCCTGGAGCTGTTCAATGCACCGGCCGACGCCTTCGTCGACGGCGAGATGATCGCCAGCACCCGCGAGATGCTATTCAGCGCGCTGCGCGACATCGTCTACACCGAGAGCGAGCTGAGCAGTGCACGCATCGACCTGGACAGCTCGCAGGGCATCACCGACTACGTCTTCCACCTGCTGCGCAATGCCCGCACGCTGCGCCCGGGTGTCGAGCCGAACATGGTGGTGTGCTGGGGCGGCCACTCGATCAGCACCGAGGAATACAAGTACAGCAAGCGCGTCGGCCATGAACTGGGGCTGCGCAGCCTGGATGTCTGCACCGGCTGCGGCCCCGGCGTGATGAAGGGTCCGATGAAGGGCGCCACCATCGGCCATGCCAAGCAGCGCCGCGTCGGCAGCCGCTACCTGGGGCTGACCGAGCCGGGCATCATCGCCGCCGAGGCGCCAAACCCGATCGTCAACGAGCTGGTGATCCTGCCGGACATCGAGAAGCGCCTGGAAGCCTTCGTCCGGGTCGGCCATGGCATCATCATCTTTCCCGGCGGGGTCGGCACCGCCGAAGAGTTCCTCTACCTGCTCGGCATCCTGCTGCACCCGGCCAATCGCGACGTGCCTTTCCCGGTCATCCTCACCGGCCCGAGCGACGCAGCGGACTATCTGCAGCAGCTGCACGATTTCGTCGGCGCCACCCTCGGCGAAGAAGCGCAGCAGCGCTATCAGATCATCTTCAACGACCCCACCGAGGTGGCGCGGCAGATGACCGAGGGCCTGCGCGAGGTGCGCCGCTTTCGCCGCGAACGCAACGACGCGTTCCATTTCAACTGGTTGTTGAAGATCGAGGAAAGCTTCCAGCGGCCCTTCGATCCCACCCACGAGGCGATGGCCAACCTGCAGCTGCGTCGCGACCTGCCGGCCCACGAGCTGGCCGCCAATCTGCGCCGGGCGTTCTCCGGCATCGTCGCCGGCAACGTCAAGGACAAGGGCATTCGCCGCATCGAGCAGTACGGCCGTTACGAGATCCATGGCGACGCGGCGATCATGCAGCCGCTGGACAAGCTTTTGCAGGCCTTCGTCGAGCAGCACCGCATGAAACTGCCGGGAGGCGTGCCGTACACGCCCTGCTATCGCGTGGTGACCTGAGCGCGCCTCGCCTCGCACCAACGAAAAAGGCCCGTGGCATCAGCCCGGGCTTTTTTATCCCACCGCGTGAGCGGTCAGCCGCATTTGGAGTTGCCGCAGTTCAGGCAGGTGGCGCAGCCATCCATCTGCACCACGGCCTGGGTGTTGCACTTGTTGCACAGCTGCGCGCCGGCCGGGAAGCCTTCGCCCGGCTCCACCGCCACCGCACCCTGGCTGGCCTCGTAGGCGGCGCGCTTCTCGGCCAGGTATTTGAGCTGGGTTTCGTCCAGCGCATGGCCTTCGAGCATGCCGATGGCGATCAGATGGCGCTCCAGCACCGCGCCGATCTCGGCAACGATCGAGGGCATGTAGACGCCACCTTTCTTCAGGTAGCCGCCACGCGGATCGAACACCGCCTTGAGCTCCTCGACAAGGAAGGTGCAGTCACCACCCTTGCGGAACACTGCGGACATGATCCGGGTAAGCGCGACGATCCACTGGAAGTGGTCCATGTTCTTCGAGTTGATGAAGATCTCGAACGGCCGGCGCTGCTCGTGCGGCGTGCCGGCGTTGAGCACGATGTCGTTCACGGTGACGTACAGCGCATGTTCGAACAGCGGCGACTTGATCTTGTAGGTCATGCCGATCAGGGTTTCCGGGCGCTGCAGGCTCTCGTCCATCTCCACCACGTTGACGGCCTTGCTCGCCGTGCCATCGCTGCCGCTGGTGGCGGTCGCGGGACGCTCGAGGGTCTCGTCGACGACCTTGAAGCCCTTGATGCGCTGGGTGATCTTTACGGTCATTGTGCAATCTCTCCTGCCGGGCCATGAACGGCCCGGCGTACAAGCGGTTCAGGCGGAATCAGTACTTGCCGTAGTAGCCTTCTTTGAGGGCGTCGAAGAGGTTGGCGGCGGTGTTCACCTCGCCGTCGTACTCGACTTCCTGGTTGCCCTTGAGCTCGACCACGCTGCCGTCTTCAAGGGTGAAGCGGTACAGGGTCTTCTCCAGGTCGGCCTCCTTGACCAGCACGCCCTGGAATGCCGCCGGGTTGAAGCGGAAGGTGGTGCAGCCCTTGAGGCCCTGGCGCCAGGCGTAGCGATAGATGTCCTTGAACGCTTCGAACGGGTAGTCGGTCGGCACGTTGGCGGTCTTGGAGATCGATGAGTCGACCCACTTCTGCGCCGCGGCCTGGATGTCCACATGCTGGGTCGGGCTGACGTCATCGGCGGTGATGAAGTAGTCCGGCAGCTTCTCGCCCGGCTCGTCGGAGCCGGGCTTGGCGCGTGCATTGATCAGCGTGCGATAGGCCAGCAGCTCGTAGCTGAACACCTCGATCTTCTCCTTGGCCTTGCGGCCCGGACGGATCAGGTTGCGCGAGTAGTGATGGGCGAAGCTCGGCTCGATGCCGTTGGAGGCGTTGTTGGCCAGGCTGAGGCTGATGGTGCCGGTGGGCGCGATGGAGCTGTGGTGGGTGAAGCGCGCGCCCTGCTCGGCCAGTGCCTCGATCAGATCGGGCGCGTATTCGGCGATCTTCTGCATATACCGCGAGTATTTGGCGTGCAGCACACGGCCGGCAATCTGGTCGCCAACCTTGTAGCCGTCCTTGGCCATCTCCGGACGCTTGCGCAGCATCTCTGCGGTAACCTCGAAGTTCTGGCTCAACAGCGGCGCCGGGCCCTTCTCCTTCGACAGCTCCAGCGCCTGCTCCCAGCCGACCAGCGCCATCTCGCGGGAAACTTCCTCGGTGAACACGCAGGCTTCCGGGCTGCCATAGCGCAGCTTGAGCAGGGTCAGGGTCGAGCCGAGACCGAGGAAGCCCATGCCATGGCGGCGCTTGCTCTCGATCTCGTGGCGCTGCTGCTCCAGCGGCAGGCCGTTGATCTCGACCACGTTGTCCAGCATGCGGGTGAAGACGCGCACCACTTCGCGGTACTTGTCCCAGTCGAAGCGCGCTTCGACGCCGAACGGGTCGATGACGAAGTGGGTCAGGTTGATCGAGCCCAGCAGGCAGGAGCCGTATGGCGGCAGCGGCTGCTCACCGCAGGGGTTGGTCGCGCGGATCGCCTCGCACCACCAGTTGTTGTTCAGCTGGTTGACCCGGTCGATGAGGATGAAGCCCGGCTCGGCGTAGTCGTAGGTGGAGACCATGATCATGTCCCACAGATGCCGAGCCTTGACCCGCCCGTAGATCTTGCAGGCCACCAGGCCATCGTCGCGCACGATGTAGCCGTCATGCACCGGCCATTCGCGCCAGACCACCTGGGCATCGTCGGCCAGATCCAGCTCGGCGGCTTCCTTGGCATGCACCGGGAAGATCAGCGGCCATTCGCCGTCGGCCTCGACGGTCTGCATGAACTCGTCGGTGATCAGCAGGCTCAGGTTGAACTGACGCAGGCGGCCGTCCTCGCGCTTGGCGCGGATAAACTCGCGCACGTCCGGATGGCCGACGTCGAAGGTACCCATCTGCGCGCCGCGGCGGCCGCCGGCCGAACTCACGGTGAAGCACATCTTGTCGAAGATATCCATGAACGACAGCGGGCCGCTGGTGTGCGCACCGGCGCCGGAAACGAACGAGCCGCGCGGGCGCAAGGTGCTGAACTCGTAGCCGATGCCGCAGCCGGCCTTGAGCGTCAGCCCGGCCTCGTGGACCTTGCCGAGAATGTCGTCCATCGAGTCGGTGATCGAGCCGGAGACGGTGCAGTTGATGGTCGAGGTGGCCGGCTTGTAGTCCTGCGCGCCGGCGTTGGAAATGATCCGCCCGGCCGGGATGGCGCCATTGCGCAGCGCCCAGAGGAAGCGCTCGTACCAGTGCTCGCGCTGCTTGGCCGGTTCGACGTCGGCCAGGGCACGGGCGACTCGCTGCCAGGTGTCATCGACGGTCTGGTCGATGGGCGTGCCGTCCTTGCTGCTCAGGCGGTATTTCTGCGACCAGATGTCCTCGGAAGCCGCCTGCAGGGCGATGCTGGAAGTGCTCTTGCTGTCTGCCGCGATGGGCCCGTCCGTCTTCGCCATGCGCTGCGCATCCTCGTGCCGAAAAGTGGGAGAAAGGGAAGCTCGTACGATAGCGAATTTCCGTGGGGAGCATATGACTCTTGTCAAATTACCCGGAGCGCTGACGAACGGTGCGCCAGGCGCCGGCCCATAAACGAAAAAACCCGCCGTGAGGCGGGTTCTTCCTTCAAGGGCCGATCAATTACTTGATCTTGGCTTCCTTGTAGATCACGTGCTTGCGAACGACCGGATCGAATTTCTTGATTTCGATCTTGTCGGGGGTGGTGCGCTTGTTCTTGTCGGTGGTGTAGAAGTGGCCGGTACCGGCGCTGGACACCAAACGGATCAGGTCACGCATGATTGCTCTCCTTAAACCTTTTCGCCGCGGGCGCGCAGCTCGGCCAGAACGACGTCGATGCCACGCTTATCAATAACGCGCATGCCCTTGGCGGAGACGCGCAGACGCACGAAGCGCTTCTCGGACTCGACCCAGAAGCGATGATGCTGCAGGTTCGGCAGGAAACGACGACGGGTTTTGTTGTTCGCGTGGGAAATGTTGTTCCCGGTTACCGGACCCTTACCGGTAACTTGACAGACTCTCGACATGCCTCAGCCCTCTAAAACCACATGCCCAACCCGGCATGGGTTGGCCGCTTGAATTCACTTGTCAGTTCGGCGCTCAGCGCCACGATTCATGGGGGTCTTACCGGTCACGCTGCGAGCGAAGATACCGGGCCCCTAGAAAAGAGCGCTGCTTTATATCAGAAAGGCCCCGGAGCAACAAGCGCGGATTGATTTTTCCGCCCGGCTGCGCTGGGCTCGCCGAGCCCCGCCGGCAAGCCCGTGGGGCGCCCGCTGCAACAGCCCCGCTCGTCGCCTCGCAACATATATATAGGCAGCGATCAGCCCGCTGCCCGCGCCTCGTCACGCAGCTGACGGCGCAGCAGCTTGCCCACCGCCGTCTTCGGCAGCTCGTCGCGGATCTCGATGGCGCTCGGCAGCTTGTAGCCGGTCAGGAACTGGCGGCAATGCTCGAGCAGAGCCTGATCATCGGTTGCCTCCCGCAGGCTGACAAAGACCTTCACCGCCTCGCCCTTGCGCGCATCAGGGATCCCCACCGCCACGCATTCGCGTACCGACGGGTGCTGCATCAGCACATCCTCGATCTCGTTAGGGAACACGTTGAAGCCAGACACCAGGATCATGTCCTTCTTGCGATCGACGATCTTCACGAAACCCTCGGCATCCAGCAGCGCGATGTCACCGGTCTTGAGCCAGCCATCCGCGGTGATCACCTTGGCCGTCTCCTCCGGTCGCTGCCAGTAGCCCTGCATCACCTGCGGGCCGCGTAACCAGAGCTCGCCCGGGCTTTCTGCCGGCACGTCATTGCCGTCGTCGTCCACGGTGCGCAGCTCGGTGTCGATCAGTGCCTGGCCGATGTAACCCTCGCGATAGGGGCTCAGCGCGGTCCCGGTGGCTACCACCGGTGACGCCTCGGTGAGACCGAAGCCCTCGCGGATCGGCGCGCCGGTCAACACCTGCCAGCGACGCCCGACCTCACTGTTGAGCGGCGCACCGCCGGAGGTCGCCCATTTGAGGTGCGAGAAATCGATGCTGCGAAATTGCGGGTGGTTCATCAGACCGACGAACAGCGTGTTGATGCCGCTGAGCAGGCTGAATGGGTGACGCTGCATGGCGCCGATGGTTTCGTCCAGGTTGCGCCCGTCGCGAATGAACACGGTGTGCAGCCCCATGCCCACCGAGCTCAGGCAGTTCGTGGCGAAAGCCATGATGTGATACAGCGGCAACGGCGCGATGCGCACATCCTTTTCCGGCTCCAGCAGGCCCGGTTTGTCGAACAGCTCGATGGTCTGCAGCACGTTGGCCAGCAGGTTGCGGTGACTGAGCATCGCGCCCTTGGACACACCGGTGGTACCGCCGGTGTATTGCAGCAGCGCCAGCCGCTCGAGCCCGACCACGCAGTCCAGCGCCGGGCTCTGTTCACCCAGCCGCAGCGCCTGCATGAAGCGCTCTGTTGCCGGCTCCTGGCTGTCATAGACCGGCGCCTGCAGATCCTCGACGCTGGTGAGGATGATCCGTTCCAGTGCGGTGTCGGCCTGTACCGCCCGCACCAGCGGCAACAGCCGGTCGAGCACGAGAATCGCCCTGGCACCGGAGTCGCGGAACTGGTGGCGCGCTTCGGCGGCGGTGTATTGCGGATTGGTGTTCACGATCACCAGCCCCGCCTTGAGCGCGCCGAAGGTGGCGATGGGGTACTGCAACGAGTTGGGCAACTGCAGCGCCAGGCGGTCACCGGGTTGCAGCCCCGCATGATGGCGCAGGTACCGGGCGAAGGCGTCGGCCTGCCGGGCCAGGTCGGCGTAGCTGAGGCGGTCATCGCCACAGGAGAATGCCGTGCGGTGCGGGTGCTTCGCGCAGGCCAGGGTCAAGAGGTCATGGACGTTCTGATAGCCGCCACGGGCCAGTTCGGCGGCCACGTAGCCTTGCACGGGAGCGGACATCGACATTCTCCAAAATGAATTATTGTTTTACTGTGCGAAACTGGATGTCGAATTCGATACTAGACGATCGATTTTCTCCTCGCAATGATCGCCATTGGCCGCACTGCTCGCGGTCGGGCGATCTGCTATCGTTCGCCACCGCTGCCCACTAGCCAGAAAGACCGAAACCATGAGCGACGACATCGAAGACACCGGCACTCCCAAGGATCGCAAGTTCGTCGAGGCCCTGGCCCGCGGGCTGGACGTGCTACGCGCCTTCACCCACGGCTCGGTGGTGATGGGCAACCAGGACATCGCACGCATCACCGGGCTGCCCAAGCCCACGGTGTCGCGCATGACCTATACCCTGACCAAGCTCGGCTACCTCAGCTACTCCCAGCAGCTGGAGAAATACCAGCTCGACTCCGGCGTGCTGGCGCTGGGTTATGCCTATGTGTCCAATCTGCGGGTGCGCCAGCTGGCCAAGCCCTACATGGACGACTTCGCCCGCCGTACCAACACCACGGTGGGTCTGACCTGCCGCGACCGGCTGTCGATGATCTACGTGGAGAACTGCCGCCCGGCCGAGGTCACCACCCTGCGCATGGACGCCGGCGTGCGTCTGCCGCTGGCCACCACCGCAGCCGGCCGCGCCTTTCTCGCCGCCACCCCGGAAAAGGAGCGTGAGCACCTGATGGCGGCGCTGGCGGCCAAATATGGAGAGGGCTGGGTGGCGATCCGCGACTCCCTGCAGGCCTCGTTCGAGGAGTTCGCCCGGCACGGCTTCTGCCTGTCACTGGGTGACTGGGACCGCAACGTGATGGCCGCCGGCGTGCCGCTGCACCTGGCCGATGGCAGCATCATGGCGTTGACCTGCGGTGCCCCGTCGTTCCAGCTCAGCGAGGAGACCCTCAAGGGCTCGCTGGCGCATCAGCTGGAGATGCTGGCCCGCGATATCGAGAGCCTGGGCGTCTAGCCTGCCCGTCTGATTAGGCCCTGACGCTGACCCAGGCGATATCCGCCAGCAGCTCGCGGCAGTCGGCCAGCGAGGTGCGCGAACGTCCGGCCAGCCAGTTGCGCGCCATGTCGTGGCAGGGGCCGATCACCACTGCCAGAAAGCAGTCGCCCGGCATGCGCCTGAATGCCCCGCTTTCGCGATGCCGACGCAGGATCGCTCCGACCCGTTCGCCATGCACGCGGTTGACCTCGCGTAGCTGCTCGCCCATTTCCCCCGCCTCGACCCGCCCGCGGTTGTGCAGGACGAAACGCGCCCAGTCCGGATTCGCCACCACCCAGTCGATATAGCTGGTGACGAACAGCCGGACGCAGGCCTCGGCATCCAGCGTCTCGATCAGCCCGGCTTCGAGCAGCGCGGCGTACTCGCCAATGCCCTCCAGATACAGCGCGGCGATGATCCGCTCGCGATTGCCGAAGTGGTGATAGAGGCTCCCAATGCTGGCGCCGGAGCGATCACGAATCATCTCGATGGTCGTCGCCTCGACACCGAATTCGGTGAAACAAGCGAGCGCGGCCTGAAGGATTTCCTGCTTGCGGCTACTGCGGGCCATCCGGCCTCCCGTCTGACTAGAATATTTTTCTAGAATTATCTTCTACCGCTCGTATACTGCACCGACGTGGCAATCGCAACAGCGCGGAGAACAACAAAATGGCGACGATACAGGTTGAAGAACGCTTCATCGACAACGGCAACGGCCATGTCCTGTCCAGCTGCTGGTACCAGCCCGACCAGGAGCCAGCCGGCGTCGTGCTGATCGCCCCGGCAATGGGCGTACCGCAGCGCTTCTATACCGATTTCGCCAACTGGCTGGCCGGCCAGGGCTACCTGGCGGTGACCTTCGATTACCTGGGCATGGGGCGCTCGCGTCGGATGCCGCTGCGGCAGCTGAACGTGGACATCCTCGACTGGGGCCGTCACGACTGCAGCGCCGTGCTCGCCGCGGCGGCCGAGGTCGCCGGCGGGTTGCCTCTGTACTGGATCGGACACAGCGTCGGTGCGCAGATCCTGCCACTGGTCGACGGCCACGAACGCCTGACCCGCATCGTCACCATCGCCGCCGGCAGCGGCTACTGGCGCGAGAACAGCCCGCAGATCCGCAACAAGGCCTGGCTGCTCTGGCATGGCCTGGCGCCCGTGCTGACCGCGGTGGCAGGCTACTTCCCAGGCGGTCGCATCGGCGCAGTCGGCGACCTGCCCGCCGGGGTGATTCGCCAGTGGCGGCGCTGGTGCCTGCACCCGCAATACCTGGTCGGTGTCGAGGGCGAGCCCGTGCGTCAGGCCTTCGCCGCAGTGCGGACTCCGCTGACCTCACTGTCCTTCAGCGACGACGAGATGATGTCGGCACGAAACACCGAATCCCTCCACGGGTTCTACAGCTCGGCGCCAAAGACCATGCAGCGCATCGCCCCGGCAGAAATCGGCGCCACACGCATCGGCCACTTCGGCTTCTTCCGCCGGCAATTCGCCGACAGCCTCTGGACGCGGCATCTTCTACCGGAACTGGTGGCAGACAAGCAGGGCGCTGTTGCGTAATAGGCACAGATGCAGTTTCGCAGAGCGGAACATATCAAGCATATTTCGAAACATATATGAGAGTTATTCCGCTTGCCGGATCGGCAATCTCCGACAAAAGTGAGGATGGCTGCAGCCCCCCTCGCTAATCGGAGCTTGCCATGCACAACAACAATAACGGCTATCCCTCGAGCACCCGCGCCTGGATGACAGTCGCGATCCTGATGCTCGCCTACGTGCTGTCCTTCGTCGACCGGCAGATTCTCAACCTGCTGGTGGAGCCGATCCGCCGCGATCTGGATATCACAGACACCCACATGAGCCTGCTCATGGGCTTTTCCTTCGCAGTGTTCTACACCATCTGCGGCGTGCCCATCGGGCGCTTGGCCGACCGCAAGAGCCGCCGCGGCATCATCGCCATCGGCGTGCTGGTCTGGAGTCTGATGACCGCGCTATGCGGCACGGCCAAGACCTTCTGGCACTTTCTCGTGTTCCGCATCGGCGTCGGGGTCGGCGAGGCGGCGCTCTCGCCCTCGGCCTACTCGCTGATCGCCGACAGCTTCCCGCCGAAGCTGCGCGGTACCGCGATGAGCGTTTACTCCATGGGCATCTACATCGGCTCGGGTCTGGCGTTCCTGCTCGGCGGGCTGGTGGTCAAGTTCGCCTCGGCACAGGGCGACGTGGAACTGCCGGTGCTCGGCATGGTGCGCCCGTGGCAGCTGATCTTTCTCGTGCTCGGCGCGGCCGGCGTGCTCTTCGCCGCCGTCCTGCTGCTGATTCGCGAGCCATCGCGCAAGGGCGTCGGCGCCGGCGTCGAGGTGCCGTTGAGCGAAGTGGCCGGCTACATTCGCCAGAACCGCCGTACCGTGCTCTGCCATAACTTCGGCTTCGCCTGCCTGGCCTTCGCCGCCTATGGCAGTTCGGCATGGATTCCGACCTTCTTTATCCGCACCTACGGCTGGTCGGCCAGCGACGTCGGCGTGCTCTACGGCTCGGTCGTCGCGGTGGCCGGCTCGATCGGCATCATCGCCGGCGGGCGACTGTCGGACCTGCTGCACCGGCGCGGTTATCGCGACGCGCCACTGCGCGTGGGCATCATCTCCGCCGCCCTGACCCTGCCGCTCAATCTCGCCTACCTGGCCGGCACCGGCGAACTGGCGCTGGCGCTGATCGCCCTGCATGTCTTCACCATCGCCATGCCCTTCGGCGTGGGCCCGGCGGCGATCCAGGAGATCATGCCCAACTCCATGCGCGGCCAGGCGTCGGCGGTATACCTGTTCGTCATCACCATGGTCGGCCTGGGCATCGGCCCGACCGCGGTGGCGCTGGGCACCGATTTCGTCTTCGGCGACGACAACGCCCTGCGCTATTCGCTGCTGATCGTCACCGGCATCGCCCTTGTCGGTGCGATGATCCTGCTCGGCATGGGGCTCAAGCACTACCGCGGCAGCCTGGATCGCTTGCAGGAATGGAAGCCGCAGAGCGCAGCCGGGAGCGACGCGCAGCCCAAACCGGTCTGATCCGACATGCCCCTGGAGTGGATTACGCCTTATCGATCCACCCAGGGACACCGACCCGACCCCGCCCACGCTCTGCACTCTCGAACCACACACAACCATCGGGCCATAAAAAACCCGCTCCTGAGAGCGGGTTTTTCTTGCTGCAGGCGGGACGATCAGGCCACCTGCATCAGCTTCGCATAGGCCTTCAGGTGATGGTCGTCGTCACCGAACTGGTGGGCGATCATCACCAGTCGCTTGGCGTGATGGGCAAGGTTGTATTCCCAGGTCATGCCGATGCCACCGTGCAGCTGGATGGCTTCCTCGGCCACCTTGCGCGCCGCGCGGGCGCAGATGTATTTGGCGGCGGCGATGATACGGCTGCGCTCGTCGTTGTCTTCGCCATCGGCAAAGGTCGCGGCGAGGATCGCCATGCTGGTGGCCTGCTCCAGCTCGGTCTGCATGTCCACCATGCGGTGTTGCAGGACCTGGAACTTGCCGATCGGCACGCCGAACTGCTTGCGCGTCTTCAGGTAGTCGAGGGTCAGCTTGCAGGCCTCGTCCATGCTGCCGAGGGCATCGGCGCACTGCGCGGCGATCGCGCGGCCCTGCTGGTAGCGCATCGCGGGCAAGGCATTACCCAGCTCGCCAAGCAGCGCCTCGGCACCCACCTGCACGTTGTCGAGGAACAAGTCGCAGCCCTTTCGCCCGTCGATGGTCGGGTAGACGCGACGGCTGACGCCCTGGGTGTTCGGATCGACGAGAAACAGGCTGATGCCCGTTTCGTCGCGACTGTCGCCGGACGTGCGCGCGGAAACGATGATCTGCCCGGCACTGTGCCCGCCGATGACCACGGCCTTGCGTCCGGAGAGCCGATAGCCGCCGTCGACCGCTTCGGCGCGAGTCTGTACATCGTTCAGGTTGTAGTGGCTCTGCGGTTCGTCGAACGCGACCGCCAGTTGCAGCGAACCGGCGGCGACCTGCGACAGCAGGTCCTGCTTCTGCGCGTCGGAACCGAGCTGGTTGATCAGGCCACCCGCCAGGATCACCGATTGCAGATACGGCTCCAGCGTCAGGCCGCGGCCCAGCTCGGTCATGACCAGCATGGTTTCCACGCCGCTACCACCAAAGCCGCCGATGTCCTCGGAGAACGGCACCGCGGTCAGGCCCAGTTCGCCCAGCTGCGACCAGAATTCGGCGGAAAAGCCCAGCTCGGACTCGCTGAACTTCTCGCGCTGTTCGAACGGATAGGCGTCGCGCACCAGGCGCGCCGCGGTGTCTTGCAGCATCTGCTGCTCTTCGGTCAGTTTGAAGTCCATGGCGTTGCCCCCTTACAGCTCGAGAATCATCTTCGAGACGATGTTCTTCTGGATTTCGTTGGAGCCGCCGAAGATCGACAGCTTGCGCATGTTGAAGTAATCGCCGGCCAGCGACGCGCTGTAGTCGGCGTGCAAGAGCTCGCCTTCGTAGTCCAGCTGCAGCTCCTCTTCGAGGAACGGCAACGCGTAGGGGCCGATGACCTTGCGCAAGAGGTGAGTGATCGCCTGACGGATCTCGGTGCCCTTGATCTTGAGGATCGACGACTCGGCGCCGGGTACGCCGCCCTCCTTCGCCGCCGCGAGGATGCGCAGGGTGCTCATCTCGATGGCCATCAGCTGCATCTCGACCTCGGCGACCTGAGCGCGGAACAGCGGGTCTTCGAGCATCGGCTTGCCATCGCAGACTTCCTTCATGGCGATGCGCTTGAGGTGCGCCAGCACCGCCTTGGACGAGCCGATGCCGGCCAGGCCCGTGCGCTCGTGGGTCAGCAGGTACTTGGCGCAGGTCCAACCCTGGTTTTCCTCACCGACAAGGTTTTCCACCGGCACGCGGACATTGTCGAAGAAGACCTCGTTGACCTCGTGGTCGCCGTCCAGGGTGATGATCGGCCGCACACTGATGCCCGGGCTCTTCATGTCGATCAGCAGGAAGCTGATGCCGCGCTGCTGCTGGGCCTCGGGGTCGGTGCGCACCAGGCAGAAGATCATGTTCGCGTGCTGACCAAGGGTGGTCCAGGTCTTCTGGCCGTTGACCACGTAGTGGTCGCCGTCACGCACGGCGCGGGTCTTGAGGCTGGCCAGGTCGGAACCGGCACCGGGCTCGGAATAGCCCTGGCACCACCAGTCCTCACCGGAGAGGATGCGCGGCAGGTAATGGTCGATCTGCTGCTGGGTGCCGAACTTGATGATCACCGGGGCGACCATGTTGACGCCGAAGGGCACGGTACGCGGCGCCCCGAAGGCGGAGCACTCCTCGTCGAAGATGTGCTTTTCCACCGGACCCCAGGTGGTGCCGCCCAGCTCCACCGGCCAGCCCGGCGCGTACCAGCCGCGCTTGACCAGGATCTGCTGCCAGCGCTGGTGATCTTCCTTGGACATGTGCTTGCCGAGCTTGACCTTGGCGGCGACGTCCGCCGGCAGCTCGCTTTTCAGAAAGGCGCGTACTTCATCGCGGAAGGCGAGCTCTTCGGCCGTGTAGTTGACGTTCATGGGAAGGTCCTCATGGTGCGTTCGGAATGCAGGCGGGTCGCGTTCATTGCCCGGCCTGCCATTCGGTGAAGGTGCGGCCTTCGGCGGCCAGTTTTTCCAGCAGTGGCGCCGGCTTCCACCAGTCGCCGCAACGCGCGTGCAGTTCTTTTACTCGCGCCAGCACCTTGTCCAGGCCGACGCTGTCGGCGTAGTACATCGGCCCGCCGCGGAAGGCCGGGAAGCCGTAGCCGTTGAGGTAGATGACGTCGATGTCGCTGGAGCGCTGGGCAATGCCTTCCTCGAGAATCTTCGCGCCCTCGTTGACCAGCGCGAAGATGCAGCGCTCGACGATGTACTGCTCGTCCAGCGCCTGCCGCTCGATGCCCTTTTCCCGCGACGCGGCTTCCAGCATGGGCGCGAGGTCGGGATTCTCCTGCGGGGTGCGGTTGCCGGGTTCGTAGCGGTAGTAGCCGGCACCGGTCTTCTGCCCCAGCATGCCGGCGGCGCAGAGCTTGTCCGAGACGGTGGGAAAATCCAGGTGCGCCGGCAGCGTCGCGCGCTGGCGCTTGCGGATCGCCTGGCCGATGTCGAGACCGGACAGATCGCGCATGGCGAACGGTCCCATGGCCATGCCGAAATTGCGCAGGGCAGCGTCGACCTGTTGTGGCGTGGCGCCTTCCTCCAGCAGGAACTCCGCCTCGCGGCCGTACTGGAAGACCATGCGGTTGCCGACGAAGCCGTCGCAGACGCCGACCACCACCGAGACCTTCTTCAGCTGCTTGCCGATCGCCATGGCGGTGGCGAGCACTTCATCGCTGGTCCGCTCGCCGCGCACCACTTCCAGCAGGCGCATGACGTTGGCCGGGCTGAAGAAATGCAGGCCGACCACGTCCTCGGGGCGTTTGGTGAAGGCGGCGATGGCGTTCAAATCGAGTGACGAGGTGTTGGAGGCGAGGATCGCACCCGGCTTGCACACCGCATCCAGTTGCTCGAAGACCTGCTGCTTGACGCCCATCTCTTCGAACACGGCCTCGACCACCACGTCGGCATCAGCCAGGGCGCCGTAGTCGGTGACGCCAGCGATCAGCGCGAGGCGCTGCGCCATCGCATCCTCGGTCAGGCTGCCGCGCTTGACGCTCGCCGCGTAGGTTTCGCGGGCACGCTGCAGGCCGCGTTGCAACGCCTCGTCATTGATTTCCAGCAGCTTCACCGGCACCCCGGCATTGGCGAAGCTCAAGGCGATGCCGACGCCCATGGTGCCGCCGCCGATCACCGCGGCGGTCCTGATCGGGCGGGGTTTGACGTCGGGTGGCAGGTCGTCGATCTTGCCGGCCTGACGCTCGGCGAAGAACGAATGGATCAGCGCGCCGCGCTGCGGTGAATTCAGGCACTCGGTGAACAGCTCGCGCTCGCGCTTGAGGCCTTCGGCCAGCGGCAGCCTGGTGGCGGCTTCCACCGCAGCAATGCAGCGCAGCGGCGAGAACAGCCCCGGCATGCGCTTGGCCACCTCGGCGTGCTTGGCGCGAATCAGCGCCTCGTTGTCGACACCTTCCAGACCGCGGGTCTGCTCGCCGCTGCGGCGCGGGCCGCGCCCCTCCTCGACAAGGCGCCGCGCATAGGTCAGACCGGCCTCGATCAGATCGCCTTCGAACAGCTCGTCGACGATATGGTGCTCCAGCGCCTCAGCCGCACCGATGGGCTGGCCGCTGACGATCATCTCCAGCGCCTTCTCGACACCGGCCAGCCGCGGCAAGCGCTGGGTGCCACCGGCGCCGGGCAGCAGGCCCAGCTTCACCTCCGGCAGGCCGACCTTGGCGTCCGACCGGGCGATACGGTAATGGCAGCCCAGCGCGACCTCCAGCCCACCACCCAGGGCGGTGCCGTGGATCACCGCGACGCTCGGCTTGCGGCAGCCCTCGATCACCTCGATCACCTCCGGCAGGCTCGGTGCCTGCGGCGGTTTGCCGAACTCCTTGATATCGGCGCCGGCCATGAAGGTCGGGCCTTCGCAGACCAGCACCACGGCCGTCACCTCGGGCGCCTCGTCAGCCTGTTGAAAGGCATCCAACAGGCCTTTTCGTACGGCATGGCCAAGGGCGTTGACCGGCGGGTTGTTGACCAGGATCAGAGCGATATCGCCCCGGCGTTCGAGCCGAATGACATCCGTCATGCAGGCCTCCCTTTCTGTGAAATGCTGATTGGAATTGTTATTTCACGGAACCATGTTTCGCACTGCAGAATAAATGACTCATTTCCGCGTGTCGATAGCACCACACGGTCAGGGCATTCGGGCGAAAAGAAGGCGCAGCACCGCGCCACGCAAGGGCTGGCGGGCAACCTCGAGGCGACCGGTGGCCGCTATCAATGCAGGGAATATCGGACCAGAAGCCGGCTAGCCGCCGACAGCGTGGCGAGGGGCGCGGGCGAGAAGATCGGGGTCGATGCGCAGCAAACGTACCGTACGTTCGCTAGCCAGCGAGGCAGGTTCGGCGCCCTCGGGCAGCTCGACCAGCAACCGCGTGACATTGAGCACCAGCGCTTCGCGGCGCAGCACACCAGCCCCCAAGGCGTAGTAGGCACTGATCACCTGACGCAGCTCCAAGGGCAGCGCCCACTGCGCCCGCAATGCCGAGCCGAAGCCGGCTGCACGCTCACGCAGGCAGCGTTGCAGCTGCGCCTCATCCAGCGCGCCGCCGCTGTCGAGCCATTCCTGCAGGCTGCGCAGGAGCGCCAGCTCGCCGATGTTCTGCAGCAATCCGGCGCTAAAACAGAGCTCGACATCCAGCTTCAGCTGGCGTGCCAACCAGCTCGCCAGACGCGCCGTGCGCAGGGCCTGGGCGCTGAGCTGCGTCGCTAGCTCGGCGAGGCGCGGTTCGACCAGCCGGGCGTTGTGCTGCAGAGCCAGCTCGGTCACCAGTTGCAGACTGCGCGCCAAGCCCAGCTGCCGTTGCGCCTGCGCCAGGCTCAGACAGGGCTTCGGCGGCTGCGTCGCGCTGCTGGCGACGCTGATCAGCCGCGCCGTCACCTGCGGATCGCGGGCCAGCAGCTCCTCGAGCTGGGCGTAGTCCTGATCGCCGCCCTGCAGGCGTTGCAGCGCACTCAGCACGGTCTCCAGCAGCGGCGCGCCGCGATTGTGCGGACGCATGCGTTCGAGAAAGCTGTCGAGGTCATCGACCGCGGCTCGGCGCGGCGCACCAGCGTGACCTGCCGAACGCGGCAGCAGCTTGTCCAGGCGCTCGCGCAGGTCCGCCAGATCGTAGGGTTTGCCGAGATAGGCGGCCGGTGCGAGCGGCAGCACGGTGCGCACGCTGGCGGTATCGGTACGGGCACTGATCAGCACGCAGGGCAGGCGCTGGGTCGGACCATGGCGACGCAGCTCGCGCAGGAGCTGCCGACCGTCAAGCCCGTCCAGTTCGCCATCGACGATCAGCAGGCTGGGCACCTGGCGCTGGCACGCCGCCAGGGCGGCATGGCCATCGGCTGCCGGTTGCACGCGCATGCCGGGACGTAGCTCGCGTACCAGCTGACAAAGCTGGTCCGCCCGCCACGGTTCGTTGTAGGCGACCAGTACGAAGGAGACTTGGGCCGAGACGCTCACTGCATTACTCGCTGAACAGGTCACTACAGCCTGGCCAGATGGCCAGGGCGACGACTGCTCCGCAAGAAATGGGCACGCCGCTGGGGGCGCGATTCTGACCGCAGGAGAACGCGACAGCCAGCCCCTGAGACCGACTGTCGCAGGGGGCGTCAGATGCCCATGCAGAGGTACTTGATTTCCAGGTAGTCCTCGATGCCGTACTTGGAGCCCTCACGGCCCAGGCCGGACGACTTGACCCCTCCGAACGGCGCCACCTCGGTGGAGATCAGCCCGGTGTTGATGCCGACCATGCCATACTCCAGCGCCTCGGCGACGCGGAACACCCGGCCCAGATCGCGAGCATAGAAATAGGAGGCCAGACCGAACTCGGTGTCATTGGCCTTGGCGATCGCTTCGGCCTCGTCCTTGAAGCGGAACAGCGGTGCCAGCGGGCCGAAGGTTTCCTCTTTGGCCACCTTGGCACTGTCCGGCACGTCCACCAGCACGGTGGGCTCGAAATAACTGCCACCCATCTGGTGCGCCTGGCCACCGGCTACCAGCCTTGCGCCCTGGGCGACGGCATCCTCGATGTGCTCGCGGACCTTGGCGGCGGCGCGATCGTCGATCAGCGGGCCAATGTCAGTGCCCTCCTCCAGGCCGTTGCCAACCCGCAGCTTGGCCACCGCCGCCTGGAATTTCTCGGCAAAGGCGTCGTAAACGCCGTCCTGCACGTAGATGCGGTTGACGCACACACAGGTCTGCCCGGCGTTGCGGTACTTGGACTGCATGGCGCCCTTCACCGCCTCGTCCAGGTCGGCGTCATCGAAGACGATAAATGGCGCGTTGCCGCCCAGCTCCAGGGACACCTTCTTGATCCCCGGCGCGCACTGCTCCATCAGCTTGGCGCCCACTTCGGTGGAGCCGGTGAAGGAAATCTTGCGGACCTTGGGGTTGGCGGTCAGCTCGTTGCCGATGTCGCCGGCCGAGCCGGTCACGACGCTGAGCACGCCCTTGGGAATCCCGGCGCGCTCGGCCAGCTCGACCATCGCCAGCGCTGAGAACGGCGTCTGCGATGCCGGCTTGATGACCATGGTGCAGCCAGCCGCCAGCGCCGGGCCGGCCTTGCGGGTGATCATCGCCGCCGGAAAATTCCACGGGGTGATCGCCGCGGTCACGCCGATCGGCTGCTTGATGACGAGGATGCGCTTGTCCTTCTGGTGACCGGGGATGGTGTCGCCGTAGATGCGCTTGGCTTCCTCGGCGAACCACTCGATAAAGGAGGCCGCATAGGCGATCTCGCCCTTGGCTTCGGCCAACGGCTTGCCCTGCTCCAGCGTCATCAATCGGCCCAGGTCGTCCTGGTTCTCCATCAGCAGCTCGAACCAGCGACGCAGCTTCTGCGAGCGCTCCTTGGCGGTCAGATCACGCCAGGCCGGCAGCGCCCGCTCGGCGGCGTCGATGGCGCGGCGGGTTTCGGCAGCGCCCATCTTCGGCACCGTACCGAGAATCTCGCCGGTGGCCGGGTTGTTCACGCTGATGGTCTGGCCACTGTCAGCATCCAGCCAGGCGCCATCGATATAGGCCTGCTGGCGGAACAGCGCGGTGTCTTTGAGTTGCATGGCAGTCTCCTCGGGCATCGTAGCGGCAGGCCCGCTGCGGAAAGTTTGGCGAACGCGACGATCATCTGAACCGTCCTTCGCCGCCCGGTTCCTGCCGCCGCATTGCACTGCGAACAACCATGCTAGGACCGCAGCCGGCCGGCCGGCAAGCTCATGGCGCTCGGCATTGTCGTGCCATTGACCAGCCTGATGCCTGCGCGGCCTGTCACGCCTTGTTACCCAAACCTGGGTACGGGTCGGGGTATAGTTCCGCGCGGGCGGCGCCAGCCGCCGACATCCAAGGATCGATAAGGAGTTACCGTGAAAGCATTGATGACAGGCGCCGTGGCCGCCGTCCTGCTGGCCAGCACTGCCGTCCAGGCGCAGATGAAACCGGAAGAGATGGTCGAAACCCGCCAGGCCGGCTACCAGTTCATGTCGTGGAACATGGGCAAGATCAAGGCCCAGGTAATCGATGGCAAGGAGCCGTACGACCAGGCCAAGGTGGCCGCCGCCGCCAATGCCATCGCCGCCATCGCCAATTCCGGCATGGGCAGCCTCTACAGCCCGGATAGCACGACCGAACAGCTGGGCAAGGCGACTCGTCTGAAGCCTGAGTTCTTCCAGAACCTCGACGAAGCCGGTCAGATCGGCCGCAACTTCACCGCCGCCGCCAACCAGCTCGCCAAGGTCGCTGCAGAAGGCGATCAGGCCGCGATCAAGAAGGCCTTCGGCGACGTCGGCGGCAGCTGCAAGTCCTGCCACGACAAGTTCCGCGCCGACTGATCGCGCAGCCAGCCGACACCTCCCGTCGGCTGGCTTACCAGTCCAGGCTGGGCGCCACCGCCGCCGGCTCAGGCCGCAGCCAATCCCCCACCGCCTGCACGCCCCAGACGCAAGCCGCACCCAGAGCGATCGCCAGAACCGCGGCGGGCAGCGAGCCGCCCCGCGCATCCTGCTGGGACGGATGCTCGCGCTGCGTCCGTCCCGCGATCATCGCCCGCACCAATGGCCGGCGCATTACCAGCGCGTAATAGATGATGGCTGCGATGTGCATGCCGATCAGCACCAGCAGCAACCACTTCGCCTGCCGATGCAGGCCGCTCAGCGCGCTGCCGGTTTCGCTGCTGACCAGCGCATGGAGCGGCCCCTGGAAGGCAATGTCGTCGGTCGCCATCAAGCCGCTGGCGACCTGGAAGCTCACCAGCAGCAACATGGCCAGTACCGAGAACGCACCGAGCGGGTTGTGCCCGGCTTCGCGCCAGTTGCCTTGCAGATAGTCCTTCACACCGAACGTCGCGGCGAAGATGCGCGGCCAGCGGGCGTACGTCGAACCGACGAAGCCCCAGGTCAGACGGAACACCAGCAGCCCCAGCACCAGCAGGCCGAGCCGGCCATGCCAGGGCATCAGACTGCCGCCGACCCAGCCCGTGACGATGGCCGCGATCACCGCCCCGGCGAACAACCAGTGAAACAGCCGCAGCGGCGCATCCCAGAGTTTGATATGGCCTGACATCTCCATCCCCTTGCCATCGAACACCCACGGCCCCCGGCCGCGACACGCAAGGGTACCAGCCGGCCCGGTCATCGGCAGCTGCGAAAAAGCCGCACCCGGGCGTATCCGCCCAGCCGCACCAGCATGGACGCCCGTCAACGACATGCGTATGATTGCCCCCCGCAACGCATCCGTAGCTCAGCTGGATAGAGTACTGCCCTCCGAAGGCAGGGGTCGTGGGTTCGAATCCCGCCGGATGCGCCATATTAGATAGTCGTTTCGAGCCCCCCTCGAAGCGCTCCGCAAAAGCCCGCTCGCTGCGGGCTTTTGCGTTTCTGCTGGTCCGTCCGCCTGACCGGATCGCCTGCCAGCAAACGGCCGGTCGGCGCAAGTTAAACCTGCCGCGCGGCATCACCGGGCCGCCTCAACCTGACCTCACGCTCGTTTTAGACGCATCCGTCGGGTGTTCTGTGAACCTGTTCACCGAGCCTGCGGGACAACTGAACTTCAATGCCTCGCTCAGGTCGCGCCATGCGCACCTTGCCCCCACACACGACTTCAAGGAGGAAATCGCGTGCCAGTGCGCTATTACGCCCTCGTTTCGCTCATCGCCGCCGTGCTGCTCGCCGGTTGCACCGGCAACTACAGATTCGACGATGACCACTATCGCCCGCTGGGTGATCCGCAAGCCTTGAATCGCGGCAAGTAACCGCAAGGAGCGACACGACCATGGAACTGGTCTTCGATATGGTGGGCGCCCAGCAATTCGTGCCCGGGCTGCTGACCACCAAAACCTTCAAACAGGCCGGCGGAGTGATCGGCCGCGCAGAGGGCTGCGATTGGGTGATCCCCGACCGCAAGCGCGTCCTCTCCGGACGTCATGCAGTGATCAGCTACCGCGACGGCGCCTTCTTTCTCACCGACACCAGCAGCAACGGCATCCAGCTCAAGGACAGCGGCGCCAGCCTGGTCAAAGGCCAGCCGCAACGCATCGAGCATGGCAGCGTCTACTGCCTGGGCGACTTCGAGATCCGCGCCCGGCTGATCCAGGACCCGGCGCGGTTCGAAGGCGACATTGGCCGCCCGCAACCGGCCGGCACCATCATCCCCGACGATGCCTTCCTCGACCTCGATCCCCTGGTCGCGATGGATCAACAGGAGCGCATCTACGCCGAAGTCGACGACCTCGACCTGACGCTGGTGGCACCACAACGCCAGGCCCAGCAGCGCGACTACGCCCGCATCGACACCGAAAGCCTGCCGCTGCCGGAACTGGTCATGCCACCGACTGCAGCCGAACCCAAGCGCGAACCGGAGCCTGAACGTCTGCCATCCGGCTTCTGGGAGCGCTTCGGCGAGGCACTGGGCATCGATCTCGGGGGGATGGATGAAGACCAGCGGCAGGCGCTGGCACTGAATGCTGCCCGCCTGCTCAAGCATAGCGTGGCGGGCCTACAGCAGAGCCTGCGCACCCGCAGCGAGCTGAAGAACGAGCTGCGCCTGGCGTTGACCACCGTGCAGAGCGCCGGCAACAACCCGCTCAAGCACAGCGCCGATGCGAGCGAGGCCCTGAACGCCCTTTTGCGCGGTGGCAAACCTGGCCAGCTCAGCGCCGAACAGGCCGTCGGCCGCGCCTTTCGTGATCTGCAGGCGCATCAGGTGGCACTGCTGGCGGCCAGCCGCGCCGCCGTTCACGCGATGTTCGAACAGCTGGCGCCGGAGCAGCTGGCGCTGCGCTTCGAACGCGAAGGCCGCAAACCCCTGCTCGCCACCGCCGGCAGTCGCTGGCGCGCCTATCGCCGCCTGCATCACAGCCTCGGCCAGGATGCCGACTGGAGCGAACGCCTGTTCGCCCGCGACTTCGCGAAGACCTATGAGGAGCAGGTGCGCCTGATCGCCACGCTCGATTCAACCCATCAAGGATGATCCCATGCCTCGTCGCATCACCCTGGCCATGCTGGCCTCGCTGCTCGTGCTGGGCGGCTGCTCGGCACTGTCGCCGTACTCCAAGCTGACCAAGCTGGACCTCGAGCTGCACGGCAGCGACCGTCTCAACCCCGACCTCAACGGCCGGCCTTCGCCGATCGTGCTGCGCCTGCTGGAGCTCAAGCATCCGGTGGCGTTCGAAAACGGCGACTTCTTCGCACTCTACCAGCGGCCCAAGGAAGCACTGGCGCCGGACCTGGTGACCTCCGAGGAACTGGAACTGCGTCCCGGCGAAAGCCGTGAGCTGAAGCTCTCCGTGCAGGACGGCAGCCGCTACGTCGGCGTGCTGGCCGCCTACCGCGACCTGCCGGAAGCCAGCTGGCGCTACGTCATCGCCGTGCCGCCGCAAGAGCGCACCCGCATCGCCCTGAGCCTGGACGAGCGCGGCATCGCGCTGTTCGACCCGCTCGCCGAAGAAGGAAAATAAACATGAGCCTGCACAAGGTTGTCTGGCAGGAAGGCATGCTGCTGCGCCCGCAGCACTTCCAGCAGAGCGATCGATACTACGATCACCAACTCAAGGCGCGCACCCAGAAGCTGAGCAGCTATGCCTGGGGATTCTTCAATTTGGAGATCGACCGCCAGTTCCTCAACATGGGCAAGCTGGTGCTCAGCCAGGCCAGCGGCATCCTCCCGGACGGGACCCTGTTCGAGCTGGGCAGCGAGCGTGAGCCTTTGGCTCTGGACATCCCGCCGAATACCGGCAGCACTCCGGTCTATCTCGCGCTGCCGCTGGTCACCGGCAACCACATCGAAACCCGCCGGCCCGAGCAGAAGGACGTGCTGGCGCGCTATACCGCCCACGAACTGGACGTCGCCGACTCCAATGCCGGCGACAGCAGCACGAGCCAGGTCAGCACCGGTCTGCCAGATTTCCGCCTGCTGCTGGGCGAGCAGCAGAGCGACCAGGCCTACGTGAAACTGCAGCTGTGTGAGGTGCTGGACACCACGCCGGACGGGGTCATCAGCCTCGACCCCGAGTTCATCCCCACCTATGTCAACTTCCAGGCCTCCGCCTATCTGCTGTCCTGCCTGAAGGAAGTGATCAGCATGCTCGCCCACCGCGGCGATACCCTTGCCGAGCGAATCAGCGCCACCGGCAAGGTGGGTGGCGCCGAGGTCGGCGACTTCATGATGCTGCAGCTGATCAACCGTCACGAACCGGTGCTGCGCCACTACCTGGGCGTGGAGCAGGTGCATCCGGAGCAGATCTACCGAGATCTGCTTGGCCTGCTCGGCGAGCTGGCGACCTTCTCCAGCGAGAGCAAGCGCCCGCGCTTGGATAGCCGTTACCAGCACAGTGATCAGGGCGCGAGCTTCCGCAAGCTGATGGACGCGATCCGCCAGGTGTTGTCGATGGTGCTCGAGCAGCACGCCATCGAGCTGCTGCTGCAGCAGCGTCAGTACGGCATCCAGGTATCGCCGCTGCATGACCACAAGCTGCTAGGCACGGCGTCCTTCGTGCTCGCCGCCAGCGCCCAGTGCGATTCGGAAACCCTGCGCACACGGCTGCCGGCGCACCTGAAGATCGGCCCGGTGGAACGCATCCGTCAGTTGGTCAACCTGCATCTGCCGGGCATCCGCCTCAAGCCGCTGCCGGTGGCGCCGCGGCAGATCCCCTTTCATGCCGGCAAGACCTATTTCGCCCTGGAACTCAGCGCCGAGGACCAAGCGCAGCTGGAGCGTTCCGGCGGCTTTGCCTTCCATGTGTCCGGTGACTTCGCCGGGCTCGAACTGAAATTCTGGGCGGTCAGGGACTGAGCGACATGATCAAGGAAATGGATTACGGACAGGACGACCGCACGGTCATCGTCAATCGAGCAGGAGACGCCCCGGCGCAGAGCCCGCTGACCGACTTCGACACCCCGCCGCGCTTCGAGCAGCTGGAGGAGCGGATGATCTACGCCGCGCGCCTGCGCCCGGCGGAAACCTTCAACATCAGCCTCAACCCGCTGGTGGCCGCCGCCTCGCCGCTGCTGTCGGAAGTGGTGCGCTTCAAGCACAGCCTGGAAAGCGAAGACCTGCAGGCCCTGCACGGCCAGTTGAGCAGCGCGATCAAGCTGTTCGAGCATCGCGCGCTGCATGACGGTGCCGAAAGCAGCCAGGTGATGGCGGCGCGCTACGTGCTCTGCACTGTGCTCGACGAGGCCGTGGTGACCACGCCCTGGGGCAACGAAAGCGAATGGTCGCAGATGAGCCTGCTGTCCTCCTTCCACAACGAGACCTTCGGCGGCGAGAAGTTCTTCCAGCTGCTCGAGCGGCTGTCGCGCAACCCGGTCAAGCACCTGCCGATGCTCGAGCTGATGTACCTCTGCCTGTCGCTCGGCTTCGAGGGCAAGTATCGCGTGCTACCGCGCGGCATGCTCGAGCTGGAAGCGGTACGCGACAGCCTCTACCGACAGATTCGCCAGATGCGCGGCGATATACCGCGTGAGCTGTCGCCGCACTGGGAAGGCCTCAAGGACACCCGCCGACGTCTGGTGCGCATCGTGCCCTGGTGGATGGTGGCGCTGTTTACCCTGGTCTGTCTCGGGGTGATTTACGGCGGCTTCGCCTGGGTGCTCGGCGAACAACGCGAGGCCGTGCTGCAACCCTACCGCTCGCTGGACATGGATGCCGGCGGTTCCACCTTTTCAGGGATGAAATGAGATGAAGACGTTCTTTGGCAAGCTCGGCGCCGTGCTGCGCCGGACCTGGGTCTGGAGTCTACTGCTGGTCCTGCTGCTGGCGGTCATGGTGTGGTTCGTCGGGCCGCTGCTGGCGGTCGACGACTACCGGTTCTGGGAATCGTCGACTGCCCGCCTGCTGAGCATCAGCGTGCTGTTTCTCGGCTGGGGGCTGGCCATGGTCTTCGCCAGCTGGCGCGCCAGTGCGCGCAAAAAGCGCGACGCCGAGGACCAGGACGTTCAGGAGCAGCTGCGCCGCAACGGCCTGATCGGCGAGGAGCAGCAGGAGCTGCGCCATCGCTTCAGGCAGGCGCTGCGCACCCTGAAGACCTCCAGCCTCTACCGCGGGCGCAGCGAGAAATGGCGCAGCGAGCTGCCCTGGTACCTGTTGATCGGTCCGCAGGGTAGCGGCAAGACTAGCCTGCTGGATTTCTCCGGCCTGGACTTTCCGCTCAATCGCAGCGAACAGCAGCGCCTGACCAAAGACGTCTCCGGCACCCGCTATGCCGACTGGTACTTCGCCGATCATGCCGTGCTGATCGACACCGCCGGCCGCTACCTGACCCAGCCCGATGCAGCGGTCGACGGCAGCGCCTGGGAAACCCTGCTCGGTCTGCTGCGCAGGCGCCGCGCCCGCCCGCTCAACGGCGTACTGGTCAACCTGCCGGTGGACCAGCTGCAGGGCGGCAGTGAACTGGAGCTGGAGAACCTGGCCCGCCAGACCCGCCAGCGCCTGCACGAGATCCATCAGCGTCTGAACGTGGACGTGCCGGTCTACTTGGTGCTGAGCAAGTCCGATCGAATTCTCGGTTTCGACGAATTCTTCGAGCAGCTGTCTCGGGAGGAAAGCGACCAGGTGCTGGGTGCGAGTTTCCGCAAGGAGCAGAACGGCAGCGATGCGCAGGTGGTGCGCCAGGAATTCGAGGAGCTGCTGCGCCGGCTGAACAGCCAGGTGATCCTGCGCATGCACCAGGAACGCGATACACAGCGCCGCGGCCGAATCCTCGACTTCCCACATCAGTTGGGGCAGATCGGCGAGCGCCTGAGCCTGTTTATCGAACTCGCGTTTGCCGGCAACCGATACCAGCGTGCCAGCCAGCTGCGTGGTTTCTACCTGACCAGCGCGCCGCAGCTACGCGAAACGCTCGATCCGCTCACCGCCGGCATCGGCCGCCAGCTCGGCCTGGCCAGCAGCGCGCTGCCGACGTTCCGCAGCGGTCGCGCGCGCTTCATCAACCAGCTGCTCAGCCGGGTGATCTTCCCTGAAGCCGAACTGGCGGGCCTCGACCAACGCGAAGTACGCCGCATCGACTGGGGCCAGCGTGCCCTCTATGCCGGAGCCTTCGGCTGCCTGCTGCTGTTCGGCGGCGCTTGGGCACTTAACTTCTCTGGCAACCATGAACGCCTTGAACAGCTGCGCGACATCGCCCAGGAACTCGGCAGCGAGCGCAAGACCATCGCGGCGGGAGACGAGGCTCTGCGCACCCTCAAGGCCCTCGATGCGAGCTATGCCGCGACACAGGTCTTCCCGCCTCGGGAGGAGATTTCCTGGCTGCGCCGTCGCGGCCTCTATCAGGGCGAAGCGGTCGACCCGACGCTGCACGAGGCCTACCGCCGCGATCTCGAAAGGTTGCTGCTGCCGCGCGTCGCCCGGCAGCTGGAGGCGCAGATCCGCGCCAACCTGAATGACCGCGAACAGCTGCTCGGCAGCCTGCGCGCCTATCTAATGCTGAACCTCGCCGAACGCCGTGATGCGGCGTTTCTCAAGGACTGGCTGGCCGCCGACTGGTCGCTGCGCCATCCCGGCAATGCCGTGGCGCAGCAGGGCCTCAACACCCACTTCGCGCGCCTGCTGGAAGAATCCTTTGCTGCATACCAGCTGAACGACAATCTGGTAGCCAAGGCCCGCGCTCAGCTGCGCAGCGAATCGCTGGCGGCCGTGGTGTACCGCATGCTGCGCGATCAGGCGCGCAACCTTCCCGACTACCGGCTGAACACGCAGCTCGGCCCGCAGGCGTCGCTGTTCGTCGGCGGTGACTACACCATTCCAGGCTTCTACACCCAGCGCGGCTATCACAAGCTGTTCGTCGCACAGGGCGCCGATCTGGTCAGCGAGATACTGCGCGACAACTGGGTACTGGGCGAAGGCGACAGCCTCAGCACCAAGGACCTGGGCCGCCTGCTGGTGGAAATGGAACAGCTTTACTTCCGTGACTACGCCGCGCACTGGAGCGAGGCGATTGCCCAGCTGAACATTCTCCCCGCCGGTAGTGCGGCGCAGGGTGCCGCGCAGCTCGCCGGGCTCACCGCCGCGAACTCGCCGCTGCTGCAACTGTTGCTGGAGGTGCGCGAGAACACTCGGTTCGCCGGTCTGGTCGAAGCGACTGCCGGGGCCGGCGAGCTGGCCGAAGCGGCGCAAGGCGCCGGCGGCAAGCTCGGCAAGGCAGCCAAGCTGGCAACCGCCGCCGCCGAGCAAGCCCAGACCGCACTGCTGAAGAACATGCCGGACACCGCGCGCAGAACCCTGGAGCGACGCTTCGCGCCGCTGCACCAGCTGCTCGACGAGAACGGCGCGCCCGGCCCCGAGTTGAGCGCCAGTCTGCAAGCCCTCGACGCGCTGCAGCTGCAGCTCGCTTCCCTGGCCCACGCCAGCGCACCGGAACAGGCCGCCTTCGAAATGGCCAAGGCACGTATGGGCGGCCAGCGCGATGCCATCAACCAACTGCGCAGCAGCGCTGCACGGCTGCCGCAGCCGCTGGGCAAGTGGCTGGGGCTGCTGGCCGAAGACAGCTGGTCGCTGGTACTCACCGATGCCTACCATTACCTCAATCAGCGCTATCGCAACGAGCTTTACGCCAGTTACCGCGGTTCGTTGCGCGAGCGTTATCCGTTCAGCGCCCACAGCGCCAGCGATGTCGCCCTCGCCGACTTCCGCGAGTTCTTCAAGGCTCAGGGCCTGGCGGACAGTTTTTTTGAGCGCTACCTCAAGCCCTTCGTCAGCGGCAGCGCCGGCGAGTACCAGTTGCGCCGGGTTGACGGTCGCGGCTTGCCGCTGTCCGAGCAGTTCCTGGCACAGATGAGTCGGGCCCAGACCATTCGCCGCAGCTTCTTTGCCGAGAACCCCAACGAGCCGCTGATTCTGTTCAAGCTCGAGCCCTATTCGCTGGATTCGAGCCTCGGTCGCGCCGACTTCCGCTTCGGCAACCAGCAGATGGAATACCGCCACGGGCCGATCGTGCAGACCGCGTTCCGCTGGCCGGCCGAAGCCGACGACGGACGCACCAGCCTGGTGGTGGAAGAACTCGGTGGCCGTCGCGTGGGTATCGAGAAGAACACCGGGCCCTGGTCGCTGTTCCGCCTGATCGACCTGATGCAGGTCGACTACCACAGCGGCCGCGACGTGTTGATGCTCAAGGCCGATCTCGGCGGCCTGCGCGCCAACTACCTGCTGCATGCGCAGCGCTCGCCGAATCCGTTCGATCTCGCGCTGCTGCGCGGCTTCAAGCTGCCGGCGACGCTGTGATGAACGCAACCGCGTGCAGCTGGCGCAGCGCCGCGCGCACCGACACCGGCAAGGTGCGTGCGCGCAACGAAGATGCCTTTCTCGACCTGCCACAGGCCGGGCTCTGGGCCGTGGCCGACGGCATGGGCGGACACCAGAACGGCGCCCTGGCCAGTCGCCTGATCATCGAGCAGCTGGCCGAGCTTTCCAGGGGCGGCGATCTGGCCGAGCGGCTGCGGGCGTTGCGGCGCTGTCTGCATGAGCTCAATCGCCGGCTCAGCCAGGAACTCACGGTCACCGCCGAACGCCCCGATCCGGTGATCGGCAGCACCGTGGTCGCCCTGCTTATGGAAAGTGATCGCGCCGCGTGCATCTGGGCTGGCGACAGCCGCTGCTACCTGTGGCGTAGCGGCCGTCTCTATCAGCTGTCACGCGACCACTCGTTGCTACAGCAACTGATTGACGAGCAGCAGCTCAGCCCCGAGCTTGCCGCCAAACACCCGGCCGCCCATGCATTGACCCGCGCCATAGGCGCCAGCGAGAAGCTGGAGCTGGATATCCTCGAATTCGCCGTATTCCCGGGCGACACGCTGCTGCTGTGCAGCGATGGGCTCTACCAGAGCATGTCCGCCGACGCGCTCGGCGCCGCACTCAGCCTGCCGTCCACGCAGCTGGCGCTGGAGCGGCTGTTTCGTCAGGCACTCAAGGGCCCGGCGCGAGACAATCTCAGCGCCGTGGTGATACGCCGATGAACGCCCAGCCCGCCTGCGATCTCACTTATTTTGCACTGGCCTCCACCGCGGCCACGCCGGTGTCGGAGGCACCGAAAACGCCTGTCGGCGAGCTGCCGGAAGTCCTCGGCGGCCGCTACCGGATCGAGCGCCTGCTCGGCGTCGGCGGCATGGGTGCGGTCTATCGCGCCCGTGACCTTCTGCGCGAACAGTTCGGCGATCCGGAGCCCTACGTGGCGCTGAAGACGCTCAGCGAGGATTTTGCCGAGTACCCCGACGCCAGCGCCCTGCTCTACAGCGAATACGCGCTGACCACGCGCCTTAGCCACCGGCATGTGGTGCGCCTGTACAACTTCGACATCGACCCAGCCAGCCAGCGCGCCTTCATCACCCTGGAGCTGCTCAAGGGGCCAACCCTCGACCAGTTACTGTGCGAGCGCCCGCAGGGCATGGCCTGGAACGAACTGCAGGGCATCGCGTTACCGCTGCTGGAGGCGCTGACCTATTCACACAGCCTGGGCGTGCTGCATGGCGACCTGAAACCGAGCAACGTGATGCTCGCCGATGACGGCCTGCGCCTGTTCGACTATGGGCTCGGACAACCGCTGGAAGGGCTGCTGCCCGGTTTGCCGCGCCTGTGCCGCACGCGCTTCGCCGCCTGGACGCCGCGTTATGCCGCACTGGAGCTGCTCGACGGTGGCGAACTGACCGCCGCGGCGGATGTTTACGCCCTGGCCTGCGTGCTCTATGAACTGGCCAGCGGCAGCCACCCTTATCGCCGGCTCAGCGCCCGTCAGGCCAAAGCCATGGAGCTGGACAGCTCCCTGCAGCGCCCGCCGCAGCTGCCCGCGCATTGCTGGCCGGCGCTGCGTCTGGCGCTGGCATTCGACGAAGCGCAGCGCAGCATCGATGCAGCGGGCCTGTTGCAAGCCTTCAGCCGCCCCGCACCGAACCGTTGGCAGCGCTGGTTCGGCCACTCCCATGGATGACATCAGGACAAGGAGAGCCCAATGTTCAACGCGGCCAATAAAACCCACTTCACGCTTTCCCTCGAAGGCGTCGAGCACGACTTCAAGGTGCTCGAATTCCGCGGCCGTGAAGCCATCAGCCAGCCCTATCGCTTCGACCTGGAACTGGTCAGCGAGCGCCCCGACCTGGATCTGGAAAGCCTGTTGCATCGCCCGGCTTTTCTTGCCTTCGCGCCGGATGGCAGTGGTGTTCATGGGCTGGTGCATCAGGCGGCCCAGGGTGAATCCGGTAAGCGCCTGACCCGCTATCGCCTCACGCTCGTGCCGCANNGAACATGGTATCCAAGCCGATGCCTACCGCTTCGGGCTCGGCCCGGTGGTCTACCCGCCGCGCGAGTACTGCGTGCAGTACGACGAAACCGACCTGCACTTCATCCAGCGCCTGTGCGAGGAAGAGGGCATCCACTATCACTTCCAGCACGCTGCGAGCGGCCATGTGCTGGTCTTCGGCGATGACCAGACCGTCTTCCCGAAGCTCACCGCCACCGCCTATCAACAGGACAGCGGCCTGGTCGCCGACCAACCGGTGATCAAGCGCTTCGGCCTGCGTGTGGAAACCCGTACCAGCCGGGTCACGCGCCGCGATTACGATTTCGAGAAGCCACGCCTGACCATGGAGGCCGCGTTCCACAGCGATTTCCAGCCGGATCTCGAAGACTACGACTACCCCGGCCGCTTCACCGAGCGCGCCCGCGGCAAGCACCTGTCGCAGCGCGCCCTGGAGCGCCACCGCCACGACTACGAACTGGCCGAAGGCGAAAGCGACCAGCCCAGGCTGGTGAGCGGGCATTTCCTCCCGCTCACCGAACACCCGCGCAGCGACTGGAACCAGCTCTGGCTACTCAACGAAGTGCTGCACGAAGGAAAACAGCCGCAGGTGTTGGAGGAGTCCGTCACCAGTCATGTCGATAGCGGTGACGGCTTCGTCCAGGGCTACCGCAACCACTTCAGCGCCACCCCCTGGGCCATCCCCTTCCGCCCGGCGCTTCGCCATCCGAAACCGAAGGTGCTCGGCAGCCAGACCGCCGTGGTCACCGGCCCCGCCGGCGAAGAGATCCACTGCGACGAGTACGGCCGCGTAAAAATCCAGTTCCACTGGGACCGCCACGGCCAGGCCGATGACAAGACCAGCTGCTGGCTGCGCGTCAGCTCCAGCTGGGCGGGTGACCGCTATGGCGGCATCGCCATCCCGCGGGTTGGCATGGAAGTGCTGGTGACCTTCCTCGAAGGCGATCCCGATCAACCGCTGGTGACCGGCTGCCTCTACCACAAGGAGCATCAGGTCCCCTACGACCTGCCGGCCAACAAGACCCGCACGGTGTTCAAGACCCTGAGCAGCCCGGGCGGTGGTGGCTACAACGAATTGCGCATCGAAGACCGCAAGGGCGCCGAACAGATCTACATTCACGCCCAGCGCGACTGGGACGAAAACATCGAGCACGACCAGAAGATCCGCGTCGGCCACGAGCGCCACGACACCGTCGAAGCCAACAGCTACAGCGAGTTCCGCGCCGAAGAACACCGCACCACCCACGCCGACCGCAAGACCGAAATCCGCGCCAACGACCACCTCACCGTGGGCAACAGCCAGCACCTGAAGATCGGCACCGGCCAGTTCATCGAGGCGGGCAATGAAATCCACTACTACGCCGGCAGCAAGGTCGTCATCGACGCAGGAATGGAACTCACCGCCTCAGGCGGCGGCAGTTTCCTCAAGCTCGCCCCCAGCGGGGTGACACTGAGCGGTGCGACGATCCGGATGAATTCGGGTGGCGCAGCCGGAAAGGGCTCGGGGCTGAAGATTCTGGCGCCGGTGATGCCATGGTTGGCGACCAGCGCCGTTGCCGGCAACCTCACCTTGCCTGCCTTGATCAACATGTCGCGGCAACTCAAACTGGCCGCGGCCGCCAAGCTGCTGTTGGTCAAGCAATGCGGAATGCAAGCCGATGGCTCATGCCAGTTGGAGGTTTGCCCATGCGGCAAGAACGCGAGCACGGTCTGATGCAGGCTGTAGAGGAACCGGACATCGAGCGAGATGACCTCTATCTGCTGCTCGATAGTGCTGCATTACCGGCTCTGCAGATCATCTACCAACACGACGACGAACCCCACCTGGAGCTGCTGTACCGAGGCACGCGCCATGAGTCCATGCGGGAATGCAGCCCCGTCCTGTACAGCCTCGCGGGGCAGCATCTGATGTGGCAGAACCGGGAGCGCTGGCAATCGGCAGGGCTGCTGTTGGAAAGCGCGGCGAGCATCGATGATCTGGCGAATCATTTGCGCAGCCTTCTCAGCGTCAGATTGCCCTCCGGTGACCTGGCGTTCTGCAGGTTCTACGACCCAGCCTTGAGCGAGCGCTTCTTCGACAGCCTCACGCAAGAAGAGCTGGGCGCTTGGCTCGGCCCGATCAGCGGCATCTGGCTGACCACCGAGCAGAGCGAATGGCAAGGTTTCACCACAAACCAGACTTCTCTCAGCAGAACTGCTGACGACGAGGGCTGGTTTGCGCTCCGTCCCGAGCACCTCGCCCATTGGCAACAACAGGAGCGACAGCGCTTCATCCAGCGCCTGATCAGCCATTTTTCTGCAGACAACTTTCATGAAAAGTCCGCCCCGGAGCTGGAAGCGATCGTCAAGCAGCGCGTGCACGAAGCCGAGGCCTTCGGTATCGAGGTCGAGCGGCACCAGTTCGCTTACGTTGAATTAGCGCTGCAGTTTCCCGATGCCATTGACAGCCCCGAGGTTCGAACGGCGCTGACCAACAAGGAAGAACCTGCCGAGCACCGGCTGGCTCGTACCGAAGCCTGCCTGCTTGGCCTGCATGGATAAAGCGATGGAATACACGATACAGAGGGGCGACACCCTGACCCGGATCGCCAGCGATCACGGCACCACCGTCAGCAGCCTGCTACGCCTGAACCCGCAGATTGAAGACCCCAACCAGATCCAGACTGGCCAGGTCTTGCACATGCCTGCAACGAGCAGCCCGGCACGCCCCGGCTGTACCACAGGGCAGATCATGCAGGATAGCCAGTGCAGCGGAGCTGCATTCGACGCCGCCTTCTACTGGAACGAAAAGGCACAGAGCCGCCAGGCGATCTATGAGGCGATCTACGGACGTGAAATGCACTTCCTTCACCGCTCGTTGTTCCAGCGTAACAACGAGCATCTCAACGAGACGGTACTGCCTGGAGAGATTGTCATCATCTCCAACATGCCGCGCACCGACGCGGACCGACAACGCCTGGAGACCCTCAGGGAACAGGCCCGGCTCGCAAGTGAAGGCATCCAACAGCTGACACCCGCCGAAGCCATGACGGTCAAGCGGCACCTGGAAGTTCTGGACTACGTCTCGCTGGAAACAGTTGCATCCCACCAGAGCACCGCGCTGGGTGTACTGAGTGCCGCAGCCGGACGCCAGCTGGGAGACGTCAGGAGCACGCTGGAAAAGATCAACGTCGCGTATGTCGAAGAGCTGAGCCGCACCGGAAACCCCCACCGATTTTCGCCGGAGTTCTATGCGAAGCGTCAGCAGCTGTTCGGCCAGCTGAATCACTCTCTTGGCCGCCTGACCCTTTCAACTGTCAATATCCGTAATTACGACAGCATCAAGTCCACGCTCGGCCTATCTACAAAATCGATCCTGCATAACGCTTCTGCGATTACCGAAAGAGGCGAGGTTCCGCAGCTTGGGCAACGGATCAATACGGTTTCAAATTGGGCGAAAGGCGCCGGCCGCTTAGGCTACTTGGGCATCGCCATCGACGGCGGCGTTCGGTTGAGCAGAATCAATGACGCTTGTTCCGTGGGGAGCAGTCAGACCTGTAGCCAGACAAGTTATCAGCAAGTGGGCGGCTTTGTATGGAGCGCCGGCGGTGGCGCGGTGGGTGGTATTGCAGGTGCCAAACTGGCTACTGCTGTAATAGGCGGGGTAGCAATCGCATTCGGCGTTACGGTTGGAGCTCCTGCTCTAGCGGTAATAGCAATTACCGGCGCGGCCACAGGAGCATATTTAGCCGGTTCTAGCGGCGGTAGCTTCGGCGAATACCTAGGCAATGAAATTTATACGTGGATAAATCATGAGTGACGCAACGCTACTAGAACGAATCATAGTGTTTTCTTGGATTTTTCTTGCGCTTTCCGGAGGCTTTAACGGAATATATATTTGCTTTCATGGAATTCGCCGACTCGACCCGTATTTTTCTACAAAGCCCAATGTAGAGTGGGAGTCCTATAGTCCATTTGATAGTTTCTGCCGAATGCATCGATATAGCTTTCAGTATACTTTTGGCTTGAAACGACCAACTATTGGTAACGGCATAGCTGTATGGCTTTATTTTACTTGCATCAGCCTTATAACTTATTGGATCAGCATGTTTATTGGCTTTCTTGGCCATCAATTTGGAATAAGTATATTGAATTAAGATTGCTGCCCTGAAAATAATGAGCGACGCCTCCTATAGTTTAGCGAGCTGTAGCCTATACTGAACATTCCTATCGTTCACAGAGAACTCAATGGCATGCACGTTTTTTTCATGAGAGTTCGCCTTGACCTCTAAACGACTTCAAACAATCCTTTTCAATCGACTTCCTGAATGCATCGCTATTAAATCCAGTCGCCATTCGTAGCTTGGCACTATGGGTGTATATATGCTTTCATTCGGCTCTAATTCTTATCTCAATAAGCCAGGATTCATGCAGGTGAGAACCTTCGACGAGACGAGATACCGTTCGGCAGCCAAACGCTGGCGGCCGATGAACGGACGAGAATTAAGCCCGCTGAAGTGACAAAATGACATCACAGCTGCGCCTGCAGCCTTTTGATGATCAGAGTCACTCACATGTCCGCCAATCGCCGCTATTCCATCATTCTCGAACACTCCGGGCAGGTCCTGCTGGAGCAGGCCTCGCTTGAGCAGGTCGAGGCGTTCTGGGATGCCCATGACGAAACCTATTTCGGCTTGCGTATCGAGGACGCCCAGAGCGGACACGCACGCGTGTACGTCACGGACGAGATTCCGGAAGACGAAGAACTCGCCCTGCCCTGATCGCCTGCACCGCTCCGCTTTCGCGCCCCGCCTGAGTACGAGTTCGGCATAATCGTCTGCCCGACCGCGGAGCAACGGCCATGCAGATCGACGAAGAGCTGACCCTGAAGAAGCTGGAAGTGTTTCTGGCCTTCATGCGCAGCGGCAATCTGGGCAAGGCCGCGGTCGAGCTGAACACCAGCAACGTCAGCGTGCATCGCGCCATCCACTCGCTTGAAAGCGCGTTGCGATGCCCGCTGTTCAAGCACGAGGGGCGCAACCTGATTCCGCTGGAAAGTGCCTATGTACTCGAAGAGCGTGCCCAGCAGCTGGTCAAGGACGTGCTCGAGACGGTGCGGCGTACCCGCGAAGCGGCCGGTTTCTCGGCCGAGCGCTTCAAGCTCGGTGCGCTCTACTCGCTGACGGTGAAGACCGTGCCGCAGCTGATCATGGGCCTGAAGCTGCGCCGCAGCGAGCTCAACATCGACCTGATCCTGGGCTCCAACGTCGACCTGCTCTACAAGCTGAAGAACATGGAGCTGGACGCCATTCTGGTGTCGCTCAACGAGAGCGTCGCCGACCCGGACTGTGCCCAGGTGCAGCTGTTTTCCGACGACATTTTCCTCGCCGCGCCAGCCGACTCGCCGTTCGCCAACCAGAGCGAAGTGGATCTCAGCGATCTGCGTGACGCCACTTTCATCACCCTGTCCCAAGGCTTCGCCACCCATCAGGACGGCAACCGGGTGTTCCAGCTAGCGGGTTTCGAGCCGAAGGTGGCGATGCAGGTGAACGACATCTTCACCCTGCTGAGCATGGTCAATTCCGGGGTCGGTTACGCACTGCTGCCGGGGCGGGTGGGCATGGTCTACGAATCGCGGGTGCGACTGATCCCGCTGCAGGCGCGTTATCACCTGCAGCAACACATCGGCGTGGTGTTTCTAAAGGCCAAGGAGCGCGACCCGAACCTGCTGGCGCTGCTCGCCGAATGCCGGATGTACAGCTTGAAACACCCAAGCTGAAGCAGCATCCGCAGGCGGCCGAGCGGACGGGAAGATGGTTCGATCAGCGCGCAACGGCGGAAGACGCTTCACCGCCTTCCACCCCTGCGACCGCCACATTAGGCGACGGCTGTCTGCCCGGACGCAACCGGAGCCGGCCGCCCCAGGCTTTGCGCCACCACGTCACCGACCATATCCGCGGTGATCGCACTCAACGTCCAGCCCAGGTGCCCATGGCCCGTGTTGTAGAACACGCACGGCGAGCTGCCGCGGCCGACCTTGGGCATCATGTTCGGCATCATCGGGCGCAGACCGGCCCAGGGCACCACGCTGCGGGTGTTGACGCCGGGGAAGCACTGGTTGACCCACTCCACCAGCGGGCGAATGCGATCGGCACGGATGTCACGGTTGTAGCCGTTGAACTCTGCGGTGCCGGCGACGCGGAAGCGGTCGTCGCCCAGGCGGCTGCTGACCAGCTTGGTTTCGTCGTCCAGCAGGCTGACGGTCGGTGCCGAGGCGCGGCTGATCTCGTCGGTCAGGTTGACGGTGATCGAGTAGCCCTTGACCGGGTAGATGTTCACCCGGTCGCCGAGCTGGGCTGCCAGTACACGGCTGGCGGTGCCGGCGCAAACCACCAGGCCGTCGAACTCCAGCCGCTCGTCACCGCCAACGCCAGCGAGGATCACGCTGGCACGCTTGCCGTCGCTGGCCACCGACTTCACGTCGGCACCGTAGCGGCAGCGCACACCGAGCCGCTCGATGGCGGTGGCCAGGCCGTGGGTGAACTTGTGGATATCACCGGTGGAGTCGCATTCGGTGTAGTAGCCGCCGTAGTAGCTGCCAGCCAGGGTTGGCTCGATGGCGCGCATCTCCTCGGGCGTCACGCTGCGCCGCGGCAGGCCGCCTTCGGCGAGCAGGCGTGAAACCTCAGCGGCATGATCGAAGCCGGCCTTGTCGCGGTAGATGTGCAGGATGCCCTTCTTCTTCAGGTCGAAGTCGATGCCTTCGGCTTCGGCCCAGGCGAACAGATGCTCGCGCGCGGCGATGGCCAGCCGAGCGGTCTCGACGGTGTTCTTGCGGTAGTTGGGGATCGAGCCGATGAACTCGGCGAACCAGGAGAGCTTGTGCCAGCTGGGCTTGGGGTTGACCAGCAGCGGCGCGTCGCTCTTGAGCATCCACTTGAGGCCCTTGACGATCGTCGACCAGTGGTTCCAGACCTCGGCATTGGACGCCGACAGCTGGCCGCCATTGGCGAACGAGGTCTCCATGGCCGCGTAGCGGTGCTTTTCCAGCAGGGTGACCGAGAAGCCGCGCTTGGCCAGGGCATAGGCGGTGGTGACGCCGGTGATGCCGCCACCGATGACTGCGATTGTTTTCATTGTTGCGCTCCAGAACGTCGAGGGGTCATAGCCCGTGCGCCCAACGCGCGGCGGGCGCCCCCTCTGTTCTGGACCTGAGAGATTCACGAGCGCATGACGGCTCGCTTGCTCCTTCGGTGCGCCCGGCGACGAAAACCGGGCGGCTCTTCAGAGTTTCAGCGGTGGTAGCGGTCCTTTTGCCTGAGAGTTTCCGGGGCGGTTGCTCCTTCGGCGCTGCCCTGACGGCAGTCTCTCCCGCTAGCACATCGATGCGCGCCACTGGCCAGCTGTGGCAAATGGTCGCGCATCGCAGGTGACACCCTGCCAGAAAAAAGCGCCGCTGTAACCCCCGAATGCCGGCCGTCAGTCCGCTCGCGACGAGAATGCCGAGCGGTTGCGCAACGCCCTCAGACCCGGAAGCGCGCCGCCAGGGCCTGCAGCTCGCCGCCCAGACGGGCCAGCTGCACGGTCGAGGCCGCGGTCTGCTGGGCAGCGGCGGCCGACTGGTCAGCCACATCGCGCACGCTGAGCACGCTGCGGTTGATGTCCTCGGCCACCGAACTCTGCTCCTCCGACGCGGTAGCGATCTGCAGATTCATCGCCTGGATGGTGGAGATGGTGCGGGTGATGGCCTGCAGCTCCTCGCCGACATCCCGCGCCAGGCTGACCGTCTCGTCGGCCAGCCCGCGGCTGCTGTCCATCAGCGACGAGGCATGCAGCGCACCCTTCTGCAGGTTGCCGATCAGCTCCTCGATCTGCGCCGTGGACTGCTGGGTACGCTGCGCCAGGCTGCGCACCTCGTCGGCGACCACGGCGAAACCACGCCCGGCATCACCAGCACGGGCCGCCTCGATGGCCGCGTTCAGTGCCAGCAGGTTGGTCTGTTCGGCGATGCCATTGATCACCGTGAGCACCGTGCTGATCCCTGCGGTCTCGCGGTTCAGCTGGGCCATGGCTTCGGCAGACAGGCCCACCTGGGAGGACAGCCGGTCGATCTGCGCCAACGCCCGTTGCACCACGATGTCGCCCTGAGCCGCCTGGCGGTCGGCGTGCTGGGCAGCACTAGAGGCCTCGTCGGCGTTGCGCGCCACCTCCTGCACGGTCGCTGCCATCTCGTGCATGGCAGTGGCGACCTGATCGGTTTCCAGGCGCTGGCTCTGGATACCGGCGCTGGTCTGCTCGGTCACCGTGGACAGCTCTTGCGCCGCACTGGCCAGCTGGCCGGTGATGGCGCTGATCCGGCCGATCAAGTCGCGCAGGCTGCCGCGGGTGCGCTCCAGCGCATCGAGCAGCTGACCGAACTCGTCGCTGCGCGGCTGCCGCGGCTGCTCGGTCATATCGCCTGCGCCGATGCGCTCGGCAATGCGTACCGCCTGCGCCAGCGGTTGCGTCAGCTGACGCACGATCAGCCAGCTGATGACCAGCCCGAGGGCTATCGCCAGCAGCGTGATGGCAAGCAGCAGGGCCTTCTTCTCGCCGGCTTCGGCGCTGCGTCGTTCGGTCTGCGACTGCACGATTTCATTGGTGTTGCGGTAGATGCTGTCGAAGATTTCCTGCATCTCCTGACGCGCCTGCACCTGAGCGGCGACGATGGGCGGCAGCTGGCCGAACTGGCGGATGTAGGTCGCCACCGAGTCACGCAACGGCTGCAGGTCCACGCCGGGTGTGCCGGCCAGCTGGGCATCGAGCCTGTCGACCGCCGCCTGCAACGTGCTGAACTGTTGCTGCAATTGCTGCAGCGACTGCTCGGTCTCGGTCATCAGATAGCCGCGCACCATGAAGCGCACCATGCGGTTGTGCTTGGAGACTTCACCGGCCTGCAGGCCGATGGCTGCGCTACGAGTATCCTCATGCAGGACCGGTGCGTCCGGTGTGCCGGCCCAGCGTGCCTCTAGCGCGGCGATCAGCGCATCCGAGGTGTTGCCGGCTTCCACCCAGCTGCTGCGGGTCTTCACCTTGCGCTCCCAGAGCGCCGCCAGATCGAGGAAACGCTGGCGGTAATGCTGCACGTCGGCGGCGATCGCCTGCAGGCGCTGCAGATCCTGTGGGTCGCTGAATTCCCCCTTCTGCTGCTGCACCAGTTCGACGATGCGCGCGACCGACTGCTCCACCGCTTCGACATGCAGCGGATCGCCGCGGGTTTCGAAACTGACCTGCGCGTAGCGAATCCGGTTGGCCTCATCCAGCAGGCGGGCCGCACTCTGCGCCCTGTCGCTGCGGGAGATCAGCGCGTCCATGCCGTAACTGCCGATCAGGGCGACGGCCAGGGTCAGCGCCAGAACGGCGGCGAAGCCGAGGGCCAGTTTGTGGCTGACCTTGAGAGTGTTCATCTTTCGACCTTCCTTGATGAACGCAAGCGCGCCCCGATGGGGGCGCGTTGCGGATGACGGTAAGTGACGACGGGAACGACTCAGCCGAGCAGCCCACGCATGACGAAGAACAGCAGTGATGGCCCGAGCAGGCAGCCCAGTGCGGTGTAGAACGCCGCGGTCAGGCAGCCGTAGGGCACCAGCTTCGGATCGGTGGCCGCCAGGCCGCCGGCCACGCCGCTGGAAGTGCCGATCAGGCCGCCGAAGATCACCGCCGAGCGCGGGTTGTTCAGCCCGATGTAAGGCGCGACGAAGGGCGTGGCGACCATCACCACGATCGCCTTGACCAGCCCCGCCGCGATCGACAGCGCCATCACTTCCGAGCTGGCGCCGATCGCCGCCCCGGTGACCGGCCCGACGATGTAGGTCACAGCGCCCGTGCCGATGGTGGTCAGGCTGACCGCATCGGTGTAGCCGAACGCCATGGCCACCGCCACGCCTGCCACGAACGAGGCGAGCACGCCGATGAACAGCGCGAGCACGCCGACCATCCCGGCCCGCTTGAGCTCTTCCACGCTGACGCCGAAGCCGGTGGCGACGATGGCGAAATCACGCAGCATGGCGCCGCCGAGCAGGCCGATGCCGGAGAACAGGGCGATATCCACCAGGCCTTTCTGCCCGCCGGTGACCACGCCGCCGATGTACGACAGCAGGAGGCCGATCAGGATCGCCACCGCCGAGCCATGCAGACGGCCCTTGGTGAGCTTGTCCGACAGCCAGTAGGAGATCCACATGGTCGCGCCGATGATGGCGAAGCCGCTGATCAGGCCATAGCCGGTGATCACTTTCATGAGGGATTCGTACATGGCCGTTACCCCCGTGCGCTGCTGGTGAGCGGCTTGGCTTGATCCACCGGATCGCTCGGATCGGACGGGGCGGCCTCAAGCTTTTTTCGGCCGATCCGGTCCAGTACCGGCACCAGGGCGAAGGCCAGCGCAACCGCGGCGACGCCGGCGAGGATCGCCATCGGGCCACCAGCCAGGGCGCCGTAAACGTTCTGCTGCGCGGCCATGGCGACCACGATCGGGATGTACACGGCGCTCCAGAACTTGATGCCCTGCTCGGACTCCGGATTGAACAGGCCGCGTTTCTTCAGGTAGCTGCCGATGAGGATCAGCAGCACCATGGCGATACCCACGCCGCCGACGTTGGCCGGCACGCCGAGGAGCTTGCCGAGCAGCTCACCGACGAAGATGCCGGTGAGGGTACACAAGGCCAGGAAGGCCACACCAAAGATGATCATTGTTTTTGTCCTTTTTGGTTGCGCTGGCTGCAGAGGGCCAGGCGCGTGTTGTCGAGGTCGTTGTTGTTATCCATCGATCTGGGCGAAGGCTCGCCCGGGTGCTGCACGCGGTCTATCGGCTCTGGCTGCCCTCCTGACGCAGCAAGGCGTCCAGTGTGTCCAGCCGTGCGCCGTCGAAGGCAACCAGCGTACCCTGTTCGAAAACCCGCCGTGCCAGCCCGGTCAGCACCTGGCCTGGCGGCAGTTCGATGTGCAGCCGCACCCCGCGCTCGTAGGCGGTGCGCAGGGTGCCGTGCCAGTCGACGACGCGGCACATGTTGAAGGCCAGGTCGTCGCGCAGGCGCTCTGCGTCGAACAGCGGACGCGCCGAGGAGCCGCTGAGGTAGCGAATCCGCGGGGCGCGCACCTCCACCTCGGTGAAGGCATCCGCCAGCCGCCGTGCCGGCTGCTCGAGCAGCGCGCAATGCGAGGGCACGCTCATCGCCAGGCGCCGCGTGCAGGAGGCGCCCAGCACCTTGGCCCGCGCCGCGACCGTGGCCATGGCGGCATCGCTGCCGGCGATGACGATCTGGTTGTCGGCGTTGATGTTGCCCAGGTAGACCGGGCCCTCGGCTTCGGCCAGCAGCGACTCGACCGTACCCAGCGCCAGGCCGAGGATGGCAGTCATGCCGTAGCCCTCGGGATAGGCCTGCTGCATCAGCTCGCCGCGCAGGGCGACCAGGACCAGGGCGTCGGCGAACGTCAGCGACTCGGCGACAACCGCCGCAGCATAGGCACCGATGGACAGCCCGGCGACGTAGTCCGGCCGCTGGCCATCGCGCATCAGCAGGCGCGCTCCGGCGACACCGGCGATCAGCAGGCAGAGCTGCACCGCGCGGGTCGATTGCAGCGCCTCGGCCGAATCGAGCAGCAGCGCATCCTCGCCGAGCACGGCACTGGCCTCGGCCAGGGTCGCGGCGACTTCCGGCGCCTCGGGCAGCCGTTGCAACATGCCGGGCTTTTGCGCGCCCTGACCGGGAAAGGCGAACAGGCTGCTCATGCGGCCCGCTCCGCAGCCCAGGGATCGCTCACCAGACGCGGTCCTTCGGCGGTCTTGACCAGCACCCGTGCGGCGCCACCGGCCCATTCGCCGAGCGCCACACCGCCCAGCGGGGTTTCCAGTTGCAGGTCGACGCGGCAGGCGCGGCAGGCGCGGCCTTCGAGCAGCTGCAGCAGCGGGCGCGCCTCGCTGCGCGGCAGCGGCTGTTCGGCCCTGAGCAGCAGGTCCAGATCGCTGTCCGGATGCGCCGCCGACAAGCCGGTGGCGAGCTGGAAGCCGGCCGAGCCGGTGACACCCCAGGCATGGCCGAGGGCATCGAGCAGCGGACGCAGGCCAGCCAGCACGCGGAACACCGGCAGGTCTTCGCTGGCGCGACGATCGAGCAGCTGCTCCGGTGTCAGCCGATGGCTGATCGCGGCGATCGGCATCAGCGCGGCCAGACGCTGGTCTCGCGTGGCCCCACGCAGGCCGACCGCCACCTGCCCTGGCGCGACGACGGCACGACGCACCACCACCGGCTGGCCGGCGGCGAGCACGGCCACCGCCCAGGCCGGGGCATCGGCCGGCAACTGCTCGGGACGCATACCCCAGAGCAGGTCGTGGGGGCGAGGTGTGTCGTGCATCTACAGCCTCCTCGTGATTGTTGTTGTCGAGTCGCTGATACGGGTTCGGCGAATACGCCGCTCAGGTGTTCGTTACCACTGCGCGCGCAACAGCTCGCGCACCCGCGACGACGCCTCGCGATTCGGCGCGCCGAGACGGCCGCGCAGATCGCTGCTGCCGCCGATGTCCGCGACGGCCTTGGCGAGACAGTCGCGCACACGCGCCAGATCATCCGCCGAGGGCTGCTCGATGCTGTCCACGGCGAGGGTTTCCCAGAGCAGGCCGAGGGTCGCGTAGTTGTCGATGTCGTAGGCCATCGGCGGCACCGATTCGGCCAGGGCTTCCAGCTCCTCGACGCTGCGCAGGGTGATGCGCGCCGCGGCGGCCTTGCCCATGGCATGCACCATCACGCCCGGATCGCGCAGGGCGATGATCCGCTGGGCCTGATAGCCGTGGGCGAGAAAGGCGCCGGACATGGCCTTGCCCACCAGCAGCGCGATCACCGGGTGCCCGGCCAGCTGTGCGCGGGCATAGCCGTCCACCGCGCCGGCGAGGGCCTGATGAATGCCGAGGGCTTCTTCGCGGCGGCCATAGGCCTGGCTCGGCACGTCGACCACGGCGACCACCACACGCTTGTCCGCCTTGTTGCGATCGGCCGCAATCAACTCGTCCAGCGCCTGGCCCAGAGCCCAGCCTTCGAGCAAACCGACCTCGCCATTGCGCGCGCGCGGAAAGGGATTCTCGGCGTCCGCCACCACGGCGATATAGCGGGCGGCGCGCTCACCGAGCGTGCCGTCGACCACCTTCACCGAGGCCGGATAGCCCGCCAGTGCCTGGCCGCCGGCCAGGGCTTGCAACCAGTTCAGTCCACGGCTCATTGGGCATCTCCTTCGTAGAGGGCACGCACGGCGGCGGCATCGAGCTGCGTGCGGGTGTCGACGTCGGCCAGGCGCTGGAGGTACCAGGCGTGGCGGCGGCTGCGCGGCTGCAGCGGCTTGCCGAGGGCGAACAGTTCGTGCAGTTGCGCGCGGATGGCGTCGGTGTCGTCGGCCACGTACGCGTCCACCAGACCCGAGGCATAGCGTTGCTCGCCACCGGTCAGGCTCCAGATGAAGGGCCGGTCGCGCGAGTCGTACTCGTCGAGCCCGGCTTCCTGCTCGATCACCTGCGGGCCATTGAGGCCGACGCGGGCTTCACGGGTGACGACCAGGTAGCTGCACAGCCCGGCGGCGATGGACATGCCGCCGAAGCAGCCGACGGAACCGGCGACCACGCCGATCACCGGCTGGTAGTCGCGCAGCTCGACGATGGCCGCCTGGATCTCGGCGATGGCGGCCAGGCCCAGGTTGGCCTCCTGCAAACGCACGCCGCCGGTTTCCAGCAGGAGCACGGCCCGGGTCGGGATGCCGTTGCGGTTGTCTTCGGCAGCCAGTTCCAGTGCGCCGGCGATCTTCGCGCCGCCGACTTCGCCCATGCTGCCGCCCTGGAAGGCGCCTTCGATGGCGGCGATCACCGCCGGCTGGCCGTCAATGGTGCCCTTGGCGACCACCACGCCGTCGTCGGCCTGGGTGACGATGCCCTGCTTCGGCAGCCAGGGCGAGGTGACGCGATCGAACGGATCGAGCAATTCGCGGAAGCTGTCCTCGTCCAGCAGTGCGCGGGCACGCTGGCGGGCACCGAGTTCGACGAAGCTGCGCGACTCGAGTAAACGGGCCACGGTGTTAGCGGACACATCAGTCATGGCCGACTTCCTCCAGTCCCTGCTCCAGGCGCAGACGCACTACGCCGGGCGTGGCCCCAAAATCGTGAATATCGATGTTCAATGCCGGTGGCGTCTGCTCGCGGAACATCCGCTCGAACAGGCTCTTCCAGCGTTGCTCGGCACCATTGACCGAGGTGACTACCTGGATCGCCAGCTTGCCGGCCTGGCCGGGTTCCAGCAGCACTTCCAGGTCGCCCGAGCCGACCACGCCGACCAGGGCCTTGCCGCGGGCGGGTTGCCCGGCGGCGAATTCGAAAGACAGGGTTTCCATGTTCAGTTGCTCCCAGTCGGCGCCGGCGCATGCGGCGCCAGACGGTCGAGGAAAAGGGTGGCGGCCAGGAGGTCGGCGGCGCCCCCCGGCGAGGCGTTGAGGGCGAGCATGTCGCGATCGAGCAGGCGCAGCTGGCGACGACCGGCGAGGCTGGCGGCACCACCGGCTTCGAGCACGGCGCGGGCACCGGCCTGCATGCGGGTCAGCCCTTCCAGACCTGCGCGATGCAGCACGCAGGTGTCGGTCAGGCTGCTCATGATCGCCAGCAGTGCATCGAGCCTGGCGTTCTGCTCGCCGGCGCCGGCGCGGCGACTGGCCAGGAGTTGCGGCAAGCCGTGCTCCATGACCGCGGGAAAGCCGTGCTGCGCCTGTTCGCGGGCGCCGAGCACGCCGTAGCGACGGCAGACCCGCGCGCCATGGCTGTCCGGGTTGTGCGGCGCGGCCGGGTCGTCCAGCCGCGCCAGGGCGGCCGCGCTGGCGGCGATCCCGCCGGCCGAAGCGCCGCTTTCCAGCATGGCCGCCGCGCTGAGCAGCCCCAGCGCCCAGATCGCGCCGCGATGGGTGTTGACCCCTGCGGTGACGCGCAGCATCTCCGCTTCGCCGTCGCGGCCCAGCTGCCCGAGGGTTTCCCGCAGCGCCTGGCTGACCCGACCTTCGCTCCGCGCGGCATCGGCCATGGCGGCGAACGCCGGCCACAGCGACTGCGCCGAGGCGTGCATCAGCCCCAGGTGCAGATCGCTGTGCGCGCCACTGCCGCGTCGGTCGACCAGCCCCGGCTTGGGCGACAGGTCGGCCTCGTCGACCAGCGCCTGCACCGCCAGATCAGCCAGGCGCTCGGCCGCGGTCGGCGCCTGTCGTGCAATGAGTGCGCTCATCACCAGCTCCTGAACTTGGCAGGCGGGTTGTAGAGGCCGCCGGACCACTCGACCAGCTCGGCGATGCTCTTGGCGGCGAGCAGTTCGCGGGTGGCGTCGTTGCGGCGGATGCCGAGGTCTTCCGGCAGGGCGATCAGCCCTTCGCGGCGCATGCGCTCGGTGTCCTTCGGGTTGTGCCGCAGGCCGATGCTGGTGACGCCGGCCACCGCGGCGATCATCGCCTGGCGTTCCTCCAGCGAACGGGCCTTGTACAGGTAGGCGATGCCTTCCTCGGTGAGCAGGTGGGTGACGTCGTCGCCGTAGATCATGATCGGCGCCAGCGGCATGCCGCTCTTCTTCGCCACCTCCACCGCGTCGAGCTGCTCGACGAAGGTGGGTTTGCCGCCTTCCTGGAAGGTCTCGACCATCTGCACCACGAGCTTCTTGCCGCGCTCGAGCATGGTCACCGGGGCCTCGCCGCCGGGCATGGCCATGTCCAGCCAGGCCGGGGTCGGATGGCGGCGACCGCGCGGGTCGTGGCCCATGTTTGGCGCACCGCCGAAACCGGCCAGGCGCCCGCGGGTGACGGTGGAGGAATGCCCATCACCATCGACCTGCAGGGTGGCGCCGATGAACAGGTCCACGGCGTATTGCCCGGCCAGCTGGCACATCATGCGATTGGAGCGCATCGAGCCGTCGCGGCCGGTGAAGAACACGTCCGGGCGCTGGGCGATGTAGTTCTCCATACCCAGCTCGGTGCCGAAGCAATGCACGCTCTCGACCCAGCCAGTCTCGATCGCCGGGATCAGCGTCGGGTGCGGGTTGAGCGTCCAGTTGCGGCAGATCTTGCCTTTCAGGCCGAGGGATTCGCCGTAGGTTGGCAGGATCAGCTCGATGGCCGCGGTGTTGAAACCGATGCCGTGGTTGAGCGACTGCACGTTGTGTTTTTCGTAGATGCCGCGGATCGCCATCATCGCCATCAGCACGTGCACCGGCTTGATGTGGCGCGGGTCGCGGGTGAACAGCGGCTCGATGTAGAACGGCTTGTCCGCCACCACGACGAAATCGACCCAGCTCGCCGGGATGTCCACGCGCGGCAGCTCGTCGACGATCTCGTTGACCTGGACGATGACGATGCCGTCGCTGAAGGCGGTCGGCTCGACCAGCGCCGGGGTGTCTTCGGTGCTGGGGCCGGTGTAGATGTTGCCGTGGCGATCGGCCTGGAAGCCGGCCACCAGCGCGACGTTGGGGATCAGGTCCACCAAGAGGCGCGAGTAGAGTTCGATGTAGGTGTGGATGGCGCCGACTTCCAGCAGGCCGTCTTCGAGCAGCTGGCTGATGCGCAGGCTCTGCGGGCCGGCGAAGGAAAAGTCGAGCTTGCGCGCGATCTGCCGCTCGAACAGATCCAGGTGCTCGGCGCGGCTGACGCTCGGCATGATCATGTGCAGGTCGTGCAGCTTGCCGGGGTCGGCCTTGGCCAGGGAGCGGGAGAGGAAGTCCGCCTGCTTCTGGTTGTTGCCCTCGAGCACCACCCGGTCGCCAGGGGCGATCAGCAGTTCCAGGGCCTCGACGATCCGCTCGCTGGGCAGTACCACGCCATCGGCGAGGCTCTGCACCTGATCGAGACGACGGGCTTTTTCAGCGCGACGACGCGACCACTGCGGCGGTGGGGAGATTGTTGTTGTCATGGCGACTCCACAGGTTTTCCGCTTTGTGGAGCGCACAGTAGGGAGGTGACCGAAAGGTCATCAATCAAGCAGCGGGCGTGACCGTTACGATCAGGTTAACGATGTGTCTGAACGGCCTGTTTGCGGAGGCATGCAGCAGGCGCGGCGCATGGCACGCCACGCCTCCTGAAGAGATTACTTGTCGCGATCGATATTGAACGGCGACCAGGCCTGGCGGGTGGGCATCACCTCCAGGCGGTTGATGTTGATGTGATCCGGCAGGGTGGCGACGTAGAAGATCTGCTCGGCGATGTCCTCGGCGGTCAGCGGCGTGGTGCCGCGGTACAGCCGGTCGCTGGCGGCCTGATCGCCCTTGGTGCGCACCAGGGTGAATTCGGTTTCGGCCATGCCCGGCGCGATGTCGGTGACGCGCACGCCGGTGCCGAGCAGGTCGCAGCGCAGGTTGTAGCCGAACTGCTCGACGAAGGCCTTGGTCGCACCGTAGACGTGGCCGCCCGGATACGGCCAGTGGCCGGCCACCGAGCCGATGTTGACGATGCTGGCGCCCTTGCCGGTGGCGATCAGCGTCGGCAGCAGCGCGTGGGTGACGTTGACCAGGCCGGTGATGTTGGTGTCGATCATGGTGTGCCAGTCGGCGAGATCGACCTGTTGCGCTGGCTGCGGCGCCAGTGCCAGGCCGGCGTTGTTGACCAGGCAATCGATCTGGCGGAATTCGGCCGGCAGCTGCGCCACCACCTCCTGCACCGCGCCGGCCTGGCGCACGTCGAGCGTCGCGATATGCACCGGCACCTTCGCCGACAGCTCGCCCTTCAGCTCTTCCAGACGCTCGCTGCGCCGCCCGGTGAGCACCAGCGCCCAGCCGGCCTCGGCGAAGCGGCGGGCGGTGGCACGGCCGAAGCCGGAGGTGGCGCCGGTGATGAATACGATCTTCTGTTTCATGCTTTTCCTCTTTCTCTGAAATGCCTGCTGTCCGTGTAGGCGACGCGGCACAGGGGCGCAGTGACGGCGTCCAGCTTAGGGGGCGTTGCTGCGCCAGGCAAAGCACGGCGTGCGCTGATCGCCCGAAATGCGGCCATGCCGCCGTCGCGCAGCCGCCTTATACTCGCGCCCATCTGCCCGAAATCAGGAGCCCAATGATGCGAGGCCGCTTGATCTACCTGATCGGGCCATCCGGTGCCGGCAAGGACAGCCTGCTGGACGCCGCCCGCGAGTCGCTGGCTGGCCGTGGTGTGCGCATCGCGCGACGGGTCATCACCCGCTCGGCCGAAGCCGTCGGCGAGGCGGCGCATTCGGTGTCGCCGCAGGAATTCGAGCGTCTCGAGGCGCAGGGCGCCTTTGCCCTCAGCTGGCGGGCCAACGGTCTGGCGTATGGCATTCCGGCAGAGATCGATGAGTGGCTGGCGTCCGGCGAGCAGGTGCTGGTCAATGGTTCGCGCGGCTACCTGGCAACGGCACGGGAGCGTTATCCAGACCTGCTGGCGGTGCTGCTCAGCGTCGAGCAGGACGTATTGCGCCAGCGCCTGCATGCACGCGGGCGGGAGACGGCGGAACAGATCGAGTCACGGCTGGCGCGCAACGCGCTGTTCGCCGGCGAACTGGACGACTACATCCGCCTGGACAACTCGACGCCGCTGACTGAAAGCGTCGAACGCCTGCTGGCGTTGATCGATGAGCATGTGCCGAGGGACTGAGCGTGGCGCCCCGGTGGGCCTCACAGCACTACCCGGCGTCAACCAGAGCCACCCCTGAATGCGCTGCCTTACCGCCCCGGCTGCGGACGGAAACCCGGTACGCCGCTCGGGCGGTCGACACGGGCGGCCGGCATGCTGCAGTTGAGGTCGCGAAAGGGCTGGTCGTCGAGCCGTTGCCAGCCTTCGCCGGGCGACGTCTGGCGGCAGATGACAGTACCGTCGACGATGCTCTGCCAACGGTAATAGGGTGCCGGCGCAGCGCTAGCGGCGACGGACAGGAGCAGGCAGAAGGCGGTCAGGAAAGTGCGCATGGCGGTGTTCGACGGAACGATGGCGCCACTGTAATTCATCCGCCGTGCATGGCAAGCGCCGTCCGGCGCGCTCAGTACCAGACCCTGGCCGCCTCGCGCATGAAGATCTCCACGGTCTTCGGTCCGACGCCTTCGAACGCTGCCAGCCGCCGCTCCAGCTCCTTGCGGGTCTCGCTGAGCTCATGGATGCGCCCGAGCTTGCCGCCATACTCGTGGTTGAGCTTCTCGCAGAGCTTGAGCAGTCGCTCGGCGGTGGATTCGTCGTAGCGTACATAGCGCCCCTCGCCGAGCATGTTCACCAGCTGCTGCCAGCTGCAATTGCCCAGTTTTCGCGGCGTATCGCGCTTGTGCTTGTCGACGATGACGCGATACGCCTCGGCGGCGATGTCCTGCTGGATGCGCTTGCCGAACAGAAAGCTGGCGACGAACCACTTGAACAGCGCGGGCTCGCCGTCGGCCATGTCGATGCCCAGATCTTTGGCGCTGATTTCCGCGCTCATCAGGCGCCCTCCCTCGAACGATTGTCTGCATTCGAAGCCGTGCTTTCGGGCAAGTTTCCCCTTGCCTGAGTCCTGATGAGCGGTTTTTTGCCTATACCGTTCATCCGATAGGCGGATTCTTGCCTAACGCTTCCCTTCAGGGAGGCAACAGCCCCTGTAGCAGGGGGCTCGCACAGGCTGGCACGCCTTCTGCTACTGGCAATGTGCTCGATGCGATTCCAACGACAAGAAGAGCTGCCAGCGATACCCACCTCCCGGGCCCGGCCCCGGTGTCATCGCCCCTCTGCTTGTACGTCTGGCGCGTTCCCCGAACGCGGCATCGTCTATCGTCAACATGCTGCGCCAATCAATAAAAACGAAACGGAGATCCATCCATGAGACTGACCAAACGCTTGGGCCTGCTCGCTGCCGCTGCGGCCTTCACCGCCAGCACCGCGGCCGTCGCTGCACCGACCTTCATCAACATCCTCACCGGCGGCACCAGCGGCGTGTACTACCCGATCGGCGTGGCCCTGTCGCAGCAGTACAACAAGATCGACGGCGCCAAGACTTCGGTACAGGCCACCAAGGCCTCGGTAGAAAACCTCAACCTGCTGCAGGCCGGTCGCGGCGAGCTGGCCTTCTCCCTGGGTGACTCGGTGGAAGATGCCTGGAACGGTGTCGAGGACGCCGGCTTCAAGGCCCCGCTCAAGCGCCTGCGCGCCATTGCCGGCACCTACAACAACTACATCCAGATCGTCGCCAGCGCCGAATCCGGCATCAAGACCCTGGAAGACCTGAAGGGCAAGCGCATCTCCGTCGGCGCGCCGAAGTCCGGCACCGAGCTCAACGCCCGCGCGATCTTCAAGGCCGCCGGCCTGGACTACAAGGACATGGGCCGCGTCGAGTTCCTGCCCTACGCCGAGTCGGTCGAGCTGATCAAGAACCGCCAGCTCGACGCCACCCTGCAGTCCTCGGGCCTGGGCATGGCCGCCATCCGCGACCTGGCCAGCACCATGCCGGTGACTTTCGTCGAGATTCCGGCCGCCGTGGTCGAGAAGATCGAGAGCGACGCCTACCTGGCGGGCGTGATTCCGGCCGGCACCTATGACGGTCAGGACGCCGACGTCCCCACCGTGGCCATCACCAACATCCTGGTGACCCACGAAAAGGTCTCCGATGAAGTGGCTTACCAGATGACCAAGCTGATGTTCGACAACCTGGCCGCCCTGGGTAACGCCCACTCCGCTGCCAAGGACATCAAGCTGGAAAACGCCACCAAGAACCTGCCGATCCCGCTGCACCCGGGCGCCGAGCGCTTCTACAAGGAAGCCGGGGTTCTCAAGTAACCCAGCGCTGAACGACGGGCTGAGCAGGCCCTAGCGCCTGCTCCAGCCCGCTCCTTGTAGCAGCAGGCTTGCCCGCGTCGCCTCGTTGGCAAGCCTGCTTCTACAGGCATCCCCTTGCAGTGAGAGAGTGATACCCATGAGCGAAAGCCAAGGGCTGCATGCCAGCCCCAGCGAATGGCCGAGGGCGCTGTTCTACGTCGCCCTGCTGTTCTCCATCTATCAGATCGTCACCGCCGCCTTCCACCCGGTGTCCAGCCAGGTGCTGCGCGCCGGCCACGTCGGTTTCCTGCTGCTGCTGGTGTTTCTCTGCTACCCGGCGCGCGGCACCGGCAAGCCGTTCCAGCCAGTGGCCTGGGTGCTCGGCCTGGCCGGTTTCGCCACCTTCTTCTACCAGTGGTATTTCGAGGCGGACCTGATCCAGCGCTCCGGCGACATGACCACCACCGACATGGTGGTCGGCCTGACGCTGATCGTGCTGGTGTTCGAGGCCGCACGCCGCGTCATGGGCATTGCGCTGCCGATCATCTGCGGGCTGTTCCTCGCCTACGGCCTGTTCGGTGAGTACCTGCCCGGTGATCTCGCGCACCGCGGCTATTACCTGGATCAGATCGTCAACCAGCTGTCGTTCGGCACCGAAGGCCTGTACGGCACCCCGACCTACGTTTCGGCGACCTACATCTTCCTGTTCATCCTGTTCGGCTCGTTCCTCGAGCAGGCGGGCATGATCAAGCTGTTCACCGACTTCGCCATGGGCCTGTTCGGCCACAAGCTGGGCGGCCCGGCCAAGGTGTCGGTGGTGTCTTCGGCATTGATGGGCACCATCACCGGTTCCGGGGTGGCCAACGTGGTCACCACCGGCCAGTTCACCATCCCGCTGATGAAGCGCTTCGGCTATCGCCCGGCCTTCGCCGGCGGCGTCGAGGCAACGTCCTCGATGGGCAGCCAGATCATGCCGCCGGTGATGGGTGCGGTGGCCTTCATCATGGCCGAGACCATCAACGTGCCCTTCGTCGAGATCGCCAAGGCCGCGCTGATTCCGGCGCTGCTGTACTTCGGCTCGGTGTTCTGGATGGTCCACCTGGAAGCCAAGCGCGCCGGTCTCAAGGGCCTGCCGAAAGACGAGTGCCCGAGTGCCTGGGCCGCGGTGAAGGAGCGCTGGTACCTGCTGATCCCGCTGCTGGTACTGGTCTGGTTGCTGTTCTCCGGGCGCACCCCGATGTTCGCCGGCACCATTGGCCTGTCGCTGACAGCCATCGTCATCCTCGGCTCGGCGATCATCCTCAAGGTCTCGTCGTTCGGCCTGCGCATTGCCTTCTGGATCGCCCTCGGCCTGCTCTGCGCCGGGTTCTTCCAGCTCGGCATCGGGGTGATCTTCGGCGTCATCGCCGCGCTGGTGGTGGTGTGCTGGTTCATCAAGGGCGGTCGCGACACCCTGGTCATCTGCCTGCACGCGCTGGTGGAAGGCGCGCGCCATGCGGTGCCGGTGGGGATCGCCTGCGCCCTGGTCGGCGTGATCATCGGCGTGGTCTCGCTGACCGGCGTGGCCTCGACCTTCGCCGGCTACATCCTGGCCGTCGGCGAGAACAACCTGTTCCTTTCGCTGCTGCTGACCATGTTGACCTGCCTGGTGCTGGGCATGGGCATCCCGACGATCCCGAACTACATCATCACCAGCTCCATCGCCGCGCCCGCGCTGCTGGACCTGGGTGTGCCGCTGATCGTCTCGCACATGTTCGTCTTCTATTTCGGCATCATGGCCGACCTCACCCCGCCGGTGGCGCTGGCCTGCTTCGCCGCCGCGCCAATCGCCAAGGAGAGGGGCCTGAAGATCAGCATGTGGGCCATCCGCATCGCCATCGCCGGTTTCATCGTGCCGTTCATGGCGGTGTACAACCCGGCGCTGATGATGCAGGGCGGCGACTGGGGCGCCACGCTGTACATGCTGTTCAAGGCGGCCTTCGCCGTCGGCCTGTGGGGCGCCGTGTTCACCGGTTACCTGCAGCGGCCCATGGCGCTGTGGGAAAAGGTCCTCGCCTTCGCCGCAGCCGCCTCGATGGTGCTGGCGATGCCGATCAGCGATGAAATCGGCTTCGGCCTGGGCGCGCTGTTCCTTATCCAGCACTTCTGGCGCGCCCGTCGCGCCGAGCCGGCGGCGGCGTGATCGGTCTGTGCCTGGGGCTGGCAGGCGTGGTGTGGGCCGAAGTGCCCACCCCCGCCTTCACCCTGGCGTGGAACCACACCATCGAGAAGATCCGCTGGGAAGAGGATTACCGCGTGACGCCGGACGGGCTGCTGCTCGGCGAAGCGCGGGTCAAGGGTTCTGGTGCCGGGATGGAGATTCCGGATGACGCCGAACTGCGCGACGGGGCCTGGCACTACCAGCGCCAGATGCCTGCGTTGCCACTCCTGCGCCTGGGGCGAACCCCCGAGGCAGGAGATTACCAACTGTGTTTTGACCAGCGTTGCCACGCCATGAGCGAATGGCTCGGCCCGCCACAAGCGGACCAGCCGGCGCTGGATGTCTGGGGCTGTACCGTGCAAACGGTGAGTGTCGGGAACGATTGACCGGCTCGCCGGTGATCGTTGAGGAGGGGTGTTCGCGCAGGCGGCACCCCTTTTTCTTTGCTTCTTTTCCGGCCAGGCAAGGCTGGGTGCATTGGATGAACGTTTTGTTTGATAGCGCTTAGCGAGTCGCCTGAAAGTCTGGTTTCGCCCTGCTGGGCGAGTTTCTTTTGGCAGTCGCCCCAAAAGAAACCAAAAGGTCTTGCCCCTGCCATCCGGCCCCGCGCTTCGCGCGGGGTACGTTCGCTCCAGGAACGAACCCGGAGCGAAGCGCAGGGCCGGATGCAGGGGCAAAGCGTTTTTGGTTACTTTTTCCGCGCCTAGTGACTCGCCCAGCAGGGCGAAACCAAACTCCCAAGCAGCTCGCAAAGAGTTCCAAAAACTCAACACTCAACAGCCCAAGATCGTTCCCTCCTAACGCCGCACCACCCTTTTCCCCGACCAAAAAAAAAGACGCACACCCCTTTCGGTGGTGTGCGCCAAAGCGTCCCACTCGCACGCTGTTACTTGGTCTGCATGATCAGATCGCGGCGCATCAGCGTCTTGATCTTCACCAGATGGTCGTCTTCCTGGGTCTTGGCCTTCGTGAAGCTATCGGCAATGTTCGGATGGCCCGCCGCCTGCGCCAGCTCGATCAACAGCTCCCAGGCCGCGTTGTCGGTCAGCTCCACGGTCAGAAGCGCATTCAGGCACTGGTCGACGTTGGTCCGCGGGTCGGTCAGCACGTTGACGATTCCCAGGGACATGGCCCCGACGACATCGGCGCAAGGGGTCTGCGCGGTCGGGTCGGCGCCGAGGGTTTCGATCGCCTGGTGCACCAGCATCATGTGCTCGTGCTCCTCGTTGCGGATGTGCATGAGCGTATCGACCAGGGCGGTGTCCGGCGTGTCGAGCGCCTTGACCTTGGCGATCATCGCTTCGTAAAGACGCACCCCGTTGCGCTCGTAGGCCAGGCGCTCGCCCAGCTTGTCGAGAAACACCTCGGGGCTCTTGCCGCGCATCATGTCGAAGCCGGTCTTGAGCATGCCCTTGGCCGAACCCGGCACCGGCACGGAGCCGATGCGGTCGGCCTCGGCGGCGCGTTCGGTGCGCTCGACCAGCATGCCGCGCTCATCACCCGGCACGTCCGGATGAATCTCGTTGACCGCCTCGAGCAGGCGCTTGGTGTCCTTCGGGGACATCTGCACGCCGGTGAAGTTGGAACCCACTTTCGCTGCTGTAGCCATGATCGTCTCCTCAGGAAGCCTTGCGCATCAGTTCGCCACCCGGCGCCCACTGGTAGCCCGCCGAGACGATGTCCGAGGCGAGCCCTTCCGAGGCGAGGTGGTTGCGGTAATCCAGCGAGGACTGCGGCTCCTTGGCCTTGTCCACGTAGGCGGGGCCGGCGGTACGCAGGTTGACCTCGGCGGCCAGCACCTGGCGCACGAAATCGCGCTGGCTCTTGAACTCGACCATCTTCGGCAGCGGGCCGGCGAGCACCTCGGCCGGGTCGCGGCCTTCGAGCTTCTTGAACCATTCGCAGGCGACATTGAGGTGGCCCAGCTCATAGTCGAGGAAGCGCTCCCACATGGCCTTGATGCGCGGATTGGTCTCCTGCTCGGCGCAGCTGGCGTACATGTAGACTTCCATCGCCTCGTGCACCAGCCACTTCTCCATATGGCTTTCGCTGGGGTCGGAGAGCGAGCCGTACTGGGTCACGTGCTGCTCTTCCACCGAGGCGATCTCGGCATACAGCTGGCGCGCCAGCGGGTCGGCGAACAGCGGGCCGATGTTCATATAGTAGTCGTGGGTCTGGTATTCCGCGCCGGTGATCAGCGCTGCGTGGATCTTGGTGATGAGCGCGGCGGAGTTCTTCTCGTAGTTGTCACGGATGTCGTTTTCCGGATGACGATGGTGCTCCGATGTTTTCCGCCCGGGCACGATGTCGGTATAGCCCTGCAGGATGTTGTTGGCATCCTTGCCCTCGAGGCGATCGAGCATCGCCGAGTAGCGGTACAGGTGATCGAAGTCTTCCAGCAGGCCGAAGCGATAGGTCTGCGCCTGGTAGGGGTCAGGCTCGTTCTGCGCCACGGCGGCGGTCACCTCGATGGCCACCTGCTCGTAGGCCACCGTGGTTTCCAGCGGCGAGTGGTCGGCGCCGATCAGCCAGTTGACCATGGTTGCCTGGTGCTGCTCGACGCGGCGGATCTCGGCCAGCGGCAGGCGCAACTCCTTGTTGAAGCGCGCAATGCCGTGCTTGAGGCGCAGGGCGTCGGTCTCGACGCCGTTCATGAGGATGATGCGCACACGGGTAAACGCATCGTCATCGAGCTTGCTGATCGGCTTGCCGGCCATTTCCTTCCATGTGAACTTCTGCTTCTCCAGTGGCGTGCCTTTGTTATCGAGAATTCCGGAAATGGTCTCCATGGAGCCTCCGTTGTTATGCGTGGGAATCAGGCATAGGGGGATCGCCGCGTGAAAATTGCGCGACCTATAGAGGGGACCGGAGGGGCTGAAAAATGATTCGCGCCGTTCAGCGGGTCGCCAGATCGCAGCCGATGAACGGTAAATTGCAGATTTTCGAAACACAGGGCATCAGACGGCGTAACCCGCGCGGTTGAAGGGCGCGCCGTTTCGCTTGTTCATTCGGCCAGTTGCGTTAGCGCCTGTTCCCGCTCGTCGGCAGGGCGTTTGGCCAGTGCCGCGACCGCCTCGTGGAAACGTTTCCAGTCGCGCCCATTCGCGTCGAACAGCGCGGCGAAGGCCGGCACCCAGCGGTCGTACAGGCCGAACGGCACCAGGGTGGCATTGTTCAGCGGCTGGGCGAACCAGCGGTCGAAACGCGCGTCGCCACCCCACGAACCATCACGTAGGGTGCGATAGCGCTGGCGCAGCGCAGCGAACTCGGCCTGTTTGAGGCCCTCCAGTTCCGCCGCCGGCCGCCCCGAGCCATACAGCGAGGCAAGACGCTCGCGGGTGTCGAGCAGCAGTTGCACCAGCTGCCGATAACGCTCGCGACCCAGCTCGTCCGGTTCGGCGAGGCCTCGACTGGCGCGCCACTGCCGCAGCCCTTCGCGCTCGACGAAGGTGGCATAGGACTCGTTGAACGCCGTATCGCCGGGCAGGTACAGCTGCTGGTGCGCCAGTTCGTGGAACACCAGCGCGGCCAGCTGCTCGTCGTTGCGCCGCAGCATCGAACTGAGCAGCGGGTCGGCGAACCAGCCGAGGGTGGAATAGGCCTCGACGCCGGCGACGTGGGTGTCCAGCCCGGCCATGCGCAAGCGCGCCGCCTCGCCGCGGGCGGCGCCCTGGCGGAAGTAGCCGCGGTAGGCGACGCAGCCGGCGATCGGGAAGCAATGTTCCACCGGCTTGACCGAGTAGGCCTCGGTGGCGAACAGGTTCCACACCACATAGGGCCGCTGGATATCGGCGTAGACGCGATAGCTGCGGTTGTCCGGCAGGCCCAGCGCGGTGCTGGCGAAGCGCCGCGCCTCGAGCACCCCAGCCAGGCGCCGGCGCAGCGCCGGATCGCGCGACTCGTCGGCCAGCAGCGTCTCGATCGCTTCCCGCTGGCGCAGCAGCTCGACCTGGCCGACCGCCAGCTGGGTGTAATAGGCGCAGCCATTCAGACAGACGGCAAGCAGCAGGGGAACCCAGCGCAGGGTGCGGCTGTCGATCAAGGCGGCGTTGGGCTTGGTCATCGGATGAACTGGTCGGTGGTCGGGGCTGGCGCCGGCGCGCTTGGCGCACCCTACAAAGGCCCTGCCGTGCAATGCAACCGCGGCAGCATGCGCCTCCACTTCGATTTCTCACCGGGCCGGATGGTTGCGGCCGGAGCTTCTCACATGCGCGGTTTCGTTCTTGTCCCGTTGATCGCCCTCCTCGCTGGCTGCTCGTCCTGGATGCCCAAGCCCGACCCGCAACAGGCCTGGGTCGACCTCGACCCGAACGGCCAGACCACGCTGCAGGCCGTGGCCGTGGACGGCAGGACACTGGACGACGACCGCTTCTTCCAGGTCCCGCCCGGCAGCCGCCGCTTGGAGATGCGCTACCGCTTCGACGTCGACGGCGCCAACATCGGCCCCGGCAGCAGCTCGCTGGCCCGCGACTGCAAGCTGACCCTGGAATACGACCAGTTCACCGCCGGCGCGCGCTATCGCCTGGTGGCCGGCGGCTACGGCTTCCGCCCCTGGGCCAAGCTCTATGACCAGCACCAGTACGTGCTGGCCCGTGCCGAGGAAAAGGGCTGCGGCGACCTCGCCGGCCGCTGAGCCGCGTTGAAATGCGCCGTCATCTGGCGCACGCTCGGCAGCAGAGGTGAGGCGCCGAGAGCCCCTCGCCCAGCCGCCGAGGAAATCCAGCCATGCGCCAGCCACTTTCCCTCGCTCTGTTCAGCCTGCTTCTGACGGGCTGTGCCGGGCCCCTGCCGCAACACGACCCGAACATGGCCTGGGTCGACCTGCGCGCGCAGACCATCGATGTATTCATGTCCGATCGCCTGGATGGCAAGCGCACCCACGACGGCCGCTACTTCCAGGTTCCGCCGGGCAGCCATGAACTCGAAGCCAACTATGAATTCGAAGTCAGTGGCGGCGGGCCGAACCTGTTCGCCGAAACCCAGACCATGCGCTGCACCATGGTGGTGCGCTACGACCAGTTCGAAGCGGGCAAGCGCTACCTGTTCCAGGCCCGCTCGCTGGGCTTCACGCCGCAGGGCTGGCTGCTCGACGAGGAACGCAACGTGCTGGTCGAAGCCAAGGCCGAGCACTGCCGCTAGAGCCGGCACGCCAGCGCCAACCGACCGAACCTGAACGCGCGCGTCCAGGTCCGCCATCCGCATGAGGTTACCGATGTCCCGCATTGCCCAGACCCGCTTTTCCGCCCTCGACCTGGCACCGATCCGTGACGACGGCACGCCGGCCCAGGCGCTGCACAACGCCCTGGCGCTGGCGCGGCACGTGGAAGGGCTCGGCTTCCAGCGTTTCTGGGTCGCCGAACACCACAACATGGACGGCATCGCCAGCGCCGCCACCGCCGTGCTGATCGGTTATCTGGCAGCCAACACCACGCGCATCCGCCTCGGTGCCGGCGGGGTGATGCTGCCCAACCATGCGCCGCTGGTGATCGCCGAACAGTTCGGCACGCTGGAGGCGCTGTATCCCGGCCGCATCGACCTGGGCCTTGGCCGTGCACCGGGCGCCGACCAGTTCACCGCCCACGCCCTACGCCGCGACCGCATGGGCAGTGCCGACGACTTTCCGCAGGACGTCGAGGAGCTGGAGCTGCTGCTCGGCCCGCGGCAGCCCAATCAGCGCGTGATCGCCATGCCCGGGGTGGACAGCAACGTGCCGATCTGGCTGCTCGGTTCGAGCCTGTTCAGCGCTCAGCTGGCCGCCGCCAAGGGTCTGCCCTATGCCTTCGCCTCGCACTTCGCGCCGCGCTACATGCATCAGGCGATCCGGCTCTACCGCGACAACTTCCAGCCTTCGGCCGTGCTCGACAAACCCTACGTGATGCTCGGCGTGCCGCTGATCGCCGCCGACAGCGACGAGCGGGCCGAACACCTGGCCACCAGCGTCTACCAGCGCATCCTCTCGCTGATCCGCGGTCAGTCCCTGGTGCTGCGCCCGCCGGTGGAGAGCATGCATGGCCTGTGGCTGCCCCACGAGCAGCAGGCCGTGGGCGATTTTCTCGGCCTCGCGCTGATCGGCGGCCCGGAAAAGGTGCGCGCGCGCCTCGACGTGTTGCTGGAGCAGACCCAGGCCGACGAGCTGATCTTCACCTGCGACCTCTACGAGACCGCCGACCGCCACCGCGCCTTCGAGATCGTCGCCGGCGTGCGCGCGTAACCGCCCGCGACCTGACCGGCGGCGGCCTGCCTCGGTGCCGGCGGCGCACCCTGCCGCCGGCCTCCGTTCCAATGGCTACACAGCCTCCGGGCACCGCACGCCCCGCCATCGGAATCCCCCATGAGCTTTCTCGAATGGATGGCCGTTCTCGGCATCCTGTTGCTGATCCTCGCGCTGGCATCGGCCTATCTGCGCTGGCTGCCGGTCACCACCTCGCTGATCTACCTGGGCTTCGGCCTGCTGATCGGCCAGCTCGGCGTCGGCCTGTGGGAAATGGAATTCCTGCACATCGCCAGCTGGATGGAGCACCTCACCGAAATCGCCGTGCTGGTGTCGCTGTTCGTCAGCGGTCTGAAGCTGCGCATGCCGCTGCGCCACCCGGCCTGGAAGAGCGCCTACGTGCTGGCCGGGCCGGTGATGCTGGCCTGCATCGCCGGGGTCGCCGCGTTCTGTCATTACCTCTTCGGGCTGCCCTGGGGCATCGCCGTGCTGATCGGCGCCATCCTCGCACCCACCGACCCGGTGCTCGCCAGCCTGGTGCAGGTCAACAACTCGCGTGACAGCGACCACGTGCGCTACGGGTTGTCCGGCGAGGCCGGCTTCAACGACGGCACCGCCTTTCCCTTCGTCGTCTTCGGCCTGCTGCTGATCGAACAGGGCAGCCTGTCGTCCGGCTGGGTCGGCGACTGGGCCTTGCACCGGTTGCTGTGGGCGGTGCCGGCGGGCCTGAGCTTCGGTTACCTGCTCGGGCGACTGATCGGCAAGCTGGCGATCTACCTGCGCGCGCGGCACGCCGACACCTCCATGTCACCCAACGACTCTCTGGCCCTGGCGCTGATCGCGCTGGCCTACGTCGGCGCCGAGCTGATCGGTGCCTGGGGCTTTCTCGCGGTGTTCGCCGCGGGCCTCGGCCTGCGCCATGCGGAAAAGGACGCCGCCCACGAATCGGAAACGCCCTCCGAAGAGCTGATCGCCCACGCCGTGCCGCACCTGGTCGAAGGCGGACTGTCGCCACGGGAACTGCCGCTGGAGGGTCAGAAGATCGCCGAGCCCAAGGTCGCCGCCGGGGTGATGATGGGCGACATCCTGACCTTCGGCGGGCAGATGGAGCGCAGCCTGGAAGTGCTGCTGGTGACCATGCTCGGCGTGCTGGTCTCGGTGCACTGGGACTGGCGGGCGATACCCCTGGCGCTGGCGCTGTTCCTGCTGATCCGCCCGCTCGCCGTCTGGCTGCTGATGCCACGGCGCTACCTGGATCGTGGCCAGTGCCTGACGGTCGGCTGGTTCGGCATCCGCGGCATCGGCAGCCTCTACTACCTGAGCTACGCGGTCACCCACGGGCTGCTGCCGGACGAGACGGAAGTGATCATTTCCCTGGTGATCTCGGTGGTGGCGCTGAGCATCCTCATCCACGGCCTCAGCACCCAGCCGCTGCTGCGGCGCTACGAACGCAGCCGTGGCCAGGCGCCTACCCGCCACGGTTGAGACGGCATCCCGCGCGGCCGACTGGCCAGCCGCGGGTCGCCTGCAGGCAGGTCAGCTGTTGGCGAGGCGGAAGCCGACCTTCATGGTGACCTGGAAATGCCCGACCTTGCCGTTCTCGACATGGCCGCGGATTTCGCCGACCTCGAACCACTCGACGTTCTGCAGCGATTTGGAGGCCTCGGCGATACCGTTCTGAATCGCCTCGTCGACGCTGTTACGCGAGGAACCGACGATTTCAACCTTCTTGTAGGTGTGATGATCCGACATGAATGTCCCCTTCTGGTCTGAGGAGCCTCCGGCTCGATTGATGACGCTTCCTGTCTGACTGAGGCCCGCGAAGCAGCGCGGAAGTTCAGCGAAACGGCCAGATCGGACCGGTAAACCGAGGGCTCGCCCGCGCCTTCACGACGAACGAATCATCCTCCGTCGATGACCAATATCGACCGGCTCGATTTCGACCATGCCGGCAGAGCGCGTAGCATGCCCGGCACATCCCCCGTTTCCCGTTCGAGGAGATCGCCATGCCTGATACCCCCTACGTACCGCCGAAGGTCTGGACCCACGACGCCCCGTCGGGCGGCAAGTTCGCCAGCATCAACGCACCGACCGCCGGTGCGCGCGAGGAGAAGGCGCTGCCGGTGGGCCAGCACCCGCTGCAGCTCTATTCGCTGGCCACGCCCAACGGGGTGAAGGTGAACATCATGCTCGAGGAGCTGCTCGCCCTCGGTCACCGCGGTGCCGAATACGACGCCTGGCTGATCAACATCGGCGAAGGCGACCAGTTCGGCAGCGGCTTCGTCGAGATCAACCCGAACTCGAAGATTCCCGCGCTGGTGGACCGCAGCATCGACGGCGAGCCGTTGCGGGTGTTCGAATCCGGCTCGATCCTGGTCTACCTCGCCGAGAAGTTCGGCGCCTTTCTGCCGACCGAGGTCCGTGCACGCACCGAGACGCTGAACTGGCTGTTCTGGCAGATGGGCTCGGCGCCCTTCCTCGGCGGCGGCTTCGGCCACTTCTACGCCTACGCGCCGGAAAAATACGAATACCCGATCAACCGCTACGCCATGGAGGTCAAGCGTCAGCTCGACGTGCTCGACCGTCAGCTGGCGGAGCATCGCTACGTGGCCGGCGACGACTACAGCATCGCCGACATGGCCATCTGGCCCTGGTACGGCGGGCTGGTGCTGGGCGAGCTGTACGGCGCCGGCGAGTTCCTCTCGGTGCACGAGTACCAGCATGTGCAGCGCTGGGCCCGCGAGATTGCCGAGCGCCCGGCGGTCATCCGCGGACGCAAGGTCAACCGCACCTGGGGCGACGAATCCGAACAGGCGCCCGAGCGTCACAGCGCCGCCGACCTCGACTGATCACTTCCCCGCGGGTGGCGCGGCGTCGCCCACCCGCATCGGTGTGCAGGTCAGCAATGGCCTGCCTGTTCCACATGCGCCGGACGTGCGCACGTCCTTCTCCCCCAGCGCCGACCGCTGATCCCCACCGCTGAACTCTACCGGTACGCCTCGACCCAACCTCTATGAGCGCCGCGTTGGCCGATGCCCCGCCGTGCTCGCAAACCCGGTTGTTCGACACAACGTGAGGTGAACCATGAAACACACACTGGTAGCAGCGTTCGCCACGCTGACCGATGCCAATCGCACCCGCGGCGACCTGATGGCGCGGGGCATTCCCCGCGAGCAGATCCATGCGGTGGGCGCCGAAAGCGCCGATATCCATGCCTACGACGCACCCTACAGCACCAGCCCGGACGTCCCGGTGGACCGCCACGAACACGAATCGAAGGTCGCGCACTTCTTCAAATCGCTGTTCGGCCACGAGCCCCATGAACAGCACCGTCATTACGCGACCGCCTATCCCGACGCGGTACGCCGCGGCGCCCTGGTGATCGCGGTGGACGTGGTCGACGAGGATCAGCTGGCCAGGGCGCGCGATGCGCTGGAGTACAACGGCGCCATCGATATCGACGAGCACGGCGGCAGCGGCACGGCAGACGGCTATCCCGGCCCCAGCAGCCCCTACGCCGGCGCCACCGGCGGCGACAGCCACCTGGACAAGCACTTCACCCGACCCACAAGCGGAACGACGGGCGCCACCACTGGCGCCGGCCTGCACTCGGCCAGCGAACGCTTCGGTGACAACGCCGGCACCGGCGCCGCGGCCGAAGTCGGTGCCCACGCCTCCACCCCCAGCGCCTACCACGACAGCAACACCGCCGACACCGGGCGCTACGACATCGGCAGCGCGGCCAAGCGCGCCGGCACCGACTACCCGGAAACCACCGCCACCAGCCACCCGACCGGTGCCGGCATCACCGGCCACGGCAGCAACAGCGATGCGCCGGAGATCGCGCCCGGCGTCGGCACGCGCGAAGCCGGGCTGTGCCGTGACCGGATCTGTGTGATCCAGCGACCGAGCTGAAGCGGTCGTCGCCAGGCGTGAGCGAGGAGCGGCGTAGGGTGGGCTGCAGCCCACCCTGTCGTCGCCGCTGCCACCCCTGCGGCGATTGGCATCAGCCAGCGTGAGTGAGCGCAGCTCGGGGCTGGCGTAATCTGCACCTCGAGCGGCCCGTCGGCCGCGCGTTTGCCGAGGGCCGCGCCATGCTTGCGCCGAGAACCACCGTCTGCCTGCTGCTCTGTCTGTCCTTCGTCCCGACCGCCTGGGCCGCCCGGCTTGCCATGGAGCAGACCGAAGGCGATTCGCAGCGCGCGTTCGTGTTGCACGAGGGCGGCAACATGCACACCGACCAGGCCGCACTGCGCGAGCGCCGCGCCAGAGCCTACGAGATCGAACAGCAGGAAGCCTTCGACGAACTGATGTTCGCCAAGTACGCCATCATCCGGAAATACCTGGCCAAGCTGCCCGCACACGAGCAGCAAGCCATGCAGGCCGAACTGGCCAAGCAGCACGCCCTCTTTGCCTATCGCTACCCGGATGCGAACACGCGTCTGCTAGGCAGCAACCCGCACAAGCCCGGCCGCCGCGCCGACTGAGGCCCGGCAAACGCCCAAGGGGGAACGGCAGCGCCGTTTCCACCTTTCGCACGCCTCAGCGTTCGCCCCGGCCGTCTCCCAATGCGCGCCGCAGCCCGGCTCGACCAACCGTCAACGCCAGGCACTCCTCGACTGCACCCAGCACGGCATTGACCAGCGGCCTGGGCTGATACGGCTTGCGCAGACCCAGCCCGACCCTGGCGGCGACCAGCGCCGCGGTCGCACCGAGCAGCGCGGGCAGCAGCACGGGCTCGCGGCGCACACCCGCCAGCGCCGCCGCACTCGCACCGCCGGAAAGCGCGCGGAACATCATCGACGGCACGATGGTGCGGTCCGGCGCGAAGGGCATCTTGTCGCCGATCATCTCGCTGGCCGCGAGCACTGGCAGGAAGGTCTGCGCCGTATCCGATGTGAGCAACTGCGCGGCCTCCCCCGCCCCGGCAAGATCATCGCGCTCGCTCAACGCCCGGCTGACCAGCGCCGGCGCCAGCATGCTGCGCATGCCCGTCACCGCCCCGATCGCCAGCGCGGCCCATATCAGATTGCTCGAAGTCGACATCATCAGATCTCCCGGTGGTTGCTAATACCGACCGGCCTTTGGCAGCAGGCGTTCGGCGCATCTGCCGGGCATCGACGGGCGACACCAGGACGCAACAGACATGGCACTTCGCTACGAAGCCGCACGTCGGCGCTCGTCATAACGCAAACCGGCCGTCATCAACCTGCCACCTGAGCTTCCTAGTTTCGGTCCCTGCCCATCCCACCGCACCCGAGGAAAACAACAATGCGTATGCGCGTATTGGATTGGTTGTTCGCCGCAGGCCTGATCGGCCTTGCCGCCCCAACGCTGGCCCAGACCCAGAAACAGCCCGAGCACGGTTCCACCGAGCAGGACTACCGCGAGGAGCGCCAGGAAGGACTGCAGGCCCGGCAGCAGGCCAGCGAGCGACGCCGCTGGCGCGCACCGGACTGGCGCCCCGAGCCGGTGGTGTCGGTGAACATCCTCGGCATCAACGACTTCCACGGTCAGCTGTCGCCGCGCACCGTTGCCGGACGGCCGGCAGGCGGCGCGGCAGTGCTGGCGTCCTACCTCAGATCGGCCAGCCGCGAGTACACCCTCATCGTTCACGACGGCGACCAGGTCGGCGCCTCGCCACCCAACTCCGCCCTGCTACGCGACGAACCTGCGATCAGCCTGCTCAACCTGCTGGCCAATCCGTTCTGCCGTCCGTTCAGCTGGCAGATGAAGCTACCCCGTAGCGCCCAGCCCCTCGCCCAGCAGCGCTGCAACGTGGTCGGCACCCTTGGCAACCACGAGTTCGACTATGGCAAGAATGAGCTGCTGCGCCAGCTCACCGGTGGCAACCATGCCAATGGTCCCTACCTCGAAGACAACTGGCAGGGCGCGCGCTACCCCACGGTGTCGAGCAACGTCATCAATCAGTCGAGCGGCCGATCGCTGTTGCCGCCGCACACCATCTACAACGCCGGCGGCGTACGCATCGGCGTGATTGGCGCCGCGCTGAAGGAAACCCCCTCCATCGTCTCGCCCAGCGGCGTGGCCGGCCTGCGCTTCATCGACGAAGCGGCCGCCATCAACCGTTCGGTGGCACAACTGCGCCGCCAGGGCGTGCGCGCCATCATCGTCGCGCTGCATCAGGGCGGCCAGCAGACCAGCTACAACGGCCCGACCAACGCCGAGGCGGACACCGTGGTCGGCCCGGTGGTCGATATCGTCAAGCGCCTGGATGACGAGGTGGACGTGGTCATCTCCGGCCATGCCCACGGCTTCACCAACGCGCTGCTACCCAACGCCAACGGCAAGCCGATCCTGGTGACCCAGGCCTTCTCGGCGGGCACCGCCTATGCCGACATCGAGCTGCTGGTCAGCCGCCGCAGCCGCGACGTCGTCGAGAAATCCGCTGCGATCCTCACCACCTGGGCCGACCAGGGCGCAGGCCTCACGCCGGACCCGCAAGTCGCCGCGCTGGTGGCCCAGGCCGATGCCCGCGTCGAGCCGCTGGTGGCGCGGGTGGTCGGCCTCGCGCAAGGGGCCATCACCCGCACCGAGACGCCCGCCGGTGAATCCGCACTGGGAAACCTGATTGCCGACGCCCAGCGCGTGGCCACCGGTGCGCAGATCAGCTTCATGAACCCGGGCGGCATCCGCGCGGACCTCGACGGCGGCGAGGTCACCTGGGGCGAACTGTTCGCCATCCAGCCGTTCGCCAACGACCTGGTCTCGATGGACCTCACCGGCGCGCAGATCAAGACCCTGCTCGAACAGCAGTGGGTCGGCCAGAGCTACCCGCGCCTGCTCAAGCCTTCCGGCATCCTGTACAGCTGGGCCGCGAACCGCCCCGAGGGCAACCGCGTGATCGAAATGCGCGACGCCAGCGGCGCCCCCATCAACCCGGCGGCAACCTATCGCGTCACGGTGAACTCCTTCCTGGCCGGCGGCGGCGACAACTTCACCATCCTCAACGAAGGCCATAACCGCGTCGTCGGCCCGGTGGATCTGGATGCGCTGGTGGGCTACATCGAAGCCCTGCCGCAACCGTTCAGCGCCAGCGTCGAGGGGCGTATCCAGCGGGTGGATTGAAGCCGGAACAAACGAGGCCGACACCCCGTAGGGCCGGGCGTCAGCCCACCCGCCATCCCCCGCGTAGCTGCAACGAGCTACAGCGCCATCGCCGCGTGACCCGCCACAGGTCGCGCGGCGCCATCACCATTGCCAGAGTCCGTAGCCGACCACACCCAGGCCGAAGCCCATCTGCGCCAGCAGCAGTGCGCGGATGGCGAAGGTGTAACTGATCACCCGGCTCTGCCCCAGCGCATCGGCGGCGAACAGCCGGTAACTCTCGGGATAGTCGGCCTCCATCTCCTTGAGTGCGACGATGGTCAGCTCCAGCAGTTGCCGGCTGCGCGCGTCCACCAGCCAGAACACCTGCGCCAGCAAGACGGTGAAGGCGCCCAGCAGAACCAGCAGCCCCGGCGAGAAGCCCTGCTGCAGGGCCGCCAGCACACCGCCATCGGCAAAGATCGCCAGCACCACGAAGAAGTTGAAGCCCCGCAGGCGCTGCTCGGCATTGAGCTTGAAATGCGCCCAGACAAACTCTCGACCATCCACGCGATTGCCCTCTGCTAAGCCAGGCGGCGGCACACTACGACCATCACCCCGGTCGCGACCGTTGGCGGGCTGAAGCCCGCCGCTGCATATCGACCTCAGAGCGGATCGACCAGGTCCTGCCATTCCTCGTGGCGCTCGATGTACTTGGCGATGAACTCGCACTGCGGCACCACGCGCTTGCCGCGCCGCCGTGCATCGTCCAGCGCGCCCTTGGCCAGCACGCTACCCAGCCCCTGCCCGGACAGGCTGGCGTCGACCTCGGTATGGGTGAAGACCATCCGCTCGCCCTGCTCGCTGTACGCAGCGAAGCCGAGTGGCTGCCCCTCCACCAGCAGTTCATAGCGCTGCTGCGCAGCATCGTGGCGGACGCTGGCTTGTTTATCGGTCATGGCAGACTCCCTCTCGGTTCTTTGGCTGTGGCTAGAGGTACGAGTGGACGCGGTGTGGGAGGGTTCAGATGGATCGACGACGAAACGCCCTACGCCGAGTCGCCCAAGGTGGGCCGCAAGTAGGCTCGGGCCGGGTATGAAACTCAATCACCGCTGGTTTGAAGCTCGGCATGGCCGCCCGACAAGGCGATCGCCTGGTTATTGCTGAATGGTCGGAGATCCAGCGCATCCCCATGCTCTTTCAGCACCTGCTCGACAGCCTCGGCAAACGGCTCGTTTCGGTAATGCGGCAGCGGGTAGAAATCGACCAACCCCAAGGCCGCAAAGGACTCGAGATCAGGCGCGGCAGAAACATCGTCCAGCGCCGTTATGTATTCGATGCTGGGGGCGAGTATCGCGGAGCCGGCGGATTCGCCGATGTAGCACTTCCCGGCTCTGACGTGTTCGGCGATCAGCAGGTCCGCGCCTGTGCGCTTCAGCTCCTGCAGCAGAAAGAAGGTGTTGCCGCCGGACACATAGATGTAATCGCCGCGTTCGAGCTTGCTGACGATTTCGTCCTGAGTTGCGGTTGAAACCTCGAGTTCATCGATCACCAGACCGGCTTCGACGAGCGCCTCCCTGGCCGCAACAAGGTAGGAATTGACCTCCTCGGCAAGGCTCGCCGTAGGAATCAGCGTAACCGTCCTGCCGCGGCACTCGCCTCCGGTGAACCTGACAAACAAGTCCACGACCTCAGCAAAGGAGGATGTCAGGAAAATGTTCATATGCACCTCTGCGCTCGACTGGATTCGGGCTCGCCCACCCCGCCCCTGGTTATTGAGAACACGGCGGGATAGCTCAGCGCTGCCGCGCCTTCCAACAGGCCGACAAGCAGAGTGGACGAAAAACCCCTGACTTGCCCGTTTCCTATCAATCCACCCCGACAAAGCCACCGGTCTGGTGCTGCCACAGCCGCGCATAGAGGCCACCGCGGGCGATCAGCTCAGCATGAGTGCCGGTCTCGATCACCTGCCCCTTGTCGATCACCACCAGCCGATCCATGCGCGCGATGGTCGACAGCCGGTGGGCGATGGCGATCACCGTCTTGCCTTCCATCAGGGTATCCAGGCTCTCCTGAATCGCCGCCTCGACCTCCGAATCCAGCGCCGAGGTGGCTTCGTCGAGCACCAGGATCGGCGCGTCCTTGAGCAGCGCCCGGGCGATGGCGATGCGCTGCCGTTGCCCGCCGGAGAGCTTCACGCCGCGCTCGCCCACCATCGCCTCGAAGCCCTTGCCGCCCTGGCTGTCGTCCAGAGTCTTGATGAACGCATCCGCGCGGGCCTTGCGCGCCGCGGCCCAGAGTTCTTCCTCGCTGGCGTCGGGCTTGCCGTAGCGCAGATTGTCGCGGATGGAGCGGTGCAGCAGCGCCGTGTCCTGGGTGACCACGCCGATATTGGCGCGCAGGCTTTCCTGGCTGACCTCGGCGACGTTCTGCCCGTCGATCAGGATGCGCCCGCTCTCCAGGTCATAGAGACGCAGCAGCAGGTTGACCAGCGTCGACTTGCCCGCACCCGACGGCCCGACCAGGCCGATCTTCTCGCCCGGGCGAATGTCGATGGTCAGCCCGCTGATCACCCCGCCCTGCTTGCCGTAGTGGAAATGCACATCCTCGAAGCGCACGCCGCCCTGCTCCACCTGCAGCGGCCTGGCGTCCTCGGGGTCGAGCACATCGCGCGGCCGGACGATGCTCTTCATGCCGTCCTGCACGGTGCCGACATTCTCGAAGATGCCGTTGACCACCCACATGATCCACTCGGCCATGTTGTTGATGCGGATCACCAGGCCCAGCGCCAGGGCGATGGCGCCTGTGGTGATCAGCGCCTCGCTCCACAGCCACAGCGCCAGCGCGCCGGTGCCGACGATCAACAGGCCGTTCATGCAGGTGATGAGGAAATCCAGGCTGGTGATCACCCGCGACTGCAGGCGGAACTTGCCGAGCAGCTCCTGCATCGCCTCGCGGGCGTAGCTCTCCTCCTCGCGCGAGTGGGCGAACAGCTTCAGCGTGGCGACGTTGCTGTAGCCGTCCACCACCCGCCCCATCACCTTCGAACGCGCCGCGGACGCCGCCGCCGAACGCGCACGGATACGCGGCACGAAGTACCAGAGCGCGGCGCTGTAGCCGACGATCCACAGCAGCAAGGGCACGATCAGGCGCAGGTCGGCGGCGGCGAACAGATACAGCGCGCTGCCGGCATAGACCACCACATGCCACAGTGCATCGATCACCTGCATGGCCGAATCGCGCAGCGACGGCCCGGTCTGCATCACGCGCTGGGCGATGCGCCCGGCGAAGTCGTTCTGGAAGAAGTTCAGGCTCTGCTTGAGCACGTAGCGATGGTTCTGCCAGCGGATCAGATTGGTCAGCCCCGGGTTGATCGCCTGATGCGTCAGCAGGTTGTGCAGGCCGAATACCAGGGGCCGGATGACCAGCGCCACCGCTGCCATCCACAGCAACGCGTTGCGGTGCTCGGCAAAGAAGGTCCGCGCGTCATCGGTCGCCTGAGCCATATCGATCAACTGGCCGAGAAAGCTGAACAGCGCCACCTCGATCAGCGCCGCGAAAAAGCCCACCACCAGCACGGCCGTCATCAATGGCCAGACCTGCTTCAGGTAGTGGGCATAGAAGCGCAGCATTCCGGCCGGCGGCGCAACGTCCGGGCTGGGTTTGAAGACGTCGATCAGGTTTTCGAAACGGCGGAACAACATGAGGAGGTCTGCTTTGTGGCGGGGCGGGCGGGCGTCTTTCCCGAATTCGACCGCTCGGGCGCGGCATCCGGTTGGACGCCCCGAACCCGCGAGCGTTTCGCCAACCACCTGCCCTGCCCGTCGATTCGCATCGGTGGACAAGCGCAGCGTTGTCCACCCTACGCCACTCGGCCTCCTCCGCCGACACCGTGCATGCGTAGGGTGGAAAACGGCGAAGCCTTTTCCACGCGCTACGTCCAGGCTACCTCGCTAACCGCAAGAGCTGCCGCCTTTAAGACATAGGTAAAAGCTCGAAACACAGCGCCCCAATAAAACCCAGCGGCGCGACACACCGGCGTGTTTTGATTGGTAGCGTATTGCCCTGTTGATAATCTCTGCCGCCGTCGCCAGCGAGGCGACCGACCCCTTTCGATGACCTGCCGTTCATTGTTCCTGCGGCAAGCGCAGGCACTACCGAAAACCTCGAACTGGAATCGACGATGACCGAGGACGCAGTAAAAAACCCAGATACCACAGGGCTGATCCTCTCCGGCGGCGGCGCACGAGGGGCCTATCAGGTTGGTGTGCTGTCGGCCATCGCCGATCTGCTGCCCGACTCGTCGGGCAATCCGTTTCCGGTGATCGTCGGCACCTCGGCGGGCGCGATCAATGCCGTCAGCCTGGCCTGCGGCGCCCTGCATTTTCGCGAGGCGGTGCGGCGGTTGAGCAGCGTTTGGCGCAGTTTTCATACCGATCAGGTTTACCGCAGCGACTGGCCCGGCGTGTTGCGCCAGGCCAGCCGCTTCCTCGGCCACAGCGTGCTCGGTATCGGCAAGCAGGTGCCTGTTGCGCTGCTCGACAGTTCGCCACTGGCCGGGCTGCTCGAGCGTGAACTGGATTTTTCCGGCATCGCCGCGGCCCTCCGCCAGCGGCAGCTGCGCGCGATAGCAGTGACGGCATTTGGGTACGAGTCGGCCGAGGCGGTGACGTTCTATCAGGGGCATGCGGCAATCGACCCATGGCTGCGCCATCGTCGGGTAGGTGTGCCGACCCGCCTGGGGATACCCCATTTGCTCGCCAGCACCGCCATTCCGCTGATCTTCGAGCCGGTAAAGATCAACCGCGAGTACTTTGGCGACGGCGCGGTACGCCAGACCGCACCCATCAGCCCAGCCCTGCACCTGGGCGCCACGCGCGTGCTGGTGGTCGGGGTCAGTGGCAACCCGGTGGATGACCAGAGCGAGGCCGCTCCGACACCGCGGCCGACCGGCGCCAGCCCCAGCCTGGCGCAAATCTCCGGACATATGCTCAACAGCACCTTCATCGACAACGTCGAGAGTGATATCGAACTGCTGGAGCGCCTCAACCTGCTGGGGCAACTGGTGCCGGCCGAAAAACGCAAGCGCGCCTACGGCCTGACGCCCGTCGAGGTGCTGGTGATTTCCCCCAGCCAGCCGCTGGACAGGATCGCCGCCCGCCATCGAAAAGAGCTGCCCGCCGCCATGCGCCTGTTCCTGCGCGGCCCTGGCGGCACGCGCGAAGGCGGCGGCGGGCTGCTGAGCTACCTGTTGTTCGAACCCGGCTACTGCAGTGACCTGATCGAACTGGGTTACCAGGACGCCATGGCCAAGCAAGCCGAGCTCAGGGCTTTTCTCAGGCTCGAAAAGCCAGAGCAGCGCAGCCAGCAGCTTTCGCCAAGCGCTTCAGCGGTGAGCGGTGAGCGGTGAGCGCGTAGGGTGGAAAACGGCGAAGCCTTTTCCACGCGTCGCGTCCAAGCCGCCTCCCTGCTCAAGGGCATGCACCATCGCCTGGATTACCCGTAACCCAAGCTCCAGCGGCCTGCGCAGCTACAACGGCAGAGCAGCCATTACCCCTTCGGAACCGACTCCGGCCGCAGATACGGCAGCATATGGGCCACATAGTCCGCCTTGCCCAGCTCGATCCCTTCCTTACGCAGGATCGAATACGCGGTCATCACGTGAAAATAGAACTGCGCCAGCGTCCAGTCACGGGCGTACTGCTCCGCGGTCAGGTCGAAGATCATTCCATTCGCCAGCTCATGGGCGATTGGCTTGTCTGCGTCCATATCCAACGCATCGGCGGCGAGACCGTCGAGCAACGCCACCGTTTCATCGATGCGAGCATAGGCATCGGCCAGCGTGCCCGGGCGCTCACCCGCCTGCCGCCCCTCGTCCAGCAGTTCGTTGATCACAGCCGGGAAGGCCTCGCCTCTCAGCCGGCACATGGCCTCCCGCGCCTGCACACAGGCAAAGCGAACCTGAGTCGACAGCGGAAACATATCCGGCGCCAGCCGCGCGGATAACAACGCCTGCGCTTCCGCATCCGGCAGCTGGGCCTGCGCCTTCTTTAGCCAGCCGGAGAGGGTTTTGAGCATTTGCGTATAGGTTGGGATGAGGAGGGTTGTTAGCTGCATGGGTCCTTGCCTTTGGGATTAAGGGCTACGCCGGAAAAAGTGGAAGGGACGGAGTTATGTAGCTAGCCATCTAAAAATAAATCTGTCCCCTTTGTGCCGACGGAATTGTTGGGCACTAGTTGAACTCCATTACCTGCGAGACACTCAGTGAGTCCCCCGATAGGTTTTCAAATGAGAACCTGTTTTCAATGATCTTGGCCGTAAGCGACTCCGGGAGAAATGCTTTTTGTTTTACTGCTTTTTTGTCACCCGGCGCTAATGCAAAACTCTCCACTCGCTCATCCCAAAAGCTCAAAGGGCCCTTGTCACCAGCAGAACTCTTTAGGTAGCCCTCGACCATAACCGGCTCTTTGGTGTTGTTTGATAGCTTAGTGGTTATTGTCAGCACATCTCCTCGCCTAACAACCTCAATCGTTTCTATTGAAATTCTCGAATATTTAATCGCTCCCTCGAATTTATTGTCGGCACGAATTTCTCGCAAAGACGTTCTGAATCCCGCAAGTTGCTTGCTTTGTCCAAAAATCTCCAACTTGTCATTGATGTAGCTGAATGCGGAGACTTTCATTTCTGCGCCTATAAAGGTTCCAAACATGAACGGTACTGCCAGAAATAGAAGAAGAAGAGGAATTACGACAACGTGCTGCCACATTGCGGTAGCCTTTTCTTTGCTCTCAACCACTTTGCCCTTTGTTGACTTTGACTCGATACTTTCGATGTCGATCGGGTCAAAAGCCTTTCCTTCTATGAGCAATACAATGGTTATGGATTCAAGTTTTGAAAGCTTTGGAATGGAGAGTGTTTTTCCGTTAACAACCAATGTGCTTTTTGATGTGCCAATAAGTTCAAATTTGCATGCTTGCCGAAATGTAACAGCAACATCTTCTTCTGCTGTGAGGCCGGCATTGAAGATATTGATAGAGATTATTTGGCCGTCACTGATCGGAGTATTTAGATACAACTTCGGCGCAATGACATACAGCCACCGACTTCTCACAGCAGCCAAAACTGCGGTGACACATAGAGCACCGAGAACAGAGGTAACTACAGTTGTTAGCAAATTTGTCTCCAGATTTTATGGGCGGCCCAACGCTTGGTTAAGGGGCCGGGTTTAGCCGGTCCCGAGTGAGCGAAGCGAGCGATTTTAACCAGTTGTTAGGGTTCAATTATCTAGATCCAACTCTTTCCTTAGCTCATTTAAGATAATGGATGAGTTAGTCACAATGTGCTCGCTAACAACCGGTTCGGCGCCATGAATTATCGAGTTTCGAAGAGTTATTAAGGCTCTGATTTCGCCATATAACGATTCGCTAATTTTTTCGTTTCGGAAGAGCATTTCTGATAACTTTGCATTGGAGATGTGCCTACGAGGCCTACTAACGAATTCTGTTGAGGAGGTTGTTTGATATATCGAGCCGTACTTGGCAATTATTTCTTCAATTTGATTGTAGTTTTTCAGGAATTCTTCAAGGCTTCCTTTATTTGTTTCTTCTCTTTCTGGGTCTACTTGGCTCTGAAGTTTCCTACTTTCTTTTTCAATTCGCTTGGGTGATATGACTTCAAAAATGAAATAGGTAACAGCCAGTAAAGTGGTTACAAAGGCGGATTGCGCTGAGTTTATAATTATAGTACTGAGTGATGTTCCTGTGCTTTCGTGTGATATAGCCAAATTTGAGAGTAGCAGCGTACAAACGGAAGATAGAGTTACAAATACCAGTAAAGTGAAATACCTTTTTTTAAGGCTTTCGACAGCCTCGACCAAGGTTTCATCCTCAAGCTCTTCACGACTAAGCTCATTTCGGAAAAATATGAAGCCTGTGAGAGTTAGCCCGTAGACCCCAGCTAGCACTTGGGCGGAAGTTGAGAATAAATAAAGAATTTGGTTCTCGTTGAGTATCAGTACTGGATTATTTGCACCGACATAGCTTGTAGTGGTCGCCAAGATAATAAAGGCAATAACGAAAATCCCGATAATTCTTGATGGTGCCAAGTAACTTTGCATTTGAACCCTAACTATAATTAGGCACCAATTGGTGCATAACACGCCGAACGGGCGTGGTGTATAACATTCTGTTCGTTTCGCACAGACCTGCTCTAGCTTGGGCAATACAGCGATATCAGCGCTCGTATGCTTTTTATGCACCACCGCTTTCGCTCGGGCGCTGGCCCTGATGATAGAGCCGCGAGTGCAAAAGGGCCGGAGTAGCTCGTAATGTCACAGCGGAACCACGAAAAAATCGCAATTCCTGCGCGTGATGGCACATTAGCCACTGCTTCCGTATGGGTAAAGCAGGCGATGAATTAATCCTCGGTTTTTCACGCCGTCACCTACGTGCGATCACTTGCGCCGTATGCACTTTCCGCCCACCTACCCTGTCCACCCCTGCATGGCTCAGGTGCGGAGGTGATTGTGGAAGGCATGTTTTTCAGTAGCGGAACGACGTTGATACGCACGCTGGTGGTGGGTGTGCTGGCCTATATCAGCCTGGTGCTGTTGTTGCGTCTGTCCGGGCGGCGGACGTTGTCGAAGATGAATGCGTTCGATCTGGTGGTGACGGTGGCGCTGGGCTCGACCTTCGCGACGATTCTGCTCAATCGCGATGTGTCGCTGGCCGAGGGGGTGCTGGCATTGGCGCTGTTGATCGGGCTGCAGTACGTGGTCACCTGGTCCAGCGTGCGGGTGGCATGGGTGCGGCGGACGGTGACGGGCGAGCCGGCGCTGCTGTTCTTTCGCGGGCGTTTTCTCGGCGATGCCATGCGCGTGGCGCGGGTGACCGAGGACGAGGTGCGGGCTGCCGCGCGCAGTCAGGGGCTGGCCGCGCTGGATGGCATCGAGGCGGTGGTGCTGGAGACCGATGGCAGTTTCAGCGTGATCACCGATGGCGCCGGCGACAGCCGTTCCACACTGGACGGGGTGAATGTGCCGGGGCCGAATGAAAAGGGCGTTTGAGGCCGTGGCCCCTTTCGCCAGCGGCTGATCGACGGGCCCGCCGCCGGGGGCCCGCGCCGGCCCGGTTGCCGCCGCGCGGCGCTGCCGCCAGACTCGTTGTTTCCGCCTTTCGATGCGATTCCCACCGATGAAAACCAACCTCGACGAAATGCTCGCCTTTGTCAGCGTGGTCGACAGTGGCTCGATCAGTGCTGCGGCCGAGCAGCTGGAACAGACCGCCTCGGGCGTCAGCCGGGCGTTGAGTCGGCTGGAGGACAAGCTGGCGGTGACGCTGTTGCGCCGCACCACGCGGCGTCTGGAGCTGACCGAGGAAGGCGAGGCGTTCCTGGCGCAGGCGCGGCGGATTCTGGCCAGCGTCGAGGAAGCTGAGGAGCAGATGGCGCTGCGGCGGCAGGCGCCGGCCGGGCGCTTGCGGGTCAATACCGCGTCGCCGTTCATGCTGCATGTGATCGTCCCGCTGATCGGCGATTTTCGCGCGCGCTATCCGCTGATCGAGCTGGAGCTGCACAGCGACGACCGCATCGTCGATTTGCTGGAGCGGCGCATCGATCTGGCCATCCGCATCGGCCCGCTGCCCGATTCCAGCCTGCATGCACGGCCGCTGTGCCATACCACGCGCCGGGTGCTGGCGAGCCCGGCCTATCTGGCGCGGCATGGCACACCGCAACAGGTCGAGGACCTGGCGGAGCACAGCCTGATCGGCTTTACCGAGCCGGATCGTCTCAACGACTGGCCGCTGCGCCACGCGCTCGGCGAGAGCTGGCGGATCAACCCGGCGCTACGCGCCTCCAGCGGCGACACGGTGCGCGAGCTGGCGCTGGCCGGCGAAGGGATCGCCAGCCTGTCGGACTTCATGACTGGCCGGGACCGCCAGCGCGGTGAGCTGGTGGAGGTGCTGGCGGCGCAGCGCGTCGACGTGCGCCAGCCGATCAACGCGGTGTATTACCGCAACACCGCGCTGGCCTCGCGCATCACCTGTTTTCTGGATTATCTGAGTGAGCGCCTGGGAGCCGGCGCCCCGCACGACTGAGCAGGGATCGCGCGTCCGGGTATCCACGGCGGTGGCGCCGGTCGAACGCCAGGGAGTGAAACGGCCCTGTCCATCGGGTGACCGATGGCAGGGCCGTTTCCCAGGTGCGTCAGTAGCGCCGACTATTGCCCCAGCAGGCCGGCGTTCTGTACGGAGCCGAAGGCAAAGCCGAGGAACTCCGGCACGCTCATTTCGCGGCCGTTGAAGGTCACCTTGTCATTGGCATAGTGCAGCGAACTGACCAGCCGCTCGCCCTCCAGACGCGACCAGCCGGTGTTCAGCGCCATGCCACTGAACAGCTCGGTGGCGGCCTCGGTTTCCTGCTGCAGTGCCGCCTGGTCGAGCTGGCCGTCACGCGCGTTGTTCTGCACGACCAGCCCGGCGATGTCTCGCACCAGGTTCCTGTCGATGCCGGCGTCGGCCTTGAGCGAGGCGAGCATGCTGCTGATCATCGCGTCCGGGGTGAAGGCTTCTGCGCTCGGCGATTGCAGGTCGAGCACGACCGACAGGCGGGCCGCGCCGTGGGCGGTTTCGAAGCCGAACTCGTCGAGGGCCAGGGTCGGCTTGTGCTCGAGCAGTTGCAGGGCACGGGCCTGCAGTTCCTGCTGCTGGGCGCTGGTCATGCCGGCGAAGGATTCCTGCGGGGTGGCGCTCTGGTCGAGGATGTCCTTGTAGCTCGCCACCAGGGCCTTGAGGCTGCTTTCCTCGAGGTTGCGCAGGCTGAAGACGAGGGCGAGGTTGCGGAACGTCTGGCCTTTGGCGCTGACCTCGCCGATGCGGTAGCCGATGGTCTGATCGAGGCCATGGCTGCCGCGGCTCAGTGCCTCCTCGACGGAGGCCTGCTGGATGACCACGGCGGGTTCGTCGCCGGCCTTGATTTCCATGCGCTGCAGGGTGATGGCGGACGGCCCGAAGCCGAAACCGGCGTCGTAATCCTGCTTGTCGGCGCTCAGGCCGATGCCGCGCAGGCTCACCTGTACCGGCTGGCCACTGTCGCTGCGCTGCAGGTCGATATCGATTTCCGCCAGCTCGCCGTCCATGCGTACGTCGCTGCCGTCCCTGTTCGCCTCGAAGTTGAGGCTGGCGGGGGCGATGCGCACGCTGCCGTCCTCGTCTTCGATATTCAGCGCGGCCGTGCGCAGATCGCCGGCCTGGCCGCCGTCGTAGCCGATGGTCACCTCGCCCACCAGCGGCACTTCGCCGGAGGCGGCGTCGAACAGCTTCTGCGTCAGCGGTGTGCGTTCGAGTTCGAAGTGGCTCTGCGCGGCGACCGGCATCAGCTGGCCGCGGCTCAGGCGCGAGACGGGAAAGGGGCCATGTTCGAGGCGATCGTTCAGCAGCAGGGCGTAGTGCTCGGTGTTGCCTTCGTCATCCGCTACGTCGATGTCGATCTGGTAGCGCGCGGTGCTGGACAGCAGGCCGCGTTCGAAGCTGAGCAGGGTGAGGCTGACATCGGCACCGGCGCCGACGCCCATCTCGCGCAACTTGAGGTTGGCCTGGTCGACGGCATCGCGGGCGGTCGATTCGACCTGAGTGCTGGTGTAGAAAGTGGCGGCCCCGAAGAGCGCCAGGGGTACGGCTACGGCGAGCGCGAGCTTTTTCATGGAAGCATCCTGTGCGGCGGCTGGGCAGACGTCCTGTCAGCCGGTGGTTGGCAAGCGGCGGCACTCTAGCAGCGCGCCTCGACAGGCTCCAGCGCACCAGGCATCCGGATGAAAAGGCTGAGAACGTCGCAGCAGATTCGGGCGGGACGACGCGTGCCGCGTCCTCGCCGCCCTGCCGGCGCCGCTATCGGTCGCCACCCGATTTCGGCATCGGAATGGCCACGCTGCTTTCGATGCCGCCGGCTTCGGCGTTGCCTTCCTTGTAGAAGGGTTCGATCTCGTCCCGGGCGCGCTGCCAGTGGTCGGCTTCCTGGCCTTCGGGGCGGCCCTCAGCTTCCCATATTTCATAGGCGCGCTGGCGGATGCGTTCGTCGACGTTCATGGCTGAAATCTCCGGGTAACGGGCCGGCGAATTGCCGGCCGTTAAGCAGAAGAAAGGCCGGCCCGCTACAGGTTCCGGCGGGGCGACGAGCGCGCTTGGCCGGGACGCAGCAGCGCGGGACCTGCCGATCAGGGAACCGCCACCGTCGCTGCGGTCTTAGCTCTGGATAAACGACGCCGACTGGCGTTTCATTCGCTCTTCGCCGCGCCCGGATCGGCCGGCGCATCGCCTTCTTCACAAAGGACCGCCCCATGAGCATCGCCCCCAACGCCGGACGCCTGCCCGACCCGCACACCCTGACTCATCTGCCGCGCCTGGTGGCGCGCTACTACAGCGACCGGCCGGACCCGTCAGACCCGGCGCAGCAGGTGGCGTTCGGCACCTCCGGGCATCGCGGTTCCTCGCTCAAGGGCAGCTTCAACGAGTGGCACATCCTCGCCACCACCCAGGCGATCTGCGATTACCGCCGCCAGGAAGGCATCGACGGCCCGCTGTTCATGGGCATGGACACCCATGCGCTGTCCGAGCCGGCGTTCGTCTCGGCGCTGGAAGTGCTGGCGGCCAACGGCATCGAGACGTGCATCGACGCCGGTTGCCCGGAAACCGGCGGCGAGCCGGGCTATACCCCGACCCCGGCGATCTCCAACGCGATCCTCAGCTACAACCGCGGCCGCGTGAGCGGGCTGGCCGACGGCATCGTCATCACGCCGTCGCACAACCCGCCGGGCGACGGCGGCTTCAAGTACAACCCCACCAATGGCGGCCCGGCCGACACCGGCGTGACCAAGTGGATTCAGGAGCGCGCCAATGCGCTGCTGGTCGCCGGTCTCGATGGCGTCAAGCGCATGGATTACCGCCAGGCGCTCAAGGCCGCCACCACCCAGCGCTTCGATTTCATCGACGCCTATGTCGGAGGGCTCGAGCGGGTGATCGACCTCGACGCCATCCGCGGCTCGGGCCTGAAGTTCGCCGTCGACCCGCTGGGCGGCGCCGGTGTGCACTACTGGCCGCGCATCGCCGAGCGCTTCGGCCTGCCGCTGGAGGTGCTGTCCACGGTGGTCGACCCGACCTTCCGCTTCATGCGCCTGGACTGGGACGGCAAGATCCGCATGGACTGCAGCTCGCCGCACGCCATGGCCGGGCTGATCGAGAACAAGGACCGCTTCGACGTGGCCTTCGCCTGCGACACCGACCATGACCGCCACGGCATCGTCACCCGCTCCGGCGGGCTGATGAACCCCAACCATTACCTGGCGGTGGCCATCGAATACCTGTTCACCCATCGCCCGGGCTGGAGCGCCGAGGCCGGCATCGGCAAGACGCTGGTGTCTTCGTCGATGATCGACCGTGTTGCCGCCGGCATCGACCGCCGTCTGGTGGAGGTACCGGTGGGCTTCAAGTGGTTCGTCGACGGCCTGATGGATGGCAGCCTGGGCTTCGGCGGTGAGGAGTCGGCCGGCGCTTCGTTCCTCGACAAGCAGGGCGGCGCCTGGTCCACCGACAAGGACGGGCTGATCCTCGGCCTGCTGGCGGCGGAGATCACCGCAGTCACCGGCAAGGACCCGAGCGAACGCTACCAGGCGCTGACCGACCGCTTCGGCGCGCCGGTGTACCAGCGCATCGACGCTGCGGCCAATCGCGAGCAGAAGGCACGCTTGGGCAAGCTGTCGGCATCGCAGGTCTCGGCGAAGGAGCTGGCCGGCCAGCCGATCACGCGCATCCTCACCGAGGCACCGGGCAACGGCGCAGCCATCGGCGGGCTGAAGGTGGAAACGGCGAACGGCTGGTTCGCCGCGCGGCCGTCCGGCACCGAGGACGTGTACAAGATCTACGCCGAGAGCTTCGAGGGCGAAGCGCACCTGGCACGCATACAGGCCGAGGCCAAGGCGCTGGTGGACTCGGTGCTGGCCGGCTGAGGCTCACGGCCCCACGCCGGGCTATCGCTGCTGGCGGTCGCTGATGCTGACCGCCAGCTGTGCAGCTTCGACTTCGTCGGTGAGGTAGCGGCTGTGGCCCTCGGCATCGGTCACCCGGTAGACCACCCGGATATCCGGCCCGCGCAGATGCTCGGGAATCTCGTCGCCCTGGAGCTTGCTCACGGTGACGCTCATGGCGGGGCTCCTACATTTGGCATTGGCTGTCTGGAGTGTGACTGCGCCATCGCCAATCCGATCCTTGCCGTTCGCCGCACCGCGCCAGGGCTTTGCGCCCTGGCGCATCTCGCTAGGGCACCAGCACCGCAGCACCCTGGAAACGCCCGTTGCGCAGGTCATCCAGTGCCTGGTTGGCCTGCTCCAGCGGGTAGGCGTGGGTTTCGGTATGGATGCCGACCTGGGCGGCCACCGGAAAGAACTCCAGGCCGTCCTGGCGGGTGAGATTGGCCACCGAGACCAACTCGCGCTCCTGCCAGAGGATGTCGTAGGGGAAGCTCGGGATATCGCTCATGTGGATGCCGGCGCAGACCACCCGGCCACCCTTGCGCAGCGCGCGCAACGCGGCCGGCACCAGCTCGCCCGCCGGCGCATAGATGATCGCGGCATCCAGCGGCACCGGCGGCAGCTCGCCCGAATCACCGGCCCAGACCGCGCCCAGCGAACGGGCGAAGTCCTGCGCCGCCACATCGCCCGGGCGGCTGAAGGCATAGACATCGCGCCCCTGCCAGCGCGCCACCTGCATGACGATATGCGCCGCGGCACCGAAGCCGTATAGCCCGAGACGCTTGCCGTCACCGGCCTTGACCAGCGAACGCCAGCCGATCAGCCCGGCGCAGAGCAGCGGTGCCAGCGCCACGGGGTCGCCCTCCTCGCCGAGGGCAAAGGCGAAGCGGGCATCGGCCACCACGTATTCGGCATAGCCGCCGGGCCGCGTGTAACCGGTGAACTGCGGCGCGTCGCAGAGGTTTTCCTCGGCGTGCTGGCAATAGCTGCAGGTACCGCAGGTATGCCCCAGCCAGGGAATGCCGACCCGCTGGCCCGGCTCGAAGCCGGTCACGCCCTCGCCCAAGGCATCGACCAGACCGACGATCTCGTGGCCGGGAATGATCGGCAGCGGCGCCTCCGGCAGTTCGCCGTCGACCACGTGCAGATCGGTGCGGCAGACGCCACAGGCCAGCACCCGCACGCGGACCTCGCCAGGCCCCGGTTGCGGCACCGGCAGCTCGCGCAGCTGCAAGGGTTGGCCAATCTGTTCCAGCAACATGGCACGCATCGACGTCTCTCCTTTCGTCTCCGGTCTGCTGCAGGGTAGGCCGATCGGCGGAAAAAGGCTCTAGGGATGGCGGTGAATCAAGGCGCTTCTGCCGGGCTGAAGCCCACCGGCGATGCTCGGTACGGCCAGAAAGCCTCTACACTCGAAACGTCTTGCCATTTCCGGAGTACGACCCGATGACGCTTTCGCCCTTCCATCTCGCCATTCCCGTTTACGATCTGGCCGCCGCCCGCGCCTTCTACGGCGAGGCGTTCGGCTGTGCCGAGGGCCGCAGCAGCGATCACTGGGTGGATTTCGATTTCTTCGGCCACCAGCTTGTGATCCACGAGGCGCCGAAGATGCCGCATCAGGAGGCGGCGCACAGCAATCCGGTGGATGGCCACGACGTGCCGGTGCCGCACTTCGGCGTGGTACTCGGCTGGGAGCAATGGGAGGCGCTGGCCGAGCGGCTGAAGGCGCGCGGCACGCGCTTCGTGATCGAGCCCTACGTGCGCTTTCAGGGCCAGGTCGGCGAACAGGCGACCATGTTCCTGCTCGACCCCTGCGGCAACGCCCTGGAGTTCAAGGCGTTCAAGGACATCGGCCAGCTGTTCGCCAAGTGAGCGGGATCAGCCGCGCTCGGCGAGGTGCTGGTCCTTGAGCTTGACGTAGTTGCCAGCGGTATAGCTGAAGAAGCTGCGCTCCTTGTCGGTCAGCGGGCGCGCCTGCTTCACCGGGCTGCCGACATAGAGGTAGCCCGACTCGAGCGTCTTGCCCGGCGGCACCAGGCTGCCGGCGCCGATGATCACCTCGTCCTCGACCACCACGCCGTCCATCACGATCGAGCCCATGCCCACCAGAATGCGGTTGCCCAGGGTGCAGCCGTGCAGCGTGACCTTGTGCCCGACCGTGACCTCGTCGCCGATGGTCAGCGGGAAGCCGTCCGGGTTGTACGGGCCGGCATGGGTGATGTGCAGCACGCTGCCGTCCTGGATGCTCGAGCGCGCACCGATGCGGATGCGGTGCATGTCGCCGCGGATCACCGTGAGCGGCCACACCGAGCTGTCGGCGCCGATTTCCACCTCGCCGATGACCACGGCGGAGTCGTCGACGAACACGCGCTCGCCCAGTGTCGGAGTGCTGTTTTGGTAGCTGCGTATCGCCACGATAGAAACCTCTTTGGCTGCGGGAAGGGTCGATTGTAATTAAGATGGCCGGCATTGCCGCTGCGGACCCGGGCTGAGCAGCATGCCGCCCGCCGTGGTCAGAGTAACAACCGGCCGACCGGCGTTGAAAAAGCACGACAGCGCGTCCATCTAGGACATCTGCCTGCCACGTCCGGTCTCGCTCCAGCGAGCGGCCTGCAACCCTCTTCGTCACAAGGTGTCCCCGTGAGCGCGAACAATCCCCTGCTGCAACAATTCGACCTGCCGCCCTATTCCGAAATCCGTCCGGAGCACGTCGAGCCGGCCGTCGACACCATCCTCGGCGACAACCGCGTGGCGATCCAGGAGCTGCTCAGCCGCCCGGCCGAAAGCCTGGACTGGCAGACCCTGGTGGTCGGGCTGGACGAGCTGAATGATCGCCTCGCCCGTGCCTGGGGGCCGGTCGGTCACCTCAACTCCGTGTGCAACAGCCCGGAATTGCGCACCGCCTACGAGGCCTGCCTGCCCAAGCTGTCGGCCTACTACACGGAACTCGGGCAGAACCGCGCGCTGTTCGAGGCCTACCAGGCGCTTGCCTCCGGCCCCGCGGCGGCCGGTTTCGAGGTGGCGCAGAAGACCATCCTCGAGCATTCGCTGCGCGACTTCCGGCTGTCCGGTATCGACCTGCCGCCGGTCGAGCAGCAGCGCTTCGGCGCCATCCAGATGAAGCTTGCCGAGCTGGGCAGCAAGTTCTCCAACCAGCTGCTGGACGCCACGCAGGCCTGGACCCGGCACATCACCGACGAGGGCCTGCTGGCCGGCATCACCGACTCGGCCAAGGCGCAGATGGCCGAGGCGGCCAAGGCCAAGGGCCTCGACGGCTGGCTGATCACCCTGGAGTTCCCCAGCTACTACGCGGTGATGACCTATGCCGACGACCGCGGCCTGCGCGAGGAGGTCTACACCGCCTACTGCACCCGCGCCTCGGACCAGGGCCCGAATGCCGGGCAGTTCGACAACGGCCCGGTGATGGCCGAGATCCTCGAGCTGCGTCACGAGCTGGCCGGCCTGCTGGGCTATCGCAACTTCGCCGAGCTGTCGCTGGCGACCAAGATGGCCGAATCCACCGAGCAGGTACTGAGCTTTCTGCGCGACCTGGCGGTGCGCAGCAAGCCGTTCGCCGAGCGCGACCTGGCCGAACTGCGCGCCTTCGCCGCCGAGCAGGGTCTGGATGACCTGCAGAGCTGGGACCTGGGCTACTACGCCGAGAAGCTGCGCCAGCAGCGCTACAGCCTGAACCAGGAAGAGCTGCGCGCCTACTTCCCGATCGACAAGGTGCTGTCCGGGCTGTTCGGCATCGTCCAGCGCCTGTATGGCATCCAGATCCATGAACTGGAGCAGTTCGACGGCTGGCACCCGGATGTGCGGCTGTTCGAGATCACCGAGAACGGCGAGCACGTCGGGCGCTTCTTCTTCGACCTCTACGCGCGGCCGAACAAGCGCGGCGGCGCCTGGATGGACGGCGCCCGCGACAAGCGCCGCACCGCAGACGGCACGCTGCAGACGCCGGTGGCCAACCTGGTCTGCAACTTCACCCCGCCGGTGGGCGAGCGCCCGGCGCTCTTGACCCATGACGAGGTCACCACGCTGTTCCACGAATTCGGCCACGGCCTGCACCACCTGCTGACCCAGGTCGAGCACGCTGGTGCGTCGGGCATCAACGGCGTGGCCTGGGATGCGGTGGAGCTGCCCAGCCAGTTCATGGAGAACTGGTGCTGGGACCCCGAAGGCCTGGCACTGATCTCCGGTCACTACCAGACCGGCGAAGCCCTGCCACAGGACAAGCTGGACATGATGCTGGCGGCGAAGAACTTCCAGTCCGGCATGATGATGGCGCGCCAGCTGGAGTTCTCCCTGTTCGACTTCGAACTGCACGCCACCCACGGTGACGGTCGCAGCGTGCTGGAGGTGCTCGAACACATCCGCGATGAGGTTTCGGTGATGCGGCCGCCGGCCTACAACCGCTTCCCCAACAGCTTCGCGCACATCTTCTCCGGCGGTTACGCCGCCGGTTACTACAGCTACAAGTGGGCCGAAGTGCTGTCGTCCGACGCCTTCTCGCGCTTCGAGGAGGAAGGGGTGTTCAACGCCGAGACCGGCCGCGCCTTCCGCGAGGCCATCCTGGCGCGTGGCGGCTCCCAGGAGCCGATGGTACTGTTCGTCGATTTCCGAGGCCGCGAGCCGTCCATCGACGCCCTGCTGCGCCACCTCGGGCTGGTAGCGGAGGCCGCGGCATGAGCAACGAAGTATCCCGAGTCACCACCAAGCGCTTCATCGCCGGGGCCGTATGCCCGGCGTGCAGCGGCACGGACTGCATCAAGATGTGGGATGTCGACGGTGTGCCGCACCGCGAATGCATCGACTGCGGCTACGCCGACACCCTCAACGCCCAGGGCCAGTCGGTACCCATGGAGCTGGGCACACGAGTGAACAAGGTCCAGCCGAAGCCGGCCAACCCGCAAGTGCAGTCGGTGCAGTTTTTTCCTAATCCGAAGTTGAAGAAGCCGGAGTAAGGGTGCTGCACCTGACCTGCGGTGACCTGGCCGGCGATGGTGTTCGCAACCTGCTGGCCGACCGCGAACCGGGTGCGGAGGTCCGGGTGCTGCGCGATGACCTGGCAGTCGGCCCGCTGAGCGATGTGGACAGCCCGCCGTGCGCCGCCCGTGTCGCCTTCTGGGAGCAGCTGTGGCCTGACGAGCTGACGCCGCGCCCACTGTTCGCCCACGACCTGGCCGCCGATGCGCGCTGGCTGGCAAAGCTCGCCGGACAAGCCGACAACGTGATCGTCTGGCATGGCGACAGCGCGTCCGAACAGCTGCTGCTGGCACGGGTCTGCGCGGCGTTGCAGGGCTGCCGGTTGCAAGAAGTGGCCTGCGGTACAGGCGACAGCCGCGCCGGTCGGCGCAAAGCGGTGTCCATGCATTCGCCCGAGGCGCTGGCGGCGCTCTACCGGCCACAGGCCGTTTCGGTGTCCCGCCAGACCGAGCTTGCCGCGGTCTGGCATCAGCAATGCGCCGGCACCTATGGCATTCGGCGCTGGGACAATGGGACCTTTAGCGGCGAAGACTATCAATTGATCGACGCGGCGCTGATCGCCGCCAGCCCGGATGAATTCGCACCGCTGGCGCGTGCGATGGCCGAGGTCATGGGCCATTGCGACGGTTTCTTCGCCACCGACCTCTTCCTCTACTGGCGCGCCCGCGAGCTGACTACCGCGGGGCATCTGGAATTACGGGGCGACCCCGCCGCCGGTTATCGTGATCTGCAGGTGCGCCGGAGGTGAAGGCGCACGCCGAACGATTCTGCTTCGCGGCCTCACGACAGACAGCGGTCACCGCCACGCCAGCGCTTACGCAGCCGCACCGCTGATAAAAAAGAACCCGCCGAGTGGCGGGTTCTTTTTCGGTGCCAGGCTCGCTCAGCCCTCAACCTTCGGCGTCGCCCGTCCCGGCTGCGGTGGCGAGGCAAACAGGCGCTTGAGCTTCATCGCCGGCGCTTCGATCAGGTGCCAGGACAGCGCGGCGAGGATCAGCGTCGGCACGAAGGCGATCAGCGTCAGGCCGAGCACGCCGACCTGCGGGCCGAACAGGTAGACGGTGAGCTGCTGGAACGGGAAGGCGTAGATATACAGGCCGTAGGAGAAGTCACCGTACTTGCCGAAACGCGACACCCAGGGCAGCGGCGCGTAGGCCAGGTAGAGCACCAAGTACGGCAGCGCGACGAAGTACACCAGCGGGCCGATGTCGGTGCGGAAGGTCGCCACCAGCGCGGCGAACAGCAGCGCCGCGATCCAGCCGCGCCAGGGAATGTCGTCGCGATAGAGGAACAGTGCCGAGCCGCTGTAATACAGCAGACCGAGCTTGAAGATGTTCTTGATGAAGTAGGACTCGATACCCAGCTTGCCCAGCAGCCAGAAGTGCCCGACCGCCAGCACCATGATCGGCAGGAAGATCAGGCGACGCTTGAGAAAGCCGGTCAGGCCGAGAATCATCACGCCGATGTACATCAGCACTTCCAGCGGCAACGTCCACAGCGAACCGTTGACCACGTCGGGATAGATGTTGCCGGTGAACACGCCAGGCAGTTCGTAGCGCGTCACCAGCAGGATGTTCTGCAGGTAGGTCCAGGTACCGTCGGCGGCCAGATAGCGACCGAGGCTGAACTGCGTGACGATCGGTCCGATGACGAAGACCGACAGCAGCACCGCGACGATCAGCGCCGGGAAGATGCGCAGTGCACGCTTGATCAGGAAGCTCTTCGGGCTGCTGCTGGCCAGCCAGGACGAGGCGATCAGGTAGCCGCTCATGACGAAGAAGATGCCGACGGCGATCGAGCCGCCCTTCTCATAGCCGGTCAGCAGCGTCAGTGGTTCGTCTTCGCGACGGCCGACCAGCGGGTAGCTGTGGGCGAACAGCACCAGAGCAGCGGCGAAGAAGCGCAGGAAATCGAAGTTGTTTTCCCTGGTGTGAAAGGAACCGGTGGGATGCATGGTCTGCTCCTGACTGTCGGCAGTGGCTGGAAGCTGGAGTGCACGGGAGTGCAATGCCGGTACTGCCGGATCGGTCGCCGGAGGCGCCCTGATCATCCTTTTGTTTGTTTGCCGGCCGGCTCCAATTCGGGAAGCGCGGAAACCACAGCGCTCACCCGATCAGCCTCCTTTGTCCGGACCTGTAAGCAAATGTTCCCGAGGCAACCGACGGGCGGTAGCGGTTGCCATCGATCAGTTGGGCTGGCGCGCGGTCGACGAGCTGTTTACTGTATATATAAACAGCCTTTGGCCACGACCATGACCCTGCCCATTTCCACACCACGCGGCCGCGGTACGGCGGTGAACCCGGACAACCGCTTCGCGCCCACGCGCAGCGAGGCCTACGACGATGGCTGGGAACAGGACGTCCCGCCGACCCGCGCCACCGAGGTGCGCCGCGAGATCGCCAAGTCGGTACTGACGCGCAACCAGTCGCCGGACGTCGGTTTCGATCGCTCGGTCAACCCTTACCGCGGTTGCGAACATGGCTGCATCTACTGCTTTGCGCGGCCATCGCACGCGTACTGGGATCTTTCGCCTGGCATCGATTTCGAGACCCGGCTGATCGCCAAGACCAACCTTGCCGAACGGCTGGAGGCCGAGCTGAGCAAGCCGGGCTACGTGCCGCAGCCCATCGCCCTGGGGGTGAATACCGATGCCTATCAGCCGCTGGAGCGCGAGCAGCGGCTGACGCGCCAGGCACTGGAGATCCTGCTGCGCTTCAGGCACCCGGTGCACATCATCACCAAGGGTTCGCTGGTGCTGCGCGACCTGGACCTGCTGGTGCCGCTGGCCGAGCAGCGGCTGGTGAGCGTGTCGGTCAGCCTCACGACCTTGGACGATGAACTCAAACGCATCATGGAGCCGCGCGCAGCCTCGCCCTCGGCGCGCCTGCGGGTATTGCGCACACTGCACGAGGCCGGCGTGCCGGTCAGCGTGATGTGCGCGCCGATGATCCCGATGATCAACGACATGGAGCTGGAGCGCCTGCTGGAAGCCGCCCGCGAAGCCGGTGCGCGTTCGGCCGGCTACGTGCTGCTGCGCCTGCCTCATGAAGTGGCCGGGCTGTTCGAGGGCTGGCTCGAGGAACACTTTGCGCAGCGCGCCGCCCATGTCATGAGCCTGGTGCGCCAGTCGCGCGGCGGCAAGGATTACGACAGCCGTTTCGGCAGCCGCATGCGCGGCGAGGGCCAGTTCGCCCAACTGCTCGCCCAGCGTTTCCAGCTGGCCTGCAAGCGGCTGGGCTTCAATCGGCGGGATCAGAATTACGGCCTGGATTGCAGCCGTTTCGTCGTGCCGGGACGGCAGATGCCGTTGCTCTGATTTCGCCGCGCCGGGATGCCAGTGCCATCATTGCGCTAGCGGGGCAATCGTCGCAAAGGCTCGTCCTAGAGCGGCTCGTTCAGTTTCAGTTAAGTCTCGCTGACTAGCCTCGAGGCAAATGTGACCAGCCAGTCACGCGGACCGCCTGCGGTCTGCGCGGCGCTGGCACGCCTTGCCCCTGCCCCAGGAGACCCAAGCCCATGCGTGAAATATTCACCGCCCGCGTCGAGCCCAGCAAAGCATCCGTCCAAGGCGGCCGGCATGCCCGAGACGGGAGCGCCGACGAATCCTTCGCCCACCTGGTCGATGGCTTTCGCCGCTTCCGTGCCGAGGTCTACCCCGAACAGCAGGCGCTGTTCGCCCGTCTGGCCAAGGCCCAGCAGCCGCGCGCGATGTTCATCACCTGCGCGGACTCGCGGATCGTTCCCGAGCTGATCACCCAGAGTTCGCCCGGCGACCTGTTCGTCACCCGCAACGTGGGCAACGTGGTGCCACCCTATGGCCAGATGAACGGCGGGGTTTCCAGCGCCATCGAGTACGCGGTGATGGCCCTCGACGTGCAACACATCATTGTCTGCGGGCATTCCGACTGCGGTGCGATGAAAGCGGTGCTCGACCCGGCCGGGCTGCAGCGCATGCCCACAGTGAAGGCCTGGCTGCGCCATTGCGAGGTGGCGCGCAGCCTGGTCGAGCAGAACTGCAGCTGCACCGCCGGCGAGGCCCTGGGCGTGCTTACCGAGGAGAACGTGGTGGCGCAGCTCGACCACCTGCGCACCCACCCTTCGGTCGCCGCCCGCCTCGCCGGCGGTCAGCTGTCGATCCATGGCTGGGTCTACTGCATCGAAACCAGCGAAATCCTCGCCTACGACGCCGGCACCGGCCGCTTCGCGCCGCTGGACGGCGACGGCCCGCTGCCGGTGGCAACGCCCGCACCGCGCTACCTGCAAGCCTGAACCAGCGGCCGCAAAGGCATTGGCTGTCACTCCCGGCGGCGCCGCTGGGCGTCGCCGCGTTGTCGAGGATTTCGAATGAATGCAGAAACGATCAAAGCAACATTGCCACGCGACCTGATGGCGTCCGTGGTGGTCTTCCTGGTGGCGCTGCCGCTGTGCATGGGCATTGCCATCGCTTCCGGCCTGCCGCCCGCCAAGGGCGTCATCACCGGTATCGTCGGCGGGCTGGTGGTGGGCTGGCTGGCCGGCGCGCCGCTGCAGGTAAGCGGCCCGGCGGCGGGCCTCACGGTGCTGGTCTTCGAACTGGTGCAGCAATATGGCGCCGCGATGCTCGGCCCGATCCTGCTGCTGGCCGGCGCGCTGCAGCTGCTGGCCGGGCGGCTGAAGCTGGGTTGCTGGTTCCGCGTTACCGCGCCGGCCGTGGTCTACGGCATGCTGGCGGGCATCGGCATTCTCATCGTGCTGTCGCAGTTGCACGTGATGATGGATGCGCAGCCGGAAGCCTCCGGACTGGACAATCTCGGCGCCTTTCCCGCCGCGCTGTGGGCGGCCCTGCCGTTCTCCGGCGGCAATGGCATGGCCGCCGCCTCCCTCGGCCTGCTGACCATCGCCTGCATGTGGACATGGGATCGGCTCAGGCCGCAGCGTCTGCGTCTGCTGCCCGGCGCGCTGCTCGGTGTCGCGGCGGCGACGCTGGTGGGGCTGTGGCTGGGGCTCGACGTGCGCCGTGTCGAGGTGCCCGACAACCTTGCCGACGCCATCAGCTGGCTGCAGCCGGCCGATCTGCTGGCGTTCGCCGATCCCGGCCTGCTGGTCGCGGCGCTGGCCGTGGCCTTTATCGCCAGCGCCGAAACCCTGCTGTCCGCCGCCGCGGTCGATCGCATGCACCAGGGCCCGCGTGCCGATTTCGACCGCGAGCTCACCGCGCAGGGCGTCGGCAACATGCTCTGCGGCGTGCTCGGCGCGCTGCCGATGACCGGCGTGATCGTGCGCAGCTCGGCCAATGTGCAGGCCGGCGCGCGTACACGGCTGTCGGCCATGCTGCATGCGCTCTGGCTGCTGGCAGCGGTGGTGCTGCTGGCCGCGCTGCTGGAGCAGATTCCGGTGGCGAGCCTGGCCGGTGTGCTGGTCTACACCGGGCTCAAGCTGATCGACCTGGACGCGCTGCGCCAGCTCGGCCGTTACGGCCGCATGGCCATGCTGATTCATGTCGCCACCGCGCTGACCATCGTCGCCACCGACCTGCTGACCGGCGTGCTGCTGGGCTTCGCGCTGACACTCGCGCAGCTGGCCTGGCAGGCGTCGCGACTGAAGATCGGCGTGGTGCGCGACGGCCGCCGGGTCGAGCTGCGCATGCAGGGTGCGGCGACCTTTCTTCGCGTGCCGCAGCTCGCCCGCGCACTGCAGGGCGTGCCGCAGGATGCCTGGCTGCATGTACCGATGGCGCACCTGCGCTACATCGATCACGCCTGCATGGAGCTGCTGGAGGAATGGCAGCGCGCCAACCAGGCCAGCGGCGCACGGCTGATCATCGAAGCGCGGGCGCTGACCCGGCGGGTTGAAGGCCGGCGTCGACAGGCCGCACATCTCGCCGCAGCCGCCGCCGGGAACTAATCGGGGCGGCCAAGCCCTCATCTTTCAGGCATCAACATGTGCACCTTGCAGGCAGCGCATCGGGCTAACCGGTGCGCTGCCTGCGCTTGCGGAGGATGAATTGGACGTCTTTATCGATCTGCTGCAATGGCCGGCCATGGCGGTCACGGTGATCGCCGCCTGGCTGATCGGCTCGCTGCGACCCGGCCGGCGCTTCGTCGGCTTCTGCTGTTTCCTGCTGAGCAACCTGCTCTGGGTGATCTGGGGCTGGCACGCCGAGGCCTGGGCGCTGATCGTCCTGCAGGTCTGCCTGGCGGCAATGAACATTCGTGGCGTGAAGAAGAACGACGACCCCGCACAGCCCGAGCCAGACACGCCCCGCGCTTAAATTGCGAGAGTGGGATCGCTGTCTATACTCCGAATCGTAGGCGTACCTGATTGAGTTCCGACTGCGCGTGCAAGCGTCCAGTCGGCCGCCGGGCCTTCCGGTGGTCGTGCTGGGCAGAATCGGACTGATCGAGAACGTAGCTGGCATGACGGGAATGGTTTCCCCGGCCAGCCGATTCTCGGCGGTGCGATGGCGGTCGGCGGGATAACAAGAATCATAAGGGGAACCCGCAATGTCTCGACATCCATGCATCTGGATGGGGCTTGGGCTTTCGGCAGTATTTGGCCAGGCCCAGGCGGCCTGGGACGTGAACATGCGCTCCGGCGCCACCGACGTCAGTCGGTCGGTGTTCGATCTGCACATGACCATCTTCTGGATCTGCGTGGTCATCGGCGTGCTGGTGTTCGGCGTGATGATCTATTCGATGATCGCGCACCGCCGCTCCAAGCGTCAGCAATCGGCCAACTTCCACGAAAACACCCGCGTCGAGGTGCTCTGGACGGTCATCCCGCTGCTGATCCTGGTGGGCATGGCGATCCCGGCGACGCGCACGCTGATCCACATCTACGACTCCAGCGAATCGGACGTGGATGTGCAGATCACCGGCTACCAGTGGAAGTGGCACTACAAGTATCTGGGCGAGGACGTGGAGTTCTTCAGCAACCTCACCACGCCGCGCGAGCAGATCAACAACCAGTCGCCCAAGGGCGAGCATTACCTGCTGGAAGTCGACGAGCCGCTGGTGATCCCGGCCGGTGCCAAGGTCCGCTTCCTGATCACCGCGGCGGACGTGATCCACTCCTGGTGGGTACCGGATCTGGCGGTGAAGAAGGACGCCATTCCCGGTTTCATCAATGAATCCTGGACCCGCGTCGAGCAGCCGGGCATCTACCGCGGCCAGTGCACCGAACTCTGCGGCAAGGACCACGGCTTCATGCCGGTGGTGGTGGAGGTCAAGTCGCAGGAGGACTACGCCAGCTGGCTCGGCGAGAAGAAGGCCGAGGCCGCCAAGCTGGCTGAACTGACCAGCAAGGAATGGACGCTGGAAGAGCTCTCCGAGCGCGGCCAGAAGGTCTACCAGACCGCCTGCGCCTCGTGCCACCAGGCCGGGGGTGAAGGCATCCCGCCGATGTTCCCGGCCCTCAAGGGCTCGGCCATCGCCACCGGCGACGTCGAGGCGCACATCGACATCGTCGTCAACGGCAAGCCGGGCACCGCCATGGCGGCGTTCGGCAAGCAGCTGTCGGAGGTCGATCTGGCTGCCGTCATCACCTACGAGCGCAACGCCTGGGGCAACAACACGGGCGACATGGTCACGCCGAAAGACGTGCTCGACTTCAAACAGGCCGAAGAAGCCACCCAGTAAGAGGATCAGGTGATGAGTGCAGTGATCGACGACCATGGTCATGTCGGGCATGACCACCACCACGGCCCGGCGAAGGGGCTCTCGCGCTGGCTGCTGACCACCAATCACAAGGACATCGGCTCGATGTACCTGTGGTTCAGCTTCTGCGCCTTCCTGCTCGGCGGCTCGATGGCCATGGTGATCCGCGCCGAGCTGTTCCAGCCGGGTCTGCAGATCGTGCAGCCGGAATTCTTCAACCAGATGACCACCATGCACGGCCTGATCATGGTGTTCGGCGCGGTGATGCCGGCCTTCGTCGGCCTGGCCAACTGGATGATCCCGCTGATGATCGGCGCACCGGACATGGCGCTGCCGCGGATGAACAACTTCAGTTTCTGGCTGCTGCCGGCCGCCTTCGGCCTGCTGGTCTCGACTCTGTTCATGGAAGGCGGCGGGCCGAACTTCGGCTGGACCTTCTATGCGCCGCTGTCGACGACCTACGCGCCGGAGTCGGTGACCTTCTTCATCTTCGCCATCCACCTGATGGGCATCAGCTCGATCATGGGTGCGATCAACGTGATCGCCACCATCCTCAACCTGCGCGCACCGGGCATGACGCTGATGAAGATGCCGCTGTTCGTCTGGACCTGGCTGATCACCGCCTTCCTGCTGATCGCGGTGATGCCGGTGCTAGCGGGCGTGGTGACCATGATGCTGATGGACATCCACTTCGGCACCAGCTTCTTCAGCGCCGCCGGGGGTGGCGACCCGGTGCTGTTCCAGCACGTGTTCTGGTTCTTCGGCCATCCCGAGGTGTACATCATGATCCTGCCGGCCTTTGGCGCGGTCAGCTCGATCATCCCGGCGTTCAGCCGCAAGCCGCTGTTCGGCTACACCTCGATGGTTTACGCCACCGGCGCGATCGCCTTCCTCTCCTTCATCGTCTGGGCGCACCACATGTTCACCGTCGGCATGCCGCTGACCGGCGAGCTGTTCTTCATGTACGCCACCATGCTGATCGCCGTGCCCACCGGGGTGAAGGTGTTCAACTGGGTGTCGACGATGTGGCGCGGCTCGCTCACCTTCGAGGCGCCGATGCTGTTCGCCGTGGCCTTCGTCATCCTGTTCACCATCGGCGGCTTCTCCGGGCTGATGCTGGCCATCGCCCCGGCGGACTTCCAGTACCACGACACCTACTTCGTGGTGGCGCACTTCCACTACGTGCTGGTGCCGGGGGCGATCTTCGGCATCTTCGCCTCGGCCTACTACTGGCTGCCGAAGTGGACCGGGCACATGTATGACGAGACCCTGGCCAAGCTGCATTTCTGGATGAGCTTCATCGGCATGAACCTGGCGTTCTTCCCGATGCACTTCGTCGGCCTGGCCGGCATGCCGCGACGCATCCCCGACTACAACATGATGTTCGCCAACTTCAACATGGTCTCCAGCGTCGGCGCCTTCATGTTCGGCGCCACCCAGCTGCTGTTCCTGTTTATCGTCATCAAGTGCATCCGCGGCGGCGCACCCGCACCGGCCAAGCCCTGGGACGGCGCAGAGGGACTGGAATGGAGCGTGCCCTCGCCGGCGCCTTACCACACCTTCCAAGTGCCGCCGGACATGAGCGATGTGCACGAGCACCGCAAGGGCACCGGCGGGGAGCTGACGCCGTGAGCATGCATCGGGGTGTGACCGGAGGTTGCCGGGCCGCCCGCAACCCACGATCAGGGAGGCTGCCATGAACGAGGCCCTGTCCACTCGGCGGCTGGTCCGCCGCCTGGTGTTCGTCGTGATCGCCATGTTCGGCTTCGGCTTCCTGCTGGTGCCGATCTACGACGTGATGTGCCAGGCCTTCGGCATCAACGGCAAGACGGCTGGCGCCTACACAGGCGTGCAGAGCGCCGACGAGGCGCGTGCGGTGCGGGTGCAGTTCCTTGCCACCAACGCCGCCGGCATGCAGTGGCAGTTCGGCCCGCAGGCCGACCAGATCAGCGTGCACCCCGGCGCCACCCAGGAGATCCGCTTCGTCGCCTACAACCCCACCGACAAGCCGATGACCGCCCAGGCGATTCCCAGCGTCTCGCCGTCACGGGCGGCAGCCTACTTCCGCAAGACCGAGTGCTTCTGCTTCACCCAGCAGGTGCTGCAGCCGGGCGAGCGCATCGAGATGCCGGTGCGCTTCATCGTCGATCGCGACCTGCCCGCCGACGTGCATCACCTGACCCTCGCCTACACGCTGTTCGACATCACGTCCCGCCAGCCGCCGGTGGCCGTCAACGCCGCATCGGCCCCGGCCAAGGAGAGTCTGCAATGAGCCAACAGACCACCCACGAGCAGTACTACGTTCCCGATCAGAGCAAATGGCCGATCATCGCCACCATCGCCCTGCTGGTCACCTTCTATGGCCTGGGCAGCTGGTTCAACGACCTCAAGGCCGCCCGTGATTCGTCCAACGGGCCGCTGATCTTCTTCGCCGGGGCGCTGCTGATCGCCTACATGATGTTCGGCTGGTTCGGCGCCGTGGTGAAGGAAAGCCGCGCGGGGCTGTACAGCGCACAGATGGATCGCTCGTTCCGCTGGGGCATGAGCTGGTTCATCTTCTCGGAGGTGATGTTCTTCCTCGCCTTCTTCGGCGCGCTCTTCTATATCCGCTACTGGACCGGCCCCTGGCTCGCCGGCGAGGGCGACAAGGGCATCAGCAACATGCTCTGGCCCGGCTTCGAGTACAGCTGGCCGCTGCTGAACAACCCCGACCCGAAGCTCTACCCGGCGCCGGAGGGCACCATCAGCGCCTGGGGCCTTCCGCTGATCAACACCATCCTGCTGGTCAGCTCCAGCTTCACCCTGACCTGGGCGCACCATGCGCTGCGCAAGAACAATCGCCAGCACCTGAAGATCGGCCTGGGCCTGACCGTGCTGCTCGGCGTGGCATTCCTGATCCTGCAGATCGAGGAGTATGTGCACGCCTACACCGAACTCGGGCTGACGCTGGGCTCGGGCATCTATGGCGCGACCTTCTTCATGCTCACCGGCTTTCACGGCGCCCACGTGACCATGGGCGCGATCATCCTCACGGTGATGCTGGTGCGCATCCTGCGCGGGCACTTCAGCCCGGAGCAGCACTTCGGTTTCGAGGCGGCGGCCTGGTACTGGCACTTCGTCGACGTGGTGTGGATCGCGCTGTTCGTGTTCGTCTACGTGATCTAGGGAGCTTTCAGAAACCGAAGGCGGGGCGTAGCTGCCCCGTATAGAAACCCCAGCCGATCAGCGCGACGGTCAGCGCGCTGAGGGTGACGCGGATGAACAGGGCCGTGATCACCCGGGAGGTACGCCCCTCATCCCTGACCAGGAAGAACAACCCACTGAACAGACTGACCAGCGTGGCCACTAACAACAGAACGATCGCCGCCTTGAGCATGAGCGATTCCACGACAGGGGTATTGGGGGTGGAGTATAGCCAGCCGTATCGACGCATCAGGGTGCCGGCCATGAGCGGCTTCAGGCCGGGGCTGCTGCCGACCCTGCTGGTACTGGCCATGCTGCCGGTACTGGTGTGGCTGGGTTTCTGGCAGCTGGAACGCGGTGAACACAAGCGCGAGCTGCTGGAGCGCCAGCAAGCCCGTCAGCAGGCCGCACCGCTGGCGCCACACGAGATCGAACAGCTGAACGATCCGGCCTTCGCCCGGGTGTTCCTGCAGGGTCGCTTCGATGCCGAGCACAGCTTCCTGCTCGACAGCCGCACCCGCGACGGCCAGGTCGGCATCGAACTGCTGCAACCCTTCCATGACGAACTCAGCGGCCGCTGGGTGATGGTCAACCGGGGCTGGATTCCCTGGCCGGACCGCCGCGTGCCGCCGGCCTTCGACACGCCGACGCAGCCGTTGAAGCTCGCCGCCTGGGTCTACGTTCCGCCGGGCAAGCCGTTCGTCTTCAGCCATCGAGCGGCCGAGGGCTGGCCGCGGTTGATCAACCATGTGGACATCGAGGCGATGTGGCAGCAGGCGGGGCGCGAGGGGGTGATCCACGAGCTGCGCCTGGAGCCGGGTCCGAGCGCCTATCGTGCCGACTGGGCGATCACCAGCATGAGCCCGTCGCAGCACCTGGGTTACGCCGTGCAGTGGTTCGCCCTCGCAGCGGCACTACTGGCGCTGTTCATCTATTTCGGTGTGCATCAGGCACGGGGGAAGCGCAGTGAGCACGATGAATCCAACCCTCTCCAGCGGTGAAGGGAAACGCGGCCGCGGTCGGCTGCAACTGCTGCTGATCATCGGCGTGGTGCTCGGCCCGATGCTGCTGGCTTCGGCCATGTACCGTTTCGGCTTCTGGGTGCCGGAAAGCCGCAGCTATGACGGCGTGCTGATCGCCAACGGCCAGGACCGTGCGGCCATCGGCGTCAGCGCTACAGCGCCCGAGCGGCGCTGGGAGCTGCTGGTCACCGCGCCGCAGGGTTGCGAGGCCCAATGCCAGCAACTGGTTTACCTGGCCCGCCAGATCAATATCGGCCTGGCCCGCGAAGCGGCCCGCGCCGGCCATGCACTGGCCAGCGCGACGGCGCTGGACGAAGCCTACGAACAGCGCCTGCGTCGCGAATACCCGCAGCTGCAACGCCATACGCTGGACGCCGCCGTCTATGCCCGCAACCCCGAGGCACCCGCCACCCCCCAACTGTGGATCGTCGACCCCCACGGCAATCTGGTGCTGCGCTACGACGTCGGCGCCGACGGCAAGGCGATTCTCGACGACCTGAAATACCTGCTGAAGATCTCGCAGATCGGCTGAGGCACTGCGCCGCTGCGCTGCGGTCCCAAACAGGCCGCCCCAAGGAGAACCCGATGGCCAGACCCGGATACCGCCTCGCCCTGATCGCCACCGCGCTGGCCGTGGTAGTCGTGCTGCTCGGTGCCTACACGCGGCTGACCCACGCCGGCCTCGGCTGCCCGGACTGGCCCGGCTGCTACGGTTTCCTTGCCGTGCCCATGAGCGAACACAAGCAGAACCTTGCCGCGCTGCGCTTTCCCGATGCACCGCTGGAGGTGCGCAAGGGCTGGAACGAGATGGTCCATCGCTATTTCGCCGGCGCCCTCGGGCTGGTGATCCTCGCCCTTGCCGTACAGGCGATACGCCGTCGCGGCCAACCCGGGCAGCCGGTGAAGTTGCCGCTGCTGCTGCTCGCGGTGGTCATCGCCCAGGCAATCTTCGGCATGTGGACGGTGACCCTGCAGCTCTGGCCGCAGGTAGTCACCGCGCACCTGCTCGGGGGTTTCACTACGCTCAGCCTGCTGTTTCTGCTGTGCCTGCGACTGTCCGGCGCGCTTGCTCCCTTGCCGGGCGTGGACGGTCGTCTGCGCAGATTCGCCGGCATCGCCCTGCTCGCGGTGGTGGCGCAGATCACCCTGGGCGGTTGGGTCAGCAGCAACTATGCGGCGGTGGCCTGCACCGATTTCCCCACCTGCCACGGCGAATGGTGGCCGCGGATGGACTTCGCCAACGCCTTCAACCTGACCCATCACGACATCGGCCCCAACTACCTCGGCGGCCTGCTCTACGGCGAGGCGCGCACGGCGATCCATGTCAGCCACCGCATCGGTGCGCTGCTGGTGGCGCTGGTGTTGTTGCTGCTGGCCGCCATGCTCATGCACCGCGGCCTCGGCCGGCTGGCCGGACTGCTCATCGCCGCGCTGGCGCTGCAGGTCGGCCTGGGTATCAGCAACGTGGTGTTCAACCTGCCGCTGGCGGTGGCCGTCGCGCACAACGGCGGCGGTGCCGCACTGCTGCTGGTGCTGGTACTGGTCAATTACCGGCTGCGCCAGCCTGCACATGCCACCTGGCAAACCGAGCCTGCATCGATTTCGAACACGACTGGGCAGCTCGATCTGCCCCGCGCTTGACCACAAGGAGAACCCCCATGGCGACCCTACTCAGCGAACGCGGCGCCCAGGCCAGCTGGCGCGACTACCTGGAGCTGACCAAGCCGAAGGTGGTGCTGCTGATGCTCATCACCTCGCTGGTGGGCATGTTCCTCGCCACCCGTGCCGGCGTGCCCTGGACGGTGCTGCTGTTCGGCAACCTCGGCATCGCCCTGTGCGCCGGCGGCGCGGCAGCGGTGAACCATGTGGTGGACCGGCAGATCGATTCGGTGATGGCCCGCACCCACAAGCGGCCACTGGCCGAAGGCCGGGTCTCGCCGGCGGCCGCGCTGACCTTTGCCTTCGTCCTCGGCGTCAGCGGGCTGGCCCTGCTGCTGACCTTCACCAACGCCCTCGCCGCCTGGCTGACGCTGGCCTCGCTGATCGGTTACGCGGTGATCTACACCGGCTTTCTCAAGCGCGCCACACCGCAGAACATCGTCATCGGCGGCCTGGCCGGCGCCGCGCCGCCCCTGCTCGGCTGGGTCGCGGTAACCGGCCAGGTCACCGCCGAGCCGCTGCTACTGGTGCTGATCATCTTCGCCTGGACGCCGCCGCACTTCTGGGCCCTGGCGATCCACCGCAAGGACGAGTACGCCAAGGTCAACGTGCCGATGCTGCCGGTGACCCATGGCGTGCACTACACCAAGGTGCACATCCTGCTCTACACCGCCATGCTGCTGGCGGTCAGCTTCATGCCCTTCGCCATTCACATGAGCGGCCCGCTATACCTGGCCGCCGCGGTGCTGCTGGGCGCGCGCTTCCTCTACTGGACCATCGCGCTATACCGCGACAGCCGGCCACATGCGGCAATCAAGACGTTCAAATTCAGCATCTGGTACCTGTTCGCGCTGTTCATCGCGCTGCTGGTTGATCATTATCTGCTACTCGATTTCTAGTGGCCTGTGCGGTGAGCGGGTTGAGGCAAGTTCGGATGAACATGGCTCCGAAACAAGGCGCTGCGACGAGTCATAGCGAGCTATGGCAAGGAGCAGCAACGCAGTGTCGGGGCCATGGGCGCCGAAATTGACCAACTGAGCTCACCAAACAGGCCACCCAGTCGCCCAAAGGACGTTCATGACCCGCATCCAGAAAACCGTCTTCATCCTCGTTGCGCTGATCGCGCTGGTCGTCGGGCTGACGGTTTCCAAGGTGCTCAACAGCCAGCGCCAGCTCGATCCCACCCAGCTGCTGGACGCCGGCATCGTCCTGCTGCCGCAGAGCCGCCCGGTGCCGGCGCTGAGCCTGACGGATCAGGACGGCGAAGCGGTGCAGCTGGACGCGTTGAAGGGGCAATGGACGCTGCTGTTCTTCGGCTACACCTTCTGCCCGGACATCTGCCCCACCACGCTGGCCGAGCTGCGCCAGCTCAACGGCATGCTGCCGGAGACGGTGCGCGGCCAGTTGCGCACCATACTGGTCAGTGTCGATCCGGACCGCGACACGCCCGCGCAGCTCAAGGAATACCTCGGCTATTTCAACGCCGGCTTCCAGGGCCTGACCGGCCCGCTGGACGATATCCAGACCCTGGCCAACGGCGTCGGCATTCCCTTCATTCCGGGGGATACCAGCAAGGAGAACTACACCGTCGACCACAGCGGCAACCTGGTCCTGATCGGCCCGGACGGCCGCCAGCGCGGCTTTATCCGTTCGCCCTTGCGGGTGCAGAAACTGGCCGAGCAGTTGCCTGAGCTGGTCAACCAGGCGGAGTGAGAAACACGAGCCTGTTGGCCATCATGGCTCACCGACCGGATTTGCCGACGCTGCATTCCCCCTGCGTGGTTCACGCAGCGACGCGCTGATGCGTGCGCGTCGCTTGCGCCACCAGATCACCACCCCGGTCACCGACAGCACCGCGATCGCCACGCCCAGCACGGCGATCAGGATGCGACCCGGCAAGCCGAGAATGCGCCCGCCGTGGATCGCCGGTTGCAGCAGGTGGAACTGCTGCCCCAGCGTGCCCTGGCCAGGAATCTCCTGGCCGAGCAGACGCCCGTCGGTGCCGTGGAAGAACAGCCAGGCATTGCCCTGATTGCTGTCGTGCTCGCCGAAACCGGCGCCATAGAAGTTGTACTCGAAGCTGTAGTACAGCTCGGTGATCGCTTCGGTCAGGCCGAGCTCGGCGGCGTGCTGCATGGCGTAGTCGTACGCCTGGTGGAAGTCGTAGGCGGTAGTGCCCAACTGCTCGGCCGGCATCCGCCCGCGGGCCTCGTAGACGCTCGGCTCAACGGGCGAGAACAGTGAGACCACCGGCTTGAACACCTGCTCCGGCAGGTTCATCGCCACACTGCTGACCGCCACTGGCGTGAGCAGCAGCCACAACCACAGGCCGCCGGCGCGGTGCACGTCGTGGTTCATGCGCTGGCGCTTGATCTTCCAGGCCGTCCACCACTTGGAAAAGAACGGCCGGCCGCGAGGGAAGGTCAGCACCAGCGAGACGAAGCAATCGATTACCCAGGCGATCGCCACGATGCCCATCAACCACAGCCCCCAGTTGCCCGGCAGCGACAGGTTGTAATGGAACTCGAGAATGAAGGGAACGAAGTTCTTGCGCGAGAAGCAGCACTCGCCCCAATAGCGCGTACCCACCGGCTCGCCGGTCACCGCATCGAGGTAATGCACCACGGGTCGTTCGTCATAGGGCTTGCCGGTCGCCGGATCGTCGCGCGGCACCAGCGCCATCAGCGCGGCGTGGCCGGGTTCGCTGGGAAACTCCATGTACCAGACCTGCATGCGCGGGTTGGCCTGCTCGACGCGCTCCACCAGCGTCCCCGGCGCCAGCACCGGGCCCTCACTGGTGGTGTGGTAGAACTCCGGGTTGAGCCATTCATCCAGCTCGTGATGGAAGGCCAGGATGCTGCCGGTAATGCCGGCGAGAAACAGGAAGATCGCCGTGGCCAGGCCGATGTAGCGGTGCAGGAGCACAAGAATCGAACGCATCGTCGGTTGTCCGTCTTTCAGAAAGCACAAAGCCGCCGGCCTTTTGGGGACCGGCGGCGGCTCAGCGTTATCAGAAGTCGTAGGTCACGGTAGCCATGACATTGCGCGACTCGCCGTAATAGCACTGGCTCAGGCTGTTGCACGCAGCGACGTATTTTTCGTCGGTGAGGTTGTTCAGGTTCAGGCGCACGCCAACCCCCTGCAGCCCCACGCGGGACAGGTCGTAGCCGAGCATCGCGTCATACAAGGTGTAGGACGGGATGCGCAGGGTGTTCTCTGCGTCCGCCCAGCTCTTGCCGAAGTAGCGCGCCCCACCGCCCACCTGAAGACCGGCCAGCGGCCCCTGATCGAAGGTGTAGTCGGTCCACAGCGAAGCCATGTTGCGCGCCACCGCATTCGGCGTGTTGCCGCGGTTGTTGACGCCGGCGGCGCCGGTGAAGTCCTTGGAGTATTCGACGTCCATGTAGGTGTAGCTGGCGATCAGGTTGACCTGCTCGATGGGCCGCAGGCGCGCTTCGACTTCCACGCCCTTCGAGGTGAGCTCACCCACTGCGCGGTAGAAGTTCTCGTTGGAGTCCTTGTTCGCCAGGTTGGACTGCTTCAGGTCGAAATAGGAGATGGTGTAGAGATCGTCGGTACCCAGCGGCTGGTACTTCAGGCCTACCTCGTACTGCTCACCCTCGGTAGGTTCGAGCAGGGTGATGTCGAAGCCGCCGCTGCCGTTGGCGTTATAGGCTGCAGTGGCATTGGGGTTGAACGACTCGGAATAGCTGGCGTAGGGCGACAGGCCGTTGTCGAAGGCATAGAGCACGCCGACGCGGCCGGTGAACTGCTCCAGCTTGGCGCTATCGGACTGATCGCCGTAAGTTGCATCGTTGGTGTGATCGAAGGACACATCCACCCAGTCCTGGCGCACGCCCAACGAGAAGCGCCAGTTGTCGAGGCTGATCAGGTCCTGCACATAGAGGCCGGTCTGCTCCAGCTTGCGCGTTTCGTCGTATTGGTAATAGAACACCGGGCTGCCAGCGCTAACGGCACCCGTGTAAGGATTGATCGATGGCAAACCGGCGCCCGCGTCGTAATTGACCCTCGCCTTGCGCCGCTGATAGTCGAGGCCGGTGACCAGAGTGTGGCTGAGTGCGCCGGTATCGAAGAGAAACTGCAGCTGGTTGTCGATGGTCCAGGCGTGCAGCGCTTCGTCGGCCCCGGTGTAGTAGCGCACCAGCTCATCGGAACCCGGGGCCACATAGCCGTACTGGTACACCTGCCCCGAGTCCACGGTGGAGTCCAGGTACTGGAAGTTTTGCCGCGCTGACACGACGTCGTTGAAACGATGCTCGAGCTGATAGCCGATCATCTGCTGGTCGCGCTCGAACTTCTCGTAATCCCTGTCACCCTCGAAGAAGCTGCGCGAGATGCGCTGACCGTTGTGCGACGTCACCGTGCCGTCGGCCGGCAACCCACCGTGGTAGCCGCTTTCCGGATCGCGTTGCAGCATCGCCAGCAGGGTCAGACGGGTGTCCTCGGTGAAATCGATGCTCACCGAGGGCATCACCGCAAAGCGCTGCTCCTCGATGCCATCGACCTGGTTGTCGGCATCCTTGGCCACGCCCACCAGGCGATAGGCGATGCGCTCGTCGTCCAGCGGGCCGGTGAAGTCGAACGCAGCCTGCTTGTAGTCGTGGCTGCCGTAGGAGAACTGCAGCTGGCGGCTGGCTTCCTTCTGCGGCTTCTTGCTGGTCATCGCCACCAGGCCACCCGGCAGGCTGCGGCCATAGAGCACCGAGGACGGTCCCTTGAGGATGTCGATGCGCTCGATGAAGTACGGATCGACCTGCAGACTGCTGTAGGTGCCGCTGTCGCCCAGCAGCTTCTGGCCGTCGAGGTAAAGGTTGTCCACCGAGCCGTCGGTGATGCCGCGCATGGCGACATAGTCGTAGCGGGTGGTGGCGCCATAGGGCGTGCTCATCAGGCCCGGCGTGTAGCGCACCGCCTGAGCGATGGAGCGCGAGCCCTGATCCTCGATCTGCTGGCGGGTGACCACCGAGACGGTTTGCGAGGTCTCTACCAGCGGCATGCTTGTCTTGGTCGCCACGCTGCTATGCGTCGCGTTGTAGCCTTCCATCGAACCCAGCGCATTGCCCAGAGCGAAGCCTTCGACGGTCATCGATTGCAGCTCGACGGCATCGCTCTGTGCCGTACGGCGGCTCAGCGAGTAGTTGCCCTGGCCGTCGCGCACGGCTTGCAGGCCGCTGCCCTGCAGCAGTGCGGCAAAACCGTCGTCGACGCCGTACTGGCCGCGCAGCCCGTTCGTTTCCAGGCCTTGCAGCAAGCTGCCGTCCACCGACAGCAGCACCCCGGCCTCGCCGGCGAAGCGGCTCAGTGCGCTGGACAGCGGGCCGGCGGGGATGTCGTAGCTGCGCACCGCCTGCTGCGTCGTCGACTGGGCGATGGCCAGGCCGGGGGCGATGCTCAGGGGCAGGCACAGTAGCGCGGCGCGGATACCCAGCGCCAGGGCACGGGAACGGTCGGGAAGGAAGGGCAAGGCGGTCGAGCGCATGGGAAGTCCTGTTCGAATGACGGGTTTCGTCCTATGCCCGGCGAGAATTCGGAAAGGGAACTGCAGATGCGAATATTTTTTATTCGCGTAAGCGTTGGCTCAGACGCCTGCCTGCTTGGGCAACGGTTCCAGGCTGACCCACCAGGCCATGCGCCGCTCGATGCGCACAGGCAACGTAGCGGCAAGGGCTTGCAGTACACGGTCGGTATCGGCCAGCGGGAACGCCCCGACCACACGCAGATCGGCGATCCGTGGATCGCAACCGAGGTAGCCGTGGCGATAGCGCGACAGTTCGGCGAGGAAGTCCTCGAGACGCTGGTTGTCGGCCAGCAGCACCCCGGTCGCCCAAGCCTGGTGCTCGGCGCGCGCAGCAGCCAGCGGCCCGACATGGCGACGGTCGAACGCAGCCTGCTGACCGGCAGGCACGCTGGTCACGCCGAAACCCTCGAGTTGAATGTCCACGACGCCAGCGAACACGCTGAGACGCGTGCGCCCTTCCTCCTGGCGCAGCGAAAAGCGCGCGGCCTGCTCGCTGCGCACATGCCCCTCGCGACTGCTCAGCACCAGCGGTCGTCCGCGCCGGCTGGCGGGCGCGTCGATCAGCAGTTCGCCATGCTGCAGCGCCAGCCTTCGTTCCTTCGCGTCGAAGCGGATATCCAGCGCCGAGTCGGTGTTCAGCCATAGCTGGGTGCCATCGGCCAGGCGCAGATCACGGACCTCACCGACGGCGGTGCGCTCATCGGCCGCCCACCGCTGCCAGGGCAGCGCACCGCCGGCGACAGTCAGGACTGCGCCACCGCAGAGCACCGAGAGCACCTTCAACGCCTGCCGCCGTGTCGACTGCCGTTGCTGCAGCATGGCCCCGGCGGCTCGGCCGATGGCGTCGCTGGTCAGCGGCTGAAACTGGCCGCTGATGCGCTCGACCTTCGCCCACGCCTGGGCGTGTTCCGGCTGCTCCAGCCATGCCGCCCACGCGCGGCGCTCGCTGGCGCTGACCGAGCCGGACTGCAGCAGGGCGAACCATTCGGCAGCCTGCTGCAACACGCGGTAGTCGCTGCCCATCAGTCCTCCGCTACCAGCATCAGGCAATGCAGCATGGCCTGCGCCATGTACTTCTTCACCATCCGCTCGGATACGCCCAGTTCGGTGGCGATAGCCGCATAGGTCATGCCGTGCAGCTGCGACATGAGGAAAGCGCTGCGCACCCTGGTGGGCAGCTGCGCCAGCATGGCATCGATCCGCAGTAGGGTTTCGACGATCAGCGCCTGAGACTCCGGCGACGGTGCCACCGGCTCCGGTTGCAGTGCCAATGCATCCAGATAGGCCTGCTCGATCTGTCGGCGGCGCCAATGGTTGATCAACAGGCCCTTGGCGATGGTGTGCAGATAGGCCCGGGGTTCGCGGATCGCGGCCATGTCGTCGTCCTTGCTCAGCACCCGCACGAAGGTGTCCTGCGCGAGGTCGGCCGCACGCTGACTACAGCCGAGCTGACGGCGCAGCCAGCCATTCAACCAGCCGTGGTGATCAGCGTAGAACCGATGCAGCATCTGCTGCCGAAGCATACCTTCTGTTGCCATGCGGCCTCCCATGAGCGCTGCAGCGGTTAATGCTAACGCTTCTCAACAACACAAATCCACGGGTAACCGCTGCACGGCGCCATTCAGCCGTCGAAGGTGGATCAGGCTACCGTCTGGTTCAGGCTCGACTAGGCTGAAAAGCATCACCGAATCGGAGCTCGAACCATGACCTACCTGCCGCGCCTGGCCGCCCTCTCTCTCCTGTCGCTGACGCTGCTGCCGGCGCATGCGCAACCGAAGATCCTCCCCGGCCTGTGGGAATTCAGCAGTGGCGATATCCAGGTCGATGGCCAGCAGATGCCCGGTATGGACGCGATGCTGGAGCAGATGCAGAACCTGCCGGCGGACCAGCGGCGGATGATGGAAGAGATGCTCGCCGCCCAGGGAGTAAAGCTCGGCGGCAAGGGTGTGCAGATCTGCCTGAGCAAGGCCCAGGTCGAGGCGGACGAGTTGCCCTTCAAGGACGATCCGGCGTGCACTCAGGAAATCACCGAGCGTGGCGACAAGCTCTGGAAGTTCCGTTTCGAATGCCCCGACGCCCGTGGCCAGGGCGAGACACGCTTTATCAGCGACAAGGAGTTCGTCAGCACCGTGGACAGCGAATACCGCCAGGGCACTGAAACCGGCAGCTCACGGATCGAGTCCCATGCGCGCTGGATTGCCGACGATTGCGGCACACTGAAGCCAGCACGCTGACTCGAGGTTCCACGTGAAACCCCCATGCCTGCTGGGCTGCGCTTATTGCGCCTGCCAACGGCCCTGACTGTTCTGCTCGCAGGCCGGTTGCAGAAAGCGCGCATCGCTGGCCACGCCGTAATAGTGAATGTCCTGCCGGTACGGCATGTTTGACACCTGAGCGTCGCGGCAGATGCCGAAGGCGCCGTCCGGGCATTGCTCGACGAACTCCACCTCGACCTGCTGGCCCTTCAGCTCCGGCTGGCAGAAGCCGCTGCGAAACAGCTCGGTGGGTATGTTGCCATTGGCCTGGCAGAGCGTTACCGCCATCCGATCGTCATGGCTGCGAATGACGCAGGCTTCGGCCATGGCTTGCGGCGCAACGCCAGCGCTGCACAGCAGGGTCAGCAAGATCGGTAATCGCATGTCGGCTTCCTCCGGAAAACGGCGCCGACTTTAGCACGCGGCGACGCTGCCTCTTTCAGCGGCGTCGCAAAATGCGCACCATAGCCGCCATGCTCGAACAGATCCCCACTCATCTGGTCGGCGGCCCGCTGGGCGCCGGCAAGACCAGCCTGATCCACCAACTGCTGACGCAAAAGCCGGCCGACGAGCGCTGGGCGGTGCTGATCAACGAATTCGGCCAGATCGGCCTGGACGCTGCGCTGCTCGGTCCTGACACGGACGGCGTGACAATGGCGGAAATTCCGGGCGGCTGCCTATGCTGTGTCAACGGTCTGCCCTTTCAGGTCGGCCTGGCGCGCCTGCTGCGCAAGGCCCGGCCGGATCGCCTGCTGATCGAACCGTCCGGACTGGGCCATCCAGCCGAACTGCTGCGCCAGCTGCGTCAACCACCCTGGCAGCGCGTGCTGGCGGTAAAGCCCAGCGTACTGGTGCTCGATGCCGCCGCGCTGCATCGCGGTGAGGCGCTGCCCGACAGCCAGCGGCAAGCCCTGCCCGATGCCGGCCTGTTGCTGCTGAACAAGAGCGAGGGGCTCGACGATCCAAGCCGCCAGGCGCTGGTCCGCCAGCTACCGGAGCGCCCGCTGTACTGGACGACCCAGGGCCAGCTGCCAATCGATCGACTGCCAGGCATCGGTGCACGCGCCAGCGAATCCGGGCAACCGATCAGCCTGCCGAATGGGGCGCCTGCGCTGAACCAGGTCTGGCTCGATACGAGCAAGGCGATTTGCCAGGTACAGGCGACGCCAAACGCCTGGAGCATCGGCTGGCGCTGGCACCCGAGCCAGCGACTGGACCTCGACCGTATCGCGCAATGGCTGGCGCAATGGCCCTGGCAGCGCGCCAAGCTGGTGATCCACGGCGGCAACGGCTGGCAGTCGGCCAATGCCGTCGAGGGTCAGACACTGGCGTTTCGCCCCAGCGAGTGGCGGCGCGATTCCCGACTCGAACTGATCTTCAGCGAACCGCAGGATCAGCTGGAACTGGAACGCGGCCTGCAGGCCTGCCGGATCGCCGATTGAGGCGCTCAGTCGCGCGAGCGACGCCAGTCATCGAGCTGGATCACGCGGCCCGGCTCGTCGGCCGGCCGGAACGGATGAGCCGCCAGCTCGATACGGCCGACCTGTGCCCCGAACATGACGATGCTGCCGGGATGGCGCTGCTCGCCGGTGACGGTGAACTCGAAGCCATAGATCCGCGCGAGCCTGCGGCGGCCGCGGGCATCCGGCAGCAGCGTCAGCTTGCGAAAGGCGACGTTGCCATCGAGCAGCTCGACATCCAGCTTGTCGCAATGCCGACGCACCGCCTGCAGGGCACGCTCGCGAATGCCATGGGAATGCCAGAGCCAGGCGCCTGCGGCGGCCAGCAACATGAACAGGAACAGATTACCCAGCGTCAGCATGGCGTGCGCCCGTGTGGCCAGCGGGCGCCCAGCTTAGCAGGTCGCCGCCCGGCTACCCTGTGGATGCCGTCGAACATCCGTCAGCTTTCCAGCCAGACATCGCGCGCCCAGTGCCAGACCGATTCCCAGCTCTCCTCGGTCAGCTCGCCATCGTCGCCATCCCACAGGGTGACCTGCCCGTCCAGATCGACCACGTAATAGTCGCGTCCATCCTGGCAGATCGGGATGAGATCGCGCGGCACGCCGGCGTCCCAGGCGTTGGCGGCGACTTCCGGCAGATAGGTATGCGACTGCGGGTCGGTAGCGGTGACCGGCTCCAGGCGTCCATAGATGACATCGCTGACCTGCAGGAGGAATTCGCGCAGGCCGAACGGCAGGTTGATCAGCAACTGCTCCTCGATCTCCACCAGCAGATCGTCGTCCGGCAGCTCCAGCGGCACCGGAACCGGCTCGTTGAGTTCGCGCAGCTGTTCGATGACCTCTTCCATCTCCACCTCCTGTCGTAATGCCCCAGCGCCAGGCTCCGTTTATACAGCCCGCCGGATTGGCGAGCCAGTTCTGTCGGGTTAAAGTGCCTGACCGAGCAATACGCTCTGCTATTTGCGTTTCCCACTGATTCAGCGCGATCAACCGCATAGTCGCCGACATTAGGTAGCAACTTGCATTGGTGCCTGCCCGTCACCTCCGGTCCGGACGAGACCAGAACAAGGACACACACAATGAGCACTACCGAAGCCCAGGACCTGCTCGAGGCGATCGACCGATGTGCCGATGAGCCCATCCATATTCCGGGCAGCATCCAGCCGCACGGCTTCCTGCTGGTGGTCAGCGAGCCCGACTTGCGCATTCAGCAGGCCAGCGAGAACGTGCGCGACTGGCTGGACGTCGAGGCGCGTCAGCTGCTCGGGCAACCACTGTCGGCCCTGCTGCCGATCGAGCGTATCCAGGCCGGCCTGCCGGCGCTGCAGGATGGCGATCACAACCCGTTCCACCTGAGCGACGTACAGCTCACCCTGCCGGGCGCGGGTGACCTGCTCCTGGCGCTGATGGCGCACCGGCACCAGGGCCAGCTGATCCTCGAGTTCGAGCGCGCCGGCAACTCTGGCCAGGCCTACCAGGCGCTGTATCCGTTGATGCGCACCTTCGTGTCCCGCCTGCAGGAAGCCCGCGAACTCGAAGCGCTGTGTCAGCATGCGGTCGAAGAGGTCAAGCGCATCACCGGCTTCGGGCGCGTCAAGGCATACCGTTTCGATGCCGAAGACAACGGCCTGGTCCTGGCCGAAGTCGCCGACCCCGGCTACCCGTCCTATCTGGGCCTGTGCTTCCCGGCGGCGGACATTCCGCAGCAGGCCCGGCGCCTATACCGCGACAACCTGATTCGCGTGATCCAGGACGCCAACTACCAGCCGTCGCCCCTGGTGCCGACCCTGAACCCGATTTCCGGCACGCCACTGGACCTGAGTTTTTCCGCCTTGCGCAGCGTCTCTCCGGTGCACCTGCAGTACATGCGCAACATGGGCACGCTGGCGTCGATGTCCATTTCCATCGTCATCCGCGACCGCCTGTGGGGATTGATCTCCTGCCACGATGCCCAGCCACGGCAGGTCAGCTACCAGACCCGTACCGCCTGCGAGCTGCTCGGCCGCATCCTTGCCCTGCAGATCGAGGCCAGGGAAACCGAGACCCTGGCGCAGCGCAAGCTGCAACTGCGTCAGCAGATCGTCCACCTGCTGTCGGCCATGGCCGACCGCGACAGCGTGGTGGAGGGCTTTCGCCAGGCGCCCGAGGTGGTGCTCGGCTTCGCCAAGGCCGAAGGCGCGGCCGTGATTTCCGCTGACAACTGCGAGACCGTTGGCGATGCGCCGGACAGCGAACTGATCATGCAGCTCGCCCACTGGCTGGGCCAACGGCATGACCAGCTGGTCTTCCAGAGCGACTGCGTCAGCCGCGACATTCCGCACCTGCCCGCGCTGGCCGAGCATTGTGCCGGCGTCATGGCCATCTCCATTTCCCGGCTGCACGCCCATTATCTGATCTGGTTCCGCCGCGAGCAGGTCAAGACCGTGAACTGGGCCGGCCAGCCGGAGAAGCAGATCGATCGCATCAGCGGTGCGCTCAGCCCCCGCCACAGTTTCGAACGCTGGCAGGAGACGCTGCGCGGTTACTCGCATGCCTGGGATCAGGTCGAAATCGAAGGCGCGCTGGAGTTGCGCAACGCGGTGCTCGGCATCGTGCTGCGCAAGGCCGAGGAAATGGCCCAGCTGGCCGGCGAGCTGCGCGCCAGCAACAAGGAACTGGAGGCCTTCTCCTACAGCGTGTCCCACGACCTGCGGGCGCCACTGCGGCATATCGCCGGCTATACCGAACTGCTCGGAGAAATGGAAAGCAGCCAGCTCAGCGAGCGCGGCATGCGCTTTCTCGACAATATCGCGGACGCCGCACGTTTCGCCGGCACACTGGTCGACAACCTGCTGAGCTTCTCGCAGATGGGCCGCGCCGCCCTGCGCCTGTCGGATGTCGACCTCGGCGCGCTGGTCGCCTCGATTCGCGAGGAGCTGGCGCCGGACTGCCAGGGGCGACAGATCGAATGGCACCTGCTGCCGATGCCAATCGTCGTCGCCGATGCCGCCTTCATTCACATGGTGCTACGCAACCTCATCGACAACGCGGTGAAGTACAGCCGGACCCGCGACGTCGCGGTCATCGAGGTCGGCGCAGAACAGCGCTCGGGCGAGGTCGTGGTCTACGTGCGGGACAACGGCGTCGGCTTCGACATGCAGTATGCCGGCAAGCTGTTCGGCGTATTCCAGCGCCTGCATCGCATGGAAGAGTTCGAGGGCACCGGCATCGGCCTGGCCAGCGTGCGGCGCATCGTCGAGCGCCACGATGGCCGCGTGTGGGCCGAGGGCCAGCTGGACAAGGGCGCCACCTTCTATTTCGCACTGCCTAAACTGACTTACACATCGTCCCTCCTGGACCGAGACATCTGATGCTGAAACCGATACTGCTGGTGGAGGACAACCCCCACGACCTGGAACTGACGCTGATCGCCCTGGAGCGCAGCCAGCTGGCCAACGACGTGGTGGTGATGCGAGACGGCGCCGAGGCGCTGAGCTATCTGCAGCGCACCGGCGCCTACGCCGACCGCGCCGATGGAAACCCGGCCGTCCTGCTGCTGGACCTGAAACTGCCGAAGGTCGACGGACTGGAAGTGCTCAAGACCGTGCGCGAGACCACCGAGCTGCGCAGTATTCCGGTGGTCATGCTGACCTCCTCGAGGGAAGAGCCCGACCTGATGAAGGCTTACGAGCTCGGGGTGAACGCTTACGTGGTCAAACCGGTCGAATTCAAGGATTTTGTCGCCGCAATCTCCGATCTCGGCATCTTCTGGGCCGTGCTCAACGAACCGCCGCCGGGCTCCCTGCGGCTCAAGCGTGCGCGCAACAAAGAAGAAAAGAACTCATAACGAAACGGTCCGCCTTGCCTGGCGGACCGTTTCGACGATCCCTGCTCCCTCGACAGGACAGATATGCCAGCGTCAAAGAACATCAGTGTCCTGTTCATCGAGGACAGCCGGCATGATGCCGAACTGGCCCAGCTGGCGCTGGAGCGCAGCGGCTACACCTTGCAGACGGAGCTGGTTTACAACCACGCCGGGGTGGTCGAAGCGTTACAGCGACGCCGCTTCGATCTGATCCTGGCGGATTTCATCCTGCCCGGTTTCTCCGGCAGCCAGGCGCTGCAGGAGGCCCGAAGGCTCGCCCCGCAGACCCCCTTTATCTTCCTTTCCGGCGTATTCGGCGAAGAGCACGCGGTAAACATGATGCGCTCCGGCGCCGTCGACTACGTGCTAAAGCAGAACCTCGGCTTTTTGCCCAAGGCCGTGGAACGGGCGTTGGGCGAGGTCAACGAGCGCCGCCGGCGTCTGCAGGCCGAACAGGCGCTGCGCGAGGTGGAAGTGCGCGCGCGCCTGGCGATCGATGCCGCGCGGCTGGGCATGTGGGACTACGAGCCGCAGAGCGGCACCCTGATCTGGGACGAACGCTGTCGCAGCATGCTCGGCCTGGATACGGAGGCGCCGGTGAGCATGGGGCTGTTCGAGCAACTCCTGCACCCCGAGGATCGCGAGCGGATTCACGACGAAGTGATCCGCGCCATCTCCGGCGAGGATGCCGGCGAGTTCTGCACCTGTTATCGCGTGGTGTTCGGCGACGGCAGCATTCGCTGGATGGAGACCCGCGGCCAGGCCTTCTTCGAGAGCGGTCAGTGCACGCGCTTCGTCGGTGTGGTCATGGACATCACCGAGCAGCAGCTGACTACCCAGAGTCTGCGACAGATCAACGAAACCCTGGGCGAGCGGGTCGAGGAGCGCACCCGCGAACGCGACCGGACCTGGGAGCTCTCCCGCGACCTGCTCGCCGTCACCGAGCTGGACATGCTGCCGGTGGCGCTCAATCCGTTCTGGGAGAACGCGCTCGGCTGGTCATACAGCGAACTGATGCAACGGCCTTTGACCCAGCTGGTGCATCCCGACGATCTGCAGGCGACGCTGGAAGAGAACGCCAATGTCGGCCGCGGCAAGGTCACCAACCGCTTCGTCAACCGCATGCGCCACCGCGATGGCAGCTACCGCTGGCTGTCGTGGTCGGCCGTGGCCGATGGCGGACGCATCTATTCGGCGGCGCGTGACATCACCAGCGAAATCGCCGCGGTGGACAAGCTGGCCGAGGCCAACCGCGAGCTGCGTGCGCAGATTCAGGAGCGCGAGCGGGTCGAAGCCACCCTGCAGCAGATGCAGCGCCTGGAAGCGGTGGGTCAGCTGACCGCCGGGGTCGCCCACGATTTCAACAACCTGCTCACCGTCATTCTCACCAGTGCCAGCTTCCTGAAGAACGATCTGGAGCAGGGTGCACCACTTGAACGCAGCCTGCGCCGATTGCAGTACATCCGCGAATCCGGCGAACGCGGCGCCACCCTCACCGGCCAGCTGCTTGCCTTCGCCCGCCGCCAGCAGCTGGCACCCACCGCCATCGACCTCAACGACACCCTGGTCAGCCTGCTCAGCCTGCTGAAGAGCACGCTCGGCGGCAGCGTCAGCATCGAGACCGATACCCAGGCGGACATCTGGCATGCGCTGGTCGACCCGACCCAGATCGAGATGATCATTCTCAACCTGGCGATCAACGCCCGCGATGCCATGGGCGACGGTGGCCGGCTGACGCTGGGTACGCGCAACGTGGTGGTCACCGAGCCGGCGCTGCGGGCTGAAGATCCGGCACCGGGCGAGTACGTGGTGCTCTCGGTCACCGACACCGGTACCGGCATGAGCGAGGAAGTGCTGAGCAAGGCGTTCGAACCTTTCTTCACCACCAAGGAAGTCGGCAAGGGCTCCGGCCTCGGCCTGGCGCAGGTGTTCGGCTTCGCCAAGCAGTCCGGTGGCGGCGCGCGCATCGAAAGCCGTGTGGGGGTCGGCACCACCGTGAAGGTGTTCCTGCCACGCACCGCGGCGCCGGAGCAGCCGGAACAGGCTACGGCGCTGAGTGCGGGCAGCCACGACGAGAACAGCCAGCACAGCATCCTGCTGGTGGACGATGACCACAGCGTGCGCGAGGTGACGGCGCAGATGCTGGAAAACCTCGGCTTCGCCGTCACCGAGGCGGAAAGCGGCGACCATGCGCTGCAGCTGCTCCGCGACGGAGCGGCGGTGGACCTGCTGCTGGCGGATTTCGCCATGCCGGGGATGAACGGCGGTGAACTGGCCCGCGCGGTGCGCGTTCGCCGCCCGCAGCTGCCGGTGGTTTTCGTCACCGGCTATGCCGAGCTCTGCGAGCTTGGCCTGGACGGCTATTCGATCATCCAGAAGCCGTTTCGCGAGGAACAGCTGGCCAACAAGATCCACCTCGCCCTGCGCGAAGGCAGCCTGGCCGATGGCTGAATTGCGCATGCGCCTGCGGCAGGCTACGGCGCCGCTGCACGATCGGGTCGACAGCGCCTTCTCGGGCTTCGATCTGCAGGACCCGGACGATTACCGCCGCTTTCTGCGGGCCCACTATCGGGTGCTCTGCGCCGCAGAACGAGCCCTCGAGCAGGCCGCCATCGGCGATGTGCTGGACGATTGGCCCGCGCGGGTCCGGCGTCACGCCTTGGGCAAGGACCTCGCTCAACTCGGCTGTGCGTTGCCCTCGCCCGCACCGCTGGCAAAACCCAGCGACAACGCCGCCTGCTGGGGCATCGCCTATGTGCTCGAAGGATCGCGTCTGGGCGGCCGGGTGCTGGCGCGACGCCTGCGTGAGGCGAATCCGCAGGCTCCGACCCGCTACCTCGAACATGGCGATGTCGCCGTGCTCTGGCCAGGCTTTCTCGCCCGCCTCGAACGTGACGCCGCCCGTTGTGCCTGGGAACCGATGCTGGCGGCGGCAGAGACCACCTTCGCCCTGTTCGCCGAAGCCGCCACGCAGGAGCGGGCCTGCGAACCCGGCTAAGCATAAAGGCCCCGCGGGGCCTTTCTACTTTCTACACACCTATCGCAGCCTGCTGGTGCCTTACTCCACGGTAACCGACTTGGCCAGGTTGCGCGGCTGGTCGACGTCGGTGCCGCGCAGCACGGCGACGTAGTACGACAGCAGCTGCAGCGGCAGGGTGTAGAGAATTGGCGCCAGCGCATCGTGGATATGCGGCATGTTCACCAGGAAGATGCCCTCGCCGTTTTCGAAACCCGCCTCGCGATCAGCGAAGACGATCAGCTCGCCGCCACGGGCGCGCACTTCCTGCAGGTTGGACTTTAGCTTCTCCAGCAGTTCGTTGTTCGGCGCCACGGTCACCACCGGCATGTCGGCGTCGACCAATGCCAGCGGGCCGTGCTTGAGCTCACCGGCCGGATAGGCCTCGGCGTGGATGTAGGAGATCTCCTTGAGCTTGAGCGCGCCTTCCATCGCCACCGGATACTGCGCGCCGCGGCCGAGGAACAGCGTGTGGTGCTTCTCGGCGAAATGCTCGGCGATCTTCTCCACCGTGGCATCCATGGCCAGCGCCTCGCCCAGGCGCGTCGGCAGGCGCCGCAGCTCGTCGACCAGCTCCGCTTCGCGCGCCACGCTCAGCGTGCCGCGTACATGCCCCAGTGCCAGGGTCAGCAGCATCAGCCCGACCAGCTGAGTGGTGAAAGCCTTGGTCGAGGCGACGCCGATCTCCGGCCCGGCCTGGGTCAGAAGGGTCAGGTCCGACTCGCGCACCAGCGAGCTGATGCCAACGTTGCAGATGGCCAGGCTGGCCAGATAGCCGCCGTCTCCACTGGCCAGCTGCTTGGCATTGCGCAGGGCCGCCAGGGTGTCGGCCGTCTCGCCGGACTGGGAAATGGTGACGAACAGCGTGTCCGGCTGCACCACCACCTTGCGGTAGCGGAACTCGCTGGCAACCTCCACCTGGCAAGGGATACCGGCCAGCTCTTCCAGCCAGTAACGCGCCACCATGCCGGCGTGATAGCTGGTGCCGCAGGCGACGATTTGCACGTTGCGCACCCTGGCGAACAGCTCGCCGGCCTGCGGACCGAAGGCCTCCACCAGCACCTGGCGATCGCCCAGCCGGCCTTCCAGAGTGCGCTGCACGACCTTGGGTTGCTCGTGGATTTCCTTGAGCATGAAGTGGCGATACTCGCCCTTGTCAGCCGCCTCGGCGCCTTCGTGATACTGCACGGCCTCGCGCTGCACCGGCTGGCCATTGACGTCCCAGACCTGCACGGCATCGCGGCGGATCTCGGCGATGTCGCCTTCCTCCAGGTACATGAAACGGTCGGTCACCTGCCGCAGCGCCAGCTGGTCGGAGGCGAGGAAGTTCTCGCCGAGGCCCAGGCCGATCACCAGCGGGCTGCCGCTGCGCGCAGCGAGCAGGCGATCCGGTTGTTTGGCGCTGATCACTGCCAGGCCATAGGCGCCGTGCAGTTCCTTGACCGCTTCCTTCAGCGCGGCGGTCAGGTCGCCCAGCGCATCGAGCTTGTGGTGCAACAGGTGGACGATGACCTCGGTGTCGGTATCGGAGAGGAACACGTACCCCAGCGCCTTCAGCCGGGCGCGCAGTGCCTCGTGGTTCTCGATGATGCCGTTGTGCACCACCGCCAGGTCGTCACCGGAGAAATGCGGATGAGCGTTGCGCTCGCAGGGCGCGCCGTGGGTCGCCCAGCGGGTGTGCGCGATACCCAGGCGACCGACCAGCTGGGTCTGCTGCTGAGCCGTTTCCAGTTCGGCCACCTTGCCGTTGCGACGCAGCCGTTCGAGCCTTCCGCTGTCGCTCAGCACGGCGACACCGGCGCTGTCATAGCCACGGTATTCCAGGCGCTTGAGGCCTTCGAGAAGAATTGCGGTGATGTTGCGTTCGGCGACAGCGCCAACGATGCCACACATACTCAGGTCTCCGGATGGGGTTCGACGGCCACGCAGATCAGTTTGACGCCGCGGGCCAGGATGCTGGTGCGCGCCTCGTCGCTGAGGCGCTCATCGGTAATCAGGGTGTGTACGCTGCTCCAGGGCAGCTCGAGATTGGGGATGCGCCGGCCGATCTTGTCGGCCTCGGCGAGCACGATGACCTCCCGCGCGACATCGGCCATGACCCGGGATAACCCTAGCAGCTCGTTGAAGGTGGTGGTGCCACGCTCCAGATCGATGCCGTCGGCCCCGATGAACAGCTGATCGAAGTCGTAGGAACGCAGTACCTGTTCGGCCACCTGGCCCTGGAAGGACTCCGAGTGCGGGTCCCAGGTGCCACCGGTCATCAGCAGTACCGGCTCATGCTCCAGTTCGCGCAGGGCATTGACCACGTTCAGCGAGTTGGTCATTACCACCAGCCCGTGCTTGTGGCCGAGTTGGGGAATCATCGCCGCGGTAGTGGTGCCGCTGTCGATGATGATCCGCGCGTGCTCGCGGATGCAGCCGACCGCGGCACGGGCGATGGCCTGCTTGTAGGGCGAGACGGGCTGCACGCTGTCGCCGATCAGCTCCTGGGGCAGTGGCACCGCACCACCGTAGCGACGCAGCAGCAGGCCGTTCTTTTCCAGAGCGGCGAGGTCCTTGCGGATCGTGACTTCGGAAGTTTCGAAGCGCCGGGACAGCTCGTCGACACTGACCTCGCCGCGCTCGTTGAGCAGGGCGAGGATGGCATGACGGCGTTGCGGTGTGTTGCGCTTCGACATTGCTATGTTTCGATTCGAAATTTAATGGTGCGAATCAAAACATATGCATTCGCTGCCTGCAAGCGTGGCATCGGCCGAAGCGAAAGGCGTGCGTCCGCTCAGTTGAGCGTGAGCTTGACGCCGAAGCCGACCAGGAACAGCCCGGCGAGCTTCTCCAGCCCGCGCGCGATTCGCGGATTGGCCCGCATGCGCTCGGCGAGACGATGGGTCAGCAGAACCACCAGCAAGCCGTAGAGAAAGGTCAACAGCATGATGGTGACCGCCATGAAGGCGAAGGTGACCAACCCCTGATGGCGCTGGGGATCGATGAACAGCGGGAAGAACGCCATGTAGAAAACGATGGCCTTGGGATTGAACAGGGTGATCACCAGCGTCTGCCAGAGGTACTGGCGCGGCCGGATGGTCAGCGTCGGTGCGGCGCCCGGCTTGGCCAGCAGCATGCGCGCACCGAGCCAGATCAGGTAGGCGGCTCCCAGCCACTGCACCAGATGGAAAGCCGTCGGATAGGCCTTGAGCAACGCGGCAACACCGGCGACCGCAAGCCACATCAATACCTGGTCGCCGAAGATGATGCCGAAGGTGGAGGCCAGCCCGCCGCGAACGCCACCCTTGCCGGTCGAGAGGATCAGCGCGAGATTGCCCGGCCCGGGAATGGCGAGAAGGATGATGAAGGCCACCACGAAAGCGCCGTAGTCGGTCACACCGAACATTCCATTCCCCTTCTGCCGAACCACTGCGGGGCGTCACAAGCCCTTTGCGTGGCCGCGGCGAGTCCGACAGCCGGCTCGCCGGGCCGGCCCTGTTTCACTTCTTGGTCGGCCGTTGCCAGCCATCGATATTGCGCTGGCGCCCGCGGCCGAGCGCGAGGGTATGCGCCGGCACGTCGTCGGTAATGGTCGAGCCTGCACCGGTAGTCGCGCCGTCGCCCAGATTCAGCGGTGCCACCAGCGAGCTGTTGGAGCCGATGAAGACGTCCTCGCCCATCACCGTGCGGAACTTGTTGGCACCGTCGTAATTGCAGGTGATGGTGCCGGCGCCGATGTTGCTCCGCGCGCCGATCTCGGCGTCACCCAGATAACTCAGGTGGCCGGCCTTGGCGCCATCGCCGAGGCTCGCATTCTTCATCTCGACGAAGTTGCCCACATGCGCCTTGGCGCCCAGCAGACTGCCGGGTCGCAGCCGGGCGAAAGGCCCGCAATCGGCACCCTCGCCCATCACGGCCCCTTCGAGATGGGAGTTGGCCTTGACGACCGCGCCACGGCGCAGGGTACTGTCCTTGATCACGCAGTTAGGGCCGATCTGCACATCATCCTCGATAACCACCCTGCCCTCGAGCACCACGTTGACGTCGATCAGCACGTCACGGCCCACGCTGACCTCGCCACGCAGATCGAAGCGCGCCGGGTCGCGCAGCGTCACGCCCTGCGCCATCAGGCGGCGCGCGGCACGCAGCTGGTAGTGACGTTCCAGCTCGGCGAGCTGGATGCGGTCGTTGGCGCCCTGCACTTCCATGGCGTCCGCCGGCTGCTCGGTAGCCACCCGCAGGCCATCGGCAACGGCCATGGCAATCACGTCGGTCAGGTAGTACTCACCCTGAGCATTGCTGTTCGACAGACGCCCCAGCCATTCGCCGATGCGGCTGCCGGGCACGGCAAGGATGCCGGTATTGCCTTCGCGGATGGCGCGCTGGTCGGCGCTGGCATCCTTGTGCTCGACGATCGCCTGCACCTCGCCACGCCCGTCACGGACGATCCGGCCGTAGCCGGTCGGGTCGTCCAGCGTCACCGTCAGCAGTGCCAGCTGCTCGGGCCCGACCTTTTGCAGCAGACGCTGCAGGGTCTCGGCTTCGATCAGCGGCACATCGCCATAGAGAATCAGCACGCGCTCGGCCGAGAGGTGCGGCAGCGCTTGCGCCACTGCATGACCGGTGCCCAGCTGTTCGGCCTGGACGACGAAATTGAGATCATCACCGGCCAGGCGCTGACGCACCTGCTCGGCGCCGTGGCCGATTACTACCTGGATGCTGCGCGGCTGCAGCTCGCGCGCAGTGGCGATGACGTGGCCAAGCATGGATTGGCCGGCGACCGGATGCAGCACCTTGGGCAGCGCCGAACGCATGCGGGTGCCCTGTCCGGCGGCGAGAATGACGATATCGAGGGACATGAAGCGATTCCTGAACGGGATCGGTGCGACCGCGCTTCGCCCGTTGCGAGCGGTACAAGGCGTCTTTACCGACGAATGACAGAAAAAGAAAAAGGGTAGCCAAGGCTACCCTTTTACTCGTGCGCGATGAAGTCGCTAGCCGATCAGTGCCGGCCGTACTTCTTGCGCATCTGCTCGATGGTACGCAGCTGAGCTGCGGCCTCGGCCAGACGTGCGGCCGCGGAACCGTAGTCGAAATCCGCGCCCTTCTCGTGCAGGGCCTTCTCGGCAGCCTTGACGGCGGCCTGAGCAGCAGCCTCGTCGATGTCCTTGGCGCGCGTAGCGGTATCGGCGAGGACCTTCACCATGTTCGGCTGAACTTCGATGAAGCCGCCGGAGATGTAGAAGATCTCTTCCTCGCCACCCTGCTTGATCACCCGCACCGGACCGGGCTTGAGATCGGTCAGCAGCGGCGCGTGACCCGGCAGGACGCCGATGTCACCAAGGTTTCCGTGGGCGATGACCATTTCCACCAGCCCCGAGAACAGCTCTTCTTCCGCACTGACGATGTCGCAATGGACTGTCATAGCCATGTTCATGCCTCGGTAATCAGCCCGACCAGCAGCGGCCGGTCAGGCTGGATTGGCGCCCGCAAGCGGGCGCGCCAGTTACAGTTTCTTGGCCTTCTCGATGGCTTCGTCGATGCTGCCGACCATGTAGAACGCCTGTTCCGGCAGATGGTCGTAGTCGCCATTGAGGATGCCGGAGAAACCACGGATGGTTTCCTTCAGCGGAACGTACTTGCCCGGCGAACCGGTGAAGACTTCGGCCACGAAGAACGGCTGGGACAGGAAGCGCTGGATCTTACGAGCGCGAGATACCAGCTGCTTGTCCTGCTCGGACAGTTCGTCCATACCCAGGATCGCGATGATGTCCTTCAGCTCCTTGTAGCGCTGCAGCACGTACTGAACGCCGCGAGCGGTGTCGTAGTGCTCCTGGCCGATGACCAGCGGATCCAGCTGACGGGAAGTCGAGTCGAGCGGATCGACCGCCGGGTAGATACCCAGGGAAGCGATGTCACGCGACAGTACGACGGTAGCGTCGAGGTGGGCGAAGGTGGTTGCCGGGCTCGGGTCGGTCAGGTCGTCCGCGGGAACGTATACGGCCTGCACGGAGGTGATCGAACCGTTCTTGGTGGAGGTGATGCGCTCCTGCAGAACGCCCATCTCTTCGGCCAGAGTCGGCTGATAACCTACCGCCGAAGGCATACGGCCCAGCAGGGCGGATACTTCGGTACCGGCGAGGGTGTAACGGTAGATGTTGTCGACGAACAGCAGAACGTCACGACCTTCGTCACGGAACTTCTCGGCCATGGTCAGACCGGTCAGCGCAACTCGCAGACGGTTTCCTGGCGGCTCGTTCATCTGGCCGTAGACCAGGGCCACCTTGTCCAGAACGTTGGAGTCCTTCATCTCGTGATAGAAGTCGTTACCTTCACGAGTACGCTCACCCACACCGGCGAACACGGAGTAACCGCTGTGCTCCATCGCGATGTTACGGATCAGCTCCATCATGTTTACGGTCTTGCCTACACCGGCACCACCGAACAGACCGACCTTACCGCCCTTGGCGAACGGGCAGACCAGGTCGATAACCTTGATGCCGGTTTCCAGCAGCTCGTTCCCGCCAGCCTGTTCGGAATAGGACGGCGCAGCGCGGTGGATGGTCCAGCGCTCTTCTTCGCCGATCGGGCCGGCTTCGTCGATGGGGTTACCCAGGACGTCCATGATGCGACCCAGGGTCTGCTTGCCGACCGGCACGGAGATACCGGTGCCGGTGTTGACGACGTCCAGGCCACGCTTGAGGCCTTCGGTCGAACCCATGGCGATGGTACGGACAATGCCGTCGCCCAGCTGCTGCTGGACTTCCAGGGTGGTCTCGGCGCCCTGAACTTTCAGTGCGTCATAGACGTTCGGTACCAGATCGCGCGGAAATTCCACGTCGATAACGGCGCCGATGATTTGAACGATACGTCCGCTACTCATGTTTGGTTCCTCTGAATATTTGAACCGTTCTTAAACCGCGGCAGCGCCGCCGACGATTTCCGAAATTTCCTGAGTGATCGCAGCCTGACGGGCCTTGTTGTAGACCAGTTGCAGGTCGCTGATCAGCTCACCGGCGTTGTCGGTTGCGTTCTTCATGGCAATCATCCGCGCGGCCTGTTCGGCTGCGCCGTTCTCAACCACGGCCTGATAGACCTGGGACTCGATGAAACGAACCAGCAGGGCATCCAGCAGCTGCTGGGCGTCCGGCTCGTAAAGGTAGTCCCACTGACCTTTCTTCACCGGCTCGGCACTGTCGTCTGCAGCCAGGGGCAGCAGCTGATCGAGCGTCGGCTTCTGGGTCATGGTGTTGATGAACTTGTTGGATACCAGGTACAAGCGATCGATACGGCCCTCGTGGAAGCCGTCCAGCATGACCTTGACGCTGCCGATCAGATCGTTGATCGATGGCTCTTCGCCGAGGTTGCCGATCGCTGCTACGACGTTGCCGCCGAAGCTGCGGAAGAAGCTCGCGCCCTTGTTGCCGATCACGCAGAGGTCGACTTCGACCTTCTGGTCGTGCCACTCCTTCATGTTCTTGATCAGGACCTTGAACAGGTTGATGTTCAGGCCACCGCACAGACCACGATCAGTAGACACGACGATATAGCCGACACGCTTGACCGGACGCTCCACCATGAACGGGTGACGGTATTCCGGGTTGGCGTAGGCCAGATGGCCGATTACCTGCCGGATCCGCTCCGCATAAGGGCGGCTGGCAGCCATGCGCATCTGTGCCTTGCGCATCTTGCTGACCGCCACCTTTTCCATGGCGCTGGTGATCTTCTGCGTGCTTTTGATGCTCGCAATCTTGCTGCGAATCTCTTTTGCGCCTGCCATTTGACACCTATCGGGTTAGCAGGCGGGAGCCTTGCGGCTCCCGCTGCGGCTTACCAGCTCTGCGTGGCCTTGAACTTCTCGATACCAGCCTTCAGGCCAGCGTCGATTTCGTCGTTGAAGTCGCCCTTCACGTTGATCTTCGCCATCAGGTCGGCGAACTCGCGGTTGAAGAAGGCGATCAGGGCCTGCTCGAAGGCGCCAACCTTGGCCACTTCCACGTCCGCCAGATAGCCACGCTCGGCGGCATACAGGGACAGGGACATGTCGGCGATGGACATCGGCGCGTACTGCTTCTGCTTCATCAGCTCGGTAACGCGCTGACCATGCTCCAGCTGCTTGCGGGTCGCTTCGTCCAGGTCGGAAGCGAACTGGGCGAATGCAGCCAGTTCACGGTACTGAGCCAGTGCGGTACGGATACCACCGGACAGCTTCTTGACGATCTTGGTCTGCGCCGCACCACCCACGCGGGATACCGAAATACCGGCGTTGACGGCCGGACGGATGCCTGCGTTGAACATGGCCGATTCCAGGAAGATCTGACCGTCGGTGATGGAGATCACGTTGGTCGGAACGAACGCGGAAACGTCGCCAGCCTGGGTTTCGATGATCGGCAGAGCGGTCAGGGAACCAGTTTTGCCAGTCACAGCACCGTTGGTGAACTTCTCGACGTACTCTTCGGAAACGCGGGAAGCGCGCTCCAGCAGACGGCTGTGGAGATAGAACACGTCGCCCGGGTAGGCTTCACGTCCCGGCGGACGGCGCAGCAGCAGGGAAATCTGGCGGTAGGCCACGGCCTGCTTGGACAGATCGTCATAGACGATCAGCGCGTCTTCGCCGCGGTCGCGGAAGTATTCACCCATGGTGCAGCCGGCGTACGGAGCCAGGTACTGCAGCGCAGCGGACTCGGAAGCCGAAGCAGCCACCACGATGGTGTTCTGCAGGGCACCGTGCTCTTCCAGCTTGCGCACTACGTTGGCGATGGTCGACTGCTTCTGACCGATAGCCACGTAGACGCAGCGGATGCCGCTGTTCTTCTGGTTGATGATGGCGTCGATGGCCAGGGCGGTCTTACCGATCTGACGGTCACCGATGATCAGCTCACGCTGGCCACGGCCTACCGGGATCATGGCGTCGACCGACTTGTAACCGGTCTGCACCGGCTGGTCGACCGACTTACGCCAGATCACGCCAGGCGCGACTTTCTCGACCGCGTCGGTGGCCTGGGCATTGATCGGGCCCTTGCCATCGATCGGGTTGCCCAGCGCATCGACTACGCGACCCAGCAGTTCCGGACCGACCGGAACTTCGAGGATACGGCCGGTGCACTTGGCGCTCATGCCTTCGGTCAGGCCCAGGTAGTTACCCAGAACCACGGCACCTACGGAGTCTTGCTCCAGGTTCAGTGCCATGCCGAAGATGCCGCCAGGGAACTCGATCATCTCGCCGTACATGACGTCGGCCAGACCGTAGATGCGTACGATACCGTCAGAAACGCTGACGACGGTGCCCTCGTTACGGGCTTGAGCAGCGACATTCGATTTCTCGATGCGCTGCTTGATGATTTCACTAATCTCGGAAGGATTCAGTTGCTGCATGCCATGACCCTCAAATCAGGATTTCAACGATTCGGCCAACTGGCTCAGTTTGCCGCGGACCGAACCGTCGACAACCACGTCACCGGCGCGAATCAACACGCCGCCGATCAGAGCAGGATTCACGACCTGCTGGAGGTTGACGGTGCGATCTAGCCGCTTCGACAGGGCGGCAGCCAAAGTTTGGAGTTGCGCGTTGCTGAGCTCGAAGGCGGTTTCAACTTCTGCCTCGAGCGTTTTCTCGGCTTGCGCCTTGATGTCCTCGTACAGCTCCCATACGGTCGGCAGGACCGACAGGCGATCGTTTTCGCCAAGGGTCTGAACGTAGTTGCGGAACGCTTCGTCGGCATCGTCACCAAGTACGCGTACCAGCGCCTGGACCTTGCTCTCGCTGGTCAGACGGGGATCGTTCAGCAACGCTGCGACTTCTGGGACTTCAACAGCGACGGCGGCCAGGTTCAGCATTTTCGACCAGGAATCGGTCTGTCCTGCGGCGCTGGCAAACTCGAAAGCGGCTTTCGCGTAAGGCCGAGCAAGCGTCTGGGTATTGATCATCGCTTGCCTCGCTTAGAGTTGGGAGGCCAGTTTTTCGACCAGTTCGTTGTGTACCTTGGCGTCCACCTGGGACTCCAGGATCTTCTCTGCACCGGCGACGGCAAGAGCCGCTACCTGGCTGCGCAGTTGGTCCCTGGCACGGTTCACTTCCTGTTCGATCTCGGCGCGGGCGCCGGCGACCAGTCGCTCGCCTTCCACACGTGCCTGCTGCTTGGCTTCCTCGATGATCGCGTTGGCGTGCTTGTTCGCCTGCTCGATGATCTGGGCTGCCTGCTCCTTGGTCTCGCGGAGGGTGTGGGACACCTTGTCCTGAGCCAGTTTCAGGTCCTGCTGCGCACGGCCTGCCGCATCCAGTCCTTCGGCGATCTTCTTCTGGCGCGCTGCCATGGCTGCCGTGATTGGCGGCCAGACGAGCTTCATACAGAACCAGACGAAGATAGCGAAGGCGAGCGTTTGACCGAACAGCGTCAAGTTAATGTTCACAGCGATTTACCTCGTGCTATCTCGTTCAACGCGGGAGTCAATCCACGGCGACGGGGCTCGCCCGGCGAACCCCATCTCAAACCGGAAAGTGATTAACCGGCGACAACGAAGATGAGGTACATCGCGATACCAACGCCGATCATCGGTACGGCGTCGAGCAGACCGGCCATCAGGAAGGTCTTGGTTTGCAGCTGAGGAGCCAGCTCGGGCTGACGAGCAGTGGATTCCAGCAGTTTGCCACCCAGCAGGGCGAAGCCGATGCCGGTACCCAGGGCACCCAGACCGATCATGATAGAGGCGGCGATGTAGACGAGTTCCATGTAAAGCTCCTGAAGCTAAGGGGGGTTAAGGTTTTGGGTAAAACGAAACGGTTGTAACGGTTCAGCTGTTAAGGCGTGAGCTCGGCGTGCCCATGGTCTTCATGGGCAGAACTCAGGTACACCACGGTCAGAACCATGAAAATGAACGCCTGAAGCGGGATCACCAGGATGTGGAAGATCGCCCAGGGCACATTCAGGGTCCACTGCACGTAGAACGGCAGCAGCGCGATGAGGATGAACACCACCTCACCGGCGTACATGTTGCCGAACAGACGCAGCGCGAGGCTGAGCGGCTTGGTCAGCAAACCGAGGATTTCCAGGAACAGGTTGAACGGCACCAGCGACCAGTGGTTGAACGGGGTGAACGCCAGTTCTTTGGTGAAACCGCCGAAGCCCTTGACCTTGAAGCTGTAGAACAGGATCAGGATGAACACGCCGAGCGACAGACCGAAGGTACCATTCGGGTCGGCGGTCGGGACGATCTTGAACGCCGGCAGGCCCAGCAGATGAGCGATGCCCGGAATGTAGTCCACTGGAATCCACTTCAGGCTGTTCATCAGGAACACCCAGACGAAGATGGTCAGCGCCAGCGGAGCGATCAGCGGGTTGCGGCCGTGGAAGGTGTCCTTGACCACGCCTTCGACGAACTCGACGCACATTTCGACCAGATTCTGCAGCTTGCCCGGTACGCCGGCAGTGGCGGCCTTGGCAGCGCTGCGGAACAACAGGATGAAGATGGCGCCCATCAGCAGCGACCAGCCGAGGGTATCCAGGTGGACGGCCATGAAGCCCATGTCGCGCGCTTCGGCGCCGGTCTGGGCGATGGTCCAGGTGGCCTGATCGAGAATGGAGCCATCAGCACGCTCGTAACCCGCTGGCAGCTTGCCGTAGGTGAGGTTTTGCAGGTGATGCTGGATATATTCAGCGGGGGTACTCGCCATAAACGCCTCAATGCTCAATGCTTCGGATTGTTTTTCATCAGCAGGAGCGCGCTTGCTCCAACACCCAGCACCAGCAGATAGCCGGCAAACAAGGCGATCGGTTCCAGCGGTTTCACTCCCACGAACACCAACGCAAACAGCGCTGCTGCCAGAATCTGTTTACCCATCTCGCCAGACCAGAAGGACTGGATGATTGCCCGGGTCGAACGTGCGCCAAAGTAACGAAAGGCCTTGTACGCGAAATACACGTTCGCCGACAGTGCAATCAGACCGCCGCAAAGCGCGGAGTAGCCGGCGACCATACCAAATACCAGGCCACATGACACAGCGGTCACTACCACGACCATCGCCTGCATCAGCAATACGCGGAAAGCCGGGAGGCGATGGAAGGGTGTCTTGTTGCGTATGTTCACCTGAATTCCATCACTGCAGCGGGCCGCGTAAATAATTGTCCGCAGTCAAAAAAGCGCGGCGAGTATAGGAGCAGGCCAGCCGGGGTTCAACTCTCCGGTAGTATTTTCCGACCGGCACTACAAACATTTTGTATCAACGAATGTGCGCCAGAACGCCCTGCAATTCATCCAGGGAACTGTAGCGAATCACCAGCTGGCCTTTGCCCTTCTGCCCATGCTTGATCTGCACCGGCGAGCCCAGGCGTTCCGCCAGACGCTGTTCCAGACGGCTGATATCGGGATCGACCTTGACCTCGGCCTTCGGCTTTTCCTTGCTGCTCAGCCACTGGCGTACCAGGGCTTCGGTCTGGCGGACCGTCAGCCCACGTGCGACAACATGCCGCGCGCCCTCGACCTGCTGGTCAGCCGGCAAACCAAGCAAGGCGCGGGCGTGCCCCATTTCCAGATCGCCATGGGACAACAGCGTCTTGATTTCCTCGGGTAGGGCGATCAGGCGCAGCAGGTTGCTCACCGAGACCCGCGACTTGCCGACGGCATCGGCCACCTGCTGTTGAGTGAGCTGGAATTCCTGCTGCAGCCGCTGCAAGGCCACCGCTTCTTCGATCGGGTTGAGATCCTCGCGCTGGATGTTCTCGATCAGCGCCATGGCGATGGCGGCTTCGTCCGGAACCTCGCGAACCAGCGCCGGCACACGTTCCAGACCGGCCTGCTGGCTGGCGCGCCAGCGTCGCTCGCCGGCGATGATCTCGTAGCGGCCGCCCTCGACCGGACGCACGACGATGGGCTGCATCACGCCGTGATTGCGGATCGACTGCGCCAGTTCTTCCAGCGCCTGCGGATCCATGTCGCGACGGGGCTGATACTTGCCGCGCTGAACCAGCTCCAGCGGTAACTGTTGCAGTTCGCGGGTGTCGACCTTGGCGGCCTCTTCCTGCATCGCCGAGACACTGGCGCCGCCGAGCAGGGCATCGAGTCCCCGTCCTAGACCTCTTTTCTTGGTCGCCATGAGTAGTCCTTATGCGAGAGCGCCACGAGCCGACTGGCGCTGGCGTCGCGACAGTTCGCCGGCCAGGGCCAGATAGGCCAGGGCACCCTTGGATTGCTTGTCGTAGACCAGCGCCGGCATGCCGTGGCTGGGGGCTTCGGCGAGCCGTACGTTGCGCGGAATCACGGTGTCGTACAGCTTGTCGCCGAAATGCGCCTTGAGCTGTTCGGAAACGTCGTTGGTCAGGCTGCTGCGCGGGTCGTACATGGTGCGCAGCAGACCTTCGATCTTCAGACTCGGATTGAGTGCCTGACCGATGCGCTGGATCGAGTTGACCAGATCGGACAAACCCTCGAGCGCGTAGTACTCGCACTGCATGGGGATGATCACGCCATCGGCTGCCGCCAGCGCGTTGATGGTCAGCATCGACAGCGACGGCGGACAGTCGATGAGAATGTAGTCGTAGTTATCGCGTACCGGGGCCAGCGCTTCGCGCAGGCGCTTTTCCTTCGCCGGCAGATTGAGCAGGGCCACCTCGGCCGCCGTCAGGTCGCGGTTGGCCGGCAGCAGCTGGTAGCCGCCATGCTCGGAGAACTGCATGGCATCAACCAGGCTGCATTCGCCGATCAGCACATCGTAGATCGAGTATTCCAGGCCGAGCTTGTCCACACCGCTGCCGGTGGTGGCATTGCCCTGGGGATCGAGGTCGATCAGCAGCACCCGACGGCGCGTGGCGACCAGCGAAGCGGCCAGATTGATACAGGTGGTGGTCTTGGCGACACCGCCTTTCTGGTTGGCAATGGCGAAGACTTTAGCCATGGTCAGTGTCTGTCCGGGTCATGAAGTGCGGCGCAGTATCAACAGATGGCGCTGGCCTTGGCAACCGGGAACCTTGAGCACGTGACAGGCATCGAGACGGAAGTCCTCGGGCAGGCGCTGCAACTCGTCATCTGGCTGCACGCCCTTCATGGCCAGCCAGCGGGTTTCGGCATTGCCCAGATGGCGCGTCCAGCTGGCGAAGTCCTCCAGCGAGCTGAAGGCGCGCGAGGTAATGCCGTCAAAGGCGGTGGGCGGCTGGAACTGCTCGACGCGAGCGTGCACCACCTCAAGATTGGCCAGTTTCAGCTCCAGCTTCACCTGGGTGAGGAAACGTGTCTTCTTGCCGTTCGAGTCCAGCAGGGTGAACGCCCGTTCGGGAAACATGATCGCCAGCGGCACGCCGGGCATGCCGCCGCCGCTGCCGACGTCCAGCCAATTGCGCCCCCCTTCGGCCACGAAAGGCACCACGCTCAGGCTGTCGAGCAGATGGCGCGAGACCATCTCGTCCGGATCGCGCACGGCGGTCAGGTTATAGGCCTTGTTCCACTTGATCAGCAGCGCCAGGTAGGCCAGCAGCAGTCGTTGCTGGCGGTCGTCCAGGGGAATGCCGAGCTGCCCGGCCCCGCGTACGAGTTCTTCCGCATGGGATTCACTGACCAGACTCATCAGGCGCTCTGCTCCAGCTGCTGACCGGCGCTGCGCTTCTTCAGGTGGATCATCAGCAGGGACACGGCCGCCGGCGTGACGCCGGGGATTCGCGAGGCCTGACCGAGGGTCTGCGGGCGCGCCTGGCCGAGCTTGTGCTGGATCTCCCTGGACAGGCCGGAAATCGTCGCGTAGTCGAGGTCCGCAGGCAGTGCCACGTTCTCGCTGGCACGCAGCTTCTCGATCTCGTCCTGCTGCCGCTCGATGTAACCGGCGTACTTGGTCTTGATCTCGACCTGCTCGGCGACCTGCGGATCCGGTTCGCCCGGCCCGGTCAGTTCGATCAGGCTCTGATAATCGATTTCGGGACGAGCGAGCAGATTGAGCAGGTTGTACTCGCGGGCCAGCGGGCTGCCGAAGCGCTCGGCGATGGCATCGCCTTGCGGCGTGCCCGGGCGCACCCAGCTGTTCTTCAGACGCTGTTCCTCGCGCTCGATGCCCTCTCGCTTGGCGCAGAACGCCGCCCAGCGGGCGTCATCCACCAGGCCGAGCTCGCGGCCCTTTTCGGTCAGGCGCAGGTCGGCATTGTCCTCGCGCAGGATCAGCCGGTACTCGGCGCGCGAGGTGAACATGCGATACGGCTCCTGCGTGCCGAGGGTGATCAGGTCATCGACCAGCACGCCGAGGTAGGCCTCATCACGCCGCGGGCACCAGCTGTCCTTGCCCTGCGCGCGCAAGGCGGCATTGGCGCCGGCGAGCAGCCCCTGGGCGCCGGCCTCTTCGTAACCGGTGGTGCCATTGATCTGCCCGGCAAAGAACAGCCCGCCAATGACCTTGGTCTCCAGGCTGTACTTGAGATCACGCGGATCGAAATAGTCGTATTCGATGGCGTAGCCCGGCCGCAAGATATGCGCATTCTCCATGCCACGAATGCTCTGCACGATCTGCAACTGCACGTCGAACGGCAGCGAGGTGGAGATGCCGTTGGGGTACAGCTCATGGGTGGTCAGGCCTTCCGGCTCGAGAAACACCTGATGGCTGTCCTTGTCGGCGAAGCGATGGATCTTGTCCTCGATGGACGGGCAATAGCGAGGCCCCACGCCTTCGATGACGCCGGAATACATCGGCGAGCGATCGAGGTTGGCGGCGATGATCTCGTGGGTGCGCGCGTTGGTGTGGGTGATCCAGCAGCTGACCTGCGGCGGATGCTGCTCTCGGCTGCCGAGAAAGGACATCACCGGCAGCGGCGTGTCGCCGGGCTGCTCGGTCATCTGCGAGAAGTCCACCGAACGGCCATCGATGCGCGGCGGCGTGCCGGTCTTCAACCGGCCGACGCGCAGCGGCAACTCGCGCAGACGCTTGGCCAGTGCGATCGAAGGCGGATCGCCGGCACGGCCCCCTGAATAATTCTGCAGCCCGATGTGGATAAGTCCGCCGAGGAAGGTTCCGGTGGTCAACACCACTGACGTTGCAAGAAAGCGCAGCCCCATCTGGGTAACGACGCCGCGCACCTCGTTCTGCTCAACGATCAGGTCATCGGCGGCCTGCTGAAATATCCACAGGTTCGGCTGGTTTTCCAGTAGCTCTCGAATGGCCGCCTTGTAAAGCACGCGATCAGCCTGTGCGCGGGTTGCCCGTACAGCTGGGCCCTTGCGGCTGTTGAGCACACGGAACTGGATGCCGCCCTTGTCGGTAGCAACGGCCATGGCGCCACCCAGGGCGTCGATTTCCTTGACCAGATGACTCTTGCCGATGCCGCCGATGGCCGGGTTGCAGCTCATCTGGCCCAGGGTTTCCACATTGTGGGTGAGCAGCAGGGTCTTGACCCCCATGCGTGCTGCAGCCAGTGCCGCTTCGGTACCGGCATGGCCGCCGCCGATCACGATCACATCGAAACGGGATGGGAAATCCACGTGCACCTCGTGCCTTGTGGGCTGGTCTGGAAAAACGGCCAAGTATAGAGACTTACCCAGGCTGAAAGAAGCGCCTTGGGCAAAATTTGATCAACGGAGGGTTGGCAGCCGAATAGGACAGAAAAAAGAAAAGAAAATATAAAAGAGCTTGTAGATATGTTTACTAATGGTGAAGCATTTATCTGTGGATAAACATACAGAGCCCACTGTTCTCAAGGGCTCCAACGATGGATAAGGCTGTGCTCCGCCTGCGCGACACCGGTGTGGATCAAGTGCGCGGGCTGTTGATAACAGAGTGAACTGTGCACAGGGGACGTTATCCAGAGGGTATGCCCCGCGCTTATCTACCGAGCCGAAGGATGGTTATCAACAGACCTTAGGGAAGCCCATGCCCAACAGTGAATCGACCTCAGGGTTCTTTGTCGGCTCTGGGCGGATCGCTTCTTTCAAGCCACTCATCCAGCGTTACCGGGCTGCGATCGAGCACGCCATGCAGGGCATCTTCGCCGTGTAGGCCGTCGAGCCGCGCGCCCGACATATAGGCGGCACGGCCGAGCAGGTGGCCGGCGATGGGAATGGTCAGCATGAGGAAGATCAATGTGGCCGAGCCAATGAACACGGCCTGTGCGTCGCCCATGTGTATCATCACGCCGAGCAGAATCAGCCCGGCGCCCACCGTGCCGGACTTGGTGGTGGCGTGAATGCGTTGCAGCGGGTCGGCAAAGCGCAGCAGCCCGAGCGTGGCAGCGAACAGGAAGACCACGCCGGCGAGCATGACCACCACGGCGATAAAGTCGATCATTGTTCTTTTTTCCCCTTGCGCATGATGAATACGGCGAAGGCACAGGTGCCGACGAATCCGATCAGACCGAGGCCGAACCCCACATCGAGAAACTCACGGCGCCCGGTCATGGCCGCCACCAGCGCGGCGATGGCCACGCCCACGCCGGTGAGCATGTCCAGTGCAACCACCCGATCGACCAGTGTGCGGGCGACGATCATCCGCCAGAGCGTCACTCCCAGTGGCAGCATGACGAGAACCAACAGTGTTTCGATCATGCTCACCACCTCTCGATACGGGCGATGCGGCGTTCGAAGACCTGCTGGATCGACGCGATGATCTGCTCCGGCGTCCGCCCATCCAGGGCGTGCACGTAGAGCAGACGGCGATCGGCACTGACGTGCAGCGCGCAGTTACCCGGCGTCAGCGAGACCAGGCTGGCCAGCACGGCGATGCCCATATCGGTTCGCAGCGCGATTGGCACGGCGATGATCGAGCTGTGCATGCGCGGCTCCCGAGCGAAGGCCGCGCGGGCCACCGTCACGGAGGACACGATCAGCTCGTAGAAATAGATGCCGAGCAATTCGACGACATCCACCACACGACGCAGCAAGCCGGTATTCATGGGCGGGCCTCCGGAATCGACGCGGACGGCAGCACTGCCGACAGGTACGCGACCGGCTCCAGCAGGGCCGCCGCCGCGGTTTGCGAAAAGAGGATCAGCGGTTGCGGCATGAAGCCGATCGCCAGGGTCAGCGTGCCGAGCGCGGCGATCGCCAGCAGCATCGGCAAGGGCACCCGGCGGGCCTCGGTCCTTGGCAGCACTGGCTTCTTCCAGAACGCCTCCATCCAGATCTTGGTCATCGAATAGAGCGTCAGCAGGCCGACGAACAGGGCCAGCCCCGCCAGCCAGTGCTCGCCAGCGCGGAAGGTGGCATCGATCACCAGGAACTTGGCCCAGAACCCCGACAGCGGCGGCAAGCCGGCCAGCGACAAGGCCGGGATCAGGAACAGTGCCGCCAGCAGCGGGTTGCGGTACATCAGCCCCCCGCTCTTGCGCAGGTCGAAGGTGCCGCTGGCGCGGTGGATCGCTCCGGCAAGGAGGAACAGGTTCGCCTTCACGATGATGTGATGCAGGATGTAGAAGATCGCTCCGGTAAGGGCCGCCTGGGTGGAGATCGCCAGCCCGAGCAGCATGTAGCCGATCTGGCTGACGATGTGGAACGAGAGAATGCGCCTGACGTCCCACTGCACCGCCGCGCCGAACACGCCGAACAGCATGGTGCCGGCGGCCAGCACGGCGACGATCTCGCGGATGCCGCTGTCCTCGACGCTGAAGATCAGGGTGAACACGCGTAGGCAGGCGTACACCCCCACCTTGGTCAGCAGCCCGGCGAAGATCGCCGAAACGGTGATCGACGCGGTGTGGTAGGACGCCGGCAACCAGAAGAACAGCGGAAAGTAACCGGCCTTGATGCCGAAGCCGCAGAGCAGCAGCAGGGCAGACAGGGTCAGGTTGATCGAGGGTTCGGTCTGCGGCAGCACCCGCGCGAGATCCGCCATGTTCAGCGTGCCGGTCGCCCCGTAGAGCAGTGCCACGCCGGTGAGGAAAAGCAGCGTGGAGAACAGGTTGAGGATCGCGTAGCGCACCGTCGCATCGAGCTGCGCGCGGTTGCGGCCGATGGCCAGGAGGCCCATCGCGGTGATCAGCATTACCTCGAACCACACATAGAGGTTGAAGATGTCGCCGGTGAGGAAGGCCCCGTTGACGCCGGCGAGCATGCCCAGCAGCAAGGGGTGGAAGCCGGCCCGCTCCTCGCGACGGCGGATGTCGGCCAGACCGAAGGTCATCACTGCGGCGGCCAGAATCCCGGTGATCGCCACCATCGCTGCCGCCAGGGCATCGGCGACGAAGACTATGCCGAACGGCGCCGCCCAGTCGCCGAAGCGGATCGCCAGAATCCCCTCGCGATACACCGCAACGAGCAACAGCAGCGAAGCAGCCAGCAGCAGGGTTATGCACAGGGCGCTGACCAGACGCTGGGCGCGACGACTTTTCCACAGGCAGGCTGCCAGCTCAGCACCGATAATCGGCAGCAGGACCGGCCAGAGTGGTGCGTGCAGCGTCAGAAATCCTGTCATGGGCGATCCTTGCCTGCGGAGGTGGGCGAACCCAGCCGTTCAGCCGCATCGATCTGCCGCAGGTCCACGCTGCCCAGGCGACGGTAGGTCTGCAACGCCAGGGCGGCGAAGAAAGCAGTCAGCGAGAAGCCGATGACGATGGCCGTGAGTACCAGCGCCTGCGGCAGCGGATTGGCCGCATCGGCGGGCAGGCTGCTCTCCCCGGCGCGGATCACAGCCGGCATGTTGGTGACGATGCGGCCAGCGAAGAAGATCACCAGGTTGATCGCCGCCGAGAGCATGGTCACGCCCAGCAGCACACGGACGATATGCCGCGACAGGATGAGGTAGAGGCTGCAGCCGGCGAGCACGGCAATGCTCAGTGCGAAGAGCAGGTGCATGTCAGAGGTCCTCGTAGAAGCGCAGGATCAGGGAAAGGATGCCGCCGAGCACCACCAGGTACACGCCGATATCGAACAGCAGCGTGGTGCCCAGGTGGAAATTGCCAAGGACCAGCCACTGGTGGGTCAGGAAGGAGCCGTCCAGCCACAGCCCCGGCAGGCCGCTGAGCAGCGCGGCGAGGATGCCGAAGCCGATCACCGTCATGGGCTCGAAGCGCAGCGTCGCGCGCGCCACCTCGACCCCGCGGGCGAGCGCCAGGGTGGCGAAGCCGGCGGCGGCGATCAGCCCGCCGACGAAGCCGCCACCCGGCTCGTTGTGTCCGCGGTAGAGCACATAGACCGAGACCACCAGCATCACGCCGAAGAGAATCCGCGAGAAGGCGGCGAAGATCAGTGAATTCATCGTGAGTCCCTCCGCCGTGGCAGCGCGCGCAACAGGCCCCACACGCTAATGGCGGCGAACGCCACCACCACCACCTCGCCGAGGGTGTCGATGGCGCGGTAGTCCACCAGCACCACGTTGACCACGTTGCGACCGTGCGCCTCCAGGTAGCTGGTGGCGGCATAGAATTCGGAGATGCGGCCGTCCAGCGGCAGCGCCACGGTGGCAGCCAGGGCGACGAACACCACCAGCGCAAAACCCACCGAGAGCAGGATATCCAGGCGTTTCTCCCGCGGCCGGCGGGTCGAAGCCGTACGCTCCGGCACCCGGAGCAGCAGCGCCACCAGGATCAGTACCAGCAGCACCTCCACCGAGAACTGAGTGAGTGCCACGTCCGGCGCGCCGTTGAGCAGGAAGATCAGCGCCGAGCCGAAGCCCACCACACCGACCGCGATCATCGCGCGCAGCAACGACGGTGTGCGCGTGGCAGCCAGCGCACCCAGGCACATCATCAGGAGCACCACGGCGGTAGGCAGGTCGAATCGTCCGCCGCTCAGGCTGAAGACCGGCCGCGTGCCGCTGGCCAGCACGCCGTAGCCGATGATCAGCAGGACGGCCGTTGCGACCGTGGCGGTGTAGCGATGCTGGTCGCCGTTCTGCAGGAGCCGCGTACAGCGTTCGGCCAGGCGCAAGGTACCGGTGAACACGGCGTTGTAGCCGGCATCGCCGAGGCTGCGCTTCAGCCCCGTGTTCAACGACAGCGCATAGTGGATGCGATGCCAATAGGCAAGCAGACCGCCGGCGAAGGCGACCACGGTCGCGCTCAGTGCGAGCATCGGCGTAAAGCCGTGCCAGAGCGAGAACGACAGGTCTACCGTATGACCGACGAGCACATCGTTGGCCGGCTGGATCAGCCCGGTGAGCAGGAAATCCGGCGCCAGGCCGAACAGAAAACCCAGGCCGCCGAGCACCAATGGGCCGAGGTACAGGCCTGGGGTCTCCGGATGGTGCACCTCGCTGCGCGCCTTGCCCAGGTAATAGGGCCGAATCGCTGCCACCCCGGCGATCGCCGCGAACACCGCATTGACCAGCACCGCCACGGCCACCACCACCCAGCCGAAGGAGGCATTGAGCTGGCTCTCGAACAGGTATTCCTTGGTGATGAAGCCCAGCGTCGGCGGCAGTCCGGCCATGGAGATCGCTGCCATGCCGGCCGCCAGGGTGGTCATCGGCAGACGCCGGGCCAGCCCGCCGATCAGGCTAAGGCGCCCCTCGCCCACGGCATGGATGGTGGTGCCGGCGCAGAAGAACAGGGCCGCCTTGTACAGCGCGTGCGCAGTGATGAAGGCGATCATCGCGGTCACCGAGTAGTCGCCATCCAGACCGATCAGCATCACCAGCACCCCCAGCGACCCCACGGTGGAGTGCGCCAGGACTTCCTTGAAGCCATCGGTGGACAGTGCTCGCACCGCCGCCACCAGCATGGTCAGGCTGCCGACGATGACCAGTGTGGTGCCGAATGCCGGGATGCCGCCAAAGACCAGATCGAAGCGCGCCAGCAGATACACGCCAAGCTTGACCATGGTCGCCGAGTGCAGGAAGGCCGAGGCAGGCGCCGGGGCCTCCATCGCCTGGGGTAGCCAGAAATGGAAGGGCAGCTGCGCCGACTTGGTGAAGGCACCGAGCATGATCAGGATCATCGCCGGTACGGCCAGCGGGCTGGCCAGCAGCTCCGGTGCACGCTCGGCCACTTCCGACAGCGAGAAAGTACCCAGGGTGATGCCGATCAGCAGGATGCCGGCGAACAGCGCCAGCCCTCCACCGCCGGTTACCACCAGTGACTGCAGGGCGGCCTTGCGCGCCTCCGGCCGGCTGGAATTGAAACCGATCAGCATGAACGACAGCAGGCTGGTGGCTTCCCAGAAAACGAACATCACCACCAGATTGTCGGACAGCACCGTACCGAGCATGGCCGTCATGAACAGCAGGATCAGCGTCAGAAAGCGTGCGGCTTCGGCAGGCGAGGAGTGCGAAAAATAGGCGCCCGCGTAGATCGTCACCAGCGTCCCGATGCCGGTGATCAGCAGGACGAACAGCAGGGCGAAGCCATCCAGGCGGAGGCTCAGCGAAATGCCCAGCGCCGGTACCCATTCAAGGGTCTCGCTGATGGCGCCGGTCTCGCCGAGGTTCGCCCCCAGTGCCAGGAAGTAGAGGAACAGGCCGGCCGGCAGCAGCGCAGCGACCCATCCTCCATAGGGATAGGTGCGGCTGACGATGAACCTGGCGAGGATCGCTCCCAGGAATGAAACGAGCAGTGCAGCAAGCACGGCGCCATCCTCTTGTCGTGGATTGCTGGAAACGGCTGAGCTGGTAGCGCGTGTTTTGATAGCAAAGGTAGTTCAAACGATGCGTCGGGCGCTGTTACCAGCTATGTCAGGCGCAGCGGCAAGCCCCTGGCCAGACGCAGGCCAAGAGATAGGAGGGCGATGGGAGGGCACCGGCGAAGGCTGCGCAAGCGCCGTCTGCCGCGGGCCAGACGGCTGCCGGCGGTTTGTTGCGAAGGCGATGGAGCGACCGTGTGGGCGAGGCGCCGCACACGCTCGTGCAATTGTTACTTGCCTATGCAGAAGCTCGAGAAGATGCGGCCGAGCAGGTCGTCGGAGCTGAAGGCGCCGGTGATTTCGCCAAGCGCCTGCTGGGCCAGACGCAGGTCCTCAGCCAGCAACTCGCCGGCTCCGGCCAGCGTCAGCTGGTCATGCCCGTGCCGCAGATGCTCGTCGGCCAGACGCAGCGCGTCGAGGTGCCGACGACGCGCGCTGAAGCTGCTTTCGGCGGTCTGCTCGTAGCCCATGCAGTGCTTGAGATGCTCGCGCAGCAGTTCCAGCCCTTCCCCACTGCGCGCGCACAGGCTGAGCGTGGCCTGGCCGTCGTTATCGCAGCGCAGCACGATGGCCTCCCCGGTCAGGTCGGCCTTGTTGCGGATCAGCGTGACTTTTCCCGGCTCTGGACTGAAATCGAGAAATTCCGGCCACAGCGCCGAAGGATCGCTGGCTTCGGGGGCGCTGGCATCGATCACCAAAAGGATGCGATCGGCTTCGCCGATGGCGCTCAGGGCACGTTGTACGCCGATACGTTCGACCTGATCCTCGGTGTCGCGCAGGCCGGCGGTATCCACCACGTGCAGCGGCATGCCGTCGATGAGAATGTGCTCGCGCAGAACGTCACGGGTCGTACCGGCAATATCGGTGACAATGGCCGCCTCGCGCCCCGCCAATGCGTTGAGCAGACTGGATTTGCCGGCGTTGGGACGACCCGCGATGACCACGGTCATGCCATCGCGCAACAGGGCGCCCTGCCCCGCCTCGCGCAACACTGTGGATAACTCCGTACGGACCCCGTCCAGTTGCGCCAGCACATGGCCGTCAGCGAGGAAGTCGATCTCCTCCTCCGGAAAATCGATCGCCGCCTCGACGTAGATGCGTAGCTGGATCAGCCGTTCGGTCAGCTGGTGCACGCGCCGTGAGAATTCGCCCTGCAGCGAGCGGACCGCGTTGCGTGCAGCCTGGGCAGAGCTGGCCTCGATCAGGTCGGCAATGGCCTCGGCCTGGGCCAGGTCGAGCTTGTCGTTGAGGAATGCACGCTCGCTGAATTCACCAGGTCTGGCCAGGCGCACACCCAGCTCGACACAGCGCTGCAGCAGCATGTCCAGCACCACGGGGCCGCCATGGCCGTGCAGTTCCAGCACATCCTCGCCGGTGAACGAATGCGGGCCGGGGAAAAACAGCAGCAGCCCCTCGTCGATGACTTCCCCATCGTCCGCATGGAATGGGCCGTAATGAGCATGACGCGGCGTCGGTTCGCGACCGCTGAGGGTGATGGCGATTGCCCTGGCGCGGGGGCCGGATACACGGACGATGCCCACGCCTCCCCGGCCGGGAGCGGTGGCGACGGCGGCGATGGTGTCGCGAGCTGGGATCATGCGGCCTCCTTTCTGGGCGACGGATAGCAAAACGCCCCAATCAAGGGGCGTTCTGCATGGGCGGGCAAGGCGTCAGGCGGGTTTCGCCCCGGCCTCGATCTGCCGCGTAATGTACCACTGCTGGGCGATGGACAGGATGTTGTTGACCACCCAGTACAGCACCAGACCGGCAGGGAACCAGAGGAAGAAGAAGGTGAAGATGATCGGCAACAGCTTCATCACCCGAGCCTGCATGGGGTCCGGCGGAGTCGGGTTGAGCTGCTGCTGAATGAACATGGTCACGCCCATGATGATCGGCAGGATGAAGTACGGATCCTTGATCGACAGGTCGGTGATCCAGAACATCCAGGGCGCCTGGCGCATCTCCACGCTTTCCAGCAGCACCCAGTACAGGGCCAGGAACACCGGCATCTGCACCAGGATCGGCAGGCAGCCACCCAGCGGATTGATCTTCTCCTTCTTGTACAGCTCCATCATCGCCTGGGACATCTTCTGGCGATCGTCACCGAACTGTTCCTTCAGCGCCTGCATCTTCGGCGAGACGGCGCGCATGCGCGCCATGGACCGGTAGCTGGCCGCCGACAGCGGGAAGAACGCCAGCTTGATGACGATGGTCAGGGCGATGATCGACCAGCCCCAGTTGCCGAGCAGGGCGTGGATATTCTGCAGCAGCCAGAAGATCGGCTGGGCGATGAACCAGAGAATGCCGTAGTCGACCGTCAGACGCAGGCCCGGCGACAGCTCTTCCAGCTTGTCCTGGCTCTTCGGACCGGCATACAGCGTGGCGCCGGTCTCGCCCTGGGCGCCGGCGGGCACGGTAACGGCCGGGCCGGTGAAACCGATGATGTAGTTGCCCTGGCTGTCCTTGCGGGTCTGCACCTGATTGGTATCGCCGGCTTGGGGAATCCAGGCGGTAACGAAATAGTGCTGCAGCCAGGCGATCCAGCCACCCTGTACGGTTTCGCGCAGGTTCTTGTCGTCCATGTTGCTCATAGACACCTTGCGATACGGCTCGTCCTTGGTCCACAGCGCCGCCCCCAGATAGGTCGCGGTGCCGGTGGCAGTGCTGGACGACGGGTCGCCGCTCTTGTCGCGCTTGAGCTGGCCGAACAGATAACCGGTCCAGGGCTGCTGGCTCTGGTTATCGATCAGGTAGTTCACCTTCAGCGCATAGTTGCCGCGCTCCAGGGTGAAACGCTTGATGTAGTTGACGCCATCGGCGCTGTAGTTCAGGTCGACGACCAGCGCATCCTGCCCTTCGGCCAGCTGATACTCGTTCTTCTCGCTGCTGTACTGCGGACGGCCGCTGGCCTTGTCCGGGCCGTCGCCGATCAGGCCGCTCTGCGCCTCATAGGTACGCTCGCTGCTGCGCTCGAACAGCTGGAACGGCACATCGGGGCGATCCTGACGGCGCGGATACTGCGGCAGATGCAGTTCGACGATGTCGCCACCACGCGGATCGATGGCCAGGTCGAGCACGTCGGTACGGACGCGGATCAACTGGCTGCTCGGTGCGCTGGTCGGCAGGGCGCTGGCCTGCTGCTGACCGGCAACCGCCGGAACGTCGTTGGCATTGCCCTCGGTCGTTGCGCTCGGGCTGTCCGGCAGCGCCGGAGCGGCTGGCTGGCTTTGCGCGGTTTCGGTCGGCAGGGCTGCCTGACCGTAGTCCTGATTCCATTGAAGAACCATCAGGTAGGCAACGACTGCTAGTGCTACGAGCAGTATCGAGCGTTTGATATCCATGGTTACTCGGCCATCGGAGATGAATTGGAAGTGTTGTGTGTAGGCACGGGGTCGTAGCCACCGGGGTTCCACGGGTGGCAGCGCCCCAGTCTGCGCAGACTCAGCCAACCGCCACGCAGCAGACCATGGGTTTCGATGGCCTCGAGCGCGTAGCAGGAGCAGCTTGGATAGAAACGGCAGTGACTGGCCATCATGGGACTGATGGCGTACTGGTAGACCCGGATCGAAGCGATGGCCAATTTACGCATGGGTATTGTTGGCAGCTCCAGGTTCGGCAGCGGTCTTGGCTGGGTTGCGTGACAGTCGCTTCCAGAGCTTGGCGAACTGCTTCGCCAGTTCGGGATTGTCCAGATCAGCCAATCCCTTGCGGGCGATGATCACGATGTCCCAGCCCGCCAGTTCCAGCTGATGATGGCGAAAGGTTTCCCGTATCTGCCGCTTGATGCGGTTACGTTCCACCGAAAGCTTGACGCTTTTCTTGCCGATCACCAGCCCTAGGCGGGGGTGTTGCAGATCGTTCTCGCGTGCCAGCAGCAGGACGTTCCTGCCAGGCACCTTACCGGAAGGGGAGTCGAAGACTGCCTTGAATTGGCGGGGAGTCAGCAGACGCTTTTCCCGGCCGAAGCCCCGACTCACTACCTGTTCCGATATCAGACGGTCAGACGCTTACGGCCTTTGGCGCGACGGCGGGACAGAACTTGACGACCGTTCTTGGTGGCCATGCGGGCACGGAAGCCATGGGTACGAGCGCGCTTGATGGTGCTGGGTTGGAAAGTGCGTTTCATGGTGCGGTTACCTGGTGATCCATTGCGGGCCGGAATGGCCCCCTTTTAAGAGACCGGCGATTGTAGAGAAGCTGTCCGGCCAGGTCAATTTCCAACCAGTTCCATCGAGCTGAAAAATAGATAAGAAAGAAAAGAAATATAAGCTCTTAAGATGTAATGCTTATGTATGTGTGCTCGACTTTCTGTGGATACCTTTCTGAAAGCCTCGCCGTTCATGGCGTTCACCGTTATTGAAACAGGTGGAAAAGCGGTGTGGCTCTGGTGGGAAGGCTCTGTGAAGCCTGGGGATTAAACTTCGACATATCCACAGATGGGATCGTCCGGAGGTTTCCCACAGTCTTAAACACCGGTCTCAGGCAATGTTATCAACAAGCTTGCCGAGCAGCTTTTCATTGTGCTGGACGCCGCGGATTCGCAGTGGCATGGGTCGGGTTCTTGTGGATAACCGGCCTGCGCACGGCTACAATGGCCGCCTTCTTACCTCGACAGAGTCGATAGGAGCTTCCGTGTCGGTGGAACTTTGGCAGCAGTGTGTTGAGCTTTTGCGCGATGAACTGCCTGCTCAGCAATTCAACACATGGATTCGTCCTCTGCAGGTCGAAGGCGACGGCGATGAGCTGCGCGTCTATGCCCCCAACCGTTTCGTGCTCGACTGGGTCAACGAGAAGTACCTGTCGCGCCTGCTTGAGCTGCTGTCCGAGCGCTCGACCGGACTGGTACCGGCACTCTCCCTTCTTATAGGTAGCAAGCGCACCTCCGCCGCCGCCCTGCCCTCTGCCGCCGCCGCTGCGCGTGCCCAGCCGCAGCCAGCCGCAGCCGAATCGGCCGCGCCCGCAGCAGCGGTACAACAGCAGGCCCCCCGCTTCGAGCCGCTGGTTGCCGAGACACCGGAGCCGGAGCCGCCGCGTACCGAGCGGACCGTGCAGGTCGAAGGTGGCCTCAAGCACACCAGTTATCTGAACCGCACCTTCACCTTCGAGAATTTCGTCGAAGGCAAGTCCAACCAGCTGGCACGGGCTGCCGCCTGGCAGGTGGCGGACAATCCGAAGCATGGTTACAACCCGCTCTTCCTTTATGGTGGCGTGGGTTTGGGCAAGACCCACCTGATGCATGCGGTGGGCAACCATCTGCTGAAGAAGAATCCGAACGCCAAGGTGGTGTACCTGCATTCGGAGCGTTTCGTCGCCGACATGGTCAAGGCCCTGCAGCTCAACGCCATCAACGAGTTCAAGCGCTTCTATCGTTCGGTGGATGCGCTGCTGATCGATGACATCCAGTTCTTCGCGAAGAAGGAGCGCTCTCAGGAAGAGTTCTTCCATACCTTCAATGCGCTGCTCGAAGGCGGCCAGCAGGTCATCCTTACCAGTGACCGCTATCCGAAGGAGATCGATGGACTCGAGGAGCGCCTGAAGTCGCGTTTCGGCTGGGGGTTGACCGTAGCGGTCGAGCCGCCCGAACTGGAGACTCGCGTGGCGATCCTGATGAAGAAGGCGGATCAGGCCAAAGTGGACCTGCCCCATGATGCGGCGTTCTTCATCGCCCAGCGTATTCGCTCCAATGTCCGCGAACTCGAGGGTGCGCTGAAGCGCGTGATCGCTCATGCCCACTTCATGGGCCGCGACATCACCATCGAGCTGATCCGTGAGTCGCTGAAAGACCTGCTGGCGTTGCAGGATAAACTGGTCAGCGTCGACAATATTCAGCGCACCGTGGCCGAGTACTACAAGATCAAGATTTCCGATCTGCTGTCCAAGCGGCGTTCCCGTTCGGTCGCGCGTCCTCGGCAAGTGGCCATGGCCCTCTCCAAGGAATTGACCAACCACAGCCTGCCGGAGATCGGCGACGCGTTCGGCGGTCGGGATCACACCACGGTGCTGCACGCCTGCCGTAAGATCGCCGAATTGCGGGAAACGGATGCGGACATACGCGAAGACTACAAGAATTTGCTGCGAACTTTGACAACCTGAGTGCGACCCAATCTATAGGCAAGGGACCAGACCATGCATTTTTCCATTCAGCGCGAAGCCCTGTTGAAACCCCTGCAGCTGGTTGCTGGCGTCGTCGAGCGCCGTCAGACCTTGCCGGTGCTGTCCAACGTTCTTCTCGTCGTACAGGGGCAGCAGCTGTCGCTGACCGGTACCGACCTGGAAGTCGAACTGGTGGGCCGTGTCGCGCTGGAAGATGCCGCCGAGCCTGGCGAGATCACCGTGCCGGCGCGCAAGCTCATGGACATCTGCAAGAGCCTGCCGAGCGATGCGCTGATCAGCATTCGCCTGGATGACCAGAAGGTCGTCATCAAGTCGGGGCGCAGCCGCTTCACGCTGTCGACCCTGCCGGCCAACGATTTCCCTACCGTGGAAGAAGGTCCGGGCTCGCTGTCATTCACCGTCGCGCAGGGCAAGCTGCGCAAGCTCATCGAGCGCAGCGCATTCGCCATGGCCCAGCAGGACGTGCGCTATTACCTCAACGGCATGCTGATCGAAGTGTCCAGCGGCATGTTGCGTGCCGTCGCCACCGATGGCCATCGCCTGGCCATGTGTTCGATGCAGGCCGGCATCGAACAGCCCGATCGCCACCAGGTGATCGTTCCGCGCAAGGGTATTCTGGAACTGGCGCGCCTGCTCAACGACCAGGATGCCGAGGTCAGCATCGTGCTGGGTCAGCATCACATTCGCGCCACCACCGGCGAGTTCACCTTCACCTCCAAGTTGGTGGATGGCAAGTTCCCCGACTACGAGCGCGTGCTGCCGCGGGGCGGTGACAAGCTGGTGGTCGGTGATCGCCAGCTGCTGCGCGAGGCGTTCAGTCGCACCGCGATCCTCTCCAACGAAAAGTACCGCGGCATTCGCCTGCAGCTGGAAAGCGGCCTGTTGAAGATCCAGGCCAACAACCCGGAGCAGGAGGAAGCCGAGGAAGAAGTCGCCGTCGACTACAACGGCGGTTCGCTGGAGATCGGTTTCAACGTCAGCTACTTGCTGGATGTCCTCGGTGTGATGACTACGGAGCAGGTGCGGCTGATTCTCTCCGACGCCAACAGCAGCGCGCTGGTGCAGGAGTTCGATAACGACGATTCCGCCTACGTCGTGATGCCGATGCGTCTGTAACCCCGCTTAATGTCCCTCAGCCGTCTCTCCGTCACCGGGGTTCGCAATCTGCACCCGGTGACGCTGACCCCCTCCCCGCGCATCAACATCCTCTTCGGCGACAACGGCAGCGGCAAGACGAGCCTGCTGGAAGCCATCCATCTGCTCGGCCTCGCACGTTCCTTTCGCAGTATTCGACTGAATCCGGTAATCACCTACGAGCAACCGGCTTGCACGGTGTTTGGCCAGGTCGAGCTGCCGGACCAGCACAGCCGAGCCCTGGGCGTCTCCAGAGATCGCAGTGGCGAAGTCAGAATTCGTATCGATGGGCAGAGCGTTCGCTCTGCCGCCGAGTTGGCTGACACCCTGCCGCTGCAGCTGATCAACCCGGATAGTTTCCGCTTGCTGGAGGGCGCTCCCAAGCTGCGCAGGCAGTTCCTCGACTGGGGGGTGTTCCACGTGGAACATCGATTCATGAGTGCCTGGCAGCGCCTGCAGCAGGCCCTGCGGCAACGGAACTCATGGCTCCGGCATGGTACACTGGACGGCGCTTCGGACGCTGCCTGGAGCCGGGAACTGAGCCTGGCCAGCGACGAGATCGATGGTTATCGCCGGGCTTACATCCAAGCGCTGAAACCGGTCTTCGAGACCACGCTCAAGGCGCTGTTGGACATGGATGGCCTGACGCTGAGCTATTACCGCGGTTGGGACAAGGATCGGCCACTGGTCGATGTACTGGCTTCGTCACTGGAGCGCGATCGCGCAATGGGCCATACGCAGTCCGGCCCGCAGCGCGCGGATCTGCGACTCAAGGTTGGCAGTCATAACGCGGCTGAAGTGTTGTCGCGTGGGCAACAGAAGCTGGTGGTGTGTGCGTTGCGCATTGCCCAAGGTCATCTCGTCAGCGAGGCCAAGCGCGGGCAATGCATTTATCTGGTCGACGACCTGCCCTCGGAGTTGGATGCGCAGCACCGACTGGCGTTGTGCAGGTTGCTCGAACAGCTGAACTGTCAGGTGTTTATTACCTGCGTCGATTCAACCGTTTTGCAAGAAGGCTGGGGTGAACAGACACCAGTCTCAATGTTTCACGTGGAACATGGGCAAATCACCCAGCTCCACGGCCCCTCGGGAGTGAAGGCATGAGTGAGAACCACACGTACGACTCTTCGAGCATCAAGGTACTGAAAGGTCTTGATGCCGTGCGTAAGCGCCCTGGCATGTATATCGGCGACACCGATGACGGCACCGGCCTGCACCACATGGTCTTCGAAGTCGTCGATAACTCGATCGATGAAGCGCTGGCCGGCTACTGCAGCGATATTTCCATCACCATCCATACCGATGAATCCATCACCGTGCGCGACAACGGCCGCGGCATTCCGGTGGATATTCACGAAGAAGGCGTATCGGCAGCCGAGGTCATCATGACCGTGCTGCACGCAGGCGGTAAGTTCGACGACAACTCCTACAAGGTATCCGGGGGCCTGCACGGCGTGGGTGTCTCGGTGGTGAATGCATTGTCCGAGGAGCTGCTGCTGACCATCCGCCGCGAAGGCAAGGTGTGGGAACAGCTCTATCGCCATGGCGTCCCGCAAGCGCCGCTCGCGGCCGTGGGCGAGACCGATACGTCGGGCACGCAGATCCATTTCAAACCCTCCGCCGAGACCTTCCAGAACATCCATTTCAGCTGGGACATTCTGGCCAAGCGTCTTCGCGAACTGTCCTTTCTCAACTCCGGGGTGGGTATCGTCCTGCGCGACGAGCGCACGGCCAAGGAAGAACTGTTCAAGTACGAAGGCGGCCTCAGCGCCTTCGTCGCCTACCTGAACACCAACAAGACCGCGGTGAATCAGGTGTTCCACTTCAACGTCCAGCGTGACGATGGCGTCGGCGTCGAAGTCGCGCTGCAGTGGAACGACAGCTTCAACGAGAACATCCTCTGCTTTACCAACAACATTCCCCAGCGTGACGGCGGCACTCACCTGGCCGGCTTCCGCTCCGCACTGACGCGTAACCTGAACAACTACATCGAGCAGGAAGGCCTGGCGAAGAAGCACAAGATCGCCACCACCGGTGACGATGCGCGTGAAGGTCTGACCGCGATCATCTCGGTCAAGGTACCGGATCCGAAGTTCAGTTCCCAGACCAAGGACAAGCTGGTTTCCTCCGAGGTGAAGACCGCGGTGGAACAGGAGATGGGCAAGTACTTCGCCGACTTCCTGCTGGAGCATCCAAACGAGGCGAAGGCGGTAGTCGGCAAGATGATCGACGCTGCCCGCGCCCGTGAGGCTGCGCGCAAGGCACGGGAAATGACCCGGCGCAAAGGCGCGCTGGATATCGCCGGCCTGCCGGGCAAGCTTGCCGACTGTCAGGAGAAGGATCCTGCGCTGTCCGAACTGTATATCGTGGAGGGTGACTCCGCGGGTGGCTCGGCCAAGCAGGGCCGCAACCGCAAGACCCAGGCGATCCTCCCGCTCAAGGGCAAGATCCTCAACGTCGAGAAGGCACGCTTCGACAAGATGCTCTCGTCCCAGGAAGTCGGCACGCTGATCACCGCGCTGGGTTGCGGCATCGGCCGCGAGGAATACAACATCGACAAGCTGCGGTACCACAACATCATCATCATGACCGATGCTGACGTCGACGGTTCGCACATCCGCACCCTGCTGCTGACCTTTTTCTTCCGCCAGTTGCCCGAGCTGATCGAGCGTGGCTACGTGTATATCGCGCAACCGCCGCTGTACAAGGTCAAGCGCGGCAAGCAGGAGCAGTACATCAAGGACGACGAGGCGATGGAGGAATACCTCACCCAGTCGGCCCTCGAAGAGGCCAGCCTGCACGTCAACGAGGACGCCCCGGGCCTTGCCGGCGAAGCACTGGAAAGACTGGTCAACGACTACCGTACGGTGATGAAGACCTTGCAGCGCCTGTCGCGGCTGTACCCACTGGAGCTGACCGAGCACTTCATCTATCTGCCTCGGGTTACGCTCGAGCAGCTGGCTGACCACTCTGCGATGCAGGCGTGGCTCGAGCAGTACAGCGCGCGGCTCAAGGGCGGCGAGCGGTCCGGGCTGGTCTACAACCTCAGCCTGCGCGAGGACAAGGAACGCCACCTGTGGCTCCCTGAGGTGGAGATCAGCTCTCACGGCCTGGCCAGCTACATCACCTTCAACCGTGATTTCTTCGGCAGCAACGATTACCGCACGGTGACCGCGCTGGGCGAGAAGCTCAACAGCCTGCTGGAAGAAGGCGCCTACGTGCAGCGTGGCGAGCGCAAGAAGCCGGTCGCCAGCTTCAAGGAAGCGCTGGACTGGCTGATGAACGAGGGCACCCGTCGGCACAGCGTTCAGCGCTACAAGGGTCTCGGCGAGATGAACCCGGACCAACTGTGGGAAACCACCATGGACCCGAACGTCCGGCGCATGCTCAAGGTGACGATCGAAGACGCCATCGCGGCGGACCAGATCTTCAACACGCTGATGGGCGATGCAGTGGAGCCCCGCCGGGAGTTCATCGAAACCAACGCACTGGCGGTCTCGAATCTGGACTTCTGATGCGGTGCGTGTAGATCCAGTGTTATGCAAAAAGGAACCCCGGCCTCGGCCGGGGTTTTCATTTTCAGCATAGGCAGATCAAATCGAAGCGACTGTTTTAATCAATTTCGGAATAGCCCTACTGCGGAGTAGAGTTTGCCCCATTCGAGTCATTCATCTTAAGAGCCCTCAGGGCCAATACACTTTGACGGGGTAAGTCGCAATGTTGGATTCCAATCTCAAGACCCAGTTGAAAGCCTACCTGGAGAAGGTCACCCAGCCCTTCGAGATCGTC
>JABAOH010001200.1_pt1 | contig 153898 bp, 121 predicted proteins | sample 7062181 | NCBI WGS metagenome assembly JABAOH01 (sample SAMN14538630, study PRJNA623070) | marine sediment metagenome | biome: marine biome [ENVO:00000428]; feature: marine pelagic biome [ENVO:01000023]; material: deep marine sediment [ENVO:00002113]; isolation source: pool of 5 deep marine...
CAGCAGGAGTACATACTTGACAGGCGCTTTCTATGGAAGCGGGAGCGTGGTGAGGAACCCCCGTCACGCAGCAGTCATACAACACGTGTGGGCGCCATCAGGAGGCGCCCACACATTTCCATAGCTCACGATCTTTGTAATAGTCTTTTTTTATACTCCGATCCCTAGAACGGATCGGGAACATCGTACGCTTCGTCGATGAGCACTTGAATCTTAACACAGGCTATCCATTTGAATACGATGGGATCCGAAGTACTCGGCGGCGTGTTTCCAGGGCTACTTCGGGCGGTTCCGTTCTCCACTGTAAAAACGAGAACCGGATTATAAGTGCCTGCAATGTACTGCTGCAAGGCCTGGTTGATTATAGCAACCCCGTTACCGTTCAGGACGGCAGGGATGGTTTCCCCAAGCGCCGCGGCAACGGATTGCTGAGTGTATTCGACTAGTGTGTCAGGACCTGCAGTAATGTCCTGTCTCTCAACAGTAATTGCACCGCTGATCATCCAATCGTGAGTTTGCGAGAAATCGGTAACGCTGTAGGATGCGCCCACCAACCAGGCATCCAGAATGGCATCCCTGGTTAAATCGTTGTCGGCAAGGATACGGTCGATCTCTTTGGCGTAGTCCACGACCGACGGCGTGCTAAACTGCTCGCTTTGGGAGTCTTCTTCAAACTCCTCGCTGCACGTTTCGCCTGTAGCTACAATCTGTATTACTTTCTCATCGAGAATACAGCCGGCAATGAAGCCGACCAGGCTGACGAGAACACTCAAGAAGATGATCCCTAATACCTTTCTCATAGCATGACGCTCCTTTTTTCGTTGTTTAGTTACCGAAAGCCAGGCCAAAGGAAAAGCTATTTTGGCCCGCGACGCTGTACTCTGCGAAAGCTCTTGCGTAAGTGAAATTGAACCCGAGCCCTAGCGTCAGGTGGAGCGTTGTATCCGTCTCGAATTCGAGATCAATGGACTGCGTCGTACCTAAAGCATCACTTTCATACTCCACATCCATGGAGAACGTGTCGAAAGACACACCTCCGTATGGTTCGAACACCTGAAATCGCCTGCTTGCTTGAGCGCCGAATGAGAATGCGTTCGTCGAAATCAGATTGCCGCCCCTTTGATTTTCACCCAGAGTGAACCTTTGCCAGAAGAAGCCCGCGGCAATATACAGGGGAAAGGTCGGTGCAAGATACTGTGACAAACTGTGGCGGAGGCCGAAGCCAACGAGACTGATGTCCCCGAGCTCGACGTCACCGGTATCGAACGCAATGTAGCGGATGAGCGCCTCGGTTCCCATATAGGACCCGACGCGGATTTGCGGTACCGCAAGGGCAAACGAGTTGAGATTAAAGCCTCCCGGAAACGCAAATCTCGTTCCACCGGCTCCGTCGACGAAGACGGCATTCCCCGATCCCACGACGGTTGGCGCTGCGACGGTTTGCTCGGGAGCGAACCCGCTTTCCGTCGTCGCCATGAAGGTCCTGTCATCATCCCCGAAGAGAACACCCATCACCCTGAATTCGACACTGATGTTGAATTTCATCCTTGGGATATACGCGGAGTGAAAAAGCCCGTCATTCAGATCGGCGCCAAATGCATCCGCAAGAGGCTGGAGGTAACCGGAGGCATTTCTCCCCGTATAAGCCGATATCTGATCCTCGACCTGCGCCAGCAATGGCGATGCTAGAAGAAGAACTAGAACAGCAAATCCCATTCCTTTCAGAAAACGGTGTGGAACCGCCATGAGTCCTCCTTTACGAATGTTGTATAGCGGTTGGATCGATTGAGTGGGTACTCAGCCTATCATCCACTGGAACCGCAGGTCAAGGCTATATATACGCCGCTCTTCGGCGGCGCAGCACAAGTCGATCGGAGCAGATGATGTTCCGTCGCATCTAAAGCGCCTCATGGCACGCGCGTAGTGGAATCCTTTTCAGGACGACCTGTTCGGCTTCTTGATGATGCCCTCGTGAGTATGTCCGTTCATAACAACGACGAGGGATTCGTCGAAATGGATATGGCGGGTATATTTCTTCTCGCTGGCAGCAGGCTGGCTGGCGAGCCAATCCCAATCCACTATTCCTTCCTTCATTGCGGTATTCACCGTGAAATAACCAACTTTGGAAGCGATGATGTTCTGAAAGAAATGTGTGCCTTGCGAAGGAGTGACTTTGAGATCTTTGAGATCGCTCTCCACAATTACGCGGGCGCCCCAAATGTCGTCCCACGTTACGGGTATTCCAAGCCACGGGTCAGCTGATCCCCACCGGCCCACGCCTATCAGAATATAAGGAGCGTTCTTAGCTGTGAGCTCGAGATTGAAAAGGGTGACCTCCCTGGCGGCAATTGCGCTTTCCGCCCGGTTGAAACGATTAGCATCGACCACAACGATGTCTTGGATCTCTTTTATAACTCCATTCCCGAGAACGCATGTGCTACGGCAGATGAGTTCTTCTGAATTCCGGATCTCGATTTTCACCTGCTCCCTTTCATGGCTGACGACCATGGGTCGCAATTGGAGCAAATAAAACTCCTTCGGCGCCCCCGAAGGAACGGATAGGTTAACGGCGAACTCGATCTCTACTGGTGCGCTCATCCCACGACTGCCGAGTTCGAGCATCAGCTCCAGAATTTCTGAAATCGGGAAGTAATCGTTTTTGAGTATCTGTGCGAAAGTAACGACGCGGCTGCCGATCCTGGAGACACCGTCATAGACGGCATTGTTTTCGCGTGAGTAAGTGGAAGCAAGCAGCGAAAGCGTCCCATCCGCTTCCGCTACGTCCAAGCCGAATTGCGACAGATTGAACTCCCTGCGCGGATCCGCTTTGGTTGTTTCGCTGGGAAGCTCCAGCACCCAGTAATCTCTCTGGGAATAATTCAGCGTATCTTCGATCGTCGAAAACTGCACGAGATGGCGAGGATACTTCGGACAGAACCGGACCGCCCGACCCCCCTCCACCACGGTTCTCCCCAGGCCGAGTGCCACCGCTGCAATGCCGTCGGCGGCTGTTGCTGGTGGTATGGGATAAAAGTTGTACGATCGTGCCACGCCCGCGAAATCGGGATAAAACCTGTCTTCATGACGCGTTCCGACGAGCTTTTGAATGATCACCGCCATCTTCTCTTCTTCCAACCTGTACGGTGTCGGTTCGATATACCGTTTGGCATGGGTGGAATATGTCGATGCAAACACTCGCTTGACCGTGCTGAGAAGCTCCTCGAGTCTTTTCTTTTTACTGCGATGGTTGTTGGGGATCATGTACGTTTGGTAAACGCCGGCGAATGGAATATATTGTGAATCCTCCAGAAGACTGGAAGATCTTACGGATAATGGAAAATCGCTGTGCTCAACGAAAGAGGTGAGGGATTCGATCACTTTCGCCGGGAGCGGCGCTTCGATGAATTTTCTACAAATCTCCTGATCGTCTTGCGTATTGATAGCGAAATCTTGCAGCCCGTTCTGATTGAGGAACTGCTCGAAGACATCGGTGCCGAGTACTACGGACGGGGGAATCAAGATCCTTACTCCTTCGATCTTTTCTTTGATTTGATAGGTGCTGATGAGTGTACTCGCAAAACCCAGCCCTCTTCCCTTCCCTCCCAGCGAGCCCCCTCCAATACGGGCAACGCTCTCGGCTTCAACAAAAGTCTCCGGATCGTAGTCCACGACGATCCCCCGGTGCTGCTCGATCCGTAGAGCATGAAGGCAAGTGATGAGGTATTTCCTAATGTCTTCGACGGTTTCGTAATCCGTCACTTTGCGAGGCCTCAGCTGATGGGCGAGCCAGAACTCGGTCCTCGCTTTGAGCCAGTTCGAGAAATGGTTTCTCTCTCCGTGATAGAGAAGACTCTCGGCGGGTACTTTGTGCAGCTGTTCCTCCAGTGTTTTCAAATCCCTGGCTCTGCCCACTTCCGTTCCATCAGGCATCCGGAAAACAAAATCGCCGAAGCTGAAGTTGCTTTTCAAGAATTCCTCGAGCTCCTGGAGCAACAATGGCGAATCCTTGAGAAGAAAGGACGCCCCGATCTCATCGGCGATCTTTTTGTTTGTTGGATCCCGAGACTGCAGGAGGATCGGAATATCGGGGTGGGAGGATTTGACGTTGCGAGCAAATTCAAAACCCGCCTCCGGATCTGATTCGCCCCTGTGTGGGAATTCGATATCCGATATCACACCCAGAGTGTTTTCGTGATACCTCTCATAGTACTGCCACGCCTCCTCGTACGTTTCGCACAGAAGGATTTTGGGGCGAGCACGCATCCTCATCAGCATATGGGCCGGGTTGACGCCCTCGGAAATCAAGCTTTGGGTGTGCCGCATCAGCTGGGTATAGATCATTGGAAGGTAGGAAGAGTAGAAATGAACGTTGTCTTCAATGAGAATGATCGACTGGACGCCCACGAGGTGTGTATCATAATCGACGTTCTCCCGATCTTCGATATATTTGATGATCGCGAGAAGAATACGGAAGTCCCCCTGCCACATGAACACCTTCTCGAACCCGGATAGATCGTGATTTTTCATCAGGTCTGCGAGTTCCCGGCTGTCGTAAGTGAGCAGCACGACCGGGATGTCGAGCTTGGATTTCTTGACCTCCTCGGCGAAATCGAGCGCGTGCATGTCTTCCAGCCGCATGGTGGTAATGATCAGGTTGAAACGGCCCAATTCCCGCGCCATCCTGATCGCTTCCCCACCGCTGGAAACTCTAGTGAGGCCGGGCATATGGGTCAGATTGAGCCCTATGTACTCGCTCAGGAGCTCCTCGTAGAGACGGCCGTCTTCGGAGAGGATGAAGGAATCATAGAGGCTGGAAACGAGAAGGATCTCGCGCACCCGACACCGCATGAGGTCCTGAAACCGCTGAAACCGGTTTCCATAACCCAGTTCGAATTCTGCTTCGTCGAATATTTTCATCGAGTCTCAATAGTGCCCGCTCATTCCCTTGAATGCGGGCAATGATACCGCTCCCTGCAGAAACGCGTCTCAAAATCCCGCCTTCAATAATAAAAAACGGAGCGGACCTTCGTCCACTCCGTTTTCCCAAGCAGGAGGCTTGTCAGAAACTAGAACTACACGACGCCAAGGTCCATCATGGCGTGGGCAACTTTAATAAAGCCAGCTATGTTTGCTCCATCGACATAGTTGCCTTTGACCCCGTAGCGTTCGCAAGCATCCACACAGGCCGTGTGGATGCTCTTCATGATGAACTGAAGCCGGTTGTCGACCTCCTCCCGCGTCCACGAGTAGCGCATGCTGTTCTGCGCCATCTCGAGACCGGAAACGGCAACGCCGCCGGCGTTTGCTGCTTTCCCGGGCCCATATAGAATCTTGTGCTCGAGGAAAGTGTTGACGCCGTCCGGCGTAGTAGGCATATTCGCACCCTCCGAGACAACATAGACGCCGTTCTTAATCAGGTGCTCGGCGTCTTTGGCGTTTATTTCGTTCTGAGTCGCGGATGGGAATGCGCAGTCCGCTTTGTGATCCCAGAGAGGATTGTAGTCTTTAGAAGGATCGATGGGTGTGTAGGTCACACCTTTATATTTCTCTGCATAATCTTTGATCCGACCGCGGCGGACGTTTTTCAGATCCATCACAAAGCTGAGCTTCTCCGCATCGATTCCCCCAGGATCGTAGATATACCCATTCGAGTCGGACATCGTAACAACCTTGCCGCCAAGCTGGTTGACCTTCTCGGTCGTATACTGCGCGACGTTCCCCGAACCGGACACGAGACAGCTTTTGCCCTCGAGAGACTCGCCTCTCGCGCTGAGCATTTCCGCTGCGAAGTAAACAGCGCCGTATCCCGTAGCCTCCGGACGGATGAGAGAGCCGCCCCAGTTGATGCCTTTGCCAGTCAAAACGCCGGTGAACTCGTTGCGGATCCGCTTGTACTGCCCAAAGAGGAACCCGATCTCCCGCGCGCCCACGCCGATGTCACCGGCGGGTATGTCGGTATTGGGGCCGACATGACGATAGAGCTCCGTCATGAAGCTCTGGCAGAACCGCATCACCTCGTTGTCGCTCTTCCCCTTCGGATCGAAGTCGGAGCCGCCCTTCCCCCCGCCCATCGGGAGAGTTGTCAGGCTGTTTTTGAACACCTGTTCAAAAGCAAGGAACTTGAGGATACCGAGGTTTACCGAGGGGTGAAAACGCAGGCCGCCTTTGTACGGGCCGATGGCGCTGTTCATCTCTATTCGAAAGCCCCGGTTCACCTGTACAATACCCTGATCGTCCATCCAAGGAACACGGAACATAATCACCCGCTCGGGTTCGATGATGCGCTCCATAATTTTCGCCTGGCGGTATTCGGGGTGCTTTTCCAGAACTAGATCGATCGATTCTACGACTTCCTGGACGGCCTGATGAAATTCCGGTTCGGCTGGATTCTTGGCCTTCACATCTTCCATTATTTGAGCTACATATTCAGACATGGTACAGTTCTTCCTCCCTTCATCCGTCTAACAACGGATCCCAGCCATGCCATAAATGAGGAAAAATAAAAAAGGAGAAACTGCGGATCTAAAAAAATCGAAGACAGAATCTCTCCTTATGGGTGAACGCTTTGCATGAATCTATACCGCGGAACCCACAAAAGTCAACTTTTTTTTGGACGGCAAATAAGCGTCACCGCCGCTTCCAGTGGAGTTGTCCCCGATTCCGAACTCTGTAAATCCATGGATTAAGCGCGGCAGGCAGCTCGGAAGGAGCTTGTGGATCCGACGAGAACTCGCCCGATCCACAGCGCCTCAAGAAGTCGTTTACAAAATGATGCTCCTGGGGCAATATACAGGCTACCCGCGATACATTATTTACCAAAACAAGAGAGGAGAAGCCGGAAATGAGACCAGCTGGATTCATCAAGAACACTCTTATCCTGGCCGTGACACTGGCCGCTGCCATCTTCTTCCTGGCTGCTTCTGATGCATTGAGCAGCGTTGTATTGTCCCCCGAGGACGTTTTGAGCATTAAAACGTGCACTTCGGCAAGAATCAGTCCCGACGGGAAATGGATTGCTTATACCGTTTCGGTACCGAGGGAACCGGGCGACGAGCCTGGTGGCAGTTACAGCGAGCTGCACGTTGTCTCCGTTAAAACGGAGGAATCACGTCCTTTTATAACAGGCAAGGTGAGCGTGAGCTCTCCAATGTGGAGCCCGGATGGCAGAACGATCGCTTTCCTTACGAGGCGAGGCGAAAAAGCAAAAACCCAAGTCTGGACGATCGCGGTGGATGGGGGCGAAGCGACCCAAGTCACCCACTCGAAGACGGGCGTTAGTACGTTTCGCTGGCACCCCAGCGGGAAGAGCATCGCGTACGTGGCGACCAGCCCCCAGAGCAAACGAGAAAAAGAACTAGAAAAGAAGGGATATGGCTTCGTCTTTCATGAAGAAAACCTTAAGCACCGGAATCTCTACCACATCGATATCCAAAAGGATGACAAAGCCGAGGCGAAACAACTCACCAAAGACATTACGATCTGGTCATTTGAATTCAGCCCGGACGGGAGAACAATAGCTGCAGGCGCATCGGAAAAGAACCTCGTCGACTACCGCTACATGTTCCAGAAAATCCATCTTATAGATGTCGAAAGCGGGAACGTAAGGCAGCTAACGAATAATCCCGGTAAGCTTGGCAACTTCGCTTTCAGCCCGGATGGCTCGAAGATTGCCTACGCGGCGGCCTTGCTCAAGGAGGATCACGCGGTCAGCCAGGCCTTCGTGATCCCAGTTGGCGGAGGCGCTGCTGAAAATCTCACTCCCGAAAAATTCCGCGGCCACGTTAATTGGGCAGGGTGGAAAGACAACAAGACAGTTCTTTATCGGTCCGGCGAAGAAGTTTGGAGCGTGCTCACCACAGTCCGCACGGACCGTAAAAAGCGGAAAGTGATACTACACGCGAACGATTCCAAAGGAAAAGGCGTTATATTTGGTTATCCCCACTATAGTAGGGATTTCCGGCATTTTGCTTTCATAGGAAGCACTCCCAACATCCCCGGGGATGTTTTTTACTGGAGAGAAGGGAAGGATATCAAGCGTCTTACAAAGCTCAATCCATGGCTCGATGAGAGGAAGCTTGGAAAACAAGAGCCCATCTGGTATACGGCGCGCGACGGTACGAAAATACAGGGAATCCTCATTTATCCCGTGGATTTCAAAAAAGGCGAGAAGCACCCTCTCATTGTGCACGTCCATGGAGGTCCGGAATCCCACTTCTACAACAGATGGATGGACCGTTATTTCGATCCCGCCCAGGTTCTTGCAGGAAAGGGATATTTCGTTTTTGCGCCCAACTACAGACCCAGTACTGGATACGGTCTTGACTTCGTCCTTCCAACTTTGGGCGACGCCGCTGGCGTCGAATTCGACGATGTTGTCGACGGAATCGAGCATCTCGTCGACGAAGGGCTCGTTGATCCCGAGCGTGTCGGACTGGGTGGGGGATCCTACGGGGGATTTGCAGCGGCTTGGTTTGCTTCGTACTACACGAGGTACGTCAAAGCGGTTTGCATGTTCGTGGGAATAAGCGATCTGATCAGCAAGCGCGGAACCACGGACATTCCGTACGAGGAACTCTTCGTCCACTCGGGGAAGCTGTTGGAAGAAATGTGGGAGTTCAGCCTGAAGAGGAGCCCGCTTTATTACGCCCATCAAAGCCGTACTGCCGTATTGATCACCGGCGGAACGAACGATACCCGTGTTCACCCTTCGCAGAGTCTCGAGTTTTACACACGGCTCAAAATGAACAACCATCCGGCAGTTCGTCTTGTCCAATACCCTGGTGAAGGGCACGGAAATCGCAAGCAGCCAGCACGTATCGATCTATTGCATCGTCATATCCAGTGGTATGACTGGTACGTGAAGGACAAAAAGCCTCTGGATGGGCCAATGCCGCCGCTGGATATCAGCGAACAATACAGTATCGATATTGAGGAAGAAGAGGTTTCTTCAGATGCTCCATGATTGGTTTTGATACATCAATAATTATTGCAGAGAGCGTTTTGATCGCCCTGAGGAGTCTTCGGCAGTATTGCTATTCGATGGAAGAGCTTTTCGTTGCGAAATCGGTTCATTCGTTATAATATATGCGTGGGAGAGGCCATGGAAACCTCCATCTATCGGAGGCATTCGGGGAATTCCTCCCAGCTCAAATCATCTCAAATTCGGTTATTGATCCGTATTTATCCACCTGTTGTGTAGATCGAGGTAATACACCAAGAAGGTACTTAATCATGACAACGAATCCAAAGAGATTGGCAATACTGGTTGGCGGAGGCCCGGCACCCGGCGTCAACAGCGTCATCGGTGCGGTGACGATCCGGGCCATCAATGGCGGCATCGATGTGATCGGCATCCGAGACGGATTCAAATGGATAATGAGAGGAGACATCTCGCATTTTACTCGACTGTCCATAGAATCCGTCAGCCGAATCCATTTCAGTGGTGGTGCGCATATCGGCATCGCCCGCGACAATCCCACTAAAGACAAGAAGTATCTCGAAAGCGCGGTAACGTCGCTGCTTCGCCTCAATGTCGATAAGCTCATTACGATCGGCGGTGACGACACAGCCTACAGCGCAATGAGACTCGAGGAGATGGCAGCTGGAAGAATCCGCGTCGTCCATATTCCGAAAACAATCGACAACGATCTCGATCTTCCACTAGGTATTTGTACATTCGGTTACCAAACAGCCCGCCACGTTGGCGTCGAAATCGTAAAGCACTTTATGGTTGATGCCCTAACCACATCGCGCTGGTTCTTTGTCGTCTCAATGGGTCGCAAGGCCGGCCACCTTGCGCTCGGTATAGGCAAGGCTGCTGGAGCCACATTGACACTGATCCCGGAAGAGTTTCCACCGGGCCATATCCGGCTCTCTCATGTTGTGGACATTCTCGTAGGAGCGATTGTAAAGCGTCTTAGTTACGGTAGGCCAGACGGAGTGGTAATGCTCGCCGAAGGTCTTGTCGAAAGAATTGACCCAAAGGATTTGGACATTGTACTGAGCCTCGAACGGGACGCTCACGACAACCTCCGCCTCTCCGAAATCAGTTTTGGTGAAATATTAAAGTACCACGTTCAGGAACGGCTGCAAAGCTTTGGGCTCAAAACAACCATCATCGCCAAGAATTTGGGTTACGAAATGAGATGTGCCGATCCGATTCCGTTCGATATGGAGTACACACGGGACCTCGGTTATTGCGCAGCGCAATTCATCTTGGAAGGCGGCAATGCTGCTATGGTATCCATTCAGGAGGGGCACTTTGTTCCTCTCTATTTCAAGGATATCCTCGATCCAGCAACCAGCCGCGCCAGGGTGCGAATGGTCGACATCCGCTCTGAATACTATCAGATCGGAAGAAGCTACATGATCCGTTTGGACAAGGATGATTTCAACGATCCTCACGAGCTGGCGAAATTTGCAGCAACATGCCGAATTTCAATAGACGAGTTCCGGAAACGATTCAACTACCTGATAGAAAACGACCTGCTTTATACGGTACTCGAGGAGAAAAAGAAAAAGAAGGAAGCTCCAGCTGAGGAGAATGTGAAGAATCAGGAGAAGGTGAGAAACCAGGAGAAAGTAAAATAATAGAACCGGCGGGCCACTTCTACTCTTTCCCTTTGGCCGGTCGGTAGTCCTCCGGCTTGATACCGAGCTTCTTGAGTAAATCGTGCAAGGTAGGTCGACTTATATCGAGTTCCCTTGCCGCATTCGAGACATTCCCGCCAGATCTTAGTAAAGCACCGACGATGAGTGTTCGTTCGATCTCTTCGCGCGCTTCCTTGAGGGTGCGTGGTCCGAGGAGCACGGAATGCGTGTGAGCAGAAGCATGAAGTTCAACTTTTTCGCTGGAAGCAACACTCTCCTCCAACGGCAGCTTTACGAGGTCCAGATCTTCGGGCTGAATTACATTACTCGAAGCCATTATGACTGCGCGCTTCATCCGGTTTTCGAGCTCACGAATATTTCCAGGCCAGCGATGACGCTGGATGGCTTCGATGGCCCCCGCACTAAATCCCCGGACGTTCCTGGAAAACTCCCCGCTGAATTTTTGAAGGAAATGCATCGCAAGGAGATATAGATCATCTCCCCGGCTTCGGAGCGGAGGAAGATCGATGCTGATAGCATTGATCCTGTAGAATAAATCCTCCCGAAAGCGGCCTTCCGATATCGTCTGATGGAGATTCCGGTTGGTTGCTGCAAGGATACGGACATCGACCTTCTGAGGTTCCCGCCCTCCGATTTTTTCAATCGTTTGATTCTGAAGGACGCGGAGAAGCTTGACCTGGAGCGATAGGGACAGCTCGCCGATTTCATCGAGGAAAACGGTACCACCGTCGGCGACCTCGAACTTGCCCGGCCTCGAGGTATGCGCTCCCGTGAAACTTCCTTTCTCGTGCCCGAAAAGCTCGCTTTCGAGGAGGTTTTCCGGAATCGCGCCGCAGTTGATTGGCACAAAAGGCCCGCTCCGTCTAAGACTTTTCTCGTGAATTGCCTGGGCAACCAGTTCCTTCCCCGTTCCACTCTCCCCGGTTACCAGGACAGGCACATCCGTTGGAGCAATCTTTGAAACAGTATCGAAAACAGCCTGCATCGGTGGAGAAACAGCGATGATTCCAGCAAATTCTTTTCCGGCTCCCTCTTTACTTCGAAAATTCTTGATCTCCTGTTCCAGATCGAACAAATAAGCAGCCCGTTTGAGAATCACTCTGAGTTCACTCACTGAAACCGGCTTGGTATAGAAGTCATAAGCGCCTCGTTCCACTGCGCGGATGGCATTCTCCCTCTCATCATGGCCCGTGATCACGATAACTTTGAGAAGAGGATTGACCATGAGCGCTTCTCCGAGAATCTGAAAACCTTCTAGGTGATCGAGGTTATCGGAAAGCGCCAGATCCAATGTCATGATAGCCGGGCGCTTTTGCTTCACCGCCGCCAGAGCTTCCTCCAGTGTTCTCGCTGTAACGATGTCGTATTCCTTCTTGAAGGCCCATTGGAGCTGCTTGACGATTGCTTCCTCGTCATCAACAATGAGCAGGGTCTTTGCAGGCATGATTTCCTCTTCTCAGAGAATGCACGACCACAACATTCGATGGCGAAGGGAGGCCAAGTGCCTATTCAGCACCGAAGGATAGAGCCGGCATCCGTATGGTAACGGTGGCTCCATGCCCTTTCTCGCTCTCGATAGCCAGGTCTCCCCCGTGGGCTCGAACGAGCGTCCTGCACATCAAAAGGCCGATACCCAGCCCGCCTTTTTTTGTGCTCCTGAAGGGCCGGTAAAGATGTTCCTCCAGGAAAACCGGGTCGAAACCACTTCCCGTATCCTTTATGGCAATCTCAATCCAGCCTTCGTCCACGCCGTTGACGCTTGCCGACACTTTCCCGCCCTGACCTGTCGCATCCAGCGCGTTCATCAAAAGGTTTTCTACAACCCGCTCCAGTGCGGATGCGTCGACCTCTCCCGTAATGTTATCTGTCGCGGCCAATTCTATTTGAATCCCGTGAGAATCGGCAACCGGTTTCAGGTCCGCGAGTGCCCTCTCTACAAGCTTAGTTATGTTTTCGGATTTTCTAGATATTCCAGTCGGTGCCTTGAGGGCATTCAGAGAATGGATCAGTCCTTTCATTTTATTGATCGAACGCTCGATCGTTGCGAAAGCGTCTCTTTGGAATTCTGGATCGCTGATGTTTTCTTTTGCGTTTTCCGCTGTGAGCGAAAGCATTCCAATTGCATTTTTCAAGTCATGAATGACAAACGATGATAGTCTGTTGAAACTCTCCATTTGCTTCGAATCCAGAATCTGCTCCTTGCTCAGTAGATTTTCGAGTGTCAGAGCTGCTTGATCTGAGAGAGTGGAGAGGCATTCTCTATCCTCTTCCCCATAAGCGATGTTCATGGATTTTTCGCCAAGCAAAATGATCCCGAACAATTCGTGCCCGCTCGCTATCGGCGCTGAGGCTCGGATCCATCCCGCTTCACTACCACCTCCCTCAACAGAAGCTTTGCCCTTGGAAGGTGTCTGTAGCGCAAGTCCGCTTTTAAAAACAGCAACTGAATCCCGCGGAGCAACGCTCGCGACCAGCTTTATAAAAGCGATATCCGGCTTTTCCCTGTCGAATCCATATGAGGCAATTTTGCCGCCTTTGATGTTCGCCCACACGATTCCGCGTTTGACCAGCATTGTTTCGCACAGCAAGCTGATGAAATTCGAGAGAAATTCGTCGATCGTTTCACTCGAACCCATTAGCTGTGCATATCGTTTCCACTCTTTCCGGTAGTCGTACCGGTTCGCATAAAAATTGGTCTCAATGAAGTGGCGAAGTCTCCGCTTGGCCCGGCCTGATATGAGAACGGCTATCAACAAAAATACGGCAAACATGCCTATGACAGTGGAAGCGAACCGATCGTAAGGGAATCCGAGCAGCCGGGCGAGGAACGAAATGAGGGCAAGCGCTGTTATATAGATACCCGAGATCGTAACTGTCAACACCGATGTGACGAAGTCCCGCCCAATGTAAGCCTGTATATCGAACAGATGGTACCGGATTGTGGCATAGAAGAAGGAGATGCTCAACGCAATGAAGCCACATGAGTGGATGGCAAGATAGCTCCTATCGGTAAGGGAGACGGCAAGAATTCTGCTGATGATGATGAACGTGAGTACCGTTATGGTCAGGATTCCGAGGAGCGGGTATTTCAAAGTGACCTTGCCAGCTACCGAAGCCGATCGGTAAGTATTTTCGAGAAAGAAAAGGCCTAAAACGTTTGCAAGAAGCAGATACGCCGCTGCTAGTTTGCCATAGCTCGTGAACGTCAGCCCCCAGAAGATGCTCTCCGAGAAATGGACTTCCCTGATGATGCTTCGTGGCGGCAGCAGGAGTACAGCGCTTCCTATGAGTATTGAAACCGCCGCGATCCAAATACCTGGCCCGCTGAGAATCCCTTTCTCCTCTCGCCTGCCAAAGAGAGAGAGAAAAGGCACCATTACTGCGGGAACAAAAACGGAGAATCCAAGAAGAAATCTGAACGACAGGAGTGCCCTTTCTGGTGCGGTGCTGAGAAGCATCGCCCCGAGCGAGCTCTGGCTGGCACACAGGATGAAGCAAGTCAGGATGAAATAAGTTTTTTGAGCTCTTCTATCACCCCTTCCTAGGTGGATCAGCCCAAGAGCGAGAAGAAGTCCCGCGGCGCAAAAAGACAGGGTAGCGGGAAGGTAGATCATTTCGAACTCCGCATTCTCTCCAGCTGTCTCGACGCTTCGAACGCAGCGTCTGATCCAGGATATCGCGCGATACAAATCTCGAGCGCCTGGAGGGCCCCGGCCTCGTCCTTGATTTTCTCCTCCAGAATGGAGGCAGCGGTAAGGAAATTTATTTGAAAACGAGTGTAACCGGGGTAACGATCCGGAAGAGCCATCAATAAATCGACGGCTTCCTTCCACTGCTCCAATTCGATCAAAGCGCGAACAATGTATTCTTCGGCGAGAATTTTTATCGTCGGAGGATATTGGGGCGACAATATTTGTTTATACAACTCGATAGCTCGTTGATAGGCGGCTTTTGCTGCGTCGTGCTCACCTTTTTCGCTGTACTTCTTGGCGATCCGAAGCGGCGCCTCGAAGCTCTGAATCGTACCGGGATACTCCTTAGCTATGGAGTTGTATCGGAGGGAAGCTTCCAACCAGTTCCCCTGCTCCTCATCGATCAGGGCGAGCTGCCAGTTTGCTTCTGCGGCCGCCGTAACAATAGACCGGTAGTTCTTAATGACCGATTTATACAATTCCTTCGCCTCGCCGGTCCTTCCAATTCGCTTCGCCAAATAAGCTGCGGACAGCAGCGCGCTCGGTGCCTCCGGAGACACCGGGTGCTCCTTCTGGACCTTTTTGAACAGATCGAGGGCTTTCGCAGGCGCATCGAGCCCGTCGGCCCAGATCTTTGCTTCGAGAAATTGGAGAGACCGTCGGTCCTCCTCGTCGGCGTACATGCTCATGAGCTCTCGGACCAAGTTCAACCCCTCTTCCCAACGGCGTCCTTGAAGGTATGTGGCGAGAAGGTTGTAGCGCACCACCTTCAGGATATCTGCGTCTTCGCCACGTGCAATGAGATCCTTGTAAAGCTTCTCCGCGTTCTCCAGCCATTTTTCTTTCGATCCCTCATCACCTGCATGGCCGTACAACTCCGCGATTTTGAGAGGCGTTGCAAGGTATTGCGAGTTCAATTTTATCGTCTGCTTGGCACTAAGGGGATCGAGGTACAATGAGTCGAAACGTTCGAATAAAGATAGTGCCTGCTGGTAGTCTTCGATCTCCTCCGAAAGATATGCAGCAGAGTAGAGCGCCGTTACCCTGGCCTCGGAGATGTTATCGGCGAGCTCGAAAGCCTTTAAGAATTCTTTTCTCGCCTGGGGGAGCATCGCGGCCTGATAACAAAGCTCAGCAATATCGATTTGAGCCGACACTACTATTTCCTCGAGACCCTCGATTTCCTTCATTTGGCTCTCATAAGATGAAACGATATCGCGATAAGCTCCGAGGGTTTTATCGAGAAACTCCGTCCCTGCGATTACCAACTTGTTGGCCAACTCGACCTTGAGCTTTCGTGCCTCGAAGAGCGCCTTTTCCGCCTGGAACCGGACGTCCGATCCCTTTTCACCGGAGCAGCCAACGATAAATACCCCTAAGGCCAAAATGGATAACCATTGATTTAGTTTTGAAGCGCATCGTTCATTCTCGCCCAGCTTCATCTAATTGCCTCCAGAAGAATGTAACGGTAAGCCCGCCGATCAGTAAAAGCGCCGACACGAATCCGAGCAACTCCCGAAAAACCTGTACATACGCGAGGACCTCTGGAGAAAAGCGAAGTGCCAGCATTTCGCTCTTGAACTCCAGCAAGATCCCCGGCAGCGTGATAATAAACGGTACGCTGACGAGGATCATCGTCTGATCGAAACTTATCATCGCGATCTTGATACTCTCTTTAACCGCCCTGAATATTGACCGCCCTTTCAGCAGAACGAGAGGTCCTGTGAAAATAAACAGTGCTTGAAACACTAGCCCCACAAAGGTGGTTGCTGCCCAACCGCCGGCACGAAACAGAATGTTTCCGCCTTTCGGCAGCAGGAGAGCAGGAACATTGAAGCAAGCAAAAACAAACGCAGAAGCGATGATTGTCACCCCAACCAGAGGCACATAACGTCGAAACGTCCCTTTTAACGCTTCGGCCATTGACCCCGATCGTTTGCGAATGGCATCGGCAAAAAGAAATATCGTCACTCCTTGAAAAAACGCGTGCACGAACACATCCAGAATGATATCCAACCTTCCTAGCACAACCGGCATGAGCAGTCGATGCTCCGGATAATGAGTGAGCGCTTCGCGAAATCCTTTTTTGAGGAACAATGCCCAGAACGAACCAACGAACCCGCCTGGTGCATTCACATAGAGGGCTACCAAGATGACTTTGAGAGCCAAATAAAGAATGAGAGGGATCCAGATGTTGAATCGGCGCAGAAGCAAAAAGGTTTCGAAAAAAGCGAGCCATGCGGATCTTCTCCCTATCATATCGATCCTCGCGTGAACGTCAGGCGGCGTGGTAATTTCACAGAGCCGATCTTCCTTCGGTCACCTATCGATGTTGACCTCGCCCGCGCTGTTGCCCGATGAACCTCCCAGAGGTCCCTCCAGAGCAGAAACAACGTGCGGCGAAATTCCTTCAACAAAACTCAAGAGATCTACCAGCGTTCTTTCTTCCCCCTCATCCTCAGCGATTTCAGCTGAGAACCTTACAAAAGCGGTGCTTTGGGGTCTTCGCAGAAGAGAGTTTTTCATCTGGTCCCACTTCAGGCTGAACTCGTTCGTGATCAAGCCGCTTCGGGTTGCGAACCAGTAAAGAACCATCCTGCGGCTTACTCCATTGGTGATATATAATCTTTTTATGGTTCTCCTTCTATGTGCAATCTCGATCTCCTCTGCGCCTTCTTCATAGACGTTCCAACCCGACCCGGGATAACAGTGCTTCGGCGAATGGATCTGCGAGTTCTCCTGGGCCGCGGAGAAATAGCCGAGGAAAAACCAGATTTTTCTCCCACCGGTGCGTTTATAAACGCGAAAAATCGTTTCATCCGCGCCCAGAACCTGAAGCGTTCCGGGACCCAGATACTCATCTGAGCCAATGTAGCCATTGATCGAATACGGGATCCCGTCGGGTGACGGAGCCTCACTTGCTGCAACCGTTGTGAAACGCAGCAAATATGCATACGGTGTCAGCACCACGAGCAACAGCAGCAGGGAATAAATTCTCCACCTCATCTGATCTTCCTCAATATTCCAAGGGCAACGACCAGCAGGATCAGCCCCGTCAGAAAAACAATCAATCCGGAAATCTGGTGAAGGATGCCATCGGCGAAATCTGGCCCCACAGTGTAAGCCCCGAGTGCGGTTACGACCAGTCTCAGTGTATTCGCCATGAAAGCGGCTGGGACGGCGCAAAGGACAAGTACGATCCTCCTCGTCAGTGAGATATCCGAGAACAAAGCCAGGATGAGAGATAGCGTAACCATTGTCATCAGAGAGCGGAGACCGCTGCAGGCGGCAACGACTTCGAGAGTGTAATTCGGCAGGAGAAGAATATTTCCCCGACGGAGGATGCTCACGTGGAGGATTTCCAGGATGCCCGAACTCAACTTCGCGCTCATTATCTGAAGTGGAAATGTAATCTTATAATATATGATGTACGGAAGCGGGATCATCATATAGAGAAACAGAAGCGGGAATGCCGCCTTGCGAGTAAACTCCCACCCTCGCAAGAAAAGCGCTAGACCGATGAGGAATGTCGGGATTGAAAGCCGCATTGTGAAAAGCTCGGACGCGGCGGTCCCAGCCAACAGCAACACACAAGCGGCAATAATAAGGGCAATACCGGTGGTCGTTCCTCCGCCACTCCTGGCGTCCTTCAGAACTTCTCTCCGTCGATACAAGACGATGCCCGAGATAACCGGTATGAGAAGACCATGACGGTAGTTCGAATCGTCGAGCCACTGAGCTAGGAGAGCATGAAGGACCGGTAGATACAGGACGAACAACAGAGTGCCCACCCCGATCAAAGGAAGGCTATCGACCCACCCCCGGGGCTGACGGCTGAATCTCTGAGAACACTCCACAACACGCTCCTGCCGTACAGAGGCCAGATGGCATTATAAGGTTCGTTTACAAAGGGATTACAATGGTAATGAGGCAGCAAGATGGATGCCATGAAAAAGCGGGCGCCATAGACGCCCGCTTGGAGTTTCAACGCACATCGAGGGAACGCTCAGCGGCGTTTCTTCTTTTTGAGAAAAGGAGCCAGTCCGAGAAGCCCTAACCCAAGTAAGCTCAACGTGCCGGGCTCCGGTGTGGCAAATCCGGCACCACCCCTGTAATACCCTGCATCGTGGGTATCTGAGGTATAGTACAATCTCCCATACCTGCTTACGCCCAGCGCGCCGAAGTGGCTCCAAGTGAAGTTCTCTACGGCCACATTGAGGAGGATTTCATCCCCCCAGCCGGGTGTCTGGATGACGCCTCCGTTATAATGCCATGCACCTGTTTGATTATTATCGATCATGCCGATGCCTTTGAGGTTGATCCTTGCATATTTCATAGGCATCTGGCCTGAGAAGCCGCTGCTTAGCAATCTCGAGGGTACGTTGTAAAACGAGGTGATCTTGACGCCGTTGATCCAGACGGCACCGGTTTCGTTTTGGGGGACTCCGATCACCAGGCCCACACTCATGAAGTCATATCTGGGACGTGGCATGATGCCGGGCTGCCAATAGCCCGCCACTTTGAGATCAAAGGAAGAATTGTGAGTGACCCAAGAGTTATTATCTATGCCGTTAGAGCCGTACTCAGCTCCTACGATATAGGTCTGGAGCCTGGGGACTGCGCTGGCGCTGCCGGCGAGAAGCGCTGTGATGCTGATTACGAATATGATTGCTGCTAATCTTCGCATGTGTGACTCCTATCGTGTGTGTCGAAACTCTTTACACTTCTTAGGGATTACCCAATTTCCACCCTGGTAACTGCAATCGCCATGCCAGAATTCATTGTCCATTAATTCCTTGTTATCATATAAGTTATGGCATTGCTGCCAAGGAATCATTTTCGACCTTCAGATAGTGTAAAGATTTACGACAATGCTGAGGTGCAATGCGGATTTCCAGGTCATTTCAACCGGCTTTGCAGAATCACGCCCCCGACGATCAATGCCAGCCCGATGACGGATGATCGCATGATGTCCTCTCCAACGACGAAGTGAATGAATACGAGCGAAAGAAACGGCGACAGGAAGATGAGATTGCTGACCTTGGCGGTCGACTCGGTGAGACGCAGCGCCTTCAACCAGAGAACGAACGTCGCACCCATCTCGAACAACCCGACGTACACGCAACCCAGAAGTCCCGCCCACGCAATCCGAGGTAGCACAATCCCTTCCCCATTGGATACGCCGGCCTCCGGGACGTCCAGAAGCGGAATACCATTCAGCGCCTCCAGTAGTCCGGTCCAGGCGATGACGGACCTGGCGATGAATATGTATAAGAATCCGAAGCAAAATCCGAGGAACAGCTTCAGTACTTCGTCCCGATCGTCCTTCATATTCATCAGCCAGAATGAGGACCATATAAATGTGCTTCCGATGGCGAGCAGGGCTCCCGCAGGATTGGCAAACCGAAATCCGAGGACATCGCCCCGCGTAGAGATCACCACCACACCAGAAAAGCTGATCAGCAACGCAACCAAACTGAGTACTCGCAGCTTCTCCCTGAGCACGACAACTGCGAGGAGCGATAGTACCACGGGCCAGGCAAAATTCAGCGGCTGCGCTTCTTGAGCGGGCAAGAGCGAGTATGCTTTGAAGAGGATCAAATAGTATAGAAACGGATTCAGAAAACCGGCGACCGCCGATCGCCCCAGCGCTCGAGTCGAATTGCCGGCCGTTTTCGAAAATGATTCCGAGCTCGACGCGTTCTCATTTTGCGCTTTCTCACGAGGGATCTTTGATTTCTTCCCTGGGATCTTTCCACTATGGGATCTTCCCCGCAGCAGAATTGATTCCACCAGCAGGTTTGTTTTGCCCTGCACCAGAAGAACCAGAAGCAAGAATAGCGCGGAGACGAACGACGCATAGAAGACAAGTGTTATACAATCGACCCGCCGAAGGGTGAGTTTGAAAGCAGTAGCAACGGTCGACCAAAATAGAATCGCGCACGCGGCGTATAAATTGGCTTTCTTTTGTCGAGTCACGCTTGACGCCTCAATCCGCGTATTCCCATGCGGCGCCGAGTTTCGGCGGCGTCGCACGGTGTGATAGGAGCCGACTGCATTCCGCCACGGTCATATCGCCCTATATCGTACCAAAGGAGCTCTGCCGCATCCGTAGCCTGATCAATATCCTCCGCTCAGAATACCAATCGATATCTGATGCCTCAACCCATTCTCCCTTGCCCTGTTCATATGTATCGACTAGCATTAATGTGATCCGGAATCAGATTCGAATAACGCTCCTCCCAGATCCGGAAGCGTACGTACCCTCTCGACCGCAGCAATATTCTATATTGATGACGGAGGCATGAAATGAATCATAATCCTCGGACCCACAGCAACATGTTCTTGGGTTTCGTATTAATCATTCTCGGTGTTCTTTTTCTCCTCAGCCGATTCGATATCTTCGATTTCGGCGATTTTGTCGCCACATGGTGGCCGATGATCTTGATCATCATCGGTCTCAAAAAGATGACCGCTCCTGGTGAGCCCCGGTTTGGCTCCGGTTTCATCCTTTTCCTGATCGGCGTTCTGTTCCAGCTGATCGAGCTTGATGTGCTCAGTTGGAACCGCCTGACCTACATCTGGCCCCTGATCCTCATCATCATAGGGTTGAAGCTTATTCTCTCTCCCAGAGGAAGGGTCGCTAAACCTGGAACCGCTTTCGAGAAAGACGAGATCGATACCGTTGCCATATTTGGAGGGACGGACATCTCCGTCACGTCCCAAAACTTCAAAGGCGGCCAGGCGACGGCGCTGTTCGGCGCCGTTGAGATCGACCTGAGAGGCGCAAAACTGAGCGGGGGAAACGCAACGATCCGCGCCAGCGCTTTTTTTGGCGGCGTAGATATCAAAGTCCCCGAGGACTGGCAGGTTGAAGCGGAGGGAACACCCCTTTTCGGCGCTTTGGAGAGCAAATGCAAAGCTCCCGATTCGCCCGACGCACCTCGGCTGCACATCAAGGGTTCTGTACTATTCGGTGGAATCGAAGTAAAGCAATAAAAGAGGAAGCTGTTTCGAGGGCCGCTTGTTCATGAGGATCGGGGCTAATCGCCCCAAGAGACCGGACTGTCAGAATCCTCTCCCCTTTGTCCAAAATACTTTGCCGCTACTACAGGGAGCGACCAGATAGCCAACGCGAGAAGCCGCATTTCTGGAGAAGGGCTTTGATAACCGCTCTTTATTAAGATGAGAACGAGGGGGATCAAGGCGTACCCCACCACCATCCACCGGGAAAGCTCCAGTTTCCTCGCTATTCTTCTCAATCCTTTCACTGCAAGCGGCACCACAACGGGAAATGCGAATACCAGCAACCTGTCGACGTTCACCGCAAAAAATGGCTGCATGTAAACCAGCGCCAAGAAAGGCAGAGAGCGCAGCGCAATGCCCCAACCTTCCCTTCCCGAGAAAAAAGGAAGAGCAAGCACGAGTATCCCCCAAGTGCCGACGGTTCCTCCCCGGACATACCCGACGAGGTCGCTCGTCAATCTACGGATGCCGATATCAGACCACAGGGAAATGGGATTATACGCCGTCGTCGAATGGACTGCGAATCTGAGCACGAGAAACAGTGCCACGGGTGCAGCCCCAATGGCAAACATTCGCAACAGCGCACGTGTATCGAAAAAGCGCCGGGCTTTCAACGTGTAAGCCAAGGGGATGAGGAAGAGTGCCGCTTCTTTGCTCAGCACGGCGAAACAAAGAGACAAACTCGCCCCCGTGCCTTTCCCTTTGATCAAAAGAAGGAGGTATAAAACGCTAAAGAAGTAAAGCGCCGGGTCCGTTAGCCAGAAATCGAATACAGCGAACTTCACTCCCCAGTTGAGCGAGTAAAAGAGGCAAACTCCAATGAGAGAATAAAAGCCGTTCTCTCCCATTTCACCGAGCAAATAATAGAGAAGGATCCCGGCACCGGTGATGAAAAGAAGCGTCAACATGTAGAAACTCACGGCCAAATCGAAAGGAAGAAGCCTCGCGATGGCCGGCACTAGCAACCGGTAACAGTAAGGAGGCGAATGCGCCTCGGCCGGCGACCTCGCCATGTCAATGTATTCCAGATGATCCCCTCCCACGGCGAACATAGGATGTTCCTTTGTCAGCGGATCGACGTTCAGTGCCAGAAGCAGGACGAACAGGTAGGAAAAAAGAATGACGAGGAGAGGACTGTGCCTTCCTGGAGGTCCAGCGCGCTCGGATTTGTTTCCGCGCGGCGGAGTCAACTCAACCGAGTGATCTTGGTAACGAATTCTCTCTACTCCCGCACTCTGCCAGTAATGAGGGACAGTTTTCTACTGATCTAATCAACCAGACACTGTCCTCCAGATCTGCGCGACGAGAAAGCACAGCACGAGACCCATGCAAAGAGGGAGCAAAGCGGCCACAGCCGTCCACTTTCTCGACCGGGTTTCCTTCCAGATGGTATAGATAGTCGTGCTGCAGGGATTGTGCACCAGGCTGAAGAGCATGAGGTTCAGCCCAGTGAGAAGCGTCCATCCCCCTGCTGACAGCAGCGACTCAACGGCGGAGATCGATTCCATTTCGAACATGACTCCCGGACCTTCGCCCATACCCGGGAGCTTGATGGACATTACCGTCAGCATGAGGATTGTCGGGATAACGATTTCATTGGCCGGTATCGCTACAATGTAAGCAAGTAGAATCACCCCGTTCAAACCGATGAGGAGTCCAAAGGGGTTGATAAAACCAACGATATGTTCGGCAATGCTCGCGCTCCCGGCATTCACGTTTCCCAGCAGCCAAATCGCAGCACCCGCCGGCATCGCGAAAACGATGGCGCGCCAAAGCACGAAGATCGTCCGGTCGATGAGAGATGTGTAAAGGGTTCGCCAGAATCTTGGCGGTCTGTAGGGCGGCAGCTCCAGGCTAAAAGAGGATGGCTCGCCCCGGAGCATTGTTCGGGAAAGAAACCACGACACAACAAAGGTGAGCACGACTCCCAGAACGGCGACACCGACAACAGCACCGGCGGACACGAGACCGGCGAGGTGCGCCGGCGCCAGCGCGCCGATGAAGATCGTCGCGATCAGGATCTGGGTCGGCCAGCGGCCGTTGCAAAGCGCAAAATTGTTCGTAATGATCGCAATGAGACGTTCCCGACGACTGTCGATGATCCTCGTAGCGGTTACACCCGCAGCATTGCAGCCGAATCCCATGCTCATCGTGAGCGCCTGTTTTCCGTGAGCCCCAGCCTTCTTGAAAATACCGTCGAGATTGAACGAAACGCGGGCGAGGTATCCAAAATCCTCCATCAGGGTAAACAGCGGGAAAAAGATAGCCATGGGTGGGAGCATCACTGAAACCACCCAGGCGGTCGCTAAATAAACTCCGTCGAATAGAAATCCCGAAAGCCACCAGGGCATGTGGACCCATGTTCCGAATGATTTCAATAGCGGATGAATCTTGTCCAGGAGGAGCGTGAAGAGCAAACTCGATGGGATGTTGGCCCCTGCTATCGTAATCCAGAGGACTATCGTGAAGAGCAATAGCATAAAAGGAAATCCAAGCAGCCGGCTCGTTACGATTCCATCGAGAACCCGATCCAGGTCGAAGCGGCGCTTCCTCTCGCTCAATGTCGTGGCGCGTTCGGCGATCCGTGCCGCATCGGTGTAGATCGATTCCATCAACCGGTCGTGGAAATCCATGCCGACTTCCCAGCGGAGAGCCTGAGCGGTTCCCAGAATGTCTCTGGAGGCCGTGCTATCCGTTCTGCCTTTCTGCGAGCCGGCATCGCTTTCACGCTCTTCCGTCCGGATACCTCCGAGTTCGTTCAACTCGCCCTCCTTCACCGCGTCCGTGATTCGCTCGTCCCCGTCCAGCAAACGAAGCGCCACCCACCGGGCATTGGACAAACTCGGGTACGCGGCTTTGATCTTCCCTGATAGGTTGTCAACGGCTCGGCTCACCCTTCCGCTGAGCTTGCCGGCTCTGTGCGGCTTGGGAATGTATTGTCCGGTTGCTACTTCGGCAATCGCCTCGAGGAGTTCATCGATTCCCTTGTTCTCACGCGCGATGGTGGGCACAACCGGAACACCGAGGTCTCTTGACAAGCGGCGTGGATCGATGGAGCGCCCGTGCCGTTTCGCTTCATCTATCAAATTGAGGCACACGACCGCGCGGTCGGTGATTTCCAGAACCTGGAGGACGAGATTGAGGTTTCGCTCCAAATGGTTTGCATCCACCACCACCACCGTTACATCCGGTTGGCCGAAGAGGATGAAGTCTCTGGCGATCTCTTCATCTACGCTCGCCGACAGGAGCGAGTATGTTCCAGGGAGGTCCACGAGCTTGTAACGGACGTCGCCGAGCGAAAAACCTCCTTCGGCCCGGGTAACGGTTTTCCCCGGCCAGTTGCCCGTGTGTTGCCGCAGACCGGTGATTGCATTGAAAACGGTACTTTTCCCTGTATTCGGATTCCCGGCGAGAGCCACGACGTAATCGAAATGCTTCATATCCACGCCGAGCTTAACGAGATTTCCAATATGATGAGCCGGGCAGGTGGCACATGCTTCAGTGGAACAATCCGTCATGACGCCACCTCCTTCTCTCGGGAAATACCGATGAGCCGCGCTTGTTCGTCACGGAGCGCAATCACGGTGCCCCTTACGCGATAAGCAGTAAGCCCTCCAGAGGGACTCTTCCGATCGGTCGTAATCTCCGTGCCTGGTACGACGCCGAGATCCATCAGACGCCGGCGTTCCAAGCCGCGGCATGCAGGACTAATGCGCGTGACTTTGGCGGTTTCGCCAACCTGGAGGGACGATAGCCATTCGAGATGCCCCTCGACTTCCTTCTCTGTGATCAATTCGACTGATATATTCGAGGCGATCAGTGGAGCAAGGACAAAGCTTCTCCCTTCGGATTCGACAAAAATGCGATCCTTGTTCTTCGACTGAACGTAAATCTCCATACCGAGGTGGACACCCAAGGCGATCAGCTGCTGGTAGACCGCAACAGGTTCATCCTCGATGTGAACAACTCGAACGTGAGCGCCTGCTTCTATCTGCGCGAGGGATCGCACATGGAGCTCCGGCACGGTCCCGTCGGAAGTCGGGATCGGGTCCCCGTGAGGATCATATCGAGGATTTCCCAACCGGGTGGCGAGCGCATCGATCTCTTCCGGGGTCAGTTCGTGCTCCCTTCGCTCTGCTTTGATATGCCAAGACTTCTCATCCACGCCGGTTTCATAGGCGAGAAAGCGTTCCCAAAGACGATGCGCTCTGATAATCTGGAGCGCATATTTCCTCCCCTCCCTCGTCAAGAAGAAGCGTTCTTCCTGCGAATATGCGAGCCCGTTCTTTTCCATCCATTGAGTCAATTCAACGATATGGCCTGGAGGTAGCCCGAGCGCTCCTCCGATACCCTCCAGGGTTGAGGGGAGGCCGCGCTCCTCACGGTGATAGAGGTGCTTCAGTGCATCCTCTACCCGGATCCGGCGCGTGGCGCCTCGAGATTCTCTCAAATGATGGAGCAGTCCCGTCCCCGGCCAGAAAAGGGCCACTGCTACGATTACTAAACCAAAAAATATCACAATGCTGGTGGTCGGATCTGTCATTGCGTTGATCTCCTCGCCAGTCATTGGCCGTCCCACATCGCAGGGACATGAGCCGGTCAGCACAGGTTACTCTGTGACGAGTATCTCCTTAGCCGCCCCTTGGCCCAGCTGCACGTCCCTCCCATCGACCCGGAGAACGAGCGGACCCCCATACGGCTCTATCGAGACCACATCGATCTTTGTCCCCGGATATAGGTTTAGCATCCCAAGGTATCTCAGCAGCTCTGGATCTCTGTCTCCGACTTCGAGCATTTCAACACGATTTCCCGGTTCCACATCCGTCAGCCTCCGCCGTCCCACCCGATGGATGCTCCCATCCTTGGATGGGATCGGTGCCCCGTGCGGATCCACGGTTGGATTTCCGAGAACAGCGCTGATCCTGTCTTCCAGGTTTTCGGAGAGTACATGTTCCAGTTTCTCCGCTTCTTCGTGAACGCGATCCCAAGGAACATCCAGCGCCTCGGCCAGGTAGAGCTCAAGAAGACGGTGATGACGGATGATCTCCAAAGACGCCTTCTCACCGACTTTCGTTAGGGACACCCCTTGGTACGGAGTGTGTGTGACGAGTCCCAAGTCGGCGAGCTTCTTGATCATGGACGTAACAGAAGGTGAGGCGATTCCCATCTGCTCGGCGATCATAGAAGTGGTTGCACGTTCGTGGCGTTCCAGGATCTCGTAGATCACTTTGAGATAATTCTCCATTGCATGGCTGAGCATATTAACCCTGCCTAATATAATATTTAGATATGCCTACAAATCTGAATATAATATAGGTTCTCGAAAACGTCAAGCTCCGGCAGGAGAATCATATCTTTAAAAATTACAATGAATTATAAAATAGATGGCCGCTTGGAACCCATCTTTCCAATCGCACCTTCGAATTCTACTGGCGGTCGGCACCATCGGAGTGACTAGCAGGGCATCGCAGCTGCCCATGATTCCAGCGAAATCTTTTTCGTGAAAAGGGGCCAATCATCCCCGATTGTGGAACTTTTGCTCGTTCCATCCGTCTATATTACCAACATCAGGCTGACTGTCAGGAGCTCGGCAGGTCTGGCATCTCAAGTCATCTTCCATACGCATAAAAACGCACGGGCAGCAATGATACTGGGCAGAATGAACATCCTTCCCGATATCCAGGAGGGCGTTTCATAATGGCTGTTCCCATTCGATACAAGATTTTAACTCTAACACTCTCAATTCTCGGCCTCACTGCCTGGCCGCTGGTTCCCTCTGCTGCCGGTCAAAACAACAAAGATGATAAATCCTCCACATCGGACGGCGGATCGATTCCCCCTTTTGCGCCGAACACCAACCTGACGTTCTCGATACCGAAGATTTTGCGGACAGTGAAGATCGACGGGAAGCTCGATGAGCCGATCTGGAAACGGGCAGCAAGACTCGACAACTTCGTCGAAATCAGTCCCGGTGACAATGAGAGACCAAAAGTCAAAACAGAAGCCTTTTTTGCGTATGACACCGAAAATTTCTATTTAGGTTTCATTTGCTACGATCACGACACCAACCAGATCCGTGCATCGATTTGTGACCGTGACGAGATTTTCGATGACGATTTCGTCGGAATCATACTCGACACATTCAATGACCAGCAAAATGGTTACGAGTTCTTCGTCAATCCGCACGGTATCCAAGGGGATTTGAGCCGAACACCCAGTGTTGAGGACGAGAGCTTCGATACGATATGGGAGGCCGCCGGCGAGATCAACTCTGTCGGATGGACCGCAGAAATGGCGATTCCATTTAGAAGCCTCCGCTTCCCCGATGCAGAGGAGCAGGAGTGGCGTATCCATGTCCTTAGGATTCGCCCTCGCGACAGCAGGGAGCAGATCTCCTGGGCGCCGATATCACGAGATGATAACTGTCTCTTCTGCCAGGCCGGCACGATGAAAGGTATCGTAGGCGTGAACAAGGGGAGGAACCTCGAGTTTCTACCGTACGCGATCGGTACCCAAGCGAGCAGCCTCGAGGACGCACGCGATCCCGACTCGAGATTTGTCGATGGTAAGGTCAAGGGTGACTGGGGACTCGGAGTAAAATACGGCATCACGTCGAACCTCACAGCGGACCTCACATACAATCCGGACTTCAGCCAGGTGGAATCGGACGCCGCTCAGATCGACGTCAACACGACGTTTGCCCTTTTCTTTCCAGAAAAAAGACCTTTCTTCCTCGAAGGATATGACATCTTTCGCACGCACTACAATGTCGTTTATACGCGCACCATCAACGATCCCACCGTTGCAGCCAAGCTAACCGGGAAAATGGGCAAATACACAATCGGCTACGTTCTTGCTCGGGATGAAATATCGCCCTTCATCGTCCCGTTCGATGACTGGACCGAGCTGGCCGCCGGCGGCAAGTCCATTTCGAACATCCTGCGCATAAAACGCGATATCCTTTCCGACTCTTATATTGGGATTCTCTTTACGGACAGGCATCATACGAACGGCTCCAGTGCATCCAACACCACATTCGGAGTGGACTGGACCATTCGATTCAAGGAAAACTACTACATCGACACGCAGATCGGGGGGAGCTACACGAGGGAGCCGGATGACCTGGATCTGTCATCGAGTTTCACGGATACCACTTTCAGTGACGGCAAATACACTTCCATATTCGACGGTGAAAACTTTACCGGAACTTCGCTCTATGCGCAGTTCAGGAGAAATGCAAGGCACTGGAATGTATTTTTGGCGTACCAGGATCTCTCCCCAACGTTGAGGGCCGAAAATGGATTCGTCACAGGCAACAACTACCGGCTTGGAACTCTGTGGAACGGTTTTCTCCTTCAACCGAACAATAAGGTCGTCGATCTCATCGAACCGGCCTTCAACGCGGGCCTCAAGTACAACCACGAGGGGATTTATAAAGACAGCTGGTTCCGGTTACAGAACTTCATCCGTTTCAAGAAGCAAACGAGCCTTTTTCTTGCATATCTTTGGAGTGCGGAACGGTTCCGGGATGTGCTCATCAAGGGGATCAGCCGTCTAGAGGGAGAGGCATATACAGAGTTCTCCGAATTCCTGTCCGGCGGCTCATCGTGGAGAATCGGCCGCTCGGTAGCCAGGAGCGAGACTCCGACCGTTCTCGGGCGCGAGAGAACGATCAGCCTGTGGACGACCGTGAAGCCGACATCCCAGCTGAGAATCCACATCAATTACGACTACGCGAAGATGCTGGCGCTCCATTCGAACACCGAATTCTATAGCGGCTTCGTCGCCCGATCCAGGCTGACTTACCAGTTTACAAAACGCCTCTACCTGAGATTGATCACCCAGTACAACGATTTCGCAAAAGCATTCGAAATCGATCCACTCTTGAGTTACAAGATCAATCCATTTACCGTGTTCTTCATGGGATCCACTCACGACCTATCCGATTTCGGAAGGGATGTCGGTTACAGACAAACAGACCGGCAGTTCTTCGTGAAGTTCCAGTATCTGTTCAGGGTGTGAGAAACGGTTGCAAGGCTCCCGCACGGTGATCAATTCTTATCGCCCACCCGCAGGACGATTTTTCCCGCTACGCTTCTGCTTTCCATCAGCCGGTGTGCTTCTGCGGTTTCCTCGAGATCCATCACGCGGTCGATCGCCGCTTTTATTTCGCCTCTAAAGAGGAACTGGAGGGGGGCAAGGAGATCGTTTTTGGAGCCCATCGTCGAGCCGATGATTTGGAGCTGTCTGAAGAAGATATGCCTCAGGTCGGTTTGAGGATCGTAACCGGTCGTTGCCCCACAGGTAACGAGGCGCCCGCCACGGGCGAGGCTCTTCAGGCTGTTCACCCATGTGTCCTTCCCAATGTAATCGACGCACACATCGACGCCCTTTTTGTTCGTTTCGGATTTGATGCGCTTGACAAAATCCTCTTCCGCATAGTTGATCACCACATCTGCGCCGAGCCGCCGGCACAGTTCGAGCTTTTCCTCGCTGCTCGCAGCCGCGAACACGCGGGCACCGGCCCTTTTGGCGATTTGTATGCAAGCGGTCCCAACTCCGGAAGCGGCGCCGAGTATGAGGACGTCCTCGCCCGGTTGAAGGGCAGCACGAGTGATCAACATTCTCCACGCGGTGAGGAATACGAGGGGAACGGCCGCGGCGGCCTCGAAAGAAATATGGGCGGGGATTTTGATCACGTTCTCCGCCGGGACCACGATCTTCTCACAGCAGGTGCCATTAACGGTTTCCCCCATGATGTGGTACGTCCGGCACAATGACGCATCTCCCCTGATGCAGTATTCACACTTGCCGCAGCTCAGAGACGGATTGAGAAGAACACGATCACCGGCTTCGAAGCCGCCGACGTCTTCTCCCAGACCGGCAACGACACCCGAGGCATCGCTTCCCGGGATGTGAGGAAACTCGATGGAAAATCCCGGCATCCCACGCCGGACGAACAGGTCGAGATGATTCAAAGAGGCGGCTCTCACCTCCATGAGCACCTCGCCCCTTCCGGGTTCCGGATCGGGCAGATCCCCGAACTTCAAAACTTCGGGGCCGCCGTGCTCTTCGAAATAGATCGCTCTCATTCCACAGAACGCAAAGAGATCAATAAAGCGTATCCGCCTTGGCGGCGAGTATGAAATCGCTCTCCGTCAAACCGTCTATTTTGTGGGTCCAGATTAGCAGCTTCACTTTTCCCCATGCAAGATAGATGTCGGGATGGTGCCCCTCCTCCTCAGCGAGCTCTCCCACTTTGCTCGTAAAATCGAGGGCCTGGCGAAAGTTCTCGAACGGATATTCCTTTTCGAGATGGTGTTCGTCCACTATTTTCCAACCCTTACCGAGCTCCTCGTGAAGCGATTCCAGCTCATCACCTTGCAGCGGAGGAACTCCTCCCCTGCAGGGAACACACTTTTTCTCGGTGAGATTGCTCATTATTATCTCCTTTCCAGAAGTCCCGCTCAGCAGACGCTCAACGAGCTTAGCCTGCGGCAGAAAAACGCCGGGCAACCTCATTCCAGTTGACAACGTTCCACCAGTTGGTGATGTACTCCGGCCGCCGGTTCTGGTACTTGAGGTAATAGGCGTGCTCCCAAACATCGATCGTGAGAATCGGGGTCATCCCTTCGGAAAGCGGTGTATCCTGATTGGCCGTCGAAGTCACGATCAGCCCTCCATCCGACTTCCGGCTCAACCATGCCCAACCACTTCCAAAACGGGTCTTGGCCGCTGTCTCGAATTGATCCTTGAATTTGTCGAAGCTTCCGAATGCGGCCTCTATTGCAGTGGCCAGCTGTCCCTGAGGCTGTCCGCCGGCTTTTGGTCCCATGACCGTCCAGAACAACATATGGTTGGCGTGTCCGCCACCGTTATTGCGGACGGCCGTGCGGATATCCTCTGGGATGCTCGAGAGATCTTTGAGAAGATCTTCGATCGGCTTCCCGTCGAGATCCGCATATTTCTCCAGCGTCGCATTGGTGTTATTCACATAGGTCTGGTGATGCTTGCTGTGATGAATTTCCATCGTGCGGGCATCGATATAGGGTTCGAGCGCATCGTAAGCGTACGGCAGAGATGGTAGTTCATAGGCCATTTTTGATTCCTCCAGATAAATGGGTTCAGTTTGTAGATGAACCAAGTAGTGAACGTACCATGCGGTTCATCAACCGATAACGCATGATTCACAATTAATGAGAAACGAGTAGCTGCCAGCCCAGCGAAGACGTAACTGCGAGTCATATTTTCGAATGGCGAATCATGGACCAATTTGGTCTTAGTTATTATAATCAGCGAGGAAGCCCCAGTCAAATGGGAAAATCAGATTGGGCTGAAACCTCGATGATGCTGTCCCAGCTCCGGGTAAGCCCCCGGAAACGCCCTCCAATAAATCCTTAGGCCACTCTCAGGCTTTCGCAGAGCTTCTGCATCGCCGCTCAGTGAAGACAGGAATTATGCGCCCGGCTTAGGCCGGAAGGCCCCGAGCACCTCGATGGTTTGCTCTCGATTCATCAGCAGATTCAATACAAAGTAGATTGCCACCCCCGCTGCGACACCCGTGGTCAGCGTCCACAGATCGCCCAGCTGCCGGCCCAACAGCAGTTCGAGCGATTTGACGGCACCGAACATGACGAGCCCTGTCAGGAGCGGCATGGAGATGGATTTCAACAATCGGGTCATTTTCAAGCGGATCAGGCTGAACGGAATAGCAAGGGTTGGGTAGGCGAGAAGAGCTATAGCGATAGTATAGCCGCTTGCTACTCCGATAACTCCCCACCGAAGCCCGACAATGTATGCGGTGATGCGAACGGTCGAGCCAACGATGGACCAGCGAAACATCCAGTCGGTGCGTCCTTTGGCCTTATAGATCGAGCCTGCATTCATTAGAATGGACGAAATCATGCTAGCCGGCGCCAGAATCATGATCAACGGAACCACAGGACCCCATTGGTCGCCAAAAACGGTAAAAACAAACGGTCTTGCAAGAGCGAAGACACCGAGCATCAGGGGGAACATTACAAGAGCAACAGAGGAGGCCGTCTTCAAGAAGGCGCGCTGGAAGCGATCTTCGTAGTCTTGTAGTTTCGATAGCACAGGAAATATCACGCGACCCATCAAGACCGAGACACTCTGCAATGGATACAGCATTAACCTGTAAGCAATCGTGTAATACCCCAGCGCATCCGCACCCAGGTATCTCCCGACGAGCAAGTAGTCGGCAGACCGAGCGAAATAATTGAGCACGCTGAATGCTGTTAGATTCACGCTGTAGCTCCAGATCTCTTTTACCGCCTTAATGCGGAACACAAGCCGCGGCCTCCACTTGCTCAGAATCCACAAAAGAGCAGTGTTCAAAACAATACTGCTCAGCGACTGGCACACGAGGCTGTATACGCCAAACCCGAGGAAAGCCATCGAGATACCAACTGCGGAACCCACGAGCACCGAAGTGGCTTCGATCCTTGCGAGCTTTCCGAAGGCGAGGTCTCTCTCGAGTAGGGATTGCTGCAGGATTCCCAGGCTTGCGAAAAGAAACGTGAGGGACAGAAGCTGCAGGATCGGCGTTAGACGCACCTCTTTATAAAATGAGGCGACCAACGGCGCGGTGAAATAAATAATGAGAGTCACGCAAAAGCCAAAACTCAAATTGATCCAGAAAACGCTGGATAGCATTTCCTCTGTGAGATCTTTTCTCTGGATAACCGCCGCCGAGGTTCCCAGATCTCTGAACAATATGGCAAAGCCGATGACCACCATTGCCATTCCCAGAAGGCCAAAATCGGAGGGTTCCAGCAGTCGGGCGAGAACGAGCGTCGTCAACAACTGCACGATCTGCCGGGTCCCCTGTGATGCGGCGGACCATTTGAGTCCCGAAGTCGCCTGCTCTTTCAGATCCATTTGACCTCAATTACTGAATAAGGATTGCGTATCGAAAAAGAGTTTCGCTCATTCGCTGGTAGAATACTGGGTACTTGGAATGCTCAAAGCCATCGCTTCGATATGCGGGCCCAAAAGCACCGCGGCGGGAATTGAAGTCAGCACGGCGCTATCGGGTCCTTCTGCCCACTGAGCGCTCTGTCATATATTTCCAGGAGCTTTCCGTTCTGGACGTCCAAGTTGAATTTTGATTTCACCTTCTCAGCAGCACGGCGGCCAAACGCATCGGTGCACTCCAGCGCGCTGCCAAGAGCCGACAGATATCCCTCGATATCCCGCTCCTCGACCAAGAATCCATCAACACCATGATCGATGATTTCGGGAATTCCGCTGTGTCTCGTGCTCACAACGATCAAGCCTGTAGACATCGCTTCGGCAATCACCGTGGGCAGCCCCTCCTGATCCCCTGCTTCCGATATTACGCTGTGATGAACAAAAATATCTGCGTTGCTCATCAGCCGTATCGCTTGATCAGTTGTAACTCTTCCAACGAAACGGACGCGATCTTCAATATTCATTCTTCGGCATAAGGCTTCCATCTCCCCGCGGAGCGGGCCATCACCGGCAAGCGTGAGATTGCAATTTGAATATCTCGAGAACAGCTTTGAAAATGCTTCGATCGTGTAGCGATGTCCTTTCTTTTCAACGAAGTTTGATACCTGAAGAAATTCGATTGGCAGCCCCTCTTTTACTTTTTCAGAGGGCGCCTTTCTCTCCACATACCGGAAGTTCTCCACTGGAGCCCCGATGTAGTGCACGACCAGCCGGGATCGGTCGGCGCCAACGCCGATAAGTCGTTCCGCCACTCCTCTAGAAACCGCAATAATAATTGCGTAATCGAACAGTTCCCTCAGCTGGGCGACATATATCGGATTTCTCAGCAGCATCGAAGCTTCAAAACCATGGAAAGTTGCTACAAGGGGAATTCTCATCGCCCGCGCCACGGGGAGAATTTCGAGCGCATACGGACCGAAGTGCGCATGTATCAGACGGACTTTTTGCTCCCTGACAATCCGTTTCCAATACCGAATATGAATCGGGGGAAGCGCGGCATATTTCCGTTTCAAAAGTCTTTCCAAGCGACTTTGAACCCTATCGAAAAAATTCCATTCCTTTGCATAGATAGGTTCATACGGGAAGATGTCGAGATTGGAAAGCGATGATGTGAGAACAATTGGACGAAATCGGCTGGCAGCGCCGTGCAGCTGACGATAAACAAAAGTCATAGATATCGAGAGATAATATCTCAGATAAACGGCTATCGCCTGTTTCTTATCGTCGTTTGACATGGAGCTAACCATAGTTTTCCCAATAACCAAAGTCAAATAAATAATACCTCAAACCTGCAAGCGATCTGAATCTCATCTTATTGTTGTGATGCAGCAAACAGGCCGGTCTGCAGGAACTTCATAACCGCTCCAACAGAATTGACGTAGTGAATAAATAGATCTCAGGAGTTCCGCAATGAGCGGATAGCATTGTGCAAGCAGGAAACGCCACGAAAGCATATGGTGCACATTGAATCCGTGGCGGTGATTTGACGGGAAAACTCGGTTATCCCAAGACCGGCGTTTGGCTCTCGATTATGACGAAAGCAGTTCGGTTTTTCTTCGACAGGATACGCTCTATTGCAGTTTGGGATTCCGATCGTACTAAGCGGCTTGGATAAGTCAGTGCTCTCTCTTTTACCCTTTCTCTTCAATCTTTAATCATCTTCTTGAGGACGACCTCGCATAAACATCGGGGTTCCCCTAAGCTTTATTGTCTACACCGGTTCTAATTGTCTCTCCTCATGCCTTCCGGAAACATCTCAAGCACTGAACGACTGCCCACAACCACACGTCCCAACAGCGTTCGGATTGCTGAACACAAAACCTTTCCCGTTCAAGCCTGATGTATAATCCAGCGTCAGCCCCATCAGAAAGAATTTGCTTTTGCCGTCGATGAGCAGGCTTATTCCACCCTGCTCGACGATCGCGTCGTCTTCAGCGCGCTCCTTTTCGAAGGACAGATTATAGGAAAGTCCCGAGCAGCCTCCCCCCGTAACACCGATCCTCAGATAAGTATCCTCCGGGGACAAATTCTCTTCTTCCAGGCTGCTTTTGATCGCTCTTATTGCTTTTTCAGTAAGGTGAATCATCTTCGAACTCCCTTTGACGACTGGATCGATACCGTCTTTAAGCCCTTAATCATCAAATTGTTATGGATGTGCTGGAAGGCCTCGACCCGCTTTTCCACAATAGGTCTCAAAATATAGGACCTATCTGGTCCTATTTATTATAATCACGTCCGGCCGTCGAGTCAAAGTGGAAGTGTTGCCCGGGAAATTTCGTGTAAGGGCCCGGTGACGCACCGCTCAGCCCCGCCGAATCCCGGACCGGACTAGCCTCCGCTCGGTTGACACCAGACTCATCGGGAATTAACCTCGAAGTGCCTTGGCATATCAATGTACAGAAGAATACGGAATAATGGACGACTTGCGCGTGTTGATCCTGGTTCAAAAAATCCCTTTCAAGTTCGACCGGGCGCCTGGAAAATCGGGCTAACTGTGTAACTTTCCACATTTCCTGGACGTTAGTAAAGACAGATGAAACGTCGTTTCAGAAAGCTGGTCGACCAGCACCGGCATCGCATCTATACCTTTGCGTATTACCACCTGGGTAACCGGGAAGAAGCCGAGGATGTCTCTCAGGAAGTGCTCATGCGAATGTGGAAAAACTGGGAAGAAGTCGAGCCTGCTACACTCCCCGCATGGATCACGCGGGTGACCCGGAATGCCTGCATCGATGCTCTCAGGAAGCGGACCCGGTACCAGGCAATGGTAATACCGGAGGAAGACTGCGAAGCCAGTGTGCGCTCTGCCGCCGATCGAGGCGGGCAGGAAACGGTTCTCGATGCAATCGATATCCGGGAGCGGCTGGAAAAGGCGCTGTCCGCGCTCGAGGAGCCGTACCGGGCAATCGTTATCCTTCGCGAGATCCAGGGTATGACGTACGAGGAGATCAGCGAAGTTCTCGACATACCGCTAGGCACGATTAAAGTGTATCTCCATCGCGGCCGGCGCAAGCTGCGCAGACGGCTGGTGGAGGGAACTGTTTAGCAGAGGCTATGGGATGTCACAGTCCGATCAACATGACAATTCCTGCGAATGGGCACTCGAGAGGTTGGAGGCACACCTCGACGGGGAACTTCCCGCCGATGAAGCCCAAGCGATCGAGGTCCATTTGAAATCGTGCCATCTATGCGCACAAGAATGGGCGCTGGCGGGACAGGTGAAAAAGGCTCTCGGCAGCCTCCCTCAAAAAACGTGTCCCGATCGCGTCCTCGAAGCTGTATTGGAGGGAATCGCAGAGGATGCCGGCACAGCGAGAAGGCCCGCAGGCCTTTGGCCGGCGCGATTGCGCTGGGGCATCCTCCGGCCGGCAACCATTGCGACGGCCCTCATCGTCGTGCTGGCCCTCACTGTTTTTATAAGCAGGCAGGGGCGGTTACCGGTGCTCCCCGACGAGAAAACCGAGGAAATGGAAGAGATAAGCCCCGAAGCAGTCGCCATCGCGAAAGAGGAAGTCAAATGGACTTTCGCCTACATTGGCGATATTGGGCGTCGCGCCGGGCTTGCCGTCCGTGACGACGCCATCTACCCCCATGTGGTCACTCCCGTGCAGCATGCCGTCGACGAGGCCATTTACCCCCGTGTCGTGGCTCCCGTGCAGCATGCCGTCAAGGAAGCATTCGACGGGCGAAAGCCAGATCGGCGTTCGCGATAGGCAGCTCTATCAACCAACCGATATGAGGAGGTTTTCAATGAGAGTGAAGATTGCAGTGCTTGGAATGATTTTGGTCATGGCTTTTTCCGCCACATCCATGGCAGAAGAGGATTACAAGAAGCATCCAGGATATGTTGACTTCGAAACGATGGGGATTTTCGGCAAAGTGGAGTCGACTGTGGAAGTTTTTCTGAAAGGCCCGCTGCTCTCTCTTGTGTCTGCGGCCACCGAAGAAGAAGATCCGGAGCTTTCCGACGCGATAAGCAAGCTCAAGTACATCCATATACAGGCTTTCCCTCTCGAAGATGTGGATGTCTCGAAAGTCGCAGGGAAAATTAAAGATGTTGCCAAACAGCTCGAGCAGAAGGGCTGGGAAACGGTCGTTCGCATGCGCGACGATGAAGAAAACGTTCACGTGTATCTCCTTCCGACGAAATCTGGAGAGGAAATCAACGGGCTGGTCGTCATGGTGATCGAAGAAGACAATGAAGCCGTATTCATCAACATTGTTGGGGAGATCGATCCGAAGCAGATCGGTAGATTGGGCCGCAAGTTCGATATCAAGACGTTGGAGAACATCCAACGCGACATGGACGAAGACGATGATGATTAGATTAAGGTTCGCACCAAAGGGAAAAATGCGGCCCGAGTCATCGACGAGGATTGAGAACTCCCGATGGTGCGCAGAACTAGAATACTCAAACGTTATCACCTCCGCATGTGAAGATTAGGAGGCGAACTCACTATGTCAAAACGCCACTTATTCGCAGCTGCCGTTCTTTCGATCGGGATGCTGCTCTTCTCAGGCTGCCTCTGGGCGCCGAGCCTCGAAAGACTCAAAAAGGAAATCGAAAACCAGATTCCCGAAGCCCGTTTCGACAAAGAGGTGGCGTTGACACTCGGTCCTGTATCGATCGGAATAGCAAGGGTGGTAACTCGCTTCATCCCGGAGACCAAAGAAGCGAGACCTTATTTGAAAAATGTCCGCAAAGTGGAGCTCGCCGTTTACAATACCAAATCGCTCCCCCCACTGGACGGCCTCCGCTTTCCAGCCCGGCTCAAATCGCTGGTCGAGCAGGATAACTGGGACGTCGCCGTAAAGGTCCGCCAGGAAGACGAGCTGGTTTGGATCCTTGTCCATGAGAGGAGAAATCAGATCGACGCTGCTTTCGTTGTAGTGATAAATCATGAAAACCTCGTCCTTATGCGTCTCAAGGGGCAATTGAACGAGATTGTTCTCAGAAGCTTGAAAGAAGCCGATGTGCTGCCAGCTCCGGAAGCCCAGCTGCCGGAGACAGCGCCAATCGTTCATAAATAAATGCAGCGCCGGAATGTGACGGCGCTGCATATGGCGATGGGAGCTCACTACGTTCAGCAGCAGTCTCATCACCATTTATCTTACTCTTACCGCTTGCCAAAAAGAGAGGGGCATCCATCCGCGTTAGAGAATAGATGCCCTGTTCTGTTATTATCCGGAATATTAATCTGCTTGCCTACCGGAGCTTCTTGATATGGATGTCACCGTTGACCGTATAGAGCCGGATTGGCGATCCACCGCCGTTGATGTCCCCAGTGGCAGTGATGCTTCTTCGACCTTTTTTGATATCCAGAGGAAAGTCCGAAATGATATCGTACTCTTCCTCGTCGGCCCACCGTGACAGCTCCAGCTCGACATCGAACGTAGCGGCGAGATTACGGGGGAGCCATATGGTGATCTCTCCGCCCGAAGATTCCAGTGTGCAGTGCGTATCGATATCTTTGTCGGCAACCATCATCTTCGCCTCGATACTCCCGCCCTTCGTCCTCGCTTCGATATACCCGTGCGCATCGTCTATCGTGATGCTACCACCGGCAGTTTTGACCTCCACCGGCCCTCCGGAGCCCTCCACAGAGATGCTCCCACCTGAGGTTTGCGCCATCACAGTACCACCACATTGATCAATGCGGATAGATCCGCCGGCCGTCTGCACCTGGACGTCCCCCTTGGCGGGCCCCACGCTGATGCTCCCACCGGCTGTCCTGACGTCCGCTTTCCCGCTGACATTTCCCACACGGATACTTCCACCAGATGTCTTGGCAAGCAGATCGTCGCCGCTGCTCTCGATACTGATGCTGCCGCCTGCCGTTCTGGCATCGACGGTCTTTCCGATGTTCGCCAGATCGATGCTTCCTCCGGAAGTCTTCACTTCCAGCGCGCCGGTGACATCCCCAACCGAGATGCTGCCTCCCGCAGTCCGCGCCTTGCAATCGCCATTTTCAACGCCCCCGATCGAAATGCTGCCCCCCTTCGTGTGGACATCAACATCACCATTGGCAATCTCGCCAACTTTTATGCTGCCTCCATACGTTTCGGCAAGGACGTTCCCTTCGAGATCGCTTATATCAATGCTGCCAGCTTTGGTCTCCAGATCGAGATTGTATGCGTTCGGAACGGTTATCTCGAATGAAATCCCCATGTGTCTCTCGTGTCTTTCCCCGGCGGCTTCCATGCGGACCTGGATGTCTTTTCCATTTCCTTCGATATAAACTTCATAGTCGTCAAAAGCCGTCTTCGCCTTGCTTTCCGATGAACCACGGTATTCCTTTTCTACAACCACCCGGACCTCATTCCTGGTCCATGTTTCCACTTCTATGGATCCAAGATCCGATTCGACCAGAAGTTCCCCTCCCTTCTTCGCTTTCAAAGTCTTGTCAATCAACTCTACATACTTGCTCCCCTTGCGCTCAATTTGCCCTTTCTCTTGAGAAGCAACCGCTATTGAAAAAAGAAGCAGAGCGGCTGCAATTACAGAGAGAATCAAACGGTTTCGACGTTTCATGTGTGCCCTCCTTTACTCACGGCCAAAAGACTCAAAACCTGCCTCTCCCGAGTCCAGAATCGAATCCCGATGGAAAAACGGCTTGCTGCTGCATATAGGATCTGGCTCTGGTGACCTGGGCTATCCTCTTAGCTCATTCGTACGGTAAGTACCCGGATTAGGTTTCACTGGCATCACCCGAGGCCATCAGCCGACCCTCGTCTCTCTTATGGCTGAGAGATCGGCATGCGACCCATCACGGAAACAAACCTACAAAGAGGCGTATTTTCAGGCATGCAAAAGCTATCTTGAATGATAACAATAAGTTAAATTGACGGGTGGGTGGAGGACAATCGAAGGGATCCCTCTGAGGATGAGAGGCTCAGCGGATTTGGAAATCCCGGGATTAGACGAACGTCTTCAGGATTTCGTTCTGGATCTTCTGCAGGTCCGAGTAGGCGCCGTTGATTTCGTTAATCTTTTCCTGAAGATCTTTGAGAAGCTTCTGCTTCTCCAAGCCGTTTCGGATAATGATGAGAAGGTCATCGTTATCCCACGGCTTTTCGATGTATTGAAAGAGACCAACTTCGTTGATTGCCTTTATGGCGTTTTCCTTATCCGCATATCCAGTCAGAATGATCCGCGGTATCTGTGGTTTCAATTCTCGCACCTTTGCAAGGAAGCTTATGCCGTCCATTTCGGGCATCAAATAATCTGAGATGACGAGGTCCACATCATTGCTCTCAATGTACTGGAGAGCTTCCCTCGGGGAAGTGTGCGAAACCACGTTGTAACTCGTCTCCAACCCCAAGATCGAGTTGAGACTTTGCAGTACCATTTCCTCGTCGTCCACGATGATGATAGTAGGTTGGTCTTTACCGTTATCCATGCTTATCTCCTGTTTGTTGTTCTTATACGGTTACAAAAATCCCCTTCTGTGGCCGGACGCCTCTGGAGAACGTATGCAACACTCTAAAATCGTCTACCTCTCTCGTGCAATCGGAAGAATAATCCGAAATGTCGAGCCTTTGCCCACTTCACTTTCGACTTCTATTTGTCCTTTATGATCTTCGATAATCTGATACACGATCGACAACCCCAATCCCGTCCCAACACCAGTACCCTTGGTCGTGAAGCCGGGATCGAAAATCCGTTTTAGATTCTCCTTGGGGATGCCCCTACCGCTATCGCGAAACTCTATAACGATGGACCCATCTCTTTGATAGGTACGAATGAAAACATCTCCCTTATCTTCTATCGCCTGGCTGGCATTCACGAGAATGTTCATGTAAACCTGATTCAGCTGGTTAGGATAGCATGTAACTTTGGGAATGTCTCCGTATTCTTTATGAACCTCCACACGATTTTTCAGCTCGTGATGGACGAGTGTCAACGTGCTGTCCAAACCTTCGTGCACGTTTACAGTATCGAGTTCTGCTTCATCGAGCCTGGCGAATCTCCTCAAACTGTTGACGATCTTCGAAAGACGCCTTCCAGCAGTTCTTGTGACCACGCTCATTTCATCGATGCATTCGAGGAGCTTTTGTATCTCCTCATGTTCGTGAATCATCGAAGCTACCTCTGGTTTATCAATAATGCCATGAAGTTTCTCCATGGATCGGATGGTCACATCATTATTGCTGATCATCGCGCCGAGTGGTGTGTTGATTTCGTGGGCAACGCCCGCAACCAAATTTCCGAGAGCAGCCATTTTCTCTGCTTGTATGAGCTGAGCTTGCTTTTGCCGGAGCTCCTTCGTCCGCTCTTCAACCTTATCTTCCAATTCTTCATTCGCCTTTATCAGCTTCTCCTGCAGTCGCTTGCGACTGGTAATGTCTTGCGCAATCGCCACCTCGCACCACGATCCTTCTTCATTCATAAAATAGTTCAATGTGAAAAGAAATATCCTGCCATCCGGGTAGGAGCGTTCTTCCGCATAGGCTCCCGTCTCCTCGAGATACGATTTCGTGGGTACGGCCATCAAAGCCGGAGATTGATGCCACCGAATATGAAATGTGTCTTCGAGGTCCCCATAAAACATGTCCCTTAGCATTTTATTCTCGAAATCCACCTTTGGGTCCGTATCTACATCCTTTTTCACACCCAGACCAATAGGCACCAAATCAAAAATCTGCTCGTAATACCTACGTTGAAATTCGTTCTTTTTCTCCAATTCTCTTCGGCTTGTGACATCCCGGCAGATTCGTTGAATAACCTTCTTATCATCGTAGGCAACGACGGATGCGCTGATATCAACGACCACTTGCGAACCGTCTTTCTTCAGGAAATGGAGCTCGTTGCATTCACCGACGCCGGTTTCCGATACGCGATCAAATAACTCCTTAACGGCTCCTTCTTCCTCTGGAGGATGAACATCCCAGACATTCATTCCAACCAGTTCCTCCACCGCATAGCCCGTTATTTCTTCAGCTTTCGGGTTGGCTTCCAGGATTTTCGCAGTGGACGCATCAACGGTGAAGATCGCATCGTACGCTTTTTCGATCATCTTGCGATACTTTTCCTCCGATTCTTGGAGGAGCTTCATTTCTTTTTTGCGTGAAAACATTATAACTGGTTCCTTCTGTCCATGAAATGGACGAAAAATTGGAGGTTTCTTGGTGACGATGGGGTTTATCGAAGCGAGCGCTCGTCGAACGCTAGGATGTGCCCTGCGGCGGTTCAACCCTCACCCGCTCGATCAAACCCCGAAGTCGCCGCACCATCGTTCTTAAAACAGCTCGGGTGATCTCCACGTTATCCGCAAGAAGCTCATAGAAATCATCGTGATCAATACGGAGGAGCCTCGTATCCTCGATGGCCGTGGCCGTCGCCACCCGGGGCTCCTCGTCGAACAGCGCCCAGGTTCCGAAAGCATCTTTCGAACCGGCTGTCGTGATCTCCTGACCCTTCCGGTGTAGACGAATGCTCCCATCGAGAATCAGGTAGAGTGCATCAGAAGGATCGTTTTGATTATAGACAACTTCGTCCTTCAAAACTGTAATCTCCTCTGCAATCGCGGCCAAATAGGTGAGTTGCTCGGTTGGCACTTGAGAGAAAACATCCACATTTTGCAGGAATATCACTTTTTCGATCGTGGTAAACATTTTTCGATCCTCTCTGATTCCTAAACATACGATGCTACCCACCCGCTGTGAAGGCTGGTTCTCGGAGCGTTTCAACCGCGCACACGGGCGATTGCATAACCGGCGGTCTCGCGGACGATCGGATCCGGATCTTTCCGAGCTTCTTCAGCCAAATCCAAAAGATTCTCTCGAGGCGACTCCCCTAGAGCAAACAACGCGCAGGACTTGAGCCATGGATCGTCTCCTCGGATCAAGCATTCGAGGCCGTGATCCAGATCTTTTATCTCGAGCTGAAAAAGATCCTGCCCCTTTCGTACGGTAACCTCAATAGAAACTTGGTCGAGTATCGGGATAAGATACTTCTTGAGATTTTTGCCCAACACATTATCGAGAAATTCAATGGCACTGGCCCTAAGCTCTTTTCTCCCGCTTATGATACCAAGATAGGCACTGTATATGTCCGACGGCCCGTACCGCAGAGCCAGCAAACGGAATATGCGTTCGAGATTCGAGTCGAGCTTCTCTTCCAATGCTTTCCCCAGGAGCCGGGAAGCAGGATCGTCATCTGTTTTGCGATGAACGTGTAGTATTTGAAGAATCTCGTAGTATGATTTGGTTTCTTCAATCAGCGCTTCCAGAACCTTGTCTTCCTTAAAGCGTAAATCCGGGAATTTGCTTCTCAAACTGCTGAGGGCCCTGACAACATGATATTTCAGCTGAGGATGAGTAACATCAAGGTTTATTGTAAGAGTATCCACTGCTAACTGAGTTGGAATTTCCCTCATTACGCGCGGAACGCTGCGGCGCACAGCGAGGGACACCCTATCGTCGCGGAAATGGTCGCTCAGCGTTCCCAGGATGCGATCCCCGTAAGCGGCCAAGGCTCCGCGCGCATCCGCGCGATATCTACTATCAGAAAGCTTCACCAACAGACTCGGAACGAGATCGCGATCCTGAGTTTTGCCGATGCTTTCGATGGCTTGTTTCACGACCGCCGGGGAGGAATCATCAAGGAGCTCGAGCAGCAACTTTCTCAAGGCGGGAGAACGAACCGATGCCAGAGCTTTCGCCGCCTGGATCCGGCAGGCTTCCCCTTCTTTACCTTCTCGTGCGATCAAAGATTCAACTGCACCCGTCTCTGCGAGGCGATCCTCATCGAAACCATCACACTCTGCCGCGCAAACCACCGCAGCGGCTTGTACGAGAGGATCGGAATCTTTGAGGTAACGGTCAAGGACCTCTACAGCGCCATCGGGAGAGTTGTAACACAAGAATTGCATTGTCCGGAGACGGACTTCGGAATCTTTGTCTTTCAAAAGAGGCTCCATTTCCGGTACCAGGTCGCCGTTCTCCTGGTTGTGAAGGACCTGGATTGCTTTGATGCGAACCTCCGTTGACGCGTGTTTCAGCAGGGGTTTGACTGCAGATACAAGGTCTCTATCCCTCACCGAGCTCAACATGTTCAAAGCATAGGCTACCTGACGATCATTATCGCTCTGGAGAGCCGCTATCAGAGTTTTCAATGTGTTCGACTCCTCCGGATTGATCCGGAGTTCATCGAGATTGATCGCGCGCTTCTCCAACGCGCTCCTGAACGCGTTCACGTATTCCTTTCGAATGAAAAGTGCCAGAGTCATCCAGACGCCAAGCAACACGAACACGACGATGCTGATTTGCCTGACAGAAAGATGGAGAACCAGCGTGAAAAGCAACAGGAACGCACCCGCAAGACCGCGGAACCATCTGTCCACGAACATGTCGATGAAAAGCTTTGTTCTTTTTTTGATCTCGAGCGGCACCGGCAGAAAGAGAAGTTCGCGTCCAGTTTTATCAATGGAATACCGGAAGCTGCCGTCCGTTCCCCGAAGCAGAACACCGGATAACAAACCCGGGTACAAAAACACCATTATCGATCCGAAGAGAAGGCCTCCCGGAAGGAAGAAAATAGCGCCACCGACCCCGAGGAGACGAATGAATCTATTGGTGAACAAAAATTGAAGCAGCAGCGACACGATGCTCAACCGCCCATAGAACTTACCGAGGAAGGACGTGAGATCCTCTTTTGCAGGGAAAGCGTCCACCGATATTGCTTTGAACTGAAAATCCACAAAAGACGCGGTCATCATGGCCGTCGCTATAATGCCGACAATAAATACCAGATGCCTGGAACGGCGAACCATCCGAAACATATCTGCGAAACTTTCCTTGCGTTTCTCTTCGCCGTATCTCGACTTACGCACGGGCGCCTTTCGAGGTTCTCCCTCCCTCCGCTTGACCGCCCATATGACATTCAACAGCACCAGAGTGAGAGACAATACTCCCATGCAGATGAACAGGAGATTCTCGGTCTTGACATTGAAGTTCCGGATTATGAGGCTGGTGACTTCCCCCCCCGTCGTTGCGCCGAGTATGCCTCCAAGGCCAATCAGCGCGAATATACGCTTCGCCTGCCCTGCATCGAAAATTGCGTTTGCAAAAAGCCAGAACTGGGATGTTGTCAACGCCCCGTATAGGCTCACCCAGATGTAAAACAAGTAGAAAATCCAGCCCTGCTCCAATGTCAGAAGCCATCGAAGGATGATGAGATTCAGAATCAGAACAATCGTTGTCCACGCGAGGAGCTGATTCAGTCTGAGGGACCTGCTGGCCTTCGAATAGATCGTTGTAATGGGAACGACGACAATTGCGATGAGAATGAATACCAAGGGGAGCTGGCTCGCACCCAGCTTGACCAGAAAAAGGCTGTCCCTGGCCGGTTTGAGGAAGTAATACGTTACGAGAATAAAATAGTAATAAAAGACCATCAGCAGGGCGAGCGTGTACTCACCCTTGCGTATATCGAAAAATGATCTCAGAATCCGATTCACCGTGATCCTTCCCTACCGGCGATCTGGGCTCTTTCCAGTTGAAACTTTTCCAGCAATCTGATCGGTTGCTCAGGGTCCCCGGTTACTGCGAATGTCTCTACTGTCAAGTTCTCAGTGGAGACCTCAGCCAGGCAGTAGTGATGCACTTCTGCCACATTGACGAGCTGACAGCTCACTACCTGCTCATTATAGCGCTGATGGCACTCCTCGACTACCCTTTCAGAGACCTCACGAATCGGAGCCCCTCCACCGCTGCTCACAACGAGGTGTATCACCTCATTTTCTCCGCTTTTATCGCCAGCGCTTCCGATAACTATGTGCTGATAGAAGTGATCGTGTCCGGAGAAGACCAGCTGAACGCCTTCTCGTTGGAACAGCTCGATTAGCCTCTTTCGCTTCTCACCGAGGTTTCGGCCGCAAGAGGGATTTGTCCAATCCGAATTGTGTTCTCCAAACGATAAGATAGAATGATGAAAGGCCACTATTTTGAAGACGTTCTTGCGCGCGCGCAGCTCGCGCTCCAACCATGCGGGCTCACCGGAAGTGACGTCGGAAACAAACCACTTCTCGAAAAGCGCATCCTGAGTATCGTCGTCGACTTCCTGCTCCTGGTCGAGAATGAAATTGGAATCCGTCACAAAAAGCGCCGCATCCGGAAAATCCACCACGTAAAACCGCGGATAATCGAATATCGCCCGGTAGTTGGGCAAACCATAAATTTCATCGTTGGTGCGATCGTGGTTTCCCGCGGTGGGGAGATACGGTACTTCCTCCAGCAAGGGATGCTTTTCCTTGTTTTCCTGCAAAAACATTTTCCAGTGGCTGGGTCTGCGCCCGTCGTGTGCGGCGATATCCCCCACATTCAAAATGAAATCCACCTTCGAACGCTTCGCTTCGGCATAAATCGCATCGCGAACCATCAAACGCTCTTTCTTACCGTAGTCCGGCGCGTGTCTCCACCAGTTGACGCCTCCCACAATCCCGTTACCTATCAAGTACAACTGATAGAATGGGATAATGGCCATTTTCCACGTGGCCCAGTTTTTCTTTCTGACGAACTTCTCCTTGCCGCGCCAGCCCGCCTGGTTGTCTCCGATGACAACGAATTTCGGATTGTTCTTCTGAGGACCGTCCGGCAGGAGCTTTGGAACGCGGTAAAACTCTTCCGGGTACTTTTCCCGAACGAGCCCTTTGCTTGCGCATCCGGCGCTTCCCGCAAGTAGAAGCGAAGCGATGATGATCGTTACAATTTTCCGATGCACTGGCTGTGTTCTCATTCGAGCACCCGGCTATTCCTCGCGTTCCAACCCCAGCAAGACGTATTCGCCCGACGCCCGATCGAATTCGATAAACACTTTCACCCATTTGCTCCATCCGGCATTGCTGCCTCTGCGGGTTTGGATCTTGGCTTCGAAATAAGTCTCGTCCGAACCCGGGTCGACCGGCAATTCGAGGCATGTTGAAGCCGCCATTTCATCATTGGAGACGATGGTTTGCCCACCTTTCAGCAGTTCGTACTTATATCGGGTCTCCGATCCGGATTCGAGTCCCCCTTCATTAGCAAGGTCGGCGAAGCACAATTCGCTTTTACCGCTGGAAGCGCTACGAATCTCGAACCCGTCCAGGGGATTCATCCGGCTGAACCAGTACCGTCCCACGAGGTTCCGGCGCTCTATTAGCATACGCAGAATGTATGCAGCGGCGTTCGGGTCCGAGTAGTCGCCTGCAGCGACGGCTGCTTCCAGCTGCTCGTCCGTGAAAGACATCACGATCTTTGCCGCCCAAAATCCGTCGTTTCCGGTGAGGTTTTCGAAAGCCGGGTTGGGTACGTATGGCTTGTACTTGTGCGGGTGAAACAGCTCCGCATCATAACGACCCACAGAGGGATACTCCGGATCGGGGGCTTTTTCATATGGCCGTACATACAGGCCCAAGGTGAAAACGTTCTTTGTTATTTCATGCGGATCGAAAAAGTTTTCATGTCCGGTGGGCCTTTTGACGGGTCCACGAGCTCCCGCCCCAAGCGTCGAGCCGAAATCAATGAGATAATGCCTCACGTAACTCCGGCCGCCTTCGGTGACGTACATGTCGAGTGAGTTGCTGGACTTCGTATCGAAGTGCGCCAGCCATGCGGCAATTACTCTGAGCCCACGAAGCTCGCGCCGGTGGTGATGCGGTATGATGTCGTTCGGATCGTCCTTGCGGATTCCTTTGTATTTGAAAGGGCCAAGCGGTTTTCCCTTCAAGAACTTGCTCGCAACAGCGCGAATACGGCCGTCCGGTAGACGATCCAGTCTTTCGATTATCTCATCGAGATCGGCCTGGGTCATAAATCGCTTTCTTCCCTTTTTGTCGGTGAATTTCACCTCTTCTTTGAGTCGGAGGATCCTGGGATGGAAATACACCACATAGTTCTCCGGAACATGATACCCAGCCGCGTAGAGAAGTTTGGTCGAAACAACCTCGGCGCCGGTGATCAATTCCGGATGACCCGGGGGATCGAACTTGATCAAATAACGATCGCCCCGGCCGTCCACAATTTGAAATCCCGGGGTAACACCTTCCGCTTTCGCGCTGACCACATTCCAGACATTTTCCATATCCGGGCCCGTGCCCGTGTCCGGGCCCCGCTTGATCTCCTCGATGGTCATTCGGTGCACGGCATTACGATTGGTGAACCAGCTCGAACTGGGTACCTCGCCAAAGGCATCTGCGTTCATCGACTGCTTTGGCCGGCCCGCCAATTTTCTGAAGTGTCGCGAAAAATCCAGGAGTTGATCGAGTTGCTCCGTAACCTGCATGTCGAAGGAATCGGCCACTATGTTTATCTCGCTCTCCCTTGGTTGGGGGATATCCATGCGGTCATCGGGAAGGGCTGGCGGAGGCTGAAAGCGCGACGGCCCACCACACCCCACTGAGATCGTCAAGAGCAGCAATAGTGCTCCGTACAGAGCGATAGTCCCGCTGTAATCGAGAACTTTCAAAACACTCTTTTTCATGTAATTCTTCATCATGCCTGGCCACCTGCTAGTTGAGGTTGAAATGGAACCGGAATTTATCGAGTCCTTTGCCCAATTCGATTCTCATTACGAGCCCTTCACCGGACCATATCCGGAACCCACCGCCATAGGCGTATTGGAGATCACCTTTTGATAGATCATCGAACATATCGGGTGCTACTTTTCCCGCATCGAAAAACAAAATGGCATCCATTCGTTGCCATATTGGGTAGCGATATTCCACAGAGCCAAGTATCAGATCATTATCACGGAATCGCCCCCGGTCGTACCCCCGGATGGTCTCCTGGCTCCCGAACTCACTAAGATAGAAAAAAGGTACCTCCCGGTCCGACAGGGATTCCGTCATCTCGCTTGCTATCCTGAAAACGAGAACCCGGTTATAAAAGAGATGGAGATACCGAGTGAGATCCACAGTCGCTCTCCAGAAGCCAAACCGGTCATCATCAACCTCGCGGTACAGATCGCCGCGGATCATTGCTTCGGCGCCCGTTGAAGGATTTCCCATCCGGTTCTTCGAATCATATTGCAGTACCAGGCCGGCCCACCCCATCCGGATTTCCGTTTCCATACCGGGAAGCGTGTCTCTCGTAAACAGATCCGTTGTGGATGGAAGGCTCTTGTCGTGACCCGGCAATATGTTGTTATGATCGAAACCGAACTGGAGACCGAGGTTGACTCTCGCACCCAACTCCGCCGATAGCGACGCCAGCGCCTCGACCCGCTCGTGGGCAAAGTTGCTCTTGTCACCATCAATGGTCTCCGGACCGATTCCAAAAAAGTTTTCATCGGAGAGCATCCTGTACCTGCCGCGAATTTCCCCGCATACGGGGCTGCCGAAAAGCCTGACGCGCTTCAGGTATATCTCATAGAGCTGCCGGCTCCTCAAACCGACCGTTGCCTTCATCTGGAACCTCGATCCTTCGGTAAACAGATCCTTTTGAAAGAATTTGACTCCGGCCCCGGATCGGGAGGAGTACGTCGGATATAGACCCCGCTTTCCATCATCTGACGTCAGAAAGTCAACCGTCTTTGGAATGATCTTGCTGTCATCCACCCAGCCGGCCAAACCCGATCCTCCCTTGAAAACGATTTTCAATGGCAAATAGATTATCCTTCCCGGAAACGAAACAACGCGTTCCCAACCGCTCCGGCTCGATCTCTTCTTCGGATAGGCTTCTGTGCTGTCTGGATTTTCGACTTCGGAGCGGGCCGCTTTCTGCTCCTGAGCAGATCTTGCAGCTTGGACCTGAGCCCCGAATACGAGCAGCCCGGCGATGAGTGCCACGGACCGGCCAACGTGAATGCGCATGTACTTTTTCATGGTCAACTCGCCTGAATTAGGATTACCAAGGGTAACGCCAACAATTGATAAGATGATATTCGAACAATTCAAGATGTGAGCTTAATAAAATACATTATCGCATCAATCTTGTCAAACACTTGTCAAAAAGTAACTTGCAAGGCATCTATAGCGGCCACCAGGCATCCGCTTCCACCGCTCAGCGCCTTCTGAAAGCTGAATTCCCATTGCCCGCTCCGACCGGCTTCTGAGAAAGCGCCTCGCCGGAGTGATGGGCATCCGGCCGAGGGGAGTTTCGGTATTGCCGATTACCGGGCAATCCCATATCATCAGGCGGTAACCGTCGACAGAGAATTTCCCTTGAGCATAGAAACCGAAACTCTAATAGGCCGAGCGGCTCGATGAATCTTCTGGCTATTGCACTCGTATATCTTTGTCTTCCACTTTCTCCGGAGAAGGCCATGCATGACAAAAACAACGACCGGCCAAGATGCCGGAACGTGGGGATCACTCCCGGCATCCTCCAGCCCGGCAAATGGAATGCTATAACCGACGTGCAGGGCGTGCGCGTCGGCTCGGTAACGGTATGGAAAAACGATGACGTTCGAACCGGCGTTACCGTCGTCATACCGCACGAAGGAAACGTATTCAGGGAAAAAGTGCCTGCCGGAGTCTATGTGGGTAACGGCTTTGGCAAGGCGATGGGATTTCTCCAGGTCGATGAATTGGGAAATCTCGAAACGCCGATCGCCCTCACGAACACCTTGAATGTCGGCCTCGCAGCCGACGCACTCATCTCCAGCGTAATCGAACAGCGAGGGAATGAGGATGTCTTTTCCGTAAATGCGGTAGTTGGTGAAACCAACGACGGATTCTTGAACGACATTCGTAAGCGATCCGTCACACAGGTGCACGTATTCGACGCCCTAAAGAAAGCCTCCAGCGGACCCGTGGAGGAAGGGAGCGTAGGTGCGGGAACCGGGACGCGGTGCTTTGGATTCAAAGGCGGCATCGGGACTGCTTCGCGAGTGCTTCCGGAGTCCAGAGGTGGATATACAGTAGGAGCGCTCGTCCAGGCGAATTTTGGCGGTGTCTTGACAATCGACGGTGTCCCTGTAGGGCAGGAACTCGGACAATACTATATGAAAAATGATGTCGAGCCCCAGGAAGAGGGCTCTTGCATGATCATTGTCGCCACAGACGCCCCTGTTTCGCCGCGGAATCTGAAGCGAATGGCAAAACGCGCGATGTTCGGTCTTGTACGAACAGGTGGTTTCGCGAGCAACGGAAGCGGCGATTTTGTCGTGACGTTTTCAACTGCGAAGGAAAATCGGATCCCTCACGCGTCGAAAGATCCAACACAAAAATCAACACTTACAAGAAACGACCAGATGTCGCCCCTTTTCCTCGCTACCGTTGAAGCGGTGGAGGAAGCGATCTACAACGCCCTGTTCCGTGCCACAACGGTTTGTGGTTTCAAAGGCCGGTGCGTCGAAGCGCTCCCCATAGAGCGTGTCAAAGAGATTTACCGGAAGTACCGCTAGCTCATACGGAAAACCCATTTCCACCAAATGTATCCGAAAGGAGCCGATGTGAATAAGATAAGCGCACTGCTCTCCTTAATGCTTTTACTGCTGCTGTCGCCATCTTTCAATGCTCAGACTCAAAGGACGCACACCGCACCCGGCCTGGGTGACTATGATGTTCCATTCTATCCAGACGGAACTTATCTCAAAGGCATCCAATCTCCCGGTGAATTTCTTGGTCTCGAAATCGGATCGAGGCCGGTCACTCATGAAGAAGTCATTCGCTATCTCTCATATTTGGCCGAAACATTTCCCAACGCAGGCCTTTACGAATACGGCGAAACGTTCGAGGGACGTAAACTTCTCTATATGACAGTTACCTCGGAAGAGAATGCGAATGATCTAACGGCAATTCGAGAGCGAATTGCGAAAATTGTCGATCCGCGGCTCCTCGAGAGCGAAAACGAGGCAAAGCGAATCATCGACGACACACCGGCGGTCGCTTGGATGGCTTACTCGATTCACGGGGATGAGCTATCAAGCACCGACGCAGCGATTCAACTGGCCTACCAGCTTCTCGCCGGCACCGATGAGACCTCGCGAAGGATTCGAGACAACACCATCGTTTGCATCGACCCCCTCCAAAATCCGGATGGACGGACCCGATGGATTGCCCAGCTCAACGCCTGGAACAGCGCGATCCCAAGCACGGATATCCAGAGTCTGCACCACAGGGGTGTGTGGCCCTCGGGCAGGGGCAATCACTATCTTTTCGACCTCAACAGAGATTGGTTCGCGCTCGTCCACCCGGAAACCCGAGGCAAAGTGCCCGAGATGCTCGAATGGCATCCCCAGCTCGTGGTTGACTCTCATGAAATGGGGCCAACGGCCACATATCTCTTCTCGCCGCCCCGCGAGCCTTTCAACCCGTTCATGATCCGTCACATCCACAAATGGTGGGACATTGTTGCCAGGGATCAGGGTGCCGCCCTCGACCGGTACGGGTGGAGCTACTACACGCGTGAGTGGAACGAGGAGCTTTATCCCGGTTACGGCAGCTCATGGTCGATCTACATTGGTGCGGTCGGGATGCTCTACGAGCAGGCTGGAACGGATGGTTCACAGATCAAACGTCCGGATGGCACTGTCATGACATTTCGCGAATCGGTGCATCACCAGTTCGTGAGCTCGATGGCAAACATCGCAACGGTGGCTTCGAATCGCAAAACGCTGCTCGAGGACTTCTACCGAGAGAAGAAAAGGGCAGTCGGTGGAACGATAGGCAAGAAAAGCAGCCCGAAAACCGATGCGTTTCTATTCCCTCCCGGACCGAATAAGAGCCGGCTTTCCCGCTTTGCCGAAACACTGCAATACCAGAAGATAGAACTACTCGAGGCGAAAAGCGAGTTTGAAGTCCAGCGCGCGCAATCCAGCACCGGAGTGGAAAAGCGAGGGCTCAAACTTCCCAAGGGAACATTGATCGTACCTCTGAACCAACCACTCCGTCACTTGATCGAAACGATCCTCACTTTTGACATCCGGCTCCAAACCGGTTTCCTAGAGAAAGAGAGGAAAGAGATCCTCAAACATAATGATACCAAACTGTACGAAGTAACCGCGTGGTCGCTGCCGCTCGCATACAACCTCGAAGCCTACTACGCCGAAAAACTGCCCCGGTTAAAGACGGAGCGATTCGTTCTTCCCCAGCGTATCGGCAGTGTCAAAGGGAAATCGCCGGGCTACGGCTATGTGTTCGATGGAGCGGACGATCGCTCTTACCGCGCGCTGTCCAAGCTGCTCGACCGGGGCTACAAGGTGTGGTGTGCGAAAAAACCGTTCGAGGTAGAAGATACGCAGTTTCCCAAGGGGAGCTATCTCATCCGGCTCGAGGCGAATCCCAATTTGAAGGAGGAATATCTGGAGGAAATAGCGGCGGATGAAGGCGTTGTATTTCATGGCGTGAACACGGCACTCGCCGCATCAGGCGCCGATCTCGGAGGAGACGAATTTACCCTTTTGGAAAAGCCGAGAATCGCGGTTCTGGGGGGCGGCGGCATTTCCACCGCGAGCTTCGGTGCAGTCTGGCACCTGCTCGACGTCGGGCTCAGCCTCCGGTCCTCGACGCTGGATGCATCTTCGATCTCTCGAATTGATCTCGGAAAGTACAATGTGCTCGTCCTTCCATCCGCTTGGGGTGGCCCGGAGGTATACAAGAGGATGTTTGGGGATGACGAAATCTCAAAGCTCAAAGACTGGTTGAAAGATGGGGGAACGCTCATTGCGCTGGGCGCCGGCACGGCTTTTCTGGCGGACACATCGGTAGCCATCAGCTCTGTAAGACAGAAGCGCCAGGTGCTCAAGGATATCTCCTCCTATGAATCGGCGCTAGAAGCGGAAAAAGAAGCCGAAGCTCCCCGCGTGGACAGCCTGGATGTGTGGGAAGCGCGGGAAGACAAGCCGGAAGAGAGCAAAGATGAAAAGCCAACGATCGACTTCGAAGCCCTCAAACTGTCGGACGAAAAAGCACGCAAGTTGTTTCCCCGGGGATCGATATTGTCTGCCGAAATCGACCCGGAGCACTGGCTGGCTTATGGATGCCGATCGACTGTGCCTGCGCTGGTTTATTCGAGCTATGCCTACCTCGCCAAAGGGGCAACGCAGGTTGCAGGGAGGTTTGCCGGACCCGGCCACCTGAGATTGTCCGGCCTTCTCTGGCCCGAAGCGAGAGACCGCTGGAGCCAGACTGTTTACGCGGCACGGGAATCGCTGGGCAAAGGGCAGGTGATCCTGTTCGCCACACAACCGAATTATCGTGGTTACTTCCATGGTGGTGAACGCATGCTGCTGAACGCGCTCCTTCTTGGGCCGGGCTTCGGGACACGCCGGTCGATCGAGTGGTGATGGCTGAGCGACATATTTATCTATCCTCGCTCAGCGAATATCGATCTTTGCGTTCGGTGCCATAAGCCCAACGACCCCACGGATTGAAGACAGCGTGTACGAAAACCATCACCCGGGCCTTTTCGGTCGGCATCCCGAGCCGGTGGATCCTTCGGGCCCCCTGGCCTCAACTCATTGCCACATCCGAACTCCGTCGGATCGGCCTCATCCGCAAGGTCCCGTGCAAGAAAACAATTAATATTTGCGCGTCCAGTTCGTTATACCAATTGTAAAAGGCAAACGCCGATTCGATTCAGCCAGCGGAAAGAAAGAAGCCTCATGCAGAGCGATGCCGCCCGACCGCCGAATTTCCCGGAAATCGTGGTGCGGTATCAGCGCCGGATCTTGAGCATCGCGCACCGAATGCTCGGGGACCTGGAAGAGGCGAAAGACATGGCTCAGGAGACGTTCGTTCGATTCTGGGAAAAGAAAATCAGCTTTGTCGAGGAACGAAAGGTTTTCGCCTATCTCGCCCGAACAGTGACGAACCTGTGCATCGACCAATTGCGGAGACGAAAAAGGTTTCGGTGGCTCTCACTAAGTTCCGGGGAGCTCCAGAGAGAGTCCATCTCTCCGATCGATCCAGAACGAGCTGTAAGTGACCGCGAGCTTGCCCGATTTGTATTGAAGATGGCAGAGCGCTTGAAGCCGAGACAAAAAGCCGTATTTGTGCTCCGCGATATCAAAGGCCTCTCGGTCAAAGAGACGTCGGAGATCCTCGGCTGTTCCGAAGCCAACGTACTCGTCACGCTCCATCAGGCGAGGAAGAACCTGAGAAAATGGCTCGGCCCGAAACTCCGCTGAATTTCAAATAGTTCGAAGAAAGCAGGATATCAAATGAAATGTGCGCAGGTTGAAGAGCTGTTGCCGCTGCTTGCAGGCGGAGAACTGGATCCCGATGAGCGCCGCCGGGCGGAGGCTCACCTCTCGAATTGCCCGAAATGCCAAAAATTGGCGAAAGAATATGGAAAGCTCCTCGAGCTTTCGCGCCAGGTGCCGCCACTGGACTTGCCGCAAGAGTTCCATGAGCAATTCCTGCGGGAAGTTACCGATCGTGTGAAGGATAACGGTCATTCAACATCCGGTCGTAAATGGATAGCATCACGCCGGATTGGTTTCCGAGCTCGGTATGCCATTGTCGGCGCTACCGCCGCTGTGGCCGTCGCTGCTCTTGCCGTTTTTCTCGCGATCAGCACGCACCACACGCGTTTTCACAGAGGCCCCACAATAGAGGATTATCTTCATCGGTCTGACTTCCAGGGGCTGACCACTGCACTGATGAACGAACGTTCGCGAGAGATGATGTTAAGAGAATCCGTCTCTGTGGACCTGCTCATCAATACGGTGAAACATATGAAGCGGGCTCACACCCGGCACGGACATATCGCTCAACATCTCGCGCGGACGCTATCGCAGCTGAAGTCGGAGTTGCCCAGCATGGGGATGGCAGTGACCGGAGAAACGATCTACGGAGCCGCCGGTTATTCGCGGCGAACTGGAGTCGGAGAAAATGAAGTTGATTTCGACAGTGCGCTCCATACTCTCCGCAGATACCGGCAGAGCAGTGAGAGAATCCCAATAGGAACGCTGCTTCTCGCACTCGAATCCCACCAAGATGCTTAAAAAGGAGGTAGCAAAATGAAATGGGTATTGCTCCTCATGATAGTCGGGCTGATGCCGATGTCGGTGGGTTGTCTGGCAGTCGACTCACTTGAAATGCACATCGAGTATCAAGGCGAGGATAAACCGGCGAATGTCACAATCGTGTACCGAGACATCACATCTGTCGAAGAGTCCATCGAAGCAGTAAAAAAGGACTTTGAATCGCTCATCAAGGATTTTGAGGGAGACGAGTATCTCCTCGACCGGTCTGAGGAAGGCTTTTTCATAAAAAAGCGCGAGCTCTTCATCGAGGAAGGCAAAATTGTCGCTCGATCTCATGGCATCGTCAAGGATCTGGATGAAGTCCATTCCATTTGGGTCAAGAACGGCGAACTCATCTTGCTGTTCGAGGAAGATGAGGACTTCGTTCTCGTGGAATCGAATGGAGAGGTTTTCAAAACTCCAAAAAACACGCTGATTGTATGGCCGGAGAACTCGACCAAATTGTATTTCAAACAGCGGGTTAGGGAAAGGTGCGAGCCGTGTGAGAAGAACCGGCCCCTGATGGTGAAGATGTTGGAGGGGTATCTGGAACAGAAAAAACACAAATAGATATTGAGTGCGGTGACCCTTGATCAACCTCGGTTGATGGTCATCGCGCGCTCAATGCGATTGCACAACCTGGCTTGTTCCAGACCAAGGTAAGGGGAATGGTTTTCAGTCGCTTTCTTATCTGGTTCCTGGATTCGCCCCCATATTTTGCAGGGAAATGAACTTGAATATGGGGCGTCCCCCGTAGCTACGCAATCATTAAGCCCCACCACGATTTCGTCTCAAGGAGACGCCCTTTCTATCATGTATCAAAGCACTTCGGCGGTAGATCATCTGTATTTGCCATTACAATATTGAGCGATTCGACGCTTGCAGCCAGAAAGCGCTTGCAAGCACAACGCCCGGTCACTTAAATCGATCATATGAAACGTCACCGTGCGAAATATGAAATGGCATCGACGACCAGAAAAGCCCTCAGAAAGAGCCTGGCGCGCTGGTTTTCGAGGAGCCGGCGCGAATTACCTTGGCGGCAAACGAGGGATCCCTACCGGATTTGGGTATCCGAGGTCATGCTTCAGCAGACACAGGTGCAGACTGTCCTCCCCTATTACAGTAAGTTCACCAAGAGATTTCCCAACGTAGAATCGCTCTCGGAGGCAAGTTTGGATTCGATATTAAAGAGCTGGGAGGGACTGGGTTACTACGCAAGGGCACGAAACCTCCACCGCGCAGCAAAGATTGTGTCTTCCGAAATGGATGGCAACCTGCCCGACAACTATGAAGCCTTGCGCGCCCTTCCAGGCGTCGGGGATTACATCGCCTCTGCCGTTCTGAGCGTTGCCTTCGATCGGGCTTATGCTGTCGTCGACGGAAATGTCAAGCGGGTGCTGGCCCGACTGCTCACGATCGATGAGCCGGTCAACAAATCGTCTTCATCAAAAGTGTTCAAAGCCGTCGCGGAACAGCTCCTCGATGGGGAGAGCCCCGGTGATTTCAACCAGGCAATGATGGAGCTGGGAGCGATTGTTTGCCGCTCATCCAAACCGAACTGTGCTGCTTGCCCGGTGAATAAGTTCTGTAAGGCCTTCGAAACAGGAATGCAGGATGCGTTTCCAGTGCGGATTCGAAAACGTCCCGTTCCGACCTATCATATCGCCGTGGGCGTTGTCCGGAGAAGCGGCCGCATTCTCATCACCAGGCGGAAACCGACGGGATTCCTCGGCGGCTTGTGGGAGTTCCCCGGGGGAAAGGTGAAACCCGGGGAATCACCGGAGGAGGCCTGCAAGAGGGAGATCAAAGAAGAGATGAATCTTTCCATCGACGTCGGGAAACATCTGACCAAAGTCAAACATGCCTACAGTCATTTCAAGGTGTCGATCGATGTATTCGACTGCCGGTACAGAGCAGGAAGCGTAAGACTCAACGGTCCGGAGGATTACCGCTGGATCGTCCTCGAGGAAATCGATGACTACGCCTTCCCCGGTGCGAACCACAAATTCATACCGTTGTTGAAAGAGAAGAAACTATCCCCATCATCCAACAAGGAACTCCCGAAAGCGTAAGAAAGGGACCGCATGCTTTTCGGTGCCCATGTGTCCATCCAAGGCGGGATTCACAAAGCTCCGGAGCAGGCGGCAGCCCTCGGATGCGAATGCTTCCAGATATTTTCCCGTTCCCCCAGAGGCGGACCTGCAAAAATCCTCACAAGAGAGATCATCCGAGAATTCAGAGCAGCCTGCGACCGGCATGAACAAAAAGCGTGGTACATCCACGCCCCATATTACGTCAATCTCGCCTCTCACAATCCCCGCATACGCAACGCCTCGATCCGCGCCGTCAGAGAGGAGCTCGAAAGAGGCCGCGCCATAGGAGCCACGGCGGTGATGACCCATTTGGGAAGCGCGCGGGAAACTCCGAAGACAGATGGGCTGCGACGAGCAATGGAAAGCGTTCACATCGTCTTGCAGCGATATAGGGGCAAGACGAAACTGCTTGCCGAGATCGCCGCTGGTTCGGGAGGAATCATTGGAGACTCGTTCGAAGAGCTTGCTCAGATGGTCCGGCACACGGGCGGCCGATGTGGCATCTGCTTCGACACGCAGCACGCATTCGCGTCCGGATACGACCTCAGAACAACTGATACGGTAAAAGAAACGCTCGATGCGTTCGATGCAATCATCGGTCTCGAACATCTCGAGCTGTCCCACTGCAGCGATTCCCTTACCACTTTGGGGAGCAGAAAAGATCGCCACGGCTACATTGGTGAGGGAGAGATTGGCAAGAGAGGATTTCGCGCGATTCTTGCTGAACCGCGCTTCCGGATGATCAATTTCGTGCTCGAAACGAAGCTCGAAGACGTGCCGCAGGATCTTCGCATCCTCAAGCGGATCCGGCGTTCGCTTGGCTGCTAGCCATATCGATTTATAGGTCGGCTCCGTGGGGGTTCCTCACTGCACGCCCGCTTCGCTCGGCTATCCTCCTGCGGCGGAGGATCCTCGCTCGCTCCGCGTAACGGTTCGTCACCCCCGCAGAGCCTCCCTGCTTGCTTCCGCGCAATTGTTCATTACCCCCATCACGCGGCACTCTTTGCTCGCTCCGCGTAAAAATTCGTTACCCCCACGGAGCCTTCCTTCATGCCTCAACGCAAGTGCTTGTCACCCCCATCACGCAGCACTCTTTGCTCGCTCCGCGCAAAAATTCGTTACCCCCATGGAGCCTTCCTTCATGCCTCAACGCAAGTGCTTGTCACCCCCATCACGCGCACCGCTGCTTGCCTCTGCGGAGCCATTTCTATAGCACATCGAACAATAATCGTGCGAGACTGTTTGTGACTATTTTCACAACCAACACTTTATTTATTTGGCTATGGATCTCCAAAAAATATGCTTGATCCTTTTTGCTGCGGGTGCATATTTCCAATACTCAGCTTTTATTTAAAAGAAACCTCATAAGAGGAAAGGAGGCCCCATGCGACATCCGAGAAGAGCCAGAAAGGCTATGGTTGCCGTCGCCGTCGCAAGTCTTTTGGCGGTGCCGATGAGCGCAGCTCTCGCCGCAGACAAATACGTCATAGACGCGTCTCATACATCCACCGAATTTTCCGTCCGCCACCTGGTTATCAGCAACGTCAAGGGCAACTTTTCTGACATCTCCGGTGTGATCATGTACGACGAGAACGATGCAACAAAATCATCGGTGGACGTCACTATTAAGGTGGCAAGCATCAACACCAACAACGAAAAGAGAGACGATCATTTACGATCGCTTGAATTCTTCGACGCCGAAAAATACCCTGAAATCACTTTCAAAAGCAAAAAAATCGAGAAGACCGATGACGGTTTAAAGCTTGTCGGAACGCTCACAATCCGGGGCGTGTCCAAAGAAGTCGCCTTCCCCTTTGAACTGACCGGGAAGATCACCGATCCATGGAAAAACGTCCGCATCGGGGCCGAGGCGAATCTAAAGATCAACCGCCAGGATTTCGGCGTTTCCTGGAACAACGTGATGGAAGGCGGCGGTTTGGTCGTCGGCAACGATGTGAAGATCACCATCAACTTGGAGGCGGTCAAGCAGTCGTAACTGCGCCTTGTTTGGAAAACAGGCGTGATCACTCATCCGATCTGAAACGCGTGAAAGGGAGCGCTGGCGCGCTCCCTTTTTTACTTTCGATGCCCAAGAGCTACGCAATTCCAGCAGCCCACTTGAATTTTTGCCCGTAAGTATGCTATAATTTTGCTATACGCTTCAATGGAGGTTGTTATGATCTTTTCTTCTCGTAGCGCAAATTCGCGGCTTTTCCTTGTCTTTTTCGTCCTCTTTTTACCATCCATGGTGATCGCTCTAAACGCTCTCGATAGGGATAGCGATCCCGTCATTTTGAGCGGATCCGATCTCCCCGACCTTCTTGGGGTGTCTCCCGGGCAGGTTGTTGCTTTCAAATACGAAGCCGGCTGGATCCAGGTGCCCGTCCAGATCGATGAGCGGGCCGTCGTAGATTTTGGCGCCGTATACAACGAAAGCCCGATTGGCATCACCACATGGACGTATACGGACACGTCCACATTTGCCGGAGCTGATCCCGACACCACGTTCGACGCGGATGACGAACTCGTATTCATGGCGAAAGACGCCGGGAATCAGGTTCCGCCCGCTACTATTGATCCCCCGGGCGTCGTTGGTGGGAGCCGTCATGAAGTGATGGTCTCGAACCCGTTGAGCGGGATGCACGCATTTATCTACATTTTCCAGACAGACGGAAGCCTTTCTCCCGGCGCGGGCGCGGACTACGTCAACTACAATTTCAACTTACTCTCCGGGCATTATAAAACAACGTACAGTTTCATGTCGGGTCCGAATCCGGAAAATTCCGAGGCGACGACGAGCTACTACCGGACTCACTTCTCGGACAGATGGATCCGAGACGAGGTGAACGTGCATGCGGGCGCTTCGACGGGCGCGGACATCCTCGATCGCCACAAGAACTTGTTCAGCCCGGGTAATTGCGCTCGGTCGGAGAATACATTCAGCGGTGGTGAGGGCGCTTTCTTCATCAATAAGGACGGCCCGGTTCGGGCGATCCGGTCGTACATGGGCGCGAACAGCGGACCTCTCACCCAGCGGGAACACATCTTCTATGAGAGGAGACAAGACATCCGGACGTTTCTCCGGGTTCACGCCATCTCGGGCGTCATGGATTTCTACGATTACAGTCCCGCGGCTTCGGGCTTGACGTATTGCAACGATATCAACCTGAGCGGTGTTACGATCGACGGATTCCCGGACGTTGTCACCAAGGGCGCCATCGTGTGGGAAATGGTGACGGGCCCCCAGGGAACGCTCGTCATCGCCCATGACATGGACACGGATATTCCCGGATTCGCCTATACGAGTTACTATGCTGATGACAGCACAACTTCCGTCACGCAGTGCACGGGGGACGATTTCGAATACGGCTCGAGCGGCCCCTGGATCGACCAAAGCATTCCAAACACGGATCCATATATGAGCCCGTACTACAAGCTCATTTCCGACCGTATCGTTTATTATGAAGGTCCCAACCAGACGATATCTCTTGCCGAGCTACTCTACGATCAGGCAACGAATCCCCCAACCATTAGCGTCTCAACCGCCGTGGCAAAGATCTCTGTGCCCCATTCATTTGAACTGTCAAGAAACTTCCCGAATCCCTTCAGTAACGAAACAACGATTCAATTCACCTTACCTGAAGCATCCGAAGTGTCGCTTCGCATTTACGACGTCACAGGCAGACTGGTGAAAACACTTTTGGAAGGCATGGCCGGCAAAGGCACTACCCCAATCGTTTGGAACCGAACGAATACAAATGGACGCCGCGTTCCTTGCGGTGTCTACTTCTACCGCCTAGAGTCCAACACGCGGTTGGCTACACGCAAATTGGTAGTCATCGACTAAAGGGGCAAGGGCAAGAAGTCGAGATTCGAGAGCGATCGCAAACAAATCATCCAAATCATCCTCCACCTCAAATTAAACGATCCCGACGAGGTTTGCGCGTGTCCGCCGCTGAACGATTGTAAGTTGCAAGGCGAGCTGTTGATCTGCTACCCTCCGTATCATGAAAACTAGCAGGAAAGCTCCTCCAAAGAAGAAACTCCCAAAAAACATTGAACGTCAGCTGCTTCCCGGATTTTTGCTCGTTGTTCTCGCCGTGGTGATCATCATTTGCTTCCACCCACTCACGGATTACTTTTTTGCTCAAGATGACTTTACCCTCATTTTCAACTCAACATACGACAGCGCATCGCATTTCCTCAGCTTCCTCGATTCATCGCCAGGGCAGTTCCGGCCGCTCACAAAATCATTGTATTTTACGATCATGTCCAACTTATTTGGCCTCAACCCATTCCCATATCATGTCGTATCAATCCTATTTCACATTCTCAACACGTTGCTTTTCTACAAGCTCCTGAGACGGATGGGCATCGCTTCCCTGCCGGCTCTGACGACCACGGCCCTCTTCGGACTCAGTGTAGCTTTTTTGAACGTCATCGCCTGGATCTCGTGTATACAGCAGCTACTCGGATTGTTCTTCATGCTCCTGGCTTTGCTGCTTGGAATAGAGGCACTGGAGAAACGCAACATGCGCTCAATGCTCCTATCATCGTTGGCTTATCTGCTGGCGCTGATGAGCCTGGAACAGACTTACGGGGTCCCCCTCATTCTTATTCTATACGGCTACAGTTGCTCGCTGACATCAACAGGCATAAACAAGCCTTGGAGATCCATAACGAGGACGGCGATTCCGCATCTGGTGCTTCTTGGCCTGTACATGATATTCATGCTCATCTGGAAGCACATTCCAGAGGGCGGTCCCTATGAATTTCACTTCGGCACAAATATTTTAGCCAACCTCTTCACGTATTTCGATCGCGTGTTTCATTTTTCCACCGTATTCCCCTTTGTGAGCAGCAAAGCAGATTCGGGATTGACCGTGTTTCACCTTTTCATATTCGCTCTCATCATATATAACATCGCCCGGGGCAGGGCGAGGCAGGTCCTCTTTGCCCTTTCGTTCTTCTTGCTCACAATCTTCCCTTTGCTTTTCCTGAAAGATCATGCATTTCACAACCACCTGTATGTTCCGGCGTTTGGGATGTTGTATCTTCTCGCCCTTGCTATCCAGGATCTTACCGACATGCTTTCCGCATGGAACCAGCGGTATACCGGTTACTCAACAGCGGTATTCATTATTCTGCTCTCGCTAATGTGCTACACCATCGTTCGGGTAAACGAGAGAAATTTCGTGAGGCAGGATTTTCCCCTGCCGCAAAATTTCGTATTTAGGAGGGCAATTATCGCCAAGAACACGTACGATGACATCAAGCGAAAAACATCATGGCACCCCCAAAATGGTACACTTTACATGATTTCCACAGGTAACGTCACGAGCTGGTACGGTACTAACGTCATCTCGAGCTTGGGCAAAGGAGATGCGCTGAAACTGTTTTTCAATGATCCCGAGTTGGATGTATTCTTTTTGAGCCGGGGAGACACTATTCAGCACTATGATCCGACTAGATCGCTAGCACTCATTTTCGATGACATGGGTTACTGTTACACGGAGCAGGAGGTGAGAGAGCAACTGCAGCGACCGGCATTGGAGCAGTTGCAGGCGAAATAAAGACGATACCAGTCAAGCAGCGTCAGCATCAAAATCCTAACTGCGCAATAATGCATGCAGCGCGGCCCTGCAGCAATAATGTATGGAGCGATTGTATCAGCGGCCGCTCCGTATTCCCAAAGAGTCGCCCTATCTAACTCGAAGGGCCTGAAGGTAACACCACAATGCCGTTTCATACCACCATCATAGTACTTGGCGCGTGGCTGATCCTCCTCGTCATGACGATCCGGAAATACCGGTCGTGGAAGGATAAAGGAGACGAGTGATGGACCCGGCCACGTCTTTCACTTTTTCGGCTGACTGGTCGCTTCTCCTCGGCATCGTCGTCTATCTCATCATCATTTTGGTATGCGGGATCACTGCGGCCAACCTGATGAAGCGGCTGGACGACTTCCTGCTCGCCGGAAGACGTTTGGGGGCGCTCTCAGCAGCGATATCCGAACGGGCGAGCGGCGAGAGTGCCTGGTTCCTTTTAGGCTTGCCTGGCGCCGCTTACGCGCTCGGCTTCACTGAATTCTGGTCGGTCATCGGAATTGCTTTCGGCATCTTCGCTTCCTGGACGCTCCTGGCATTGCCGCTCCGGAGGGAAACAGAGAAGCTCGGTGCGCTCACCCTGCCCGACTATTTCGAGATGCGGTTCCGCGATTCGAGCCGGTCGCTCCGAATCATCTCGATGCTGATCATTATTTTCTTTTACACCACCTATGTGGCCGCCCAATTCGTCGCCAGCGGCAAGATCTTGAACGCGACGTTTGGTCTGGACCCCGTCTACGGGGTTTTGATCGGCACTTTTGTCGTCATGGTGTACACCATGCTCGGCGGATTCGTCGCTGTCGTATGGACCGACGTACTTCAGGGATTGATGATGGCGACGGTAGCGGTCGTTCTACCTATCGTCGGACTCATCAAGCTGGGTGGTCCCCACGTCCTGGCTGACAAAGTCGCCCCTCTTGGCGAAGGTTTCCTCCGTATGGACGGTGGGGAAACTGGGAGCGCTTTCATCTTCGGGATAATGTTGGGGAGTCTTTCATGGGGCTTTGGCTATTTGGGTCAGCCGCATCTCCTGAGCCGGTACATGGCAATCAGACAGCCCAGGGACATCAAGCAGGGAATGCTGATTGCGATGATCTGGGTTCTGATAGCGTATTGGGGAGCACCTCTCGTGGGCATTGTGGGTGCAGGGACGTTCGACCAACCCCTCGCCGACCAGGAAATGGTGATGCCGCTCCTCGCCCGCCAGATCATGCCGGGATGGATCGCCGGACTCATGATTGCCGGCGCTGTTGCGGCGATGATGTCTACCGCCGACTCCCAGCTCATCGTGGTCACTTCATCCCTGGTTGAAGACGTCTATGTAAAACTGCTCAGGCCAAAAGCCGATCCCAAACGGCTGGTGCTTTTGAGCCGGATGGCGACCATTGCCGCTTCACTCGTCGCCCTTGCACTTGCGCTCGCCAGCAAGGATCTTATTTTTAATATGGTTTCGTATGCCTGGGCAGGACTGGGATCATCTTTTGGACCTCCCCTCCTCCTCTCACTAAGATGGAAAAAAACGACAGCCTATGGCGTGCTCGCCGGGATGTTGTCCGGTACGATCAGCAATGTGATATGGAAAAACACACCCACGCTGAATGCGGCGCTCGATCTCAAGCTGGCAAGTTTTGTTATCTCTTTTGTATTCACGGTCTTGGTGAGCTTGGCTACCCACCAGAGGCACAGTCGAAAGCCCGCTCAGTAACCGCAAATCATCTGCTTGACATAATCCTCCGAGTCTCTATCTCGGAGTTCGACGAGGAGCAAGCTGGCCATAGCATTCGCTCCTCCCAGCATTCCTCTTTGCCGGCTGCATCTTCGTGTTTGGGAATCTTTCTCACGGTTGCCAGCCGCAAAGGAGCCCGGATTTCGGTGAGATCGGGGATTTGGGCGAGGCAGTGGATCTACTAGCTGATCAGCGTGCTTTCGCCAGGATGGAGAACCCGAACGTCGGTGTCAGGTGCGACCCGAGCCGCTTCCCAGGCGAATGTGTGCGGAGGATCCTTGAGGAACGACATCTTGCTCCAGAAGGGTCCCAAAGGAAACAGGGTTCCCCAATGGATCGGCACAGCCACACGGGGAGAAAGCAGCGACAGGGCGTGCGCTGCATCGGCCGGTGTCAGGTGATGGCCCCGAAGATACGGCCCGTACCCCCAAACAGGCAAGAGCGCGAGATCGATCTCATGGTCGAGCCCAAGATCCTGCATACGATCGAACAGCGCCGTATCGCCTATGAAATAGACCGTTTGCGGGCCGCGAAACAGGTAACTCAAAACGGTCGATGGAAACCAGAATGGCCAATAAAAACCGGTTTCATGAAGGGAAGGAGCCGCCTTGATTTCGACACCGCCGATGGCGACCGAATCGCCTTCTCTCATTTCGATGATGTCGTGCAGGACCTTTTTCTGCAGGTACCGCGTGCCTCCCTGCGGCACAATGATCGGAACCCAGCTGGGAATCATCCGGAGCGAAGGATAGTCCATATGGTCGAAATGCATGTGCGATAGCACTATCGCATCCACGGATTCCAAATCCATGGAGATCGGCGGCACGTCCTTGTGTCTCCTCAGGTGCCACAGCCTCCGGCGGAACACTGGATCGGTTAGAATCTTGATTCCGCACATTTCGACGAGAACCGTGGCATGGCCCACAAAGGTGACATTGGCGGGAAGCTGGAAATATGAACTTTTATCTAGCATTTGAGCGCGGGGCGTTGGAGGCGCCTGCCTCACGCCGCCCGTTGATTACTCGAAACGGCGTATTATAGCTTTCGGTTTCGTGACCTGAATCGGTCCAGAGGAGTGCAATAATCGGACCTGATTGGAAACAGTAGCAGCCACGGATTTTGCCAGGTTCCCTTTGCATCCCTTTATGCTACACTTCGCGTAAGATCGCCCATATCAAAAAAGAATGCAAGTATTAAATATAAATATTTCCTCGATCTTCAAAGTCGTCGCCCGGTATTTCCTCGTGTGGATGGCCGATGCCGTTTCCATTGGGGTGACGGCGCTTCTTCTTCCCGGAGTATATTTCGTCCGAAACACCGAATTCTGGTTCTTGAACGCGTTTACGGTGGCACTGGTTTTTGCGCTGCTGAACGTTCTCATCCGTCCACTTCTCATCGTCCTGATACTCCCTGTCAACTACGTCAGCCTGGGACTGCCCACCCTCGCCTTGAACGCCGGACTCTTCTATTTGATAGCAGCTCTCGTGGATTTCTTTGTGATCGAGAGCTTCATAGCAGCCCTCATCGGCATCCTTTTGCTGACGACGGTAAACACCCTTCTGGGAAACGTGATACATCTGAGTGATGATTATTCGCTGTTCGCAGCCATGATGGACAAGCTCAGCACGCTCACCCGGCCAAAGCTCCTGGATACACGTGACAGGGGCCTCGTCGTCGTACAGATCGATGGTCTATCCACGGATACGCTGAAAAGGGGCGTCCACCGGGGTAAAATGCCGTTCGTCGCCGACATGCTGAACCGCCGCGGTTACGCATTGAAGAAGTGGTTCTGCGGCCTACCCTCCCAGACTTCGGCCATCCAGGCAGGCATTTTCTACGGCAGCAAATTCGATATCCCCGGCTTTCGGTGGTATAGCAAAGAGAAAGGGAGGGAGATCACATCCTCGAACTCGTCCGACATGTTTGAAATTGACATGAGGTTAGGAGAGAACGACAGGCATCTGCTCAAGGACGGCACCTGCATCAACACGCTGATACATGGAGGCGCTAGGAGGAAGGTACTTACTTTGAGTGTGATCCTGGAAAAGGATTTGAGGCTCCGCAAAGGCGAGATGGAGAATTTCGCGATTTTTTCGCTACACCCATATCTCTACAATCGCGCGATTCTCTTACTGGTATGGGACTTCCTCGTCGACCGCTTCCAGAGCTTTCTCGACATCGTCAAGCAGAGGACTCCGAGGATCAAGCGGAACGTCCGCTTCTCGTTTCTTCGGGCCGTCGGAAATTCTTTCCTGAGAGAAAGCACGACTTACTTCCTCATGGAGGATCTGGTTCGGGGGGCTCCTGTCGTCTACGTGAATTACATCGGTTACGACATCGTTGCGCACCATGCCGCTCCTCACTCATTCGACGCGTTGAGCACCCTCAGCGGAATCGACAGACAGATAAGGAAAATCAGCAGAACAATAGCCAAAAGGGCATCCAGAAAATACGACCTCGTATTGCTCTCCGATCATGGCCAATCGAAGAGTGTTCCCTTCTCGTGGCTGTTTGGGCAGACGGTCGCTGAATTCATAGAGGACAAGCTCAAAACACGCTCGACACAGAGCGCAGGAAATACGGCTGAAACCTCTTACCTCGCAACCCTGCTTCGGGAGATGGGGCGCGTCGAAATAGCCTCCGCTCCCACACGGCTCGTTAGAAGCCGGAAGACTCTGGAGCGCATCCACACTCGGGTGTGGGAAGAACCGACAGGTCGTGAGGACCGAAAAGGCATCATCGTTTGCAGCAGCGGGAACCTCGCGCACGTCTACTTCACCGAAAGTCCCGGCAAGGTGACGATTGAGCGATTGATGACGTTCTTTCCGACCTTCCTCGATCTGCTCGTCTCGCACCCGGGGATTGGATTCGTCGTTACGACGAACGAAGAAGGCGAGATATTTGTCATGGGTAAGAACGGCATGCGATGCCTCCGTTCGGGGGAAATCGAGGGAGAGGACCCCTTGCCACCCTACGGGGACGAGAAACTTCTCACCAGAGAGATCACTCTTCTCTGTGAATATCCGCACAGCGGAGATGTAATAATCAACGGTTGCCTTTTGGACGACGGTTCGGTAGTGTGCTTCGAGGATCAGATCGGCACCCACGGTGGTGCCGGAGGGTCACAAACGGAACCTTTCATCATCTATCCAAGGAGATACCACGATCACTCAATTGAAATTCGCAATCCTGAGGAAATGCACCGGTTCTTATCGAGCATCCTGAATGACAAAGCGGCAGGTACCCCGACTCTGGAAAGGAGCGAAAAACCATGACCCAGCAAAGCCTCAATTACAAATGTCCCAAATGTGGGTCAGATACCTGCGAAATATCCGAGATGAGGGCTACAGGAGGATTCCTGACAAAAGTATTCGATGTTCAATCCAAGAAATTTACGACAGTAACCTGCACGAGGTGCAGATACACCGAGCTATTCAAAGCGGATAGCAGCATGCTTGGGAACATCTTCGATTTCTTCACCGATTGACAGGGGAAATGTGTTTCTCGGATTCGCTTGCTCCTTGATCCGCTGATAAGCCTTCGAGAGCTTACTCACCTGTTCAATATGCTCTTAGCCATTCAGGTTTCCAGCGGAGGTGTCTACCCCCCGGGCCTTATTCGGCCTTTCACTGCAACGTCCCATACACGAGCCGGTATGCTCAATTCCACAGCGTTCCCCGCTGTTCAATGAGCGAGATAAAGAGCCAACGAGCCCCCACAATTGAACATGTTTCCGGTCAAAATGCTTGTAATGCCACGCAGCAGCTGATAAAAGTAATTTTTCAATGCATTTGCTCGGCACAACTTCCCACGCTGCGATTCGTATAATAATAAGGAGGAGGCACGTATGAGCAAAAAGGTGATGTGGGCATTTGCAACGCTGTGTTTCCTGACGGCATATCCGCTGGCTCTCATAGCGGAGGCTCCCAGCGACACCGCTGAGGTCGACCGGATTGTCCGAAAACTGGATGATCTTTACCGCAGCCAATCGAGCTACGGAGAGGTGGAGATGGAGATCATCACACCCCACTGGCAGAGAACCCTCGCGATGAAAGTCTGGACTTTGGGGTTGGAAAAAACTTTTATCCGAATCACATCACCCTTGAAGGAAAAAGGAGTGGCTACACTGCGCATTGGAAATGAAATGTGGAACTATCTCCCGAAGGTAAACAAAGTGATCAAGATCCCTCCGTCTATGATGATGAGTTCTTGGATGGGGTCTGATTTTACCAACGATGATCTCGTCAAGGAGTATTCGTTTTTCGAGGACTATACATATCGTCTCATAACACCCGAAGACGCGAAGGAGGATCTTCTCTACCTCGAATGCTCCCCAAAGGAAGGCTTGCCGATCGTGTGGGGTTCTATCATTATCGCTGTGAGACGCGCCGATACAATACCTGTCTGGCAGAAATACTATGATGAAAAAGGAAATCTGATGCGGATATGGAACTTCGGGGAAGTGAGGTTATTCAGCAACCGCAGGGTTCCCGCCGTCATGGAAATAATTCCCCAAGCAAAGGAAGGAAACAAAACGGTAGTCCGCTATTTGACGGCAACCTTCGACGCCGATATTGAAGATAACGTGTTTACGCTGAGGAATCTCCGCTCGCGGTGAACCAGATTCAACGATGATATTCAAGATCGCATTCAGAAATGTCTTCCGCCAAAGACGCAGAACCGTTCTGACAATGCTAACGATGTTCGGCGGATTCACATTGGCTTCGATCTCGATCGGCTGGTCGGATGGAACATATTCCCACATCATCGATATGTTCACCCGAAATCAGCTGGGTCACATCCAGGTGCACAGCGAAGGTTATCTCGACCGCCCCTCCCTGTACAAAGTCATCAAAGACTACGAGAACGTTGGTAAGAACATCCAGTCGATTCCGGACGTCGAAGCGTGGGCGCCGCGGCTCTACGCGGCGGGACTCGCCTCCGTTGGAGAAAAGAGCGCCGGCATCAGGATCATAGGCCTGGACCCTGAGAGCGAAAACGCTGCCACCCACTTTGACAAGAAAATCGCTAGAGGAACGGTTCTCAACGACGCAAACACTCATGAAGCGCTGCTTGGAAAGGGCCTGGCCAGAATACTGAGAACAACAATCGGCGGTGAAGTTGTCGTCGTCTCACAGGCAGCGGACGGATCGATCGCCAACGACATTTATGCAATCGTCGGGATCGTCGACACGGGTGACGAATACAGCGACCAAACTGGTTTTTATCTCACTTTGCAGGATGCTCAGGAACTGTTCGCTCTCGAAAACCGAGTTCACGAAATCGTCGTTATTGCCAGCAATCTCGACCGGATCGGACCGCTGGTTGGAGAGATCGAGGATGCCGTAAGCAACGCGGCGCTTTCCGTCGCACCATGGCAGGAGTTCGCAAAATCCTTTTACAACGCGATGAGAGCAGACCAAGAGGGGATGTGGATCTCACTGTTCGTTATCATCCTTATTGTCGCAGTTGGGGTCTTGAATACCGTACTCATGTCGGTACTCGAGCGCACTCGCGAATACGGGGTGCTCAAAGCGCTCGGAGTCAGACCGAAGCAAATTTTTGGATTGGTGCTGACCGAAGTCAACATTATGGCCACAGGTAGCATCATTATCGGAGCTGGTCTCGGAATCCTCATCAACTATCTGCTTTCTATCCATGGTATCTCATACCCCCAATCACTAACATACGGCGGATTCGAGTTCCAAGAAATGTACAGCGAAGTGAACGCAAGGAGCCTGATCATCCCGGCCATAACTGTTATCGTATCCGCATCCCTCGTTGCGACCTTTCCGGCAATCCGGGCATCCCGAACTGCTCCGGCAAGAGCCATGAGAGCTCATTAGGAATAGTATCATGCGGACTTTTATGAAACTCGCGTGGAGAAATCTTTTCCGGAACAAGCGCCGAACGCTTATTGCTGGAACCGCTATCGGTATAGGCTTGGCTGCTCTGATTTTTGTAGACGCGCTCATTCTCGGTATGGAAGAAAACATGGTGCAGTCTGCGACCTCCTCGTTTCTTGGTGAAGGACAAATCCACCGAGATGGCTTCCGCGACACCCAAGAAGTGGAAAAAACGATCAATGACCTCGAGGGCACTGTAGCCGGGCTAGAACAGGAGGAGATCGTAAAGCGTTTTACGCTTAGGACGCTGTCGTTCGGAATCATCACATCGCCTGCGAATATCAACTCCATCACACTAGTTGGAGTCAATCCTGAGACGGAAAAATGGCTTTCCGAGATCGATGATGCAATAAGAGAAGGCAGTTATTTCGAAGAACACACCGGGCAAGCCATAGTGATCGGGAGCGAACTGGCCGAAATCCTGGAAGTGGAACTCGGCGACCGCATTGTAATCACGGTGGCGAGGGCCGAAAGCGGTGATCTATCTCAGGAAATGTTCCGCATCTCGGGGATTTACAGCTTTGGTATCCGGGAAATGGATACGGGGCTCGCCTTCGTCTCTCTGGACAAAGCTCAGGAAATGCTTGGCATCGGAAGCGGCGTGCACGAAATAGCGATCAAGTTCACCGATCCGGAGTACGGGAGGGACGAGACGCATCCATTTTGGAAGAAGTACTCCCGCAACGGAAACGAGGCTATCGGCTGGACCACGCTGTTGCCTCAACTGGAAGCTGCTTTCGAACTGTCTCAATTCGGCATTTTTATAACCGCCATCATCCTCTTCGGTGTCGTCGCTCTTGGGATCATCAATACCCTATTCATGTCCCTTCACGAACGAATGTTCGAATTCGGTGTTCTTCGAGCTGTTGGGACCAGGCCGGGCAGAATGTTTCAGCTGATACTATTCGAGGCGGCGGCCTTGGCCGTTTTGAGTATAGCTCTCGGTGTCATTTTGGGTTTTGGAATCACGCTGGCCTCGAACATAAGTGGGATAGACTACCGGGGAATCGAATTTGCTGGAGTTACGTTCAAAGAACTTTTGCACCCCGTATTGACATTGAAACAATTCATTGTTTACCCAATTGCCTTATTTCTATTTACATCGTTTGTCGCAATATATCCAGCCTGGTACGCAGCTCGCCTTGCCCCAGCAGCAGTGATCCGGAAGAGTCTATAAAGGAGGAAGAATGGAAGTGAATGCTCAAACAGAGATCATCGTCGCCGAAGGTGTATCGAAGACGTATTCGGATCATGGAGTACCCGTTAGTGCTGTAAAAGAGATAGATTTGACCATCAGGACGGAGGACTTCGCCGCGATTGTTGGTCCATCTGGTTCTGGAAAAACCACCTTCCTGAATATTATCTCCGGATTGGATACGGTCACCGAAGGAAAGGTCTGGCTAAATGGAAAGCTTTTATCGGAGATGAGCGGTCGAGAGCTGTCTGATTTTCGGCGGGATAATATAGGGTTTATCTTCCAAGCTTATAACCTGATCCCAGTATTGAGCGTCGAAGAGAATATCGAATATATAATGCTTCTCCAGGGAGTTCCGAAGAGCGAACGGCATTCCAAAGTCAATAAGATCTTGGCAGAGCTAGGTCTCTCGGGATTCGAGAATCGGATGCCCACGCAACTATCTGGGGGGCAGCAACAGCGTGTAGCGGTAGCACGCGCGATGGTCTCCAATCCAAGCATTATACTGGCCGACGAGCCAACAGCCAATCTCGACTCGAAAACGGGCGCGGAGCTCCTCGACTTGATGCGTGAGCTCAACAAGACTAGCGGAATGACATTTGTTTTTTCAACTCACGATCCAATGGTCATGGAAAGGGCCCATCGTCTGGTTACGTTAAAAGACGGTCAAGTCGTGAGCGACGAAATCAGGGAGTAAAAGTTCAAATCAATGCTCTATGACGCTCAAAACCGCATTAGCGCTGCTGACCATTCTTCTCAACCTGCCGATGCAGGCGCTTTCCATTGGTTCATTCGAGACCACCGGGTATTATAAAAACTTTTCCGTGGCCATCGATCCTGCCAAATTTCCCGATACAGAACATGATCTTACCGGCTTCATGAATAACCGTCTTCGTCTGAATGTCAGTTTTGCACCGGAAGAGTGGTTCTCATTTCATGTGGCCTACGACTTCTCGCCCCGCATACAGGATCGCGCGTTCTCAGAGAGCGCTTTCCAGTTTCCTTCCATTGATCCTCTCAGCTACCGCGCGTTCGATTTCGATTCAAAGCTTTACCCATCGAACGGTGAAGAGATGAAATCCTTTGCCATACACCACAATCTCGACAGAGCACTCATTACGCTCGTTACCAAGAATGCCGACATATTTCTGGGCCGTCAGGCCATTGCATGGGGCAGCGCTAGGGCCGTCAATCCGACCGACGTGGTTGCGCCGTACACTTTCGACGAACTGGACGTCGAGGACCGAATCGGAGTGGATGCTTTCAGGATTCGAATCCCAATCGGTGCGCTTGGGGAATTGGATAACGGCTATATCTTTGGCGATGAGTTCGATTTCGATGAAAGCGCTTTCTTCTCGAGGTGCAAGCTATATATCGCCCGGTCGGACGTCACCGCACTGCTGCTGGGTTTCAGAGAGAGTTTTCTTGTTGGTGTCGACGTTGCCAGATCCCTTGGGGGTGCTGGAGTGTGGATCGAGGCGGCCCACGTGTTTACAGGCGCATTGAACAGCAATGAAAGAGATAGTGGTGAAGATTATTTTCGAGCAACGGTCGGATGCGATTACAGCTTCACCGGAAAGGCATACGGATTCATCGAGTACCACATCAATTCGGCGGGCGCAACGGATCCAGAAGAATATTTGGGACGATTCAGCAAGCCGGCATACGCCGATGGGGCCGTGTATCTCATGGGCAGACACTACCTAGTACCTGGATTGATGCTGCAGCCAACGCCCCTATTCACGCTGGATGCCCAAGCGCTATGGAATCTATTGGATCCGTCGATTCTCATTGCCCCTATGCTCGAGTATAACATCGCAGAAAACATCTATATATCTGGGGGGGCTTTTATTGGATTTGGGAAAATGCCACATCGTGATGCCGGAGAAATGCAGGACTCCTCAACAGCATTCCGTTCCGAATTCGGGAGCTATCCAGATGTCTATTTCGCCTCGCTGAGAATTTATTTCTAGTCCACACCCATATAGGATCGTTTGTCTTCCGAGCCCATGATTGAAGCGGAAACTCAACCCTGCAGCTTATACCTAAACGCATCAAAAGGAGCTTGCTGAACCGAGGTGGTGAGTGATCTAGCCTTCGGCGGACAAATTGTACTTCCTGATTTTGTTGTGAAGAACCTGACGGCTGATTCCCAGAACCTGTGCTGCCTTGGTGACATTCCATGAGTTTGTCATCAGCGTTTTGCGGATAAACTGTGATTCATAAGCGTCGAGGATCTCCTTGAGGGAGGATTTTTCCAAGACGGCCTTACCGGCTCCTTCTATCCCCAGCAGCTTTTCGACCTCCGGTGCATCGATGATTTTCCCCTCCTCGTGAAGGGCGACAATTCGTTCCATCAGGTTTTCGAGCACGCGCACGTTTCCCGGCCAATTATAATTGAGAAGCCTTTTCTTCGCCTCGCTAGTGAGAATGGGCCTCTTTTTATCGTTCAGCTTCGAATATCTTTCGAGAAAATGCTCGGAAAGCAGGATGATATCCGCGGGACGCTCCCTCAACGGAGGCATGCGTATCGGTACGACATTCAGCCGGTAGTACACGTCATCCCGGAACTTTCCCTCTCTCACTTCTTTCATAAGATTTTTGTTCGTTGCAGCTATGATTCGAACATCGACGTTTATTGTGGCGTCCGACCCAATCCTTTGGATTTCCCCGTCCTGGAGGACCCTCAGGAGTTTCGCCTGGACGCTCCTCGGAATTTCCGCAACCTCGTCCAGGAATATCGTGCCGCCGTTTGCAGTTTCGAACGCCCCTTTGCGATCCGCATCCGCCCCTGTAAAGCTGCCTTTCAAATGGCCGAATAGTGCGCTTTCGAGAAGCGATTCCGGGATTGCAGCGCAGTTGATTGGATAGAATACTTTATCCTTCCTGTGACTATTATGATGGATCGCACGCGCGACGAGCTCCTTTCCCGTTCCTGATTCTCCCTGAATCAGCACATTGCTGGAGACGGGCGCGATTCTCTTTATTGTGTCAATGACTTCTTGCAGTGCCTTGCTCCGCCCGATGATGCCCGAAAAATCGAACTGCCCGGCGAGCTGTTTCTTGAGATCCTGAACCGAGTGCTCGAGCTCACCGTGCTTCTTTGCATTCTCGATCGCGACGGCAGCCTGGGCGCCGAAGGATCTTATGATCGACAAATCGGTGTCGGTCAATCGCTGGGAAATCCGGTTGCTGTCTACATAGATGACGCCGACGAGCCTGTCCTCGAATTTCAAGGGAAGACCATAGGCGGCTTTGATTTCGAGATCCACGATGCTCTCTTGATCCCTGTAAGTCTCGTGGTTCTGAACGCTATCGACGACGACGGGTTCGCCCGTGTCCGCTGTCTCTCTCGCTATGGTTTGGCTTATTTCAAAGCACTTTTCATCGAGATCCTTTTCATCCTTCGATCTAGCGATTGCGAAGGTCAGATCCCCCTTTTCATTACGCAGCATGAGGAAGCCCCTATCACAGTCGGTAACGCGAATAACCGAGTCGACAATCTTTCTAAGGAGTTCTTGGAGATTGAGTGTGGAGTTGATCGAAGCGCTGATGTGGAGGAGATCCTGGAAGGTGGAATTGGCCCCGCCGGGTGTTACAATCCTGCCCTTGGAATCTTCCTGAGCTCCCGCGGAATCCCGCCATTTTTTCAGCTCGCCGCCTATTTCAGCGAAATGGTCCAGTGGGCCCGGTTTTCGACGCTTCCGTTCCCCTTGTTTCTTATTGGATTTGTCATCCATCCTTGTCTCTCCTACATATTATTATACCAAATATACCAAACTGGAGAGGCATTTTCACAAGCAACAAGGCAATATTCCGCCGCTTTTGGGGTGACTAAGTTCATCCACAGCCGCAGCGCAATAATAAAAAAAAGAGAGAGCCCACCGCTATCGGCAGGCTCTCCCCGACCACTGCATCTTACCACACGCTCTTTCCCCAAGTACTCTTACCCAGAATCGCAAGTATGGTGAAGATGATTCCCAAGTTGCTCAGCACTAAGTAACGCATTTCGAAACCTCCGAATTAATTGCCGTTTCACCGATGTATCAGAATCGCTTTCCCTCTCCTCTCGTTCGCTTCGTCGCTCTCGACTCCCCAGAAAGGCAAGGGACGTGCCATTGTTTCCAATCACGCCCAACGCTTACTAATTGCATCTATTTCAATAAGTTAATTGCCCATATCATCCTGTCGTTCCTCAATGGATCCCATGATGCCCCAAAAAGTGTAAAGAAATACTTACATCCTTCAGCTCAGCGAATCTGTTATTGTATTGAATATAAACAAGATAAGCGATTGTCAGGAGATTATTGCAGAGTGTCAACCGATCATGACAGTGCCGTCCGCATGCCGACGGATGATCCCTCAGATTGTTGAAAGAATTTGTCTTTTTTAACTCGAGCGACTACCCTCACAAAATCGGATCTACAATCCTCCCGATTCAGTAGCCAGGGCTCGCTCCCCGCCGGGCGTCTCATTCTTCATGGAGCGCAGACGAAAGCGCCACAAGGAGGTTCCAGCCGTCATGAAGTACGCCGGAATGAATGCAATCGCTTGTCTCATAGCCCTTTGCGCCTCCGCCGGCCCAGCGTTGGCTCGGGATATATTTCCATATCCAATAGAAACGAGAGTCCTCCCCAACGGGCTGAAAGTCGTCATGGTCCCTTTCGATAGTCCTGGAATCGTAGCCTATTACTCCGTTGTCAGGGCCGGCTCGAGGAACGAGGTCGAACCGGGGCTGTCCGGATTTGCCCACTTTTTCGAGCACATGATGTTTCGGGGAACGGAAAGGTACTCCACCGACGACTACAACAAGCTCTTCAAAGAACTCGGAAGCGATGCCAATGCCTTTACTACCGACGACTACACCTGCTACGAGGCGATTCTGGGGAATGAGGGACTCGAAAAGGTGATCGAGGCTGAATCCGACAGGTTCATGAACTTGAAATATTCGGTCTCCGATTTCCAGCAGGAATCCAGGGCGGTGCTCGGGGAATATTATAAAAACTACTCGCGGCCGAACAGCAAGCTGTACGAGAAGCTAAGGGACACCGCTTTCACATCTCACACTTACAAGCACACCACGATGGGCTTCCTGAAAGATATTGAAGACATGCCCAACCAGTATGATTACAGCTTGAAGTTTTTCGATCGGTTCTACCAACCCGGAAACGTCGTGGTTTTGATCGTAGGCGATTTTGACCCCGATCGAGTGATGGAGCTAATAGAAAAATACTACGGCAAATGGGAGGCCAAAACGTACGACCTCCTGGTTCCTGTTGAACCCGAACAAACCTCTAAACGGACGGCGCATATCGATTGGGAGAATCCGACGCTACCCTATCTCGCCATTGCGTTTCACACGCCGGCATTCAGCACGAAAAACACGGATTCGGCGGGTCTGGATATCCTCTCGGAGCTCATTTTTGGACGCAACAGCCCTCTTTACCAGAAGCTCGTTATCGAGGACCAAAGTGCGGAGTCTATTCGTTGCTCCATACCAGATAAAAGAGATCCTGGCTTGTTCACGATCATCAGCCGTGTCAAAAGCGACGATTTGGTGGAAGAGGTGAAAAACGAGATTTACGAAGCAATCGCCGAAGCGCGCGAAAAACCTGTCGATCCCAAAAAGCTGAAAGCGATCAAGTCGAGAATCCGCTACTCGTTTGCTATGAGACTCGATACGGCTGGCTCCATTGCTCGCAGCCTCGCCCATTATCTGAACCTCACCGGCGATCCGAACTCATTGAACGAAATCTACAAGCGATACGGCGAGGTGAGCCCTGGAGACCTGCAAAGACTCGCTGAGCGCTACCTCGTGAAGCACAACTGTACCGAGGTGACGCTCATAGGAGTGAAGAATTGATGAAAACAAATCACAAATCGCTTATACTCACTCTCATGCTGTCAGTTCTCATTTTCCCACTTTCATTACCTTCCTCATCTCTTGCCGGTGAGATCCCAGTGGTTCTCCTCCCTGTCGAAAACTCTCCGCTTGTCACTTACCGGATCCAGTTCCGCGTGGGCTCCATTGATGATCCAGACGGAAAGAAGGGGCTCGCAATGCTGACTGCCACACTCCTCACCGAAGGCGGCACGCAGAAGAGGTCGTACGATGAAATCATCGAATACCTCTACCCGATGGCTGCGAGAATCCAATCGCAAGTAGAAAAAGAAGTCACCACAATTATTGCAACCACACATAGAGACAACCTCAACAAAGTCTATTCCCTCCTCATGGAAATGCTTCTCGAACCGGGCTTCAGAGAAGAAGACTTCGAGAGGATTCGAACGAACCTCATCAATTATCTAGCAAAGCAGCTTCGAGGAAACGACGATGAAAACCTTGCAAAGGAAGCTTTGAACGTTTTCATGTATGCAGGGCACCCCTACGGAACTCCGAATCAAGGCCTGGTATCACATCTTGAGGGACTTACTCTAAAAGACGTCGAAACCCACTATAAGAAGTATTTCACCAAGGGGACCGTTACCGTCGGTATCGCAGGAGCTGACACTCCAAAGCTCGCAGAACGAGCCCTCAGAGATCTTGGAAGGCTTAAAGACGGACAATCCAAGAGAGAGCCGCTTCCCGAACCTTCGCCAATAAATGGCATCGAGATCCTTGCCGTCGAGAAGGAGTGCAGATCCACAGCCATATCCATCGGTTATCCAATAAACGTAACTCGAACGGATCCAGACTTCTATGCTCTTCTCATTGCGAACTCTTATCTCGGAGAACATCGGACGTTCAACGGGGTCCTCATGATCAGGATGCGCCAGGTTAGAGGACTCAACTACGGTGACTATTCGTACATCGAAAACTTTATCCAGGAAGGGCGGAGCACCTTTCCTCTGGCTAACATTCCCAGGCGACAGCAATTTTTTAGCATTTGGATTCGGCCGGTACTGCACAAGAACAGGCACTTCTCGCTCCGATTGGCAATCTGGGAACTCGAGAAGTTCGTAAAAAATGGTCTGAGCCGGGATGATTTCGAAGCCACGAAAAAGTTTCTCATCAACTACAGCAAACTTTGGGCGCAAAATCAGAGCCGCAGGCTCGGCTATTTGTTGGATTCGAAATTCTACGGGACAGATGACTTCCTGAAAACGCTTCCTGAGAAGCTCCAAGACGTCACATTGGAGCAGGTGAATGCGGCTATTAAACGCCATCTCAACTGCCAAAACCTGAGGGTGGCTGTTGTCACCAAAGGCGCAGAGGAGTTTTTGCAGGATCTCATTTCGAACAAGCGCTCCCCAATCGTCTACCAAGCTGAGGGCATACCGGAAGATGTGCTGGCAGAAGATAAGAAAATCGGAGTGTTCGAGCTCTCGATCAACAGAGACAAGTCTCGGGTTGCAGCTGCAGCGGAGCTGTTCGAATAACCGCGATCGCTACTTTGCCACGATACCTTCGAGAATCCCTTCGGCTTTCTCATCGCCTGCGAGGATTCTGACGAGTTCGGCCGCAAAAGCGACGGCCGTTCCTGCCCCCCTGCTCGTTATGATGTTTCCATCGATGACGACGGGAGCCTCCACGTAGATACATTCCACAAGCTCGGAGGAGTGATTTGGATGGCAGGTGGCTTTCTTCCCTTTTAGAATCCCAAGTGAATCGAGCACTGTAGGAGCTGCGCAAATAGCAGCTATCATTTTACTCCTGTTGCTGGCGTCCCGGAGGAGTTCCTCCAAGGCATCACTTTTTTTTAGGTTCGTCGTACCGGGAAGACCGCCAGGAAGCACAATCCCCTCGGAGCGCCGAGGGTCGCATTCTTCGATAGGCGTGTCACAAACAATACGAATCCCGTGCGAGCCGGTGATTTCCTTTCCACCCACACCCGCAATCACCACCTCCACATCTGCCCGCCTCAAAATATCGATGACGGCGACCGCTTCTATTTCTTCGAATCCTTCGGCCAAAGGGACGATGATACGAGGCATATGACCCTCCTTAGCGGTGATGCTTTCAACCGAGCTGAGATCTCCTTCTCGTTGCGAATTATCGTATGGGTAAGTATATTAAGCATCATCGAGAAGCGGAACGAATCTTTGATGATTTCGAGAATGCGTCATCTAATTCAAACAGTCTTGCTCACCTGACAACGACGTTGACCCGCAGATGGAGAGGTGGTATTTTTAAAGCGTCTTCGATCGATCCCACCATGCTCGAGCCAGGGGAAGGATGAAATGGATCCAGTCAAAATCTTTAGACTCACTTTGATGCTCTTCATCGTTTGCACCGCAGGTTTTTCCCTCCAATGCAGCGACTCCGAAAGCCCTGCACTTCCTTCGAGGATTGAAATCTTCTCAGGAGACAATCAATTTTCAAAATTCGGAACGGAACTCCTCGATCCTTTGGTCGTCAAAGTCAAGATGGAGGATGGCTCTCCTGCAGGAAACATCACTGTAGTATTTCAGCCGACGTCCGGCGGTAATGTCTCGAGATCGAGGGCAATCACCAATCAAAACGGCACCGCTTCCACTCGGTTCACCTTGGGACCAACGGAAGGCATCTATGAAGTAAGAGCTTCGATCGACGGGATGAGCGACAAATCCGTGATCTTCAACGCCACAGCAAGCTATGCATTTTGCCCCGAAGCGGAGACGACTATGACAATTAGTTTCGGTCCTCAGGGATATGTTCTATTTGGTACCCCGAAGTCCAGCGTGTTTCCGACTCACACTGGCGTTGTGCGAATCAATCCTTCCATTGGTGGCAGTGTCTCCCCACTCGTAGGCTTTATCCCGGGTCTATTTACCAGACAAGTGTGGGATATCGCTCTTTCGCCCCGGGGAGATCTGTATGTTGCCTCGTCCGAGATCTTCGACGAAATCCTCAAAGTGGCGCCGGATGGTAGTTATTCGCGTTTTGGGCCACTGGGTGATTTTCACGGTCTGTACAACCAAGCTGAGATCGCCTACAATCCCTCCGGCCTAATTGTCGGCTGCAACAATAAAGGCCCATTCTTCGTGACGTGTGGGGACAGCCTGATGAGATTTCCTCAAGCCACCTACTCGGGGGAGATCAATAACGACGCTGTTGCCGTAGATCCGATTACGGAAGACATTTATTTCATCCACCAAGACCAACAAGAACTGCTCCGGCTCCCCGTAGATACGATGACGGCAACTGGGCCTCCCGAGATTGTTGCCTCTCTCACCGTTGATGAAGCAACTGGTGCGAGGGGAATGGTGTGTGACACGGACCGCATGATCTACATCATTGTCGACACGGACAACACGAAAAAGATTCTCTCGGTTTCAGCCGTTGACGGCACAAAAAGCGACCTCTTTGATTTCTTCAGCCGTGGTTCTGGGACAGCCGCAGATGCGGGAATCCCGAGGGAACTAGCTCTGGATCAAAATAATGGGTATCTCTACACCGTGGACACCCTGAACAACCAACTGCTCCTTTATAACTTGCCTTCCGGCCCGTTGGAGATCAGAACCCAAGGCCCGCAAATTTCCACTACCGTTGAAGGCGGAGAAAGGATAGGGCTCGCCGTCATAAGATAGACCCTTCGGCGCTTCCTGAGTGAGAATCTAGAACGGCCTGCCATCCATTGCGGCTTCCACCTCTTCTTATTAGCCCCTAATTACATCAGGACAGAAGAGTCGACCGCTAAGGCTCGTTATTTGGAACCGGATCCCTAATCGTCGTCGACTTCCGGTTCAGGTAGAGGCGCAGCAGGCTTTTTCTTTCCGTAGATATAGAAGATGATAAAAACGATGAAAAAGGTGAGATAACCGATACTGAAGGGAGCGCCTACTCCAAATCCGATCTCGCTCGTCACGTCGTTTCCCACGAATTCGTATGTGTGAATGACGCCGAAAAAGGAGAGAACAATCCCTGCGATCGACCAGTACGCAGCTCTGAGGAAATCCCTCTCGATAAGGAAAACAGAGATGGAGGCGAGAATCATCGATGTAAAGATAAAACCCCTCTCCAGGGCTATCATCCCGAAGAAGCCGTTGATACCGATGTTCGGTGCGGCCTCTCCGATGCTGGTACCGGCAGCCATCAACGCCTGCTTCAATACGGTTATCCCCCAAGCAGCAAGAGCGGGAATAAAACCGACAGCCACTGCGGGCGCGTGACGGCGGGGTGTTGCCTGGTAAGCCTGAGCTGTTATCACGATGCCGATCCAAAGGACGATTGCAATGCCCGCTTCCATCGGAACGAGCTTTGTGATGAATCCCACAGCTCCCGCGAAACAAACGAATGTAAAGAACACCGCATTTAGGATTGAGTACCCCGCCCTTGCGCCCAAGCCTTTCCAACCAGGGTGACCAATATAGATCGTCGTTGGGAAGCAGCTCCCAAACAGCGACGCGATGATACTTCCCACACCGTTTACTGCCAGAGATGGCCGTGTCTCGTAGCGATCCCCCGCCGCCTCCGCGCTTTCCAAGTTCTGGAGCGATCCGATCACATTGAAAAGACCCATTGGGATGATGATTGCGAGGTACTTCCAAAGGTAGGCTCCGCCCAGGATCGAAAACAGAGGAGCCGCCGCCGGGACAGGTGGGTGAAAGCCGATTTCCCCTAAACTTTCTCGCAAAAGGCCTGAATCCATGTAATTTAGCGCCCAGGCGAGAATGCTGCCGGCGATCAAAGCCACCAATCCACCGGGGAGCCCCAAGGGAAAACGGACCTTGGAGAAATACTGGATGAGGATAATCGCGAGGGGAAGCATTGCGAGAATCGGTTTTTCGAAAGTCTGGAATGCGAAATCCATCGAAATGAACGTAATCGCAATGCCTGCGAGCGTGGCGAGAAGCGCCGCGCGGGGCGTCACCCGCCTGAGCCAGTCGACCACAAACGCCCCGACGAACTCGATCACTCCGCTTCCAAAACATGCAACCAGCCCGACTCTCCAGGCAAGTTCGCTGTCGCCCGTTTCCTGATAAACGGGCATCATAACAAAAATGAAGAACGCAAACAGGCTTACCGTGTTGATCCCGTAGGGCAGGGCTGTCACATCGTCTCTTCCCGTCCTTTCGGCAAGTTTTCTCGCCTGCCGGGAATAATACAAATTGCCAACGATCAACGAGAGGGCCACACCGGGAAGAATGCGGGAGAAAATGAACTCTTCAGACCAACCGATCATAAGGTGTCCCAATGTGACGATGAGAAGGACCTGAATGAGGTTGTCGATCGCCAGACCAAAAAACCCGTCGATGTCTCGCTTGACAAAAAGCGGGTGTTGTTTCATTTAGGTGCTCCGTGGTTAGTACAGACACTTGGAAAGAATCATTCGAAGATAACCTTCCCTCTGCCTTTCCGGATCTCACCGATACGATAAATTTCCATCTCCCCGTTGTATTTCATTACCGCGTTTTCTTCCTCGGCGCTCACGATAACAATCATACCAAGACCCATGTTGAACACGGCATACATCTCTTTTTCACCAACGCCTCCCTTTTCCTGGAGAAAGGTGAAAACGGGAGGAACAGGCCACGAGCCTTTATGAATCATTGCATCACATGATGCAGGTAATATCCTAGGAAGATTATCCACGACGCCGCCGCCGGTGATATGGGCAAGACCTTTTACATCAACTCGGTGAAGGAGGTCGGTGACGGGCCGGACATAGGAGGCGTGGATTTTCAGAAGCTCCTCTTCGACGGTGCTGCCAAATTCATCGACATGATCATCGAGAGTCAATTTTAATTCATTGAAAATTATTTTTCTTGCGAGGGAGTAGCCGTTCGTATGCAGACCAGTAGAAGGGAGCGAGAATATTGTATCTCCCGGTCTCAGGCGGAACCCATCTATGATTTGCTTCTTCTCCACGACACCCACCATGCAGCCGGCCAGATCAAAATCCGTACCTTGGTACAAGCCGGGCATTTCGGCCGTTTCTCCACCGATCAGCGCGCATTGATTTTCCCTGCAGGCTTTGCTCAGCCCTTCGACAAGAGAAACCACCACTTCCGGCTCCAGTGAGCCTGCGGCGATGTAGTCGAGAAAAAATAGCGGCAAAGCTCCCTGTACGAGAACATCGTTCGCACAATGGTTGACAATATCCTGGCCAACGGTGTCGAACCTGCCTGCCATGTTCGCCACTAAAACCTTGGTCCCAACACTATCGATGCTGCTGACGAGGACTGGCTCGTCGTATTCTTTGGGGAGCAAGAAAAGGCCCCCGAAGTTTCCGATTTCCGAAAGGACATTTTTGCTCCATGTAGATTCTGCAAGTCGGCCTATTGTTTTTTTGATGCGGCTGGCCCTCTCGATATTCACGCCGGAGTCCTTGTATTTCATGTAAGAACCTCTCTTATCTCTCTTCGTGATGTCCCGTGCAATGGATGCTCTTTGTGCTATTCGCCGGAAAGTGCTATGGAGGCTCCGCTCATGGTCTCAGAGGCTCGAAATCGGGTCGTATCCCTGTCACCATCCAATGAAATGGGCACAGGTGGCCAGCGAGCACAACGCATGGAGTGCCCCCGCTAGGGCCATTATACTACAACCGTTCCTTGAGCGACTCATAGATTGCAGTCGTAGGATCGGATTCGACTATCACAGAGAACTCACCTGCTGTTACGAGGCCGCAAAACAAATCGACGATTTCTGCATCGAACTGTATGTCCTTGTATTGTTCGAATTGGTCAGCCACTTGATCCAGCGAGAGCCCTTTTCGGTAAGGCCTGTCAGAAGTCATCGCATCGAAGGCATCGGCAACGAGCAGGATCCTCGCCCCAACCGGTATTTCTTCCCCTTTTAAGCCCTCTGGATACCCTTTTCCGTCCGGCTGCTCATGATGATACCTGACCAAGACGGCTGCTCCTTTGAGAAACTTTAGATTCTCCACAATATCCGCGCCGATGCTTGGATGCTGTTCGAGCGTTCTCCTATCCTCCTCGGTGAGCTTGCCGACTTTCAACAAGATATCATGCTGAATGGCGATTTTCCCAATGTCGTGGAGCAGCGCGCCATACTCGAGAATTTCGAGGTCTTTAGAGCTGAGTCCCATTGCCCGTCCGATTCTAAGGGCGTACCTTGACACGCGGTAGGAATGCCCGTGAGTAAAAGGATCGTTTGCATCGATCGCCGATGTGAGCGCGGCTACGGTGTTGATGTGAGCCTCCTTCATATCGATGTATAGCTGGAAGGAGTACCTGGCGAGGAAAAGTGGGATGACAAATAGCGCAAGGGTCCACATTCCGGCTTTTAGGTAGATTAGGGCGATGATCGCGCCGACGGGCAGGAAAGCGAAGATATGGAAGAAGGTCCACATGTAGTTCTGCTTCCAAATCATCAAAGGGCTTTTTCGATCACTCAAGCCGATGACCGTGCTGATGGAAAATGTGTTGATCACGTAATACGAGACACCACAGATAAACAGAGGCAAAAGAAACCTCGGAGATTCGAGGCCGGTCCACGGATCACCAAAGCTCCAATAAACAATACCGGAAAGTCCAACTGTCATGACCAACAAGGGGACGTTGAACGCTATTTTCATGGCAGGTCTTTTCTGTATGAAAACCTCCGAAAACAATGTGGCAACCGCTTCGATGAAAGCGATTGCCGCGGGGCCGAAAAGCATGATTCCGGCCAGATCAATTGGACTGGAGGGGTATATATAAGCGCCGCCCCTGGGGAGGGCAATCTGAGCCGTATCGGCGACGATAATCAAAGTGATGAATAGGACAACATCTCGATATCGCTCAATGGGGAATTCCTTCATTAAATAAGCGAAGAGAAAAAGCCCACAGAGAATAAACGAGAAGTAGAAGATCTTGAAGCTGAGGCTTGATCTTTTGAACTCGTCCGTCAATTTCACGCATCCAGTAAAATTAGCGCAAGAAATCGAGCGCCGCGTCCAAAAACGCTCGAACCACCGGTTGGCTATTTGAAAGCGGCCAAAAGCGGGTAGAGCGCGTTCGTGGGGGGACCTGAATCATCAAGCCCACTGGGGGTATTCTAAGCCCCACACCGGATAGCGAAACCGGCATAGAGTTACAATAGCCTATTGGATCTTGTACTCGATTGAGCCCTTGGGTTTCAGCTTACCCACCACTCTGTTGACCGCATCAAGCGTCGCGTACACAACAGTCTGCGTTTCGTCGCTGGACACGATAGAACATCCGGCTAGACTCTTTCGTTCCCGGGCCTGAATCATATCGACCCTGACAAGCATCACTTTCTTGTCGCCCAGCGGAACCTGCAGGACATCACATAAGCACAGACTAACGGATTCGTCAAGCAATTCCGAAACCGCCTTCAGCGTCGCTTCAGCGACGACATGCCAATGGGTCGCCGATCTCCTATCCGTCTCTGCGCTGCCGAATGCTTCCTGTTCGCTTCTGGTAAGCTCTACTTCGGCCTTGATACTAGTATCTGATATGAACAGGTTGACGCTTCGGAAAACGAAACGGGCGCCTTGTTCTTCGATGGGCAATATTTCAATATCCTCATCCCGAGGGGGCCGTTCACGTTCAAACTCATCGACGGCCTCCGTGCGATTTTCACCTGAATCGAGCAAAACAACTCCAATCTTCCTGTGATCCACCCGGATGCCCATCTCCGCTATGAGGCACCCCTCGACGTCTCTCGCGATGAGTTTTGCCGGTTTCTTGGCCGTCGCCACAACATGTATCTCTAAGACCTCACCTGTTTCATCGGTGGTGATCTTGCAAGAAGAGATCCCCACGATGCGACTAATGAGCGCTTCGGCCCTTTCGACCATGTCCAAAGTAAGCTTCTGCGCAGTCATACGTTACGAGAGCAAGCTTGTTTCTTAATGCGGTTTGCGAGAATTTCCCCCTGGGCGTGAGCCCAGATATTATACCATAGTTATTGTCATATTTCAGCAAAAAGCTTTCCAGATTGAGGAGTGGGGAAGGATTTTTTTAGTTCTAGGGGAAATTGCGGCCAATGCCTTTAGAATCTCGAACTTCCTTGATGACAAGGAGTGAGTCCAGGGACCGTTCAACTGATCCGACGCCTGATTCGAGGCTCGGCCTAACGGAAATCGATGAGATTTTCCAATCCTTTGAGTCTATGATCGATCGCCGGTTCCTCCAACTCGGCAAGCCCATCAATGGAAAACGCCTCCACCGCGAAGCTTGCCATAACGGTTCCTCTCATCAGCGCACCCGCCATGGAAGTCCGGTCGAGCGCCTTGACTTTCGAGAGATACCCCATAAAACCACCGGCGAATGCATCTCCGGCCCCGGTTGGATCAACAACACGCGGGAGGAGGACCACGGGCACGAAAAGCCGATATTCCGGGCCGAAGAGGAGCGACCCGTACTCTCCCCTCTTGATGACCACGTACCGGGGCCCGAGAGCCAGGATTTCCTCTGCGGCCAGGAGGACCGATTCGGCACCGCTCAATTGAAAGGCCTCCTCATCATTGATAAAAAGAATATCCACCCTCCGAAGAACCTGTTTGAGTGCTTTGAGCTGGGTATTGATCCAAAAGTTCATCGTATCCATTGCGACGATTTCCGACCGCGATACCTGGTCCAGAACCGCCGACTGGAGGGTGGGATCGATATTCCCAAGAAAAACACAGCACGTTTGTTGGTACTTTTCCGGCAGCACGGGATCAAAGCCTTCGAAAACATTTAGACAGGTTTCGATCGTGTCCCGTTCCTTGAAGTTATCACGGTACCTTCCACGCCAGTGGAATGTTTTTCCCCGAACTCTTTCGATCCCCTCCGTATCCACCCCATTTTTCTCGAAACGTGTGAGATGCTCATTCCCGAAATCCTCACCCACTATGGCGACGACCTGCGGGCGCGCCAAATAACTCGCGGCGAGCGATGCATAGCTCGCCGATCCCCCCAGCGCCATGTCTACACTGCCTCTCGGAGTCTCTACCGAGTCGAACGCAATGGATCCTACGATTAGCAGAGTTTCTTCAACCGATCGTGCCTTGCCCATATATTTAGCTCCCTCCGGCGGATGGTTTCACATACTGCTCGGGGCGCTGATTCCCATTAGCTCCAGCGTGTTTCTCAATACCCGCATCGTTGCTTCAGCGAGCAAAAGCCTTGCTGACGCAACTGCTTCGTCATCCGAGACGATCTTATGATCCTGGTAAAACTGATGGAAGAGCCCGGCGAGTTCCTGGGCGTACACGGCAAGCCTGTGCGGTTCTCTAGTGATCGCAGCTCCCTCGACGACTTGGGGGAAAAAGGCAAGGTGTACCATCAGGGCCCGCTCGGCACCCGAATCGAGCAGGCCAAGGTTTGCGATTTTCGGATCCCATTCGCACCCTTTCCCCTCAGCGAACTTCAGAACGCTCGATATTCTGGCGTGAGCATACTGCACATAGTAAACCGGATTCTCGTCGGATTGTTTTCGTGCGAGATCGAGGTCGAAGTCGAGAGGCGAATTGGCTCTCCTCATCAGGAAGAAGTACTTCGCCACGTCACTACCCACTTCTTCCACGAGATCGCGCAGGCTAATGAATTTCGCTGCGCGTTTGCTCATGCCGACTGGAACTCCTCCTTCGATAAGCCGCACCCAACCTACGATGTCCACCTCCAGCCAGTCCTGCGGAGCGCCTAGAACGACGGCCGCCGCCTTCATGCGCGGCATATGCCCGTGGTGATCGGGACCCCAGATATCGACGATCTTTTTATAGCCGCGCTCGAGTTTTGTGAGATGATAGGCAATGTCGCCGAGAAGATATGTCGGATTGCCGTCGCTCTTCCTGAGGACTCGATCCTTCTCGTCTCCCAGCTGCGAAGATTTGAAATAGGTCGCGCCGTCTTTCTCATAGGCAAACGCTTTGTTTTCGATGATCCCTTCCGATCTTTCGACCCATTCGGGATAAAGGCTGGACTCGAAGTAGAAGCTATCGAACTTGATCCCGAACACGTCGAGATCCTTCTTGATCTGTTCGAGGAGCTCTCCCGTGGCAAAAGCGCCGAACTTCTCGAGGGGATCTTCTTCCGCCTCCCACTCCAGTGCTTTCTCCGCAGGTATCTTCTCCGCGATCGCCTTGAGATATTCTCCCGGATAGGCGCCGATTTCCTCGTCCGGCGCGAGCATTCCGGAATGTTCCCTCCACCTGTACCTCAAACTCTCACCGAGAGCCTGGATTTGGCTTCCGTGGTCGTTGACGTAATATTCGCTCTCGGCATCATACCCGATAAAATTGAGCAGGTTAACGATCGTGGAGCCGACAGCAGCTGCCCGGGCCGACACGAGTACCAGCGGCCCCGTGGGATTCGCTGACACATATTCGACTTGGAACTTCTCGCCTCTTCCAAGCTCCGAAGAACCGTATCTGCCTTTTCGAGACAGGATTTCCAGCAGGTTTTCAGCAAGAATTTTTGGGGAGAGCGTGAGGTTTATGAATCCAGGCTCGGCCACCTCGACGCTCGCGACAATGTCCTTGGAGAACGTTGCAGCAGCCACGATCTTCTCGGCAACATCGAGTGGTTTCTTCTTGAGTTTTTTTGCGAGACTCATGGCGATGGGAGTACTGATATCGCCATGAGACTTCAAGCGCGGCTTCTCCAGTATAATGCCGGGCTCCTCTTCAATGAAGCCTAGGCTCCTCAGAGCCCCCTGAATACTCTTCTGGATCTCCTCAAGGAATTTCAACTCAGTGATTCCTCACCTTCACTGCTGAATCTTTCTCTTTCAGCATCTCCCCACAGTCGCTCTAGCCGGTAATAATTCCTAACATCCGGGTGAAAAATATGCACCACCACGTCCACGAGATCTATCAGCACCCATCTCAACGACTCGTATCCCTCGACGTTGTAGATCTCTATGTCTTCTTTTCCACACCCCTCTCTCACGGCATCTGCAATCGCTTTGATTTGGACATCCGAGGTGCCACTGCAGACAACAAAAAAATCCGTCATCGTCGTTATCTTTCTAAGATCGAGCAGGAGGACATCCTCTGCTTTTTTGCTCAACGCGAATTTAATAACTCTCCTCGCAATAGTCTTCGGTCTTTTTACCAAATACCCCTCCTGTCGGTCAGTTTCTTCAAGACTATATCGATTACGGCGTTAAAGTACTTCCAGCAGATGTGCTTGTCAAGATGCACACCCGGCGTTACTCCTCCTCATCCTCCTTCTTTTTCCGGACGACAATCATGGCAATCGCCACGCTTCCCATATATAAAATAAAAATCGGTCCGGCCATCAGAACCTGGGATACAGCATCCGGTGGTGTCAGAATCGCTGCAGCCACAAATATAGCGACTATGGCATATCTCCACTGTCTGAGAAGGAATTGCGGAGTCACGATTCCCAACAGGCTGAGCACTAGAACGACAATCGGTAATTGAAAGACTATGCCAAATGTAAAGCACAACCTCGCTACAAACGTGAAAGATGATTGAACGGATAGGAGAGGATTTATGTTCTCCGTTCCGAATCGCAAAAGGAACTGAAGAACGATTGGGATTAGGATCAAATAGCAAAACAGAACGCCTGCATAGAACAAGGCTGATGAACTCAATATAAACGGAAAAACTTTTTTTCTCTCGCTAGTGAAAAGCCCTGGTGAAATGAATGCCCAAATCTTCGAAAGAACAAACGGAAAAGCGAGCATAAAGCCCAGCACAAAACTAACCTTCAGCCTCACCATAAAGGCTTCCAAAGGAGAATGAAAATACAGGCTTTCAACCGGCAGATCGTTAATGAGAATATCTAAGATTTTACCGCTGAAAAACCAGCACAACACTGAGAGGACGAAGAAAACAACCAGGGATTGAATGATTGTAGACCTGAGTTCCTCTAGGTGATCGAGGAATGACATCTCCTTGAGATTATCTTCGGTGATTGAGGATTCTTCGAGTCTGGGTTTCACACTGCGCTAACGTTTATTTCAGCTCTTTCTTTAGTTCAATCGTCTGACTTTCGCCTTCAATTTTGGCTTTGAATTTAACTATTCCCACTTCTTTGGGATCAAAACAATACTCGAATTCAAATTTGTTCTCTTTCTCCCCATCAATATGACTTGCTCCCTCACCTTTTATTTTCGCGCACTGCCTGCCCTTTTCCTTCGTCATCTCCTCGAATTGACAAACCACTCTTGTTATCATCGTTACGCGCTGATCCTCCCTCATTGTCTCGGTCGTATCCAGGCATACCCAATTGCCTCCCACGCCAATCGTCGAATCCGGTAATTCGGGATACCAGCCATTGATCAAAGCGTCTAAAACCTGTGAAAACTGTCTCCAGCCTTCGATATAGCTTTTCGGCCTGATGTCCGACACCTCTCCGATTTTATTCACTCTGTAACCCAATGTTTGTCCCACCAGCACTTCATCCATCTTGTTGTCTATGAGCTTGTCGTTCATTCTCATGGAACTGGAGACCTCTATAAAGGTGACTTCCATTTTGAATAAACCACTTTCCTCGATCTCAATGCACGTCTCGGTCAGTTCCATTTCGGAGAGAAAAACGTAGTTACGGCCTGAAAAGCTCGTCTCCTGGCCAAAATCAATTTCGAACTTCTGCGAAGAACCTGGTTTGAAATTGTAGACGAAATGTACATCATCCTTTGCCAGGCCTGGCGTGGGAACCAAAAACAACCAAACAACAACGGAAAGAAAGACAACCAACGCAGATCGACTGAGAGCTCTTGCAAACATAGTGCACCTCCCTTGTCGAGAATCAGAAAGCGTTCCGGCGCCCTCCTATGGGATACCCAAAACGCCTGCAAGAACGGATCGAACCAAACGTCTACTCCTCATTTCCACCCTTTCCCGACTTATCCAGAAGGCTTTTAAGCTCCTTCATAAACTGATTGATATCTTTGAATTGGCGGTAGACGGAAGCAAAGCGAACATAAGCCACGTGATCCAGTTCTTCCAATTTCTCCATGACTTGGTTGCCGAGTTCCGTCGACCGGATCTCCTGCTTGAACTTCCCGAACGTTGCACTCTCTATTTCATCGACAAGTTTTTCCAATTGTTCCCGAGGAATCGGCCTCCTCTCGCACGCTTTCAGGAGGCCCGTGAGAAGCTTTTCCCTGCTGTAGACCTCCCTTCGCCCATCTCTCTTCACGACCATGAGCGGAGCCCTCTCGATGTACTCGTACGTTGTAAAGCGCTTGCCGCAGTTCAGGCATTCCCTTCTCCTCCTTATTGCGGAGCCTTCCTTAATGGTGCGGGAGTCCACCACCTTATCTTCATTGTACTCGCAATGAGGGCATCTCATTCGTAACTTACCACCTTCGCCTCATCAGCAAAGCATACTGCATCCGCCGGGAGCCGACGCGAGAGGAAAAGATCTGGTAGAAAACGACCAGGGGGGAAAACTTGCGCCTTCCGGCAGAAGGCTTTCCGGTGGCAAGTAAGATTCTCGAGTGGATCTTTGCTCGTAGCTTTACCGCCTCAACTCGGCATACAAGGGAAACGCTTCACAAAGTCCGGCGGTCTCTTTCTTGACCGCCTGTTGAACTTGTTCGTCATCTATATTTTCCAGAACGCGGCACATTAAATCGGCGATCTTTTCCATCTCGGGTTCCTTCATTCCGCGGGTGGTAAGAGCAGGCGTCCCCACGCGAATGCCGCTCGTGACGAATGGGCTTTTCTTGTCGAACGGGACGGTATTTTTGTTTACCGTGATCCCTGCTTCTTCGAGGGCTCTTTCCGCTTTCTTGCCGGTGAGCCCTCTGGGGCTCAAATCCAGCAGCAGCAGGTGCGTATCCGTTCCGCCCGAAACGACATCGAAGCCCCGTTCCATAAAGCGCCTGGCCAGTGCTTGAGCATTTGCAACTATTTGGCGTTGGTAAGCTTTGAATTCCTCGGTCATTGCCTCCTTGAAACAGACGGCTTTCGCCGCAATAACATGCATGAATGGCCCCCCTTGAGTACCAGGGAAGTTCAGTTTGTCTACTTTTTCGCGATGTTCTTCTGGGCAGAGGATCAGCCCCCCTCTGGGACCCCTGAGCGTTTTGTGGGTCGTGCTGGTGATAACATCCGCGTACGGGACGGGATCCGGATGGAGGCCGGCTGCGATAAGACCTGCAATGTGCGCCATGTCGACGAGCAGATAACACGAAGCCTTATCGCAAATCTCACGGAGTCTTTTGAAATCCAGTTTCCTCGGGTAAGCGCTAGCCCCAGCAACGAGAAGTTTTGGACGTTCCTTCAATACATCGTCTTCCAGAACATCGTAGTCGATCGTGCGGGTCTCAGGTGAAACAGTGTACTGCGACACTTCGAAGAACATCCCCGAGAAATTGACGGGATGGCCGTGGGTAAGGTGCCCCCCATGCGCGAGAGAAAGCCCCATGATTTTTTCGCCGTACGAGAGGAATGCGAAATACGCCGTCATGTTGGCCTGGCTGCCCGAGTGAGGCTGGACGTTTGCGTGATCCGCCCCGAAAAGCGCCTTCGCCCTTTCCTGCGCCAGCACTTCGACCTTATCCACTTCGTCGCACCCCCCGTAATACCGTTTCCCGGGGTACCCTTCAGCATACTTGTTCGTCATAACGGAGCCCATAGCGTTAAGCACAGCCCTGCTCACAAAATTTTCCGAGGCGATCATCTCGAGTTGACCGTGCTCACGTTCGACCTCCAACCGGATCGCTTCAGCCACTTCCGGATCCGTCTTCTTGAGTATTTCAAAAGCTTCTTCCACCTTTTTAACCTTCCCTGTGACGTTGCATCGGTAAAATATCAGCCCCGGTTTCTTCCGCGCCGCGCCTTCTCATCGTAGTCCATGATTTTGTCCACCCGCCGCTTGTGCCGGCCCCCTTCGAAGCTCGTGTCGAGAAAGTTGTCGACAATTGAGTATATATCTTCTTGCTCTATTTGCCAGCCGGTCAGCGCCAAGATATTGGCATCATTGTGCCGGCGCGAAAGCCTGGCAGCTTCGGGATTCAAGCATAGGGCCGCACGGATCCCACACACCTTGTTCGCCGCCATCGCCATCCCAATCCCTGTCCCGCAGATGAGGATCGCCCTGTCCGCCTCCCCGCGTGCCACCATTTCCGCGGCTGGGATCCCATAATCGGGATAATCCACCTTTTCATCGCCAAACGAACCAATATCGACACACTCATAGTTTTTAGAGACGAGATATTCTTTGAGAAGCTCCTTGAAGGCCACTCCGTTATGGTCGGAAGCGAGTACTATCTTCATCTTTCCTCATCTATTATAAGATGGTGAGCCACCCATACTTGTCCTCGATCTCACCCGATAGAACTCCGAAGAATCGTTCCTGAAGCTCCCGCGTTATCGGTCCTCTTTTCCCGTTCCCAACCTTGATTTTATCAACACTTCGAATCGGAGTAATCTCCGCCGCGCTCCCCGTGAAGAACACTTCTTCGGCGAGATAAACGGATTCTCTTGGTATCATCTGCTCGATCACTTCGATACCGAGGTCTCCGGCGTGTTTAACCACGCAATCCCTCGTAATGCCCGGAAGGACGGAGGCGCCAAGCGGGGGGGTGACCAGTTTGCCATCGCGCACGATGAATAAGTTTTCGCCACTGCCCTCACTCACATAGCCCGCCGTATCCAGCGCGATCCCCTCAACATATCCGTTGACGATCGCTTCCATTTTGATCAGCTGGGAGTTCATGTAGTTGGCACCGCATTTTGCCAGGGCCGGCATCGTGTTCGGAGCAATCCTGTTCCAGGACGACACGCAGACATCGACGCCTTGCTCGAGCGCTTCCTTGCCGAGATACTTACCCCATTCCCAGACGACGATAAAAACATTCACCGGATTGTTAAAAGGATTGACGCCGAGCTCCTCAAAACCGCGGTACACCACCGGCCTGATGTAACACTCCTCGAGTTTGTTGATTCGTATGGTTTCCTTTATCGCGTCACTGATCTGTTCCTGGGAATATGGTGGATCCATACGGTATACCTTGGCAGAATCGAATAAACGCTTCACATGAGCATCGAGCCTGAATGCTGCGCTGCCCATCGGGGTTTTGTAACACCTCATCCCCTCGAAAACCGCTGTGCCATAATGGACCACATGAGCGCATACATGAATTGTAGCATCATCCCAATCGGCCATCTTCCCATCCATCCAGATCTTATCAGTCTTCTTCAACGCCATGCTGCACACTCCCTTGCTTGTCAATTAACACGCTTGAACCCTACTTCGCCCATCCGTCGAACGTCTTCAGCCGATCCTTCATTTGGCTCAAGCAGTTGTTGATCAGCTCGAAGGTCCTTTCGTAGCCTTCGAAGTTGCCCCCGATCGGATCGGCGATATCGCCGTCGATCCCGTCGCAGAACTCGCTTAGCAAAAACGTGTATTCGAGCGCAGAAGGCTCGATCACACGGATGGTCTCCTTGTGCTTCGACGACATCACCACAATCAGATCCGCTTCTTTAACAAGAGACCTGTTGAGAAGCCGCGTTATGTGTCCGGTGAGATCAATGCCGTTATTCTCTGCGACTCTAATGGCTAGAGCAGACGCGGGGAGTCCCTCCAAAGCCGAAGAACCGGCGGAGGATATCTCAATTTGATCGGATAGACTATTGGGGAATATTTTCTTTGCAATCCCTTCCGCCAGGGGGCTTCGGCAGGTGTTCCCGGAGCACACGAATAGCAATTTCTTCAATAGGGAATCCTTCCAGAAATCTAAGTCAAACACTATCAGCGTCTAAGCACTGTGTCAAGGGCGAAGCATCAGCCTAGCCGGTGTGTTCCCGGCGATAAAGAACACCTTGGAACAGTTCCATAATGCAATACCCATGTAAAGAAGAAGTTGACATTTCGCAAGATAGACGATATTTAATAAGCAGGAAAGGGAGAGCAAATGAAGAAAAATCAAGTTCTTGGTTTGGCTACCGCGTTGGCACTCCTCGGTGTGAGTTCCGCCTCGTCAGGCCCGATTTTGAAACCCCGTAAGTATCACGGTCCTATCCCGCGATCCTCCTTTTCTTTGCGTGTGGGTTTTCACGGTGGAGCTTCCAACGAGGAGATGTGGTCAAAGCTCGATGCTATGGTACTGGAGAGAAGCGGTCAGGTCTTTACCGATGATTTTTCGAACGCCTTCATACTTGATGGTACTTACACTTACAAGCTCCATCCCCAATTCGCCATTCGCGCGAACGGTTCGCTGACGTTCTTGCGCTCCGAAAGCAGGGGATTTTTCGTTCCTGCTTTGGATCCCGCTCCTCCCATCCTTCCTGTCTACCATTTTGCCAGGCGATTCAATGTCGATTTGGCCATGCTGGAAGGTTCCGGTGTTTACTACTTCACCGATGCTGGGGTCAATGAATTTCAGCCGTATATCGGAGCGGGGTTCAGCGCGGGCTTCCCCCACGCGACGTTCCAGGAGGGGATCGTTGACCCCGATTCGAACATTGTGATCACAGACGACAACGACACTGAATGGAGCTTGGAAGCTGGAGTGCACGGACTGCTAGGTGCCATGTACTATATATCGAGCTCGATCGCCATCAACCTGGAGACGAGGTACCAGATCGCCCAAAGCAAATTCCCGCTCATGATCGAGACACCCGGAGGGCCCAGACAAGTCCGATTCGACGTCGACTATACGGGCTTCGTACTGAATGTCGGCGCCGTCTGGGCATTTTGAGCGCCTTGATGGGTGACTCCAGCAATCCCCACGATCAAAATGGAAAAAACGGACGCCGTCATTATTGGAGGCGGACCTGCAGGGTCGATCGTCGCTTCTACTCTCGCCAAAAAAGGCTTCGAAATCATTCTTCTCGAGAAACGGCCGCAGATCGGTGTTCCCGTCCGCTGCGGCGAGGCTACGGGTAGCCGTGAGGAGATCTCCCGCTTCATCCCCATCGACGAAACATGGATCCTCGCGGACATCAACGCCGCGCGCCTGATCGCTCCTGGAGGCAGGATCGTAGAGAAGCATTTGCCGAGTGTTGGAGTGGTGCTGGACCGATCACGGTTCGACCAGGCACTGGCCGGACAAGCCGCTAATTCTGGCGCAGATGTCCGTGTTCATACAGAGGCTGTTGGTCTTCTACGTGGTAAGAATTGTGTTGAAGGAGTCTTGGCCCGCGATCACAGGACGGGAAAGACATACGAGCTCAACGCGAAGGTTACTATCGGCGCCGATGGAATCGAAGGATTCATCGGCCGCTGGGCAGGAATTACCCGTCATTTAAAGCTGAGCGCGATCCACTCCGCGATACAATATTTAATCGAAGACGACGGCCTTCCCAGGGACACGATCGAACTCTATGCCGGGCGAAAAATCGCTCCGGGCGGCTACGCCTGGGTGTTCCCCAAGCAAAAAGGATTCGCCAATGTCGGCCTGGGTGTGGACCCCACCATGATCGAGGAGAACACTGCAAAAGATTTTCTCGACCGCTTCGTCGAGCAGCACTTCCCCAATGCAAAGATCCACGCCACCGTTGCAGGAGGAACATCGGGGACGAAGCCACTCAAAACGATGGTGGGAAATGGAGTACTGCTGGTCGGAGAAGCCGCCCATCAGAACAATCCGTTATCAGGGGGTGGCATTATGAACGCCCTCGAAGGAGCGGAGGAAGCATCCAAGGTCCTCACCGAGGCGCTAACTACCGGGGATGTGTCCTGCCGCTTCCTGGAACAGTACGACAGCAGGTGGAAAAATCGTGTGGGGCATGCTATAACGAAGTTCGCCCTTCTGAGGAAGTTGATTTACCGCCTGGAGGATCATGAACTGGACAACATTGCAGCTGTGCTGGATGGCATCAGCCGAAACGGTGAAGATAAGCCCATTGATTACGCCGAAATTTTCAAAACTGCGGTAAAAACCGCTCCAGGATTGATATGGAAAGCAAAAAATCTTCTCTGGTGACCACCTGCAGGCTCACCATTGACCTCGAAAAATGCCTCAGTTGCGCTGCGTGTCCTCCCGTTTGTCACACCGGCGCTTTGAACCTCTCCAGCTTATTGCTTGAGATAAACAAAGAGTTATGCGATAATTGCTCGATTTGTATCAAGGTTTGCCCAACGGGCGCCCTGTTATTCAGCGAGACCACAAATTTCAAGCCCCAAGGTTAAGACACGTAACAGATTGATATTGCAAATCTTTGACAATCCGCGAGGGCATATATACCCCATGGAGGGCTCATGATTACCAAGATCTCATTTACCGGCCCCGACGTATCTGGTCGTGAAGAAGCGGTGATCGTTCCGCTGTTCAAAGGAACCAGGGCTTTGAAAGGAGCCGTTAGAAAGCTCGATGCCATCTGCAACTCGGCCATTACCGGTTATCTGGATCGCGGCAATTTCGATGGCAGCGGTGGAAAAACCCTCTTGGTAGCGCTGTCTGCGCCCGGAGCTCCCCGGCATATCTTGCTCCTCGGTCTTGGAGAAAGGGAAAAGCTCGACCCCGAGAAGACCGCGCATTACGCCGGAACTGCTTCCCTTGCTCTGAAAAACAACAAGATCAAAACAGCCCACCTCATTTTGGATGGAACCCCGGGGGGCGCCGCAAAGGAGGATTTCGTCTTTTCGTTTTTGAAAGGCTTCCTTCTCGCCCAGTACACATTCAGCTTGAAAGAAGAACCTGAAGAGGAAACAGCCAGCGTGGAGACGCTGCACTTGATGTGCGGCAAGGAGCGGTCGCGTCTCTCCCGTGTTGCCGCCCGCGCACGGATCGTAACGGACCGGACGGCGAAGGTGAGGGATATGGTCAATGCTCCGCCGAACGCGCTCACTCCGGCTAAAATGGCCCTCGAAGCAAAAGCAATATCCAAGGAGACAGGCATCGAGTGCCGAGTGATGAACCTCAAGGAGCTCCAAAGGCGAAAAATGGGGGCGATCACCAGCGTCGCTAAGGGAAGCAAGGAAGAGCCGAACCTAATTGTTATGCAATACAACCGCGACCGCGAGCGGCTTCCTCTTGTCTGCCTCGTAGGTAAAGGAGTTACGTTCGATTCCGGTGGCATCTCCCTCAAGTCGTGGGAAAAAATGAGCGAGATGAAAGGAGACATGGCAGGGGGCGCATTGGTGATCAACGTATTAGCCGCTGCCGCCGAATTGAAGCTTCCTCTGCGCCTCACTGGAATCGTGCCCTGTGCCGAAAATCTACCCGGCGGATCGGCTTATAAACCCGGGGATATCGTCAGGACATTCGCCGGAAAGACAGTGGAAGTGATCTCCACGGACGCCGAGGGGAGACTGGTTTTGAGTGACGCTCTCGCCTATGCGAAGGAGTTCAATCCTCACGTCATCGTAGATTTCGCAACCCTCACTGGAGCCTGCGTGATCGCTTTGGGGACACGGATCGCCGGGGTGATAGGTACCAGCCAGGAGCATGTCGACGCTTTCCTCCAGGCAGGTAAAGCAACCGGCGAGCCGGTATGGCAGCTTCCTCTCAACGGCAACTTCCGCGAGATGGTCAAAGGCGACATCACGGACTTCAAAAACTTTTCGGGACGGGAAGCCTCGACGATCACCGCGGCAGCGCTTCTCTCCGAATTCGTGGGAGACATTCCGTGGGTGCACCTCGACATCGCCGGTCCATTCTGGAATGAGGGGGGCAAGGTATCATATCAAACCAAGGGTGCAACGGGATATGGTGTCGATCTTACGATCCATTATCTGGAGAAGATGGCCTCCCGCCGGCGAGGCCGTTAGCCCCGGTTTTCCTCCAGATTTCCCGCTCTTTTCGTCGTAAGAAAACCCAAAGACCAGCAACGGCCGCTGCGTTGAGCACGCCGAACGTCCAAGCGATACGCAACGGGGAACCGATACGCGTGCGTTTCAGAGGTGTGAGCCCGAGTAGCATCGCCGCGTAGAAGAGGCTCTGGAGAACGAGAGTCGTCCCGAAAAACAGGCCGCTGAGGAACAAATTGCTCAGGAGAGCAGTGACACAAAAGTACGGCGCGACAAGACGCAGCACTTTGTGCGAAACGAGTTGAAAAAAGATACGGTTTTTCTTTGGATTCAACAAGGCCGGCTCGATCGCGAAAGCCTGGAAGTTTCCCGACAGGGTACGAACCTTTCTCGCAAACTCCTGAGAGGCCTTCTTGGACACCCTGTCATACGCCCTGGCTGAACGTACGAAGATGACCCTGAATCCGTTTAGAACAATACGCATAGGAATAAGGAAATCATCGAGAAGCGTGTATGGAGGTATCGGAGCGATGAGTTCCTTTCTCGCTGCATAGATCGATCCAGTGGCACCCACGACCGAGTCAACGGCGCTCTCCTTTCTCCTGATGAGCTTCTCATACTCCCAGTAAAGCCCCACGCCTTCGCTCACGTCCCCGCTTTCTTCTTTTACTAAAAGCAGCTCGCCACTCACAGCACCTACGCTCGAGTCGTGGAACATCGACGTCAATTCGGCGAGTACGTTTTCCTCGAAGCGCTGCCTTGCGTCAGCGAATACGACGATGCCATTGGAAGCATTCTCAATACCGAGATTGATTGCGGCCGCCTTCCCCATCCGTCTCCCAGTCTCCACGATTCTCACTCGATCGCCTCCCACCTCCCTTGCAATATCTACCGTGCGATCGGCAGAGCCATCAGACGCAATGATGACTTCGATGAGCTCCGGTGGATAGTCCTGCTGGAACAGATTCTCCAACCGGCGTTCGATATGGTCTTCTTCGTCGCGCACGGCGAGCACGATCGACACCGGAACAGGTTGATATCGTTTTTCTACCCGCTTGCCGAAGAACGTCCCCAAAAGGGTGATGAGCATGGGGTAGAGCAGGTAGGTGTAGAGTATTACAAAGACGCTGATGAAAAACAGAATCGCCACGTTTTATCTCTCTCTACCGATTCCGCGCGCTCTTGCGTAAAGCTTTTCGCCCAATAATTTCCTTATCATTTTAACAGAAGCAGCGCGGCCATATCCTGGAAGCAGCTTCACAACGGAACGCGACAGAATTGTATGAAAAAGGTTCCTCCCGGTCCCACCACGAATGGGAATGCGTTTGAGAACATAAGGAGGGATCAGAATCGGATTATAACCAAAGTCCGATGTGCAAACAGCTTCGTATCCCAGCCGCTCGAGGAGCCGAATCGTCCGGTGCTTGTACCGGCCCCCGGGAGGGGCAAAGTACTTGATTTCGCCCCTCGAAACCTCGGCAAGCATCTGCTTGGATTGTCCGCACTCTATCATTTCTTCCTCCGCATTGAGAAGCGGGAGAAACCGGTGAGTCATCCCGTGGGAGCCGATTTCCATGCCCTCCAACGCGAGCTCTTCTATCATTTCGTTCCCCAAGCCGCCTTCCGCACCGATCCGGGATGTGCACACAAAGAACGTTGCCGTGAAATTCCTTTCTTTCAAGATGGGGAGGGCATGCATAAAATCGCTCCGATTCCCATCATCGAACGTGAGAATCACGCCATCTGGAGGAACGCTCCCTCCCTCTCCAACCGCAGCCAATCCATCCCCAACGGACATTCCCCGAAGACCCATCGATACAATGCAATCCAGCTGCCAGATGAACTCTTCCAAGGGGATGGCGAATCGCATCTCTTCGGCGTCTCGCCCGGGTACCGGACAAATATCCGAAACGATGCGGTGGTACATCAAGATAGGAAACCTTCTTGCGCTTTTCAATTCTACGGCATCTGGCATTCCGGCACTCCGTCGGGACATACTAAGACATTATATAACAAACAAATACAGGCCTTCAAACAACTTCAGGCTGCTGATAGAAATTTACCATTCTTTGATGAAGATCCGCTCGCAGCTATTTCGCAATTTTACGCAGAAATGCGGCATTGGCAATCCGCCATCGGTACTTCCGCAGCCGACGAAGGAACCGGCGCAGAAGGGAGACGGCGGAGCCGTGGGTCGAGTATTCCCGGCGCGCCGCGAGCACGAAGTGCACGTAGTCGTTGGTTCCAAATACGTTCTGGTAGGCGAAGTAAATCGGCTTCAAGGACGTCACACCAAGGATGTCCGTCGCCTCGACCTTTTCCTCGTGCAGCTGCATCGCTTCGGGCTTCTCGGTTTCCAGATGCTCCTGCATTTCAGGGCTGGGAAAGGTGAGGATGACGCGGCCGTCTGGAGACAAAACCTTTTCGATGGCGGCGAACAGGCCGGCGTAGTTGGCCTTGCGTATGTGTTCGATGACGTCGGGCAACACGACAACGTCGAAGGTGCCGTATTTCCGCAACTCGTCGGCCTCTTCGACGATGTCGAGGCACCGCACCTCACAGCGGTCCGAGCCCGCGTACCGGCTCGCCACACGGACGTTTTCTTCGCTGACATCGACGGCCAGAACGAACGACGCTTTTCTCTGGAGGAATCGCGCCAAAATGCCGACACCGCAGCCGACGTCCAGGACACGCGCGCCCCTGGGTACGTAACGTCCGTACAGCAACTTGATCGCCTCGTGCCTGAGGTTCAAGTAGCGGAAATCACGCAAGAGGACTCGACGGGAAAAGCTGTCATAGTATTCCTTGGTAGCGGTGTCCTTACTCATCGCTTCTCCGGTAGCCAAGGTGCTCCATGGACTCGCCACACACGCTCTCTATCCGCTTCAGGTTGCGATCTCCGAAAAAGTCCAGCCACTTGACGCTACGGTCGCCCGGCGGCTGAAATGGGTGATCTACGTATTGGGCGATATCGTTCTTTTGGGGCAGCTTTAAATCGCTCGCAAGGCGCGTGATCTCGCCGACCTTGTCCTGGAGGAAATCCTCGAACCGGACGGGGCGCACGTCGTTCTCGTTTTCGATCAGGATCCGCGCGGCCGCGTCCCAGCGGTATGCGAGCGTCTCGATGAAGTGATCGCTCCTTCTGCCCACAGGCTCACCCTGGAACACTCGCTGCCACCCAACGGTCATTTCGCGCACCTGTTCGTCGGTGAGGTCATCCTGGGCACCCGTGGCGTGAACGCGGTTGAGAATACTGCGGATATTATCACGCGGGTCTCGGTACACGAACACAAAGGTCGCGTCACGATAGGTCTCGGCGATCGTGTTGAAAATAAACGTCAGATTGGGTTCCTTGATCATCGGTCTCGAGAAATCGAGCTTGTTCTTCCTCGTGAACTCCAGAAACGTCATTTCGCCGCGGCGGACGCGTTCGATATCCGGGTGTTCGATTTCTCTTCTGATGTCCATCGTCAGCGAAAGGCCGCTGAGTTTCGCCAGCAAGCCCGCAATCGGGGAGGTGCCTGATTTCTGGTTGCCCAGGACGAATATGGGATGAGGGTGTATAGTGGCGCGAACACCTAGAATGCCCGTCTTGATGGCCTCCAGGAGGGACCGGGTTGACCGGATAACCGACTTCCGCAGCCTGCTCACAAAAAGCCTCGCTCCGCGCTGGAACTCCTTCGCCCCAAACAGGTCGCGTGTACGGTGAGCGAGAAGTGCAACGTCCGCGCCCTGCCTTCCCTTGCACGTGTGTAGCTCATGCAAAACCAGAAACTTCAGACTTTCCGAAAGCCCGATGGGGTTTTGCAGCGCCCACCGCCAAGTGGAGCTCGCGTTTTGCAACTAGGATAACTAGGTTATGGGCAAAATGTCCAGCCAGGATACTGCCCCCGCTGCCGATCGACCGAGAATTTAAAAAACACGCTTTGACACGATGGCCCACGTCGCTCACAGCGTATAGCCGGATCTCCCGATCAAAGCATTCACTGAGACGAAATCCACATGAATGCAGTGACCTCATCACTTCTGGCACTGTGAAGCAATTGTGAAGTTAATCGCCAAACCGCGCCAAAGCGCAGCAAGCCTTTACGCTGTCTAGGGGGCAAGGCGCGCCAGTTCTGGTGCCACTGGGAAACCTGCGAAATCCCCCACTTTCGTATTTTACGCCGACTTCAGATTTTTCGCTAGCAATTGCAGCCGTTTCAGGAGATACTCAATGTATGCCTCATAATGGCCGCCGTTTGAGAGCTGTAGGATCTCAGGGTGACGTATACTGCTGGAATTCCCACGAGATCAAATGCGCGATAAAGGGCGATTGAGCTGCGACGGGTCATCGTCCGCTCCGATCGCTCCCTACTGCATTGCCGAAGGCCGGCGTTGCATGCACCATATAGAGCGGCTGCACACTGTCCAGACCAACCGGGCTTGTGCTGAAAAGCGCCGATTCACTTGCCGGAGAGATCCTATCGGCGCAAACCACAGAATCGGCTGTTTTCCATGAGCGGATTGGGACACAGTACTGAGCGGCTCATTACAGGGAGAATACCAGATGCGAAAATGGATACCAATCGTTCTCGGATTTTTCTTTATATTTGCCAGCGCAGCATTTGGAGGAGAATTTCCACTAACTGCCACTTATCATTTCTTTGACAGCAGCCAGCCCATAGGCTTTTGCAAAATCTCTGCAAAAGAAAAGGATGGCAAGATTCTAATCAATTCCCGTACGCTCGTTGAGGGCGAAGATTACCGGATAGACATGAATGCGGAAACGGAGGCGGATCCGGTGACCTTCAGGACGCATCGGTTTACGTACGATGGTACGGTAGATCGGCGACCCGTATCTGGGAAATTCCACCTGCAAGAAGATTCAATCTACGGATATTCCGAAACTGATGGTAATGGATTTTCTTATGAGAAAAAGCTCGATAGTTCCGGAGTATTCCCTTTGCAGGAATTTCTCATGGAACACCAGATACTCCTTGCAAGGGCATATCTTTCCGGAGAGAAATACTTAATGAAATGCAACGTATTCTTCCCCTCTCACACGACGGCTACGCCGGCCTCCATCACCATCGAGAGTGAAAGGGAAATCCCGGTTGGGGATAAAGCGGTGGTCTGCAAGAAATTGGTTATCAACGTGCAATCTTCCTCCGCCATCGCTTCTTTCGTCGATCCCAAGGTCAATCTGCCGATCTATATCCTCTTCCCCGCTACCCAAATAGAGGCTTTCCTCGAATCCCATTACGGTGAGCACCCCACGCCGTTCTACCGGAAACTGGAGCCCAGCGCCGAGCCACCCAAAGAGTAGCGCCCCACGCCGTTTCGTGCCCGATCGGGAAGTCCCTCGCGAACCACGATGAGAAGACCTATGGCCAGTCCGCGACCGCCCTCCGGCTCCCGATCCCCGCCCGCACAGGTCGATTGCGTTGCGACGGAGCGTTATAGGCTCCAACCTCTGGTCGTCGGGCCGCAGGAGGTTGACCCGGCATAACAAAGGCGTGCTCGACCTCGGGCCTGCCAAGTCACCAGTTGGTTTTTAATTTATTATATGACAACAAGTTATATGGTTTTGAAAGAGGGCACGCGGCAATCGAGGCGCTTTTTTGATTGACATTTATTTCATGCGGGTCTATAATGGTTCTCTAAATCAGAATAGGAATGGGTCAGACATCAAAACGCGTATCTGGCCCTTTGAGCCAACATCGAGTTGGTTTTTTTATTAGGAAAGAATTATGACTTCGGAAAACCGTAATTTACAGCGTATTGTTTTGGCAATGAATGTGGCCATGCTATGGCTGTATGGCCAGCGGATCTCCGTCACCCTCGCCATGCGCTCCCTGCCGGAGTGGGCCGACCGTTGGATTCGTCGTCTTGCGCGAAACGCAACACCTGTGAGGATGGTGATGGTAGGCGCCCTCTTGGTGGTTGTGATCGTTCCGAGTGCCCTCTATTACCGGGAGCACGCTAGACTGGTCGATAGCGAGCTCGCTTATCAATCGTTTTTCATGAACACGACGAGCGAGAATCACATGCTGGTCGAGACGGTTCGGTCTCTCCTCAAGGATCGCGCCCTGTTGAAGGGGCTCCTCTTGGAAGCAGGGTATCCTGTATACACCGACGAGGGGAATCTAATGCTCAAGGTGCTGGCGACAGGATACTCCAGCTCGGTGATTGAAACAGACGACACCCCCTATATTACGGCCGCCAATACGCGTACCCGGATGGGCGTAGTGGCTCTCTCTCGGGATCTCCTCAAACGTTACACGCCGAATGCTCCCTTCTCATTTGGTGACAGAATCTTCATCCTCGGGTTGGGTGAGTTTACCGTCGAAGATTCGATGCATCACAGGTGGAAGCAAAGGATGGACATCTGGTTTCCATCCAGGAGAGAGGCTTTTCGCTTCGGAAAGAAGAATCTCTATATCACTAAACTGACGGATACCGAGGAGACACTAGGAGAGCCTTCTTTCGCTAACGGGGCGCTTCAATAACGCTTTCTTCGCTCCCCCACATCATGTAGATTAAACAAGACCAGGTGTTGGAGCTGCTAAGCGCGTGATTGGTCTGGGTGAGGGGGATGCTCCGCTCATGTTCTTGGAGAAGCAAAAAATCGCGTCGCACTCCCACCATCATCCGCAAGCAGAGAATTGGATCATCTACGCAAGCAGTGTTGCGCGAGTCCAAGCGAAGCGTTCGAGAGCGGAGTACACCGTGTGTGATCCGGATTTCTGGACGAGTTCGAACAATCACACCCAGAGGAGCCGAAAATGAGTCAGAAGGTTGCTGTTATCGGAGCGTCTAACAATCGGGAGAAGTTCAGCAACAAGGCGGTAAGGGCCTACTTGAAGCAGGGCTACACCGTTTATCCCGTCAACCATAAAGAAGATTCTATCGAAGGCCTCAAGGCGTATCCATCGGTACGAGATATCCCCGACGCTCTGGATAGGATCACTGTTTATCTACCTCCCAAAGCCACGCTCACTGTTTTGGACGACATCGCCAGCAAGGGGGCAAAAGAGCTCTTTCTCAATCCGGGAAGCGAGAGCGACGAGGTGATCGATAAAGCAAAAACCCTGGGCCTCGCGCCAATCCTTGCCTGCAGTATCTTGGACATCGGTGAGACGCCAAAGGATTATTAGCCTCGACACGCCGAAGAGGCCGCTGTGGCTTCGGATACAAGCAGGCTTCATAGAGGGATTTGTAATCGTCAACCTTGTTCCATTATTCTTCGAAAAGCGGTAACCAAGTATCTACAGGGGAAGGACGGCATGTTGATATTCCTTTGCGAAGCTGGCACAGGTGGGAATCCCCACGGAGCCTGCCTGCTCGCTTCTTGCGTGGGAGTGTGGTTGATCTACAACCCATCGGCCCACTTATAGGAATAACGGATCAAGGCTTCATTGCGGAACAGCTCCCATGACAAAGTCCTTCTGGCAACACCTTCTTGTCTCGGCGGCGCTTCTTGCGATCAGCGTAAGCCTTTTCCGACCATCACGCCTCCTCCACGAAGAGCTGTCGGCCGCCACGACCATGGCGCTATATCCCCCGGTAGGGAACCCGTCCATTGCCGGTTTCCTCGTCTTCCTCTTCATACTGGCAGCCGTGGCATGTCTCTCGATCCGGGTGACCGGATCGGATCGGCCAGCTGCATTCCTCCCACTTTATGCGGTCTCCTTTCTCCCACCTCTGGGGGCAGCGATAGCCGGCCGTTTCGAAGACGCACTGGTTGTTCTCGGAGGAATCCTCGCTATGAGGGAAATAATCGATATCACACGCAGCCCCCGCAGGGCGTTTCTGGCGGCACTCTATCTCGGCATCGCGAGCGCTCTGTCATCCGCTGCCCTTCTTCTTTTCTTGCTACTCCTGCCCATGGTCCTTTTTTCGCTTCGAACAACACGCCAGTGGCCAATGTTCCTAGTGGGATTTTCCATTCCTTTCGGCGTCTCATTGATCGCTGGCGGCGAGTCCGCCAAGCTGGTCTTCGCCATCACGGAGAAATGGGCATCACCCGAGCATTTCTTCGCGGTCGCCAAAATTCGAATAGGAGTCATTAAGGAAACGGCCGATGTGGCATTCCTGGGATTGTATGCTCCGTTCGTATTGGCTGCAGCGGTGGGTTCCTTCATCGAGTGGTCCGGAATGGAGAGGCATACTGGGCGTATTCTTTTCTATGTGCTCTTGGGTCTTGCCTGCCTGTACTGCGTTCTCCCGATGTCCGACGGTGATGCGAAGATACTAATGGCGATGATGATGGCCGTGCTGCTGCTCGTCGGGAATCAAGGGAGGAAGATACTCAGATTCGCCGCGCCGGATGAAGGAGCGGTGATCTGGGGGCGTGCGCTCGGAGCACTTTTCCTAATTCCGCCGGCGACCGTGCTTCTCCGGCTCCTGCTTTAAATAAAATGGGATTTCAAATGGGTCATAGTGGGGGCGATTTTGCTTTTCGTCCGATGATACAATCCCCTCGCTGATCAGCATGTTGGTACAAGGCCCATTATTCAGCAATTCGCCGTTGCTTCGATAAAAAGCAATATTATGCCTATAATGGAGCCATTTTTCATTGCGAGATAGTCTCTTCAAAACTATTATGAAAAGACGCATTATTATCAAAAAGCAGCCATCCGGCTCGGCGCTGCTGAGAAGCGGCAACTCCAAGATTCAAAGCGTCTTAGCATTTCCCGATAGGTGTTTCCTGAGCCAGTATCTGAGCGAGTTTACCGCCCATTAAAGAAGGGAGTATCGGTGAAACAATATCAGCTCGTGATCATCGGAAGCGGCCCCGGTGGGTACGTCGCCGCTATCCGTGCGGGAATTCTCGGACTTAAAACCGCCATCGTCGAAAAGGAGAAATTGCTGGGAGGGACTTGCCTTCACTGGGGATGCATCCCCACCAAGGCGCTCCTTCATACTGCTTACCTCTACGATGAAATCAAAGAAGCTTCCGAGTACGGCATCAGGGTGGGCGACATCTCGATCGATTACAAGAAAGTCCACTCCCGAAAAACCAGGATCGTCCGCAAGCTCGCCAAAGGAATCGAATACCTCATGAACAAGCGCAAGGTCGACGTCTTCAAGGGCACCGGAATACTCGCGGATTCCCGAACGGTAATCGTATCGAATGGGAAAGACGAAGAAACGCTAAAAGCCGAGAACACCATCGTTGCAACGGGATCGATTCCTTCGCACCTTCCCCACATCGTCCCGGACGGCAAAACGCTTCTCAACAGTGATCACGTTCTTACCATGGAAGAAATCCCAAAAAGCCTCGCAGTAATCGGGGCCGGCGCGGTGGGGATGGAGTTCGCCTCTATCTTCGCATCTTTCGGTACGGAAGTGCATGTCGTGGAAATCCTCCCGCAAGTGCTTCCGTTGGAAGATGAGGATGTTGCCGCAGAACTGGAGAAATCTTTCAAGGGCCGCGGAGTTCTAATATCCACTTCGAGCGAAGTAAAAAGCGTCGAAAAAACTGCCAAAGGCGCGAAGCTCCAGGTGACCGGTGAAAGCGGCGCCTCTGAACTCGAGGTGGAAAAGGTGCTTCTCTCGGTAGGAAGAAGGCCTGCGACCGAAGGCATCGGCCTAGAAGATGTCGGTATCGATACGGCCAAGGGTTTCATCGCTGTAAACGAGTTCATGCAAACCAGGGTGCCCAATATTTACGCAATCGGGGACGTTGTCCAAACTCCGCTTCTCGCCCATGTGGCGTCGGCCGAAGGCATCACCGCAGTGGAACACATCGCGGGCAAGTCTACCCGCTCCGTCGACTACAACAAGATCCCCTCTTGCACCTACTGCAGGCCGGAAGTTGCAAGTATTGGTCTCTCGGAAAAACGTGCGCAGGAGGCGGGATATCCCGTAAAAACCGGTCGCTTTCCATTCTCAGCAATTGGAAAAGCGGGAATCCTCGGGGAGACGGGAGGTTTTGTTAAAATAGTCAGTGAAGGGAAATACGGCGAGATATTGGGCGTGCACATCATCGGCCCCAAGGCCACCGAGCTAATTGCGGAGGCCTGCGCGGCAATGAACCTCGAAACGACCGTCGAAGACGTCATCAGAACCGTGCACCCGCACCCCACGCTTTCCGAAGCGATGGCAGAGGCGGCGCACAGCGTATACGGTGAGGCGATCCACATGTAGGAAATATATGAGGGTGACTTTGTAGGGCCGCTGAAAAATGCATCCCCATCGCTTTTGACGTCTTTGGAGGAGGTCAATGCCCAAGCAGAAAGCGGCCGAGCGAAAGATCAGCAAGATGAAAATCAGCAAAAAGACAAAGAAAGAGCTGCTTTATTATATGAAACTCACTCGCTCGATCGAAGATCGCATCGAGCGAAAACTATACCGGCAAGGGAAGATCGTCGGCGGCGTTTATGTTGGTCGTGGGCAGGAAGCCATCGGTGTCGGATCGGCGATTCACATGGAAGAAGACGACATCGTAGCGCCCACACATCGTGATATGGGCATCTTTCTCATCCGTGGAATCTCCGTTCGAAGGATCATCGCCCAGTATATGGGTCGGAAGACGGGGGTGACCAAGGGGAAGGACGCAAACATGCATATGGGCGACCTCAACCACAACGTGATTGCTTTTGTGAGCCACCTTGCGGACAACGTGCCTGTCGCTGCTGGTTGCGCCCTCGCTTTCAAGATGCGCGGTGAAAAACGTGTGGCGCTATGCTACAACGGCGACGGCGCGGTCAGCCGTGGTGACTGGCACGAAGGCGTGAATCTGGCCACGGTACACAAACTGCCCATCGTCTTTTTCATCAATAACAACGCATACGCCTACTCCACTCCCCTCAACCTCCAGATGGCCGTCGAGAACGTGGCTGACCGCGCCGTCGCCTACGCGATGCCCGGGGAGATTGTGGACGGCAACGACGTCCTCGCGGTCTACGAAGCTTCAGAAAGGGCTATCAGAAGGGCAAGGCAAGGAGAAGGACCCAGCTTGGTCGAGTTCAAAACGTTCCGGATGACCGGGCACTCCGCGCATGATGACGCGGGCTACGTCCCTCGAGAGCTTTTCGAAGAGTGGCAGAAAAGAGATCCCATTCCCAAGCTGGAGACTTTCATGAAGAAAGAGGGGGAGATCACGCAAGAAGAAATCGACAACATGCAAAAAGAAATCGAGGAGACAATCGACGACGCTGTCCAATGGGCTGAGAACAGCCCCTTCCCCGATCCGGAGGACACCCTCAAGGGCGTCTATTATGAAGAATAATCCTGATGCGTTAATAAAGGCGGCCGATGGTGTGCCTGGATCGCCCCTCGGCTCATGGTCCTCGCGCGCGTCTAAAAGCATAGCGCGCTGCGGAAATCGCCTCGAGGCGATCCAGGCACACCACCTTTCGTGAATCCGTTATGTAGCGCATCAACAATGGCCTCGCCAGCCGCCGCTATAGGAGAACAGCCATGGCTCTCACAACATATGTAGAAGCGATTCGACAGGGCATTTGGGAAGAGATGGAGAGCGACGAACGTGTCTTCATTCTGGGTGAGGATGTGGGTATATATGGCGGCGCGTTTAAGGTAACGAAGGGAATGCTGGAGCATTTCGGGAGGGAGCGCGTCATCGACACTCCCATCAGCGAATCGGCAATCGTCGGGGCGGCCATCGGTGCATCCTACGTGGGCATGCGGCCAATAGTTGAAATGCAGTTCATCGACTTCATTTCATGCGCATTCGACCAGCTGACGAACTTCGCCGCGAAGAGCCGGTACCGTTGGGGAGCAGGCGTGCCCATCGTCGTGAGAGGTCCATGCGGTGGCGGGGTCCACGGAGGCCCCTTTCACTCCCAAAATGTGGAGAGCTTTTTCATGAACACGCCTGGCTTGAAGATCGTCGCTCCTTCAACCGCATACGATGCAAAAGGACTCATCAAAGCGGCCATTCGCGACGAAGACCCCGTTCTCTACTTCGAGCACAAGTACTTGTACCGGAGAATCAAAGAGGAGCTTCCGGAAGAGAACTACATCGTGCCAATCGGCAAAGCTGTGATCCGCCGGGAAGGACGCGACCTCTCGATTATCACATACAGTGCCGTGACGCATACGGCACTCGAAGCCTCCGAAGCGTTAGCAAAAGAAAACATCGAGATCGAAGTGCTCGATCTTCGGACTATCCTCCCCCTGGATGAGGAAGCGATTCTCCAAACCGCTCGAAAGACAAACAAAGTCATCATCTTGCACGAAGCAACGCTCACTGGCGGTTCGGGGGGCGAGATCGCAGCAAGGATTGCCGAGAAAGCATTTGAGTACCTGGACGGTCCGATCGTACGCATCGCGCCGCCCGACACGCCGGTACCGTACAGCCCGCCGCTCGAAGAATTCTTTCTCCCTCAGGTTGAAGACGTCATAGAAGCGGCGAGGAAGCTTGCAGCGTATTAACAATCGAACATTTGCATGCACTTAACCAAAAGGAAGTCGAGATGAGTGTCGATGTCATTATGCCTCAAATGGGCGAAAGCGTCGCCGAAGGAACGCTGGTAAAATGGCTGAAGCAGGTGGGCGAAAAAATCGAAAGGGACGAGCCTCTTTTCGAGATTTCGACGGACAAGGTAGATGCTGAAATCCCCTCCCCTGCTGAAGGTATACTTCTCGAGATTCTCGTTCCCGAAGGAGAGACAGTCCCCATCAACACGGTCGTGGCGAGGATCGCCGCCGAGGAAGAAGCGGGCGTGAAGCCCGCACCTGCAGCCCCGGCGGCCCCCGAGTCGGAACCGGTGAGTGCAACGGCTCAAACCAAGCCCGCAGACGTTACGCCGGTAGAAGGCCCCAAAGCCGCGGCCGCTCCAGCGTCAGGAAGAGTCACCCCTATCGAAGAAAAGGAACGCGCTCGCGTATCCCCTTTGGTCCGAAAAATTGCCGAAGAGCACGGCGTGGACCCCACGCTCGTCCGGGGCACAGGCACAGGCGGACGGGTCACTAAAAAGGACATACTCAAGTACATCGTAGCAAAGAGAACGGCACCCTTGACACAGGCGGCACCCGCAGTGCAAGCACCCTCTCCCCCGGGGCCTCCTCCAATAACCTTTGCTGGAGATGAGAGGGTGATCCGGGAACCGATGAGCATCATGCGAAAAAAAATCGCCGAGCACATGGTGATGAGCGGCAGAACCTCCGCTCACGTGTGCACCGTTTTCGAAGTGGATATGTCGAACGTCGTAAAAAGACGGGACGCCCTCAAGGCGGAATTCGAACGTGAAGGAGTCAAGCTTACATATCTTCCTTTCATCATCCAGGCAGTCGTAAGGGGTCTAAAAGAGGTTCCGATCATGAACGCTTCGATCGAGGGCGATTCAATTCTCTACAAGCGGGACATCAATATCGGAATCGCCGTCGCGCTCGATTGGGGGCTCATCGTGCCGGTAATCAAGCACGCCGACCAGATGAACCTGCTCGGTCTCGCCCGGGCGGCGGTGGATCTCGCCGATAGGGCAAGAACAAAACGACTTAGCGTCGAGGAAGTGCAGGACGGTACGTTCACGATCACCAATCCTGGAGTGTATGGCAGCCTATTTGGCGCGCCCATCATTAGCCAGCCCCAGGTCGGCATCATGGACGTCGGTGCCATTACAAAGCGTCCCGTAGTGGTCGACGACGCCATTGCCATCCGGCCGATGGTCTACATAAGTCTCAGCTTCGATCACAGACTGATCGACGGGGCCGTTGCAGACCAATTCATGGTAGTCGTGAAGCGGGACCTTCAGAAGCCACAGAAGTGCGATTAGTATGATCCGGTGCTCCGCATACGATTTGGGTTGCGTACCTTACAGAGAGGCTTTCATCCTCCAGCGCCGCATGGTGGAGAAGCTCCAGAGCGGATCGGGCGAAGAGGCGCTTATTCTTCTCGAGCACCCACATGTTATCACCTTGGGGCGAAGTGCATCGGCCGATTCTCTGCTCTCCGATCCGGCATCGCTCAAAGAGCGGGGTGTCGATGTCATCGAGACCGATCGCGGAGGGGATGCGACATACCATGGACCCGGCCAACTCGTTGGCTACCCGATTTTCAAGCTCGAACCGGAGAGGCGGGATATACGTAAGTACGTAAGCGATATTGAGTTAGCGCTAATAAGAGCGCTGGCCGACTTCGGAATCGAGGCGGGCCGGCAGACCGGGAAAAGGGGCGTGTGGATCCAAAGAAAAAAAATCGCTTCCGTCGGAATTCGGATTTCGAGATGGGTCACCTGCCACGGATTTGCACTCAATGTAAACACCGATCTTTCTTATTTCGAATTCATCAATCCCTGCGGCATTACCGGGTGCGAAATGACCTCGATGCAGCGAGAACTTGGTGTGCCGATCAGCATGGCCAGCGTGAAAAGGCAGGCGGTCGAGAGACTATCCGAAATATTCGATAGAGAAATAGTGCATGGAGTTCACTCAAATGAAATCACAGCTTTCGCCGAATAAAAAACACCGCCTCCGGCGGCCCGAATGGCTCAAGATCGCGCTCAAAACGAACGAAGAGTTCCAGCAGGTCAATCATCTCGTTTCGAGGCTCTCCCTCCATACGGTCTGCCAGGAAGCCAGGTGTCCGAACATATACGAGTGCTGGGGTCAAGGCACAGCGACGTTTATGATACTCGGCGACGTATGCACGCGGCGCTGCGGCTTCTGCTCGGTGACAAAGGGAAAGCCTGGACCTCCGGATCAAGAAGAGCCTGAGAGCATAGCGGAGGCCGTGGAGAAGTTGAATCTCGATTATGCCGTACTCACCTCCGTTGACAGGGATGACTTGCTCGACAGAGGTGCAGGACATTTTGCCCGCACAATACGGGCGATAAACGAGCGAGTTCCCAGCTGCAAGATCGAAGTGCTCATCCCCGACTTCAACGGGATGCGTGAGCTGCTCGAGATCGTCCTTCGAGCCCACCCGGAAGTATTGGCCCATAACGTCGAGACTGTGAAGCACCTCTACCGGAGGGTGCGTCCCGTTGCTGTCTACGGGCAGTCTCTCAAGATTCTTGAGGAGTCCGTCCGTTACCGGGAGGAAACCAGTACACGAATGAGCATCAAATCGGGCATCATGGTCGGCCTCGGGGAAACCATGGACCAGATCCTGGAAACGCTCAAAGATATTGCGTACACCGGCTGCGATATCATGACCATTGGGCAGTACTTGAGCCCCAAGAAAAGAGCTCTCCCAGTCGAACGGTTCTACACACCGGCGGAGTTTGCATTCCTCCGCAAGGAAGGATTGAAGTACGGATTCAAGCATGTCGAATCCGGCCCGCTCGTGAGGAGCTCCTACCACGCAAAACACCAGGAAGAAAAACTCAGAGATTAGAGCAGCTGAGAGAGGAAGGGATTGTAACGCTTCTCGAAGCCGATCGTTGTCTTGTCTCCATGTCCGGGGTAGACAACCGTTTCATCAGGGAGCTGGAGGTACACATTCCTCAACGATTTCATGATCGCATCATAATCGCCGCCGAACAGGTCTGTTCGCCCGATGCTGCCCATAAACAACGTATCTCCAGAGAGGATTATCTGAGGACTCTCGCCCCTGAAAAGAATCGATATGCCCCCTGGCGAATGTCCCGGTGTGTGGATCACCTCGCAGGCAATATCCCCAAATTCGATTTTATCCCCTGCCTCGATGAACTGATCGATTTTTACTCCAGTGGGAGCCGGAACACTGAACATTGCAGCCTGCGTCGAGAGATTATTGTAGATGGGAAGATCGTCCTTGTGCATGAGAACGGGTACGGAGAGCGCGGGAGCCAGGACGGAGAGCCCCGAGACATGGTCGATGTGCCCATGAGTATTGACGATCGCTTTTACTCGCAGCTTTTGCCTGTTGATCGCTTCGAGGATTCTTTCCCCCTCACCACCGGGATCGACAACAATCGCCTCATTCGTGCGCTCGCATGAGAGGATATAGCAGTTGCTCTGAAAAAGTCCGACAGTTAGCATATCCAAGCGCATCGTGCTTCCTTTTTATCCAGGTAAAGAAGTATGAAAGATAACGGCGCTACGGACCTTGCGCAAGCTAAATATTGCCTTTGAAGCGGCGCACTTTCTTATCCCATCACCTGCATATGCCCTTGTCACGAGATCAGTTCGCCGTATAATAGGGATATGAAGAAATCCCTTCAGAACACGTTTTCCTGGTCCGTTTCGCGCGACAGGATTTTTCGTGAATGTCCGCGACAGTATTACTTCAACTACTACGGGCATTGGGGAGGCTGGGAAGTCGGAGCGCCCGAGAGAACACGTCGGATCTACGTGTTGAAGCAACTGAAGAACCGCGCTACATGGGTGGGGGAGGTCGTACACGACTGCATCGCGAGAACGCTCAACAATCTTTCTAGAGGAATTCCGATCCTGCGTCTCGACGACATCCTTACCATCACGCGGGACAGAATGCGCCAGGATTTCAGGAGTTCCCGAGCAAAACGATATTGGGATAGACCAAAGACGAACTGCGGATTGTTCGAACACGAATACGACCTAGATGTCAGCGATAGCGAGTGGAAAGCGAGCGCCGAGCATGCAGAACAATGTTTGAGAACCTTTTACAGTTCCAGTCATTATGAAATGTTCCGCCAGATGGACAGATCAAAATACTTGGAGATCGAGAAGTTCTCCTCATTTCTATTGGATGGCATCGAAATAAAGATCAAACTCGACTGCGCCCATAAGGAGAACGGAACCATCATCATATGGGACTGGAAAACTGGAAAAACCGAGAACGAAGGGGACGCTCTCCAAATGGCCTGCTATGCTTTTTATGCTATGCAGAATTACGGCGCCGATCTTTCTAACATCACCACCCGCCTCTATAATTTGTACAGGGACAAAGTCCACAGCCGATCGATCAACAAACCGTCACTCGAGGAACTCCTCACGTACATCAGAGGAAGCATCGAAGATATGCGGGCCCTTTTAGCAGATCCTCAGCTAAATGAGGCGGAAGAAGATCACTTTGCGAAAGTGGAGCTGCCTCGGATTTGTCTGAAATGCAATTACCTCGGCGCCTGCAAGCCAAGTCTTTGATTATCAACCTGTTACAAGCGAAAACACCACAGGACCCTGCAGCCGTTTGGCATTGAACTTGCACAATCCCCGACCAACAAAAAGGGGGGGTTGTCATGAAGTATCCCAAAAGCGGCAGGCGAACCAAGGTCATTATTGACAAGCACTTTCAATTGAGGACGTCCCTGGTCGGCGTGCTTTACATCCTGGCTGTCGGCGTTTTCGTGGCATTTCCGTTTGCATACCTAATGCGCGCGACGAACGGATTGCTCGTTGGGTATCCGAGCGATCTAGCCGCCAGCTTCGAAAAACTACAGGGCATCATCATTATCTCCGGTTCATTCTTTCTCCTGAGCATCATGGTCGCGTGGATTTATTTCAGTCTCCTGCGGACCCACAAGGTGGCCGGCCCGATCGTGAACATTGTTCGCATCATAAACGAGTACGCCAAGGGCAACTTTTCGGCTCGTGTGACGCTCAGGCGCCACGATGAACTCCAAACGCTCGCTAAATCGCTGAACAACATGGCCGAAGCTCTCACGGCCCGGGAGCGAACATTGAATGAGAAGTTCAGGGATCGGCTCCGCGCGGCGAGAGAAGAGATCTATGCCGGTTCATCGCCCGATAAAGTTCGCGACATTCTCACCGGCCTCGAAGCGGACATCGAGTTGATCCTTGAGGCTCGCCCGGGTCTTTCTGGAATCGTAAGGGAGGAAGCACGGGATTCAGCGGAGCCAAGCTCCGAGAAGGTGGAGGAGGAAACGCCGCGCGAGATTATACTCAAATAAAGTCCGGCGCGGCGGCAAGGTGCTTCGCTTTCAATAATTAAAGTCATCAGAGTCGAATTCCTCGTTCTCTAGGAATTCATACGACTCTTCTCTGAAGGCCTCCAAGCATTCCTGGCAGCAGAACACATGCTCGTCTAGAGTGACGCCGCCGTCGACTATCTCATCACCACAATAGGCACAGGTTTCCATCCTTTTACCCCTTGAAGTGCCGAGCTACCGGCTTTTTATGATCTGGCAAGTAAATACGTCCTGGATATCGGAGTGTCAACAGAAATCTTCACGAACTGTCGAAGCAGGCTAATCCCTTAATATAAAGTAGCTTAGCAGAGGCTTGGCCCTGCGGAACCACCTTGAACTGCCCTCTCTCGAGGCATTCCTTCAGCATTCGGTGGCTGTCACTTCCTCCTCCTCAACTTCTCGGGATCTACCGTCATTCCGCGTATGTGGAGGATTTTATCGACATCGGCTTTGCTCATGATGTTGCGAGTTATGAGAAGCTCGCGAATCGGAATGTTGGCTTCGAGTGATTCTTTGGCGAGATCGGATGCTTTTTCATAACCGATGTAGGGAGACAGGGCGGTGGCGAGCGCAGCGCTCCTCTCCGCGTAGTAACGGCAAGTATCTTCATCCGATTCGATGCCGCGCACGCACTTGGCTGCAAAAGCGTTCATGCCTGAGGAGAGAACTTGAATCGCCTGGAGAAGATTGTAAGCGATGACGGGCATCATCACATTCAGTTCCAGCTGCCCGGCCTGAGCAGCATGGAGAACGGCTGCATCATTCCCCATTGCATGAAAACAGACCATATCGAGCATCTCCGCCAGAACGGGATTGACCTTTCCCGGCATCATAGACGAGCCGGGCTGCACGGGGGGAAAATGGATCTCGCCCAAGCCCGTGCGGGGTCCGGATTGCAGAAGCCTCAGATCATCGGCGATTTTCTTGAGGCTCGTGACCAGGACTCTGAGGGCCCCCGAGCACTCGACCACCGCATCCATCGATTGCATGGCCTCAAAAAGGTTTCTCGCGCTCCGGAATCGCCTGCCCGTTAGCTCATTGATTGCTGCAATGACTCGCTTTCGATAATGCGGAGCGGCATTGAGACCCGTACCGACCGCCGTCCCGCCGATTGCGAGTTCCGCGAGACCATCACTGCTGTCCTCGAGGCGGCGGCTGTTTTTCTCCAGCATGGAGGCGTATCCGCCAAACTCCTGGCCGAGGCGCATCGGTACGGCGTCCTGAAGGTGGGTTCGGCCGCACTTCACTATGTTGTCAAACTCCTTTTCCTTTTCCCGCACCGCGGATACGAGCTGTTCCAGGGCGGGTAACAACCGATCCTGCAGCTCAATGAGGGCCGAGATATGTATGGCCGTGTGGATGGTATCGTTCGTCGATTGCCCCATATTCACGTGATCGTTCGGGTGAACGAGACGGTACTCACCCAGGCGGCCTCCGAGTATTTCAGAGGCGCGGTTGGCCAGAACTTCGTTCATGTTCATATTCTGAGAGGTTCCGGCGCCTGCCTGAAATACATCCACAACGAACTGGTTGCTAAAATGCCCATCCATCACCTCTCTCGCCGCCTGCATTATAGCGTTTCCGATTTTGGGGTCCAGTTGTCCCGCATCGACATTTGCCCTGGCAGCTGCCAGCTTGACAATTGCCTGTGCGCGGATGAACTCGGGTTGGAGCCGAAGATTGCTGATGGGAAAGTTTTCAACAGCACGCTGGGTCTGAGCACCATAATAGCTTCCCTTTGGAACCCTAACCTCACCGAGCGTATCGCGTTCGATCCGATATCCTTTCATAATCAAACACCTTTCATAAACAGCCGCTTCAATGGAACGGCAACCAGTTGCCGAGGTGCCGACACGCCGAAGACATTCCGGAGGCTTGATCACATAGCCCCGCCAAGCTCTTTCCGAATCCAGTTTTCTGCGCATCCGGCTATGATGATTTCCTGAGGCACCTTTCCCAATGGAGAAAAATGAAACTCCGCCCCATCGCAGCGTATAACGGATGAGCAAAAATCGATTTCGATCTCAGGGCCAACAATCGTCAGATCCTTGCAGCCAGCATACTGTTCGGCCAAGCGATCCACCAGCTCCGGGCATTCGAACACGGGGAAGCCGTTATTGAACGCATTCCGCTTGTACGTCTGACTGAAACTGGCCGCGATCACACAGGGCATCCCCTTGAATTTCAAGGCGGTTACGGCCTGTTCGCGCGAGGATCCGGTCCCGAAGTTCCGCCCGGATACGATGACATCGCCTTCCCCATAAATATCATTGAACGCCTCGTCGCAGTTTTCGAAGGCCACGTTTGCCATTTGTTCAGGCGTCATATCATCCTTGTACGTCCACTTGCCCGCATAAATCTCGTCCGTGCTAAGGTTATCCACATTCATGAACAGCACCCTGCCATGGATACGCTCTGGAAATCCTTCTATAATCTCCACCCGTGCGGGAGTTCGTGTTGGTCCGGGATTCCGCTTCATCTCGATTCGGGCTTGCATATCCTCGAAAGAAGACGAGGAACAGATATAACCGGTCACTGCAGAAGCGGCCACGACAGCAGGCGAGCCCAGATATACCTCCGATTCCCGGCTCCCCATGCGGCCCCTGAAATTCCGATTCGTTGCGCTAATTCCCACTTCCCCATCCCGGATCGTCCCGGCCCCAAGACCGATGCAGGGACCGCACCCGGATGGAAGAGCGATCGCTCCCGCATCGAGGAGATCCTTCCAGTATCCCTTCACCTCGGCTTCCTTCTGCACTTCGGCGGACGCAGCCGCCATGTAGAACTCCACGCCTTCAGCGATCCGCTTGCCTTTTACAATTCCTGCCGCTTCGGCGAGATCCTCGACGCGCGCGTTCGCACAGCTCAAAAGGTACGCCTTCTGGATCCGGACGCGCTGCCGCTCGATCTTGGGCAGCGATATCATTTTTTTGACGTCGTTGGGCCCGGATACATGAGGGATCACTGTGTCGAGATGCAGACGGAGTTCTATCGCATAGTGGACACCCTCATCGGATTCCATGCGCTCCTCATACCACTTGTCGACTTGCTCCCGCGTATAGCGAAATGGCTGGTGCATTTTCTCGAAATGCTCCACACGACCATGGAGATAATCCTTGAGGACGTTGTCAAAGGGAAATACTCCAGCCATGGCCCCCCACTCGGTCGTCATGTTGGCGATGCTCATTCGCTGATCCATCGTCAAAACTGCAATACCGTCGCCTGCAAACTCCACCGCATGATTGAGAACCTCATCTTTATTGAAAAGGCCGCATAGCGCTATAATCACGTCTTTCCCCACGACACCGGGCCTGAGCCGCCCGGTGAGCTCCACTTTTGCAATCTTCGGTACTTGCCACCAGGTCCGCCCCGTCGCCCACAGGCACGCTGCATCCATCCGTACGACCGGCGTCCCGAGCGCAGCCAAAGCCCCATAGAGATTCGAGTGCGAGTCGCTCCCTACGACCATGCTCCCTGGTGTCACATACCCCTGCTCGACCATCACCTGGTGGCTGATCCCCGTGCCTGGCGGATGAAAATCGACTCCGTGCTTGCTGGCAAATGATTCGATCTTTGCGTATTTGCTCAGATTTTCCCGAGATTTATTCTGGATGTCGTGATCGATGGCAAAGACTGGCTGCCGCGGATCGAATATCTTCCCCGCCCCAATTGATTCGAACTTCGGTATTACCGCTCCCGTATTATCGTGCGTCATTACGTACTTCGGGCGAATGGTAATGTAATCTCCCGAGTGGGCAACCTCTTCGGGCCCGAGCCCAACCGCGTATCTCGCAGCGATTTTTTCTGTAATTGTCTGAGCCATTGTGTTATCCAGATCGAACACTCAGAGAACATATCTCGCGAACGCGAGATAGATCAGAGACTTTCACTGGATTTCCTTTTCTTGTACGAGATCTAAAACTCGATACTCAACGGATCTAAATAAAGTTATCTTATTGCTGCTTGTCAAGCCTTCGTCAGTCATCATGACTTCCTCTCCCACTACAGAAGATCATATGAGCAAAATGAATTCGCTGCAATGATCTCATCATCGTCACAGGGACAAAACTAAACGCTATGCCAAAATGCCAAAGCCGCCTGTTTCGTTCATCATCTCCGAAAGAGACGGCTTCGGTCGCTGAGAGAGCTGATGGCTGTCGTGTTAATTGCTGCCTTCCGTGGATACCCGCGGCGCCCGACCCGTCCGATTCACCGAAGTGCGGCGTTCGAGCACCCCATGAACAAGAGGTTCATCGAGCACATTGCGGACGCGTGGTCGAAGCCGTGAATCGGATCAATGATTGGGTGAGTTCCAGCTGAAAAGATTCAAATCCGGATAATGCGGAAGTGTGTGTCCGGTGAAGGATGATACACGTGTACTTCCCTGGCTGCCCGCGTGAGAACTTCCGGAACATCACCCGCCCCGATAACATCCCATATTACCCATTCCGTCCCTCCGGATTGCAATGATGCAACATCTTCACTTTCGAGCTCCATGGGAAGCACGATGACTTCTCTCTGATCAAGCGGCATCGCGAGAACACCTATGAATAGGGCTCCATAATAACTAGCATGACTGCGAGCAACTCTCCTTGCGCTGAAAAACTCATCGAATCTTGGAACGTTCTCCATCTCCCAAAAATAGTACTCCTGGCTTGTCAAGAACATTTCCTCGTCCCTCTGCGCTTCGGGATTCCGCCCGGTTCTCCACTCGATCTCGAGAGCCTTATGCGATTCCCAAATGGCGACGCTAATAACACCCAAGCCCAGAATGATGGTCATGAGATGCCGTTTGATCAAGTGCCATCGAGCCACCGAATGATGCAAAACCACCGCGAAACAAGGAAGACCCAATGCGTGGAGCCATAGAGTAAACCGAGCCCACCACTGCGATGGCTGCACGAGAAGGAGGACAAATAAAAGAATTGAAAGAAAAGCAAGCTCGCGAATTGGATGACCGAAACGCCGCCGAAAGAACAATACCCAGGCATAAATGAATGCCGGCACCTCTCCGGCCAACCAGATGTAACCCATTCCCCCAACAGGAGCATACCCGGAGATTGGTGCATCCAACTGGAGCCACGACACAAACATTCTCGACCAGCTCGGGTACTTCTCGAGCCATGACGGGAGATTGGCCTCATTTAGCCCCACATAATCATAGCCATCGATAAGAACCACCTGCCCAAACTTCAACTGGATGGGGTAGAGAGGATTTCCTGTCTTTATCGTATTACGGGTGTACCAGTAGCTGCCCACTAAGAATACAATCAGCGTGCAAACAGCTATATAGCTCAGCCACTTCCTCCACATTTTGAATCCATGAGCCCACAATAGACCGACAAGACTCGCAGCCAAGAAAATAGCTGCAAAGGGAGCACCTGTGCTCTTGGATCCGGCCATGAGTCCAATGTTCAAACCTAGAAGGATCATTTTCCACCAAACTGATCGCCCGTCATGAAAAACGAACACGCACGATGCTGCAACCGATGCCATAACGGCGCTTGCAAAACCGGGGTCAATATAGGAGCTCACGCTCTGACTGACAAAAGCTGGCGACCCGATAATCAATGCTCCTGCGAGCCAGCGCCAAATCCCCCTCGCACCCAGCCGACCGGCAATCACAACGAGCGCCATAAAGCCAAGCGGCCAGTAAAAGAGATTGCAGGCATCAACGAGACGGCTGGTTCGAAAAACGTGGTGCATGAAAAAGCTGCATGTTTCGACGCCCATCGGATAGTTCACATACGGTACATCGTGGACGCCCCCGATCCATGAGATGCGTCCTGCTAAGACCCATTCATGAATCGCAGGAATATGATAATAGAGGCCATCCCAGTCATAGGGGGGGCGCAGCGATGCAAGAATCCACAATTCCAGCCAGATCCACCCAGCCCAGAATATGACGGCCATGCACAGCGCTCTGAATGCTAAAGCGATCGATTGCTTGATCCAGCCGCCCGGCAGGTCATAAGAGTCCACCTTGGTGAATGGCTCAGTAAATCTCGACGCAAAAAGCCAAGACACCACTAGAGAGGCAATGAGAACGATAAGGGCTACCGAGTGGCTGAGGATAATCCCGGCGAGCCCAAATCCTATACAGAAGATCTGGATGAGCGCAAGAAAGCATGACACGCCGGCAAATACGGCCAATACGCTGAAGCGGTGGCCAGCAGTAACAGCATGAACTACCGGCATGCTGTTTGGAGATATTGCTTCGATTTTCTGTCGGGAATCCAAGACGTGATCACTGTTTATGAGAAATCCGATGAGATAGCCCTATAAACTTCGCTCAAGGAGCTTTTTCCCATCACCACTCCTTGAATAAGCTGATCATAATACCCCGGAGTCTATAGAACTCGGTGCGCTCGTAATCCAGCCTGAAATTGAATCCAGCACTTGGTGTTTGATAGTGAGTAACGTACAACTTATATCCTACGCTTCTATAATCTTCAAGCACATTGCTGGGTCCAACCAGCATATAGGATATTTCCCCCAGCTCGACGACTGCACCTACATACGCCTTGCGGTAAACCTGGTATGTAACACCCACGCCACCGGACAACGAAGTCGTCCTGCCGGGGAAGCCGAGATGGTACCGTCCAAAAGCGCCGAAGATCCAGTTATCATTCGCGTAATATTGAAGCTCAGCTTCTATGCCGTCATAACCATTCTCGCCTTTGCTTTGTGCCCTTACATATCCGAGTGTGCCCAGCAAATTATCTCTTTCTAAAAACGCCCTGCCGAGCGCCAGATTCACTCGATACTGATCGCCTATGATATCGCCCGTACCCGTGCTGAAGCCTATCATGAGACTATATGTATCCGGGAGATACCGGGTGTATGATAGACCCATATTGAAGCTCACATCATCGAACATCTCCACCCGGCCCGCATCGAAACGCCACATATAAGAGTACGGCCTGGCAATGGTGAATCTGGCGAACTGCGCATTCGAGTTGCCGTAATCTCCTGACCACTGGGCGTAATTAGCACCAAACTCGACGACCTTGGCCAGGGGTGTGGCTTGTGCTTCGTCGCCGGTGTTCTGGTCCGAAATAGCCTCGACATTCCCTGCAGCGGCAAGCAGACAGGTCACAAACAGAGAGCAGAGGATAAGAAGATTCCCCCAAAGTTTTTGGCGCGAGTTGCATATCATATTCACGTTCATTTTAATATTGCTCATGAATCGCTAGGCCTCCTTCTCCTGCCGAAATTGCTCTCCATCCAGTGCACCCCTCCAGCTCGAGCCCCACGAATAGAACGCTATGAATGTCATCACTTGAAAAGGCAGACCAAAAACGAAAAAGAGAATCGGCAAAAATAAGAGAGACATATGATGCAAAATATACGCATGGGCCATGTATTGCACGGGGATTAGAATGCTCAAATGAAGCATCATCAATAGAGTTAGCAGGAGCTTTTTAGCAAGGTTGAAATCAAAGATGAAGTACGTGAATCCGAGCAGAATTGGAACGAGGGCAATCAGGAATAATCCTGCTATCAGCATTCCATGTATGTATCCACTTGCGCCGTATGGGAAATACACGGGAATGAACGCAAAGAAAATCTGCGCGCAGGCATGAAAAAATACAGCGACTCGGACTAGATAGATTATTGGCAGGTAGCGCCGCGGTATCACAAAAGTGATCAAGAGAACGAGAACAGTTGCAAGACCGCCTAATAACAAAGTGAAATAATCCGGGGGATCCGATGTTATATGAAGATACGGCACACTAAATTTATAGAAATCCCCGAGATGGTAATACGAGGTAGTGATGTATCCACCCAATCCGAGAACTGCGCGCCAGAAATCCAGAATATGGGCCCAGGCCAGGCTAACCCAGTTCAAGGTATACAGCCACCCAACGAACATCAAAAGGGGAAGTATAGCCGATGGTATTATCTTGGTAAGTTCCCGCGGCGAAGTCAGCAATGCGCGATGCTTGTAGATGATACCACCCCCATAGCCCCGGTAACGAAGTCCCTCCAACTTTCTTCGGAGCAAGGGATTCCTCCATGCAACGTATCGATGCGTTTTATGTCGACGAGAGAATCTCATTTGCACTCCGACATGAGCATTAGCCAGATCATATGCTCTCACTCATGGAACTGAGTTCGCCCTTTGTGTGTGCCCACACCGTTCCATGCGCTATTGTACCGTGGGCGACAAAAATATTCCTGGCGCTCACCGTTGTTGGATTTTCCATTGAGCCGATCACACTTCCCCTATTTATATAAACATCTTTTTCGGCAATAACAGGTCCATGTATGAGGCACCCCGCGCCGATATACAGATTGCGCCCGCTCACCGCGCTGCCTCTAACCTCCACACCGTTGTAGAGATACATATCCTTGTGGCTCTTTATGCTGCCGATGATACGCACATCCTTGTAAATGCGAGCCCATCCCGTAACGACCAGGTTCGTCTCCACCCACACCCCGGGAGGGATCTCCAGCTTGCGCTCGACCTGCCAACGCCCGGCAGCAACCTCAACCAGATGTGGCACCTCCTCTGGTCTGAGCAAGCGACGCGGACGAACGCCGGCGCGAGTATCATTATTATTATTTGATTCTTTGGATCCGGCTGACTCAGGCACATGATCGAATTCGATACGAGGTGCATTCAGTCGTTCAAATCGACAGTAACCATCCAGCCGGATCCTTTCATCTGCCGAGACCCTTCCGTACAACTTGCCACCTGAATCCGCATGAACGGATCCTCCCGCATGCAGCCATCTCAGCGACATGGTCTCCCTGCCGAGATGGATATTGTCCTCCGCAAGGATTGCCCGATAGACGTTTCCATCACCGCCTTGGACCGACCGGCCGGCATAGATCTCGTAAAGAAACAGCATCTCGTCGGGCAGGTGCAGATCCCCGCATGAAAAAATCAGCTTTCCAGCGGAGCGGTGTCGCATCTCCGATTCGGTCAAAATGGGCATCCCGCCATTGCTTATAACGATATATCTGGACCCATCGCCAAGTGTTCCATCACGCAATCCACCCGTCTCCCGGCAGGCTGCCAGCTCGGCGCTCAAGTATGTCTCTATAAAGGACCGGAAGCCCATCGCAAAATGGCGGATATTTACTTCCGAATCGTATTCGACGGGGAGTGGCTCTGCATCCGTTTTGGTCCGCCACTCGATCAATCCGGGCAGAAATGGGAGAATGGCGAGGACCAGAGTCAGCCCGAAGAATATTACTACTGCCAGCGCCAGACTCATCCATTCCTCCGATAGTGACTGTTATGATTCCTGTGATTGTTGTGATTGCCGTGATTATTCCTATGATTGTTATTGTGATTATTCCTGTAATTGCCATTGTGATTATTATGCTCCGTCTTGTTCCAGTTCACCTCTCTGCGTCTCGGCTTCGGGATGAGCTGGGACAAAGTGGCCCGCGTCACCGAAAACAAGCTCACTAAAAATCCAAGAAAAACGAAGGGGAGCAATCTTATTCTCCCACGAGAGCCATCCAAGCGAGCGGCGGCCGTCACTTCGAAAAAGATGGCGAAATTCCCGAGAGTACTATAGGAAGTCACAATGAGTATCATGATCAAGCCGGCCCTTGGCTCCCCTAAGTACCAGAGAATAATGCCAAGCGACCAACCGAGCACGAGCACAGGAGACATTACGTAAACGCCGAGCAGCAGCAGCCCATCGAGTTTCTCGATAAAACGCGTTTGACTCTTGAGAAGGAGACGGGAACTGTACCTGGCGGTGGCTTGGTTGTGCCCCTCAGCCCACCGCATGATCTGTTTGAGTCTCGAAGTCCAAGTATCAGGCACTTGTTCGTAACACTCTGAGCGGTTTTGGTACACCGTCTTCCACCCATTTAGGAGAAGCCGGTAGGTCGCATCGGTGTCTTCGGCCAGTGAATCTTCCTGCCACCCCCCCACGCTTAGAAGCGCGCTCTTGCGCATGCCTCCCACTGTTCCGCCATATTGCGGAACCATATGCATGTTCATTCGCGCTTGCTGATCCACCTGGTACCCTCCCGCTCTCTCCAGATCGAGCAGCCGCGTCAACAGGTTGCATTCCACATTGCTGGGAACTACCCGTCCCATCACAGAGCCTACTTCCGGATCGAAGAATGGTGCGGCCAGCTGTTTAATAAGACCTCTGCCGGGGATATAGTCCGCATCGAACACGAGTATGATCTCTGTCTGGATGTGTATCATGGCATCGTTCAGAGCGGCTGCTTTGCCGGGCTTACCTCTTCGGCGATGGAAAGGTTTCACAATGTCGGGATAACGCTTCACGAAATTGCCGATAATTTCTTCTGTTTTGTCTTTGCAACGGTCATTGATGGGCATGATTGTTAATTTTTCTCGGGGATAATCCACATCCAGCAGAGCGTCGAGGATTTCACCTATGACTCTCTCCTCGTTATGGGCGGGTATGAGAACCGTTACCTCCGGCCATTCAGCTGTATCTACATCCAGATATGGCTGCCGCTGATAACCGAAAAGGCGGTTGAGAGTGAACGAGTAGTGCCGGATCAAGTAAATGCAGACAAGAAAGATGATGGCGAAAAACATAAATAGCATGAAGCTAACCACCCAGTGGCGACCCTGGCGAATAGTGGGAGGGAATGCCAATCCACGAATAGAGAATGATTCTGATTGGGAGGTTTCCGGCATTGCCTGAATGTTCTCTGCTGACGTCTCGATATGCTGGGAAGCGGAACCGCTTCGAAGCGCCGTATCTAAAACTGGGACGGCGAACGCAACGAGAACGGCGGTAGCTAGAACGAGCAGCGCCCCAAATATTTGTGACTTTTCGCAAGGGTATTTAATACTACGACGCATTTCTCGCATGAAGTTGTAAAAGGACTAAACTGACCATCATCGCCCTGTTTCAAATGTCAATTATCCCATTTGCCGAAAATCCAAGAAAACCTCTTGCCCAAGCGCTTTATGCAAAATCACCAGCCATTAAGGCGCGACTAATATCTTCACATACTCGAATTGTGCAACGCCGTACGCTACAGTCACGTGGGGCTCGTGATATACCCCGACCGGGAGTTTCTCATCGATGCTTTCTAATTTGGGGAGGACGGGGATGCCGTTCACAAAAGCTTTGACCTCGTTGCGATAAATCATGAACCGCATGACATACCAATCGTTATAGTGCACCCTTTTGTGAATTGGAAAGAGCTGGTAGAGATAGTCCTTCTTCCCTGCCATGTGTCTCAATTGCACGTGGTTCGTATCAGCCAATAAGGTCATACCGCTTTCATAATAGATTTCGTCACTATCTCTAGTTAGGAGATGTGCTTCTGCATGATGACCTTCAATACCTTTTAAAAGCTTGACTTTTGTCTCGAGCACTACGTTCCCATTGTGGGTAAACGGAAAGAAGTAGACGGATGTTATTCCTTCCTGATCTTCACCAGTAAGCAATCCATCGATTGCTTCCCACTGTCCCCAGCTCCACCCATCGGGATACATACCATCCGAAAAATTCCAATAAAAAACCTGAGTCCATTCCACCCCGTCGATTACAAACGTCGGCCCTCCTGCAAGAGGAGGCAATCCCTCCTGGCGGTTCTGCGGATTGCGCGTAGGGGAATATTTATGAACAGCGTAAAAATATGCGCATGCAACAATTATAACCGCGATAAAACCGGCAGCTCTTCGCATTTCTCTTTTTTCCTGATGTTGCCGCTACTGCATTTTTTGCTTGCTTCTCATAAAGCCAAATTTACCTTTATCGCCATCATCTCAGTTGGCACGTTGAGCTTCGGGTAACCATTCCTCAACGGTTTCGTTGAGCAGCGCTGCCACGATTCGGGACGAGGCGTACCCATCACCGTATAGATTCATCGGCCGCGCCATCTCTTCATATGCATCAAGATCATCAAGAAGCTGGATCGTTTCCTCGACAATACGCTCCCGATTCGTGCCTACCAATAGTGCAGCTCCCGCATCCACCCCCTCTGGACGTTCGGTTACTTCGCGCATTATGAGCACGGGCTTGCCCAGTGTTGGTGCCTCCTCCTGAATTCCGCCGGAATCGGTAAGCACAATGTCGCTGTGTCTCATTACATGAATCAATTTCCTATAATCGAGCGGCTCGAGAAGCATTACATTCCGTGCTGATCCTAGAATTCTATGGGCGACTTCATATACATTTGAGTTGGGATGTACGGGGTAGATGATGCGCACATCGTTCAAGTAGCGGTCCGCGATATCAAGCAGTGCCTGGCATATATTCTCCAGAGGCCGACCGAAATTCTCTCTCCTGTGCGCGGTCGCAAGGATGATCCTTTGGTTTTCCGGCACGTCGTTCAAGGGATCATTTTCCATAGGACCGTCGAGCGTCGATAAAATTTGGAACAGCGCATCGATCCCAGGATTTCCCGTCACAAGAACACGACTCTCGTCGACACTCTCGCAGAGCAGATTAGTCCTGGCCAGGCTCGTCGGCGCAAAGTGTAGATCCGAAACGGAGGTTGTCACCACTCGATTGATCTCTTCGGGAAACGGCCGGCGCTTATCGAACGTACGCAGACCCGCTTCAATGTGGCCGACCTTCGCGCCCCAGTAACAAGCCGCCAGCGCCGTCGCCATAGTTGTTGTCGTATCACCCTGTACGAGTACCCAATCAGGGCGTTCAGCACGGAGAACCGGCTCGAAACGGTCCATCACGCGAGCGACGACATCCATCGGCGATTGGCCGTTGACCATTACGTTGAGATCATGATCAGGATGGATAGAGAAAAGACCGAGCACCTGGTCCAGCATGCCGCGGTGCTGGGCGGTCACACAGATGCGGCTGACCACTCGATTGGCTTGAGTTATCAGTGCTTTGACAACGGGAGCTAGTTTGATAGCCTCCGGCCGAGTCCCAAATGCTGTTAGTACTTTGATGGCTCTTGCCTCTTTCCGAAGGCTTTTTGACTTACCCTGGCGCGGCTGAGCGCATTGGAATGTTAGATTATTATTATATCATAAATTAAGACCCTTATCAGCTATAAATTTCGCCATGAGAGCAAGCAGCTGGTCATGAAAACAACCAGAGTCCAGTCGTGACCGAGATGCAGTTGTTCGATTGCGAGATCCTATATAAGGATTTTTCGACCCCCGGAACGACGATATTTACGAGAATAGATAACCTGATGTTAACTAAAGGATTACTAGGTGCAATGGTGATGGATGGACGGTTGGAAAGGGATAGCTGGAACCAAGGGCAAATGCGAACTCATTTCAAGATCGGGCTGACCTCATCCAAATGATGGACTTCTTCTTCCTCATCGACCGCAGCTGGGGCTAGTTTGAACCGACCCAAACCTGATTCCAGCTCGCTCAGGCGGGCATCCAGCTCGTCCATTTTCTGTTTCACTTCATCTGGGAAAAAGCGATCCACCGATTGCCCGAGTTCGGTTGCAACCATAGCTACCGCTTGGCACTCTCTTTGTAAGTATCTGATTTTTTCGCTCAACGCTTCGTTCATTGCGTTGATCACATTCGCTTCTTTCGTCATATAGTCGCCCATGCGCAAATTCACCCAGATACTGAAATCACCGTCGCCAACGGATTTCAATACCTTCCGGATGCGATATATCGGACCTGCGATTCTATGCGATACAACTATAGAATGAATTAACAGAAGAACAAAAATAACAAGCAGTGCAGGCCACAGTTTCGCATGGAATGCCAAAAATTGATTAGCCACCTCTTGTTTTTCATAAAACGGAATGTCGATATCTTCGAGCTTCCACGCCAAAGGGATAAACAAAATGCTCACAAATACTCCGAGAATGACGATGAAATGAAACATATATACGGCCAGCAACCGATATTGGAATCCGTCAACGATTATTCTTTTCCTAGTTGGTGAATACCTCTTCATCTAATTCACCACTCTCTGCCACCTAATCGGAATTTGATTCTTGAACCTAATCACGCCACCATCTCTCGGATCGTAGTAGAATTCGAATCGATATTCGTTCTCCCCCAGGTTTCCGTAATATATTGCATGATAGCTAGTGACACCTTGAGTGATCGATTCAACATACCTGATTTTTTGGCTGTCAAAGCTTGCTCCCCCGGTTCCAAAGATGATCCTATTTTCGGTGATCTCGAAATAGCGATCTGCGTATTTTGGTGCTTCGGTTCTCCATGTTCCAATCACGTTTTGTGGCGCAGTCTTACTCCGCTCCAAATCAACGCCAAACGACATCACATAGACCGCGAACAAAATTAGAATCGTGGCCGACATTATCATTTCGGTAATGGTTTTTCGCGTCAGCTCAATTCGCATAAACTACCTCAGGCAACCGAGGGCCGGTTCATCCGCAGATGCAAGAATCATTCTAAGCCGACTTCAGGACCGGCAGGCGAAACTTCCTCAATGATACCAGCATCGCCCTGACTCAGCGCATACGTGTTTTCTTTCGCCCTCTCCTTCATTTCTTCTCCTACCACATGCAGAAACGCTCCAACAACTTTAGGGTCGAACTGCTTACCTGCCTGTCGCCTTATGAAATCAATAGCCCCTTCTTCGCTTACAGAAGACCGATAAGGTCTGTCCGTGTTCAGCGCGTCATAACAATCTGCTACTGTGAAAATGCGAGCTTTCAAATCGATTTCTTCTCCTGTCAATCCATTAGGATAGCCCGATCCATCGAACCATTCGTGATGCTGCAGCACCAGCGGCAAAACATCCGCATATGCCTCGATCGGCTCCAGAATTCGAACTCCCAGTTGTACATGTTCGCGCATAGTCCGCCGCTCTTCTTCAGTCAAAGCCTCGGGCTTATCCAGTATGTGAGCGGGAATGCCTATCTTACCAATGTCATGAAGCAGACCTCCTCGATGTAAGCTGTTCAATTCCTCGTGAGAGAGCTTCATGACCCGGCCGATTTTCAACGCTAATTGGGTAACTCGTTCCGAATGGCCAGATGTCCAGGGTGACTTCGCATCGATGGCTCGAGCCAGCGCTATTAGTGTATGCCAGTTGTGCCGGTCTAATTCCTCCATCAAGTGGGCATTCGAGAGGGCTACTGCAATCTGATCGGCCAGCTGGCGAACATTACTCAGATCTTCACGGCCGAATTCGGGGAGTTCGAAGAATCCAAGCCCCAGAATTCCACGTAGATTTTCTTTGACGAATATGGGCAAAACTAGAAACGATTTGATTCCTTGCTCGCTCAGTGGTTCGAGATAACTGGGTATTTCCTCACCCGGGCGTACTGCGAAGATCTCGGAGCTGGTGCGGAGCTTTTTCATTTCTTCGACTCCGAGAGCCTCATCAAGGGCAGGATCCGCAATTTCACTGTTTTCACACTGGACATATGTTTTCAACGTATCGCTTGCATAAGTATCTACGATTGTTATGCTTACGCCATCACTGGGTATGACATCACGCATCCGCATCAGCAACGTTGCGACGATTTTCTCCGTGTCCAAGATCGATAATATCGTACGGTCTATCTCTGCGATTGTGGTTAGCGCATGGAATTGACGGCCAAGCCGGATAGCCATCGTATTGAAGGATTCAGCGAGTTCCTCGAACTCATCACCGCTCGGTATCCTGACCAGCGCATGGAATTCCCTTTTTGCAATGCGCTTTGTTGCCTCTTGAAGCCTTTCGAGTGGGACCAGGCTTCTTCGGATCTGGCTGATGCTAAGGAAAAGAACTATCCAAAATGCCATGAGGATCACCAGGAAAAAAGATCTTTTAAAATCAGAAACCGGTGAAAAAACCGTGGATTTCGATTCACTCATCACAACGGTCATTTGCGGCAGATGGAGAGCAGACTTGAAAAATATCGACCAGTACGTGCCCAAGTACTCTTCGGCATCATAATTCCAGGAAAACTTGCCGGAGTGAGATTGAGCGAGGCTGGAGCCGAGATGTTTGAGAAACGATGCAGGCACACGATGCGAGTTAAACAACACATTGAAAGAATGATCCAACACGCATAATTCCATCCCTGGGGGTAGCAGTTTTTCCCCTGCCTTGCCCCAAAGAAAATTGGGATTGATCTCTGCGATAAGAATTCCCCGATCAATTCGGCTTGGCTGAACTGCCACACTCATAAACATCCGCGGTGATAGATTTGGCTGAGCCCGGCTGGATAGTACTGGATTTCCAGAAGCCAAGTGTTCAAGCTCGGAAGGCGTTAGTTCCGGCGGATCTGGAAGATTACCGCTCAGAGACGGCTCTCCCCGCGACTTGGCAAGAAGCGCCATCCCTCTGAATCGCTCGTTTTCACCCTCGTCGAACCTCGTATAAATGCGCTCTAAAGGGTGGTTGGGATCCATTTTTAACTCCGAGACGATTACTCTCAAATCCTTTTTCAACGACTGCAGCCGTTCGGTAATGGCCATTGCCATTGCCTTGCTTGCCTGGTGGCGTCTCTCACTGCTTTGTTTGTCGAGATTCTTTGTCACAATGTTAAACGAAAGAACTGCCAGAGCGCCGATGGGAACAAGGGCGCACACAATAAAGAGCGTGAAGATGCGGCGGCCGACTTTGATTCGAAGAAATGTTCTCTCGAATTTCATGACTTTCTTCCGAGTTAATATCCCGAAGCCAATCCTACATATGCGCCGTCATTAGCGCGGATGATGTCATCCCAACTGACATTCGCCGTCAAGGGTGGTATACTTTTCCCGTCTTTCCCCTTGCTATAGAGGTCATAACTCGTATTGAGAGGTACGAGAAACCTGTCTTTTCTCATCGCTCCCTTATTTTGATCAGTAAATTTCATGAATTGATAAGGATTTTCCCAGGGATCCAACAGCGATCCACGGCCAATAGCACCGAGCGTAGCCGGCGTTTCGCCGTGATCCGCTTCGTACGCCGCGATATCTTTTTCAACTGCACGGATGTCTCCGATGGCACGAGTGATCTTGGCATTGTTGAGCGAGTTGACGTATGAAGGAATCGCAAGCGTTGTGAGCGTTCCAATAATCGCAACAGTGATGGCGAGTTCGACTAATGTAAAACCAATCAGGTGAATCCTGCGCTTTTCAAATAAGAAAGCAGCGGAATCCCAAAAGCGCTTCTTTTGTCTCTCACTCGGCATCCTTATCCTATATGTCTTCGACGCCATGATTGAAGTTCCACGCAATCGCATAGCCTCTTCGACACTTTTTGCACTTCCTGGCAAAAGGCGCCGATAACTCAGTTCAACCAAACCGCATAGGGAGAAATGCCTTCCACCTAGACGCGAGGAATTAATGCAATTACCGTGCTTAAACCAGCGGGCTTCAGGGAATTCAGGCCAATTCAGCACTAGAATGAGATAACAAACGGGGAAAAAATTTCCCTTTATCGATCTAACATATTGCTATATAATCACTTAAAAAGATACCGATCCCTCGAACTCGTGTCACAGCCTGCAAAAAAAATGCTCGTTCACGGCGCGCTCTCGACATGTTGGGCGCCTTTCCGGACGCCAAAAGAAAATGCCCTGCAACATAATGATTGCAGGGCATTTCAATCGAAGGCATAGGCGGCTCAGGACTGCCGCCTGCTGTCGCACCGTCTATTTGCTTATCCCTACCAGATCCAGAATGAATGCGTACTCGAGGGCGATTTCCTTATACCGCTTGAACCGCCCGGTGATACCGCTGTGACCGGCTTCCATATTCGTTTTCAATAAGAGGCGATTATTGTCTGTTTTGAGTGTGCGCAGTTTGGCAACCCACTTCGCCGGCTCCCAATATTGGACTTGAGAATCATGCAAGCCAGTAGTGACCAGCAGGTTTGGAAAGTCCTTGGATTCGACATTATCGTAAGGCGAGTAGGATAGAATATAATCATAATACTCTTTTTCATTGGGATTACCCCACTCGTCATATTCGCTGGTAGTGAGCGGAATACTCTCATCGAGCATGGTGGTAATCACATCGACGAAAGGCACGTCCGCGATGGCGCCTTTGAACAAGTCCGGACGCATATTGATAACAGCTCCAATCAACAAGCCGCCGGCACTGCCTCCCATTGCAAACAGCTTCTCTTTGCTTGTGTACTTTTCGCTGATGAGATGCTCTGCGCAGTCGATGAAGTCAGTGAATGTATTTTTCTTTTTCAGCAGCTTGCCATCCTCATACCACCATCGCCCGAGCTCCTCTCCGCCGCGGACATGAGCAATGGCGAAGATGAATCCCCTGTCGAGCAAGCTCAAACGAGCAGATCTGAAAGTCGCATCCATGCTATAGCCATATGAACCGTAACCATACAGAAGCAGTGGATTTTGTCCGTCCTTTCTCATGCCCTTGCGATATACAAGGGAAATCGGAATTTCAATTCCATCGTCGGACGTGGCGTGCAAACGCTCCGTACGATAGTTATTTGAATCAAAATCCCCAAGAATTTCTTCCTGTTTGCGGAGAACCTTATCCCTGGTGACCATATCGTAGTCGTATATCGAGTTAGGCGTGGTCATCGATGTATACCCGTACCGGAGAACGTGCGTGTCAAAATCCGGATTTGTGCTAATATAGGCCAAATAAGCCGGTTCGCCGAAATCCAGGTAATGTTCTTCACTTCCATCCCATGGGATAACACGAATTTGCCTCAACCCGCCCTTACGCTCGGTGAGAACCAAGTGATCCTTGAATATCTCGAAATCACTCAATAACACATCATCCCGATGAGGAATGACTTCCTGCCAGTGCTTCTTCCCAGTTTTTGCAACAGCCGTTTTCATCAAGCGGAAATTCTTCGCTTCGTAATTGGTTCTGATGTAAAAGTGATCTTTATAGTGATCAACTCTGTACTCATGATCTTCTTCCCGCGGTAGAACAACAGTGAACTCGCCAGTCGGATCATCAGCTTTCAGATAACGGTATTCAGTGCTGAGCGTCTGATAAGATGCGATCATGATGTACTTCTTGGACTTCGTCTTGAATACGTATGTACTGAATGTTTCATCCTTCTCTTCATAGACCAGTTTGTCTTGACTCGGATCCGTTCCGAGGGAATGCCGATAAATTTGATAGGACCTCAATGTTGTCGGATCCTGCTTGCTGTAGAAGAGCGTTTGATTATCTTCCGCCCAGGCCATGTTACCAGTCACTCTTGGGACCTTGTCTTGGAGGGTCTCACCAGTTTCGAGATTCTTGAAGTAAATCGTGTAGAACCTTCGCCCCACCGTATCAACAGCATAGGCCAAAAGGTTCTGACCTGAACTCACCGTCGTTCTGCGTACCTGGAAGTACTCGTGCCCTTCCGCAAGCTTATTGACATCGAGCATGATTTCCTCGTTGCCTTCCAATGAATCCTTTTTACGGCAATAGATCCTATACTCCTGGCCTTCCTCATAGCGAGTGTAGTAATAATAATCATCCAGTTTGTAAGGGACGGACATATCGGTCTGTTTGATCCGACCTTTGATTTCTTCGAACAAGGCTTCTTCCAAGTCTTTGGCATGTGCCATCACTGCTTCCGTATATTCGTTCTCTGCTTTGAGGTACTCGAGCACGTCCGGATTTTCGCGCTCGTTCAGCCAGTAATAGTTGTCAACTCTCACGTGCCCGTGCTTCTCCAGTTTTTTAGGGATCACTTTCGCCATTGGAGGTTGCACGTCTTTTCGCTCTTCTTGGCCTTGCGCGAGATGCCCAGTAATGAAAATGAAACAAAGACTCCCAAAGAGCAGCGGTTTCAACATTTTCATGTGAATCATCCTCCTATATTGATCAGAATTGCAGCTTCAGTCGCAGGAAGCGAATCTAGTCAAGCGCGGGAGCGCAAGGTGGGATCCCCTGTCGCCTGATCCCTACACTCATCAACACATTGTTCGGTTATTATGCTAAATTACTTTTTCTACTTTCAACCTTTATTCTAGGAATGCACCCTTTGCTCGAATGAAAGCGGCCTCGATAAAGAATTCTCCCAGACCCTTTCGTATAAAATATCTACGGATGCGTAACTTATTTTGTTACAATTAGATAAGCATAATAAAGACATGAAGATAACTTGATCCAATTTGGCGCACAAGGATACTCAACTATAGTTTAAATTCGATCTCTTACCATTGAATTCTGACTATTGAACAAATGACTGGGGCCGGTGACATCGACACCACCGGCCCCAATCCGAAATCCTGTTTCGAAGCGCTTCTTACTTCAGAAGAACCATCTTCTTCGTCTGCGTGAAGTTCTTCGTTACAAGCTTGTAGAAGTACACACCGCTGGAAACCGGATTGCCCGCATCGTTGCGGCCATTCCAACCCTTGGTGTATTCACCAGCAGGCTTCTCCTCGTTCACCAGCGTTTTCACCAGTTGTCCCGTCACGTTGTAGATCTTCAAGGACACGCTCGCGCGCGCCTTGATCGAGTACTTGATGGTCGTACTCGGATTGAACGGGTTCGGGTAGTTCTGGGCCAGACTGTTGGTGAACTGCGGCGTGCCACCGGCTCCCGTGGGATCGTCCAGTGGGTTCCTCAGGAACCGGATGATGTCAGTCAGATGATCCGCACGATCGGGGATGCCAGCCGGACGATCGTCGCGGATGTAGTTGAAGCTGAAACTGGAGAGGACAACAGCGACTGGATTATCAAGGGCGTTTGTTGTATCGTACGATATAACGGCCCCATCGTTCGGATTGCCGGTCCCGCTGTACGTCATCTCGATCTTCGCATCTCCAACTGGCCGGATCATATCAAAGTCATTGATGATCGGACAGCCACCATAGGCAACCATTGTGTCGACACCAAACGGTGCTCCATGATCGAAGATTCCTCCGGGTTCGCCGATTACAAGAGGCGAGACGCCGTGATACGGCACGTGGCTGCCCGACACAAGCGCGTGCGGCATATAGGTTCCGATGAATGCAATCGCATTTGCGCCGGTCATAGTTGCCATCTCTTCGCACATGCTGTCTCCTGAGAAATAGATACCGGCACCACTGGGGTCGGGGTGTTGATCGAGGAAAAAGAACAGCAGGCCGAAGTCATCTGCCTTTTCTACCGCGAGCGTGCCGTCGCCTATGGTTGCGCTACGGGCAAAGCCACAGTTCCAGATGATCTTGCGGTAGAACGGGTGGAGCTGCGCTGCGACGTTTACCACACGGTTACCCGGACTGTTACCCTGAGCTGAAGACGGATTGCGGACGTCATACCGGTCAACGAGCTCATCGATTCCCATAATCTCGAACGCGGAGTCGAAGTAGGGCTGAACCCCGAAGCCACTCCAGTCGTCGACATACAGGATGTCTCCGCCCCTTGCAGCACCACCGCCTGGTAAGATCTGAATCTCCATCGCATTCGCGCACGCCTCGCTCATATCAGATGTTGTGCCTGGTCCTTGGGTCCACCAATTCATGACAGCGACGTTGTTTCTCGCACCGAAGAAGAACCACAGGGTGTCTCCATCCGTGAAGACGTGGTCGTTGATGTCAATGCACCACCTGTCTTGTGCAGGACCGGTACGAGGACCCGATGGCTCGGAAAATGCCGTATCGCACCGGAAGACATACCACTTTCTGCCGTCGCAGAACATCGAGTCGATCATCGGCCAGCGAAATCCGTCTTCCTGGAGCTCGCTTGGCATCATCTTCCCGGGCTGATCCGGCGGATCGATGCTCAGGTAAAAGAAAACCGAACCGCCAAAACCTGATATTGGCTCGGGTTCTTCGATGCCATCGAACGGGTCAGCAATCGTGATGGCGACCGAATCACCTGGCGCATTGTCGAGCGTGGTGTAGGGAAGCAGGTCAATCGCGGCATCGATTCTACCAGTGGAATTGACCGATCCATTTTCAGGGAAAGTATCCTGGAACAAATCGATGTCACGAGTGCTGAACTGTGGTCCCGTGGTAGAAATGCGCCGTAATTCGACTTCATTGATCAAAGGCGAGTGGCTGTGGCAATCTCCGGTGTATCCATTGCACCAGAAACCACACATATCCCAGCATGCGAGAGCGACCTGGATGTGGGATAGGCCAGGTTGGATTAGGTCACTGACATCCTGTGTGCTCGTGAACCAAGTCTTGTCGTCAGCGTAATAAACAAGAAGTCTGTCTCTCCATGGTTGAGGACAGCCACCGACCCAGGATCGAACGTGCCATATAAAGAAGACCATTCCATCCAGAGCAAGATCCCAGTACACATCATAAACGAGCTCAACGGTGGCACCGACACCTGCCCACGGAATTGCCGGTGACCAGATCTCGTTAAAGAGGAATTGTTCGCGCTGGTTCATCTTCGGAACTGCGAACTGAGCTGGAAATCCTCCACACGCATATGTCTCAGTTGACCCGTTGATGAACGCCCACATGCAAGTAATGTACGACTGGCAAGGATCTTCCTGAACCAGGGCGATGCCTGGGTAGAGACCGGCGAAATCGCCAAATCCGGAGAGGTTGCAGCAACTCCAATCACCATCTGTGGTGACGATATCGCCCGGACTCTCATCCTCGAAATCCTCGAAGTCGTAGACGCCCGCTACTTCCGCTCTAACCGTGACGCTGTCGAAGATGCATGCTCCATCGGTGTCCCAATTGCCGTCCTGGTCGGACCATCCGATGTCCGATTCGAAGTAGAAGCGGATTTTGACCGCGCCCCCATGACCCGAAGGTATGGTGTCCCTCACGAAGGTTTTCGTGCCGGTGCCAGTATAAGAACGAATCGCTTCCCAAGCATTGAGAGGGATGATGTCGGGGTGCGTTAGAGAGTCGCATGTACTCCTTGTCACATATTCGACATATGTGTAGTCAAACCCCGGTTCTGAATCCCATTGCACCAAGTACTCAATGTAGACTTCCTCCGTGTCGGGGACGTCGATACACTTGAAGCACCACTGCTGCTGCCAGCTGTTTCCATACCCGGGCAGGCGTGCATACGTGCACAGGATATTGTCGGAAGGATCCGGACGGGCACCCATCCAGAGAGATTGATTTCCTTCGAGTGGGACGAGGAGGCCGAAGCTTCCGCCGTTCAAACCGGCAAAGTCATCAATGTGGAAGTAGCAAGGTTGTGGAGTTAGATCAACACTTGTCCATCCGTCGGGGATACAATTTGGACCCGAATCGAATGTCCAGTGGCCGAGCACGAACGTGTCCTGCTGAACAGATGCTTTTAGGCCTTGCTGATCCAGCGGTCGATCCAAATCGAGGAGAGCTGGAGCTCTGACCTGGAAGTCGCGGTCGGCTGCGCTTGCTCCTTTCGGCGCCTGCCGTGCTAATGTTGTCGATGATATGGCAAACAGCAAGCAGAAGGAGACCACTAGGAGTCTTCTCATCGTTTTCCCTCCTCGTTGCGGGAAGGAAAAAATACGCGACAGCCAATTTGGCTAGGCGCTATGTAGTCATCCCGTTGCTAGACGATTAGCATTTCACCTCCTTTTTCGAGCTTCACAGGCTTCGAGTATCTGGCAAACTGAATCCCGCAAGCCCGAGCTGTGGATAAACCTGCCCGGCTAAAAAAAGTGCCGGGCAAAGGTCGGCACTCAGGGTGGTCAGCTTTCCACACCAGGCATTTTGGACTAGAAACTCAGGTTATCGTGGGGGAATTCATTGGGAAGGTAAAAAAAATATAAATACCTCTTTTGCTCATGTCAAACAAAATCGTTCACTTGATTGTTATGTTTGTGAACTTTTTCGCTAATATTTATTTTGAAAGTTTTCGATTTTCAAGACCTCTCACAGGGCGCACAGTAAATATTATCAAAGCAAGTGATACTTTCCCCAGCGTTTTATCTCGGTACTGTCATGTGCTATGTCAAAGACCGCACTTTCATCCTGGCCGCTTTTGATTTATCTTTTGCAATAGAAATAAAGTGCTGCTCACCTTGGCTCTTACTTAGCTTGATCAGGGAGGAAAAGCAATGGATAAGGCGAAACTCACCGATATTCGGACACAGCTAATCGATCGGCGGTGGCGGCTCGAGCGTGCCATTGATGAATCCAAGGAGGACACCCGGCTCGTGAGCCTCCTGCAGGAGGTTGACTTGGCCCTGGATAGGGTCGCCAACGGCACATACGGCATGTGCAAGACCTGCAATGAGCCCATCGAGGAGGACGTGCTCGTTGCAGATCCGCTAGTCTGCTTCTGCCTGGACCACCTCGATGCCGAGCAGCAACGGGCGCTCGAGCATGATCTCAAGTTGGCTTCTCGCATCCAGGCTGCTCTCCTTCCGGAGAATGGTTTAAAGAAGGGTGAGTGGCGCGTTCACTATCACTACGAACCGGCGGGCTTGGTGAGCGGCGACTATTGTGATTTGGTGGCGTTTGAAGGCGACGACGGGGGGCTGCTGTTTGTCGTCGGGGACGTTTCGGGAAAGGGAGTGGCCGCGTCGATGCTCATGTCTCACCTGCATGCAGTGTTTCACAGCCTGGCGGCGTTCGATTTGCCTGTCAACCAGTTAGTGGAAAGAGCAAGCCGGCTGCTGTGCGAGAGCACGATGTCGAGCCACTTCGCAACACTTGTTTGTGGAAGGGCCGGGAATGACGGGACGGTAGAGATTTCCAACGCCGGCCACCTGCCGCCGCTGCTGTTCCACGGAGATGAGGTGATCCGCCTCGAGGCAACCGGTCTTCCGGCCGGTGTGCTCTGCAAAGCACCGTACTCGGTGAGAAAGGTGAGCTTGGACAGAGGAGACCGCCTTGTGCTCTATACGGATGGCCTGTCGGAAGCAACGTCCGGAGACCTCGAGTACGGTGAGGAGCGAATCTCACAACTCGCGCTGCGACATGCAGGGCTTTCGCCCGAGGAGCTGGTCGCTGCATATGTAGAGGACCTGAACACGTTCACTTCAGGCAGCGCCAGGCAAGACGATCTGACCATCCTGGTGATCCAGCGAGCAAGTTAGGCGAGCCGCTATACACTAACGGGCGCACGCCTCGCTCGCTGGCGCCCCGAGCCGATGTCGTCGAGAACCGGGGAAACGATAAGCCACCACGCCCAGCGACGCAACTTGTTGTAAAACAATAGATCAAGATTTAAGTAGGAATTGATGGACCGAACGCTGCACGAAGAGCCGCCGTAATATTGATCTTCTCTTTGCCTCATGATGGGCTGCCCCCCGGAACCGCAGCCCGAGCCGGACCCGACGGGGCTTTTTTCGGTTGCGAGGCGCCAACTTCTGGCAATCTAGAATGTAATTCAATCAAGAGCCAAGTTGGCAGGGGGCGACGAGTCTCTATCACCATAGACCTAACATCAGATTTCCACTTTCACTCCCATCACAAGAAGGTTGAAAGATGAGCGAGACACGAAACCGCGGGAGGATCTGGTTCCTCGCCACCGCGTTCGTGGCCATCGCCGTCATCGCGTTTTTTGCCGGCCGTACCACGTCACCGCCGGAAGAGCGGGCTGCCGGCACGGTCACCGGCGTGGAGAAAGCGCAAAAGTACCGCACTGAGCAGATGGCGGCCGAGGATGTGACCGTGGGCGAGGAGGATATCCACGCGCTCATGCAGAGCCGCGAGTTCCAGAAGCTCATCGAGAAAGAGGACTTCCGCCTGGCCGTCAGGATGGATGACGCTTGGTGGCCCACGTCTTGGTTTATCTGGCGCGGCGGCTGGTAGTCAGGACTGCAATCGACCGCGAGGACCCCGCGTGCGTCGGCTCAGGGGATGCAGATGCTTGGCCATCCGTCATGGGAGGCCGGCGGACGCTTCGAGCAGAAGCCGGTGAACGCGGAAATACCGCTGGAAGAGGGAGAGGAGATACTGCAGATCGCAGCATCTCCTCTTCTCGTTTTATTGGGCAGCTCGAATGACGAACAGGCGGTCTCTCGGAACGATCATGGAGAGATCCGAGCAACCGTGCACAACCGGCTTCTTGGCCGACGGCCGCTCGCTCTCCCGGAGTTGCTCAACCCTTGATTCCAGTCTTCGTCGTAATCGTCTCCAGTCCGTGGGCCCGCGGTCCCGTTTCGGCCCTGCGCAGCATCCACGCGAAGAAGAACCCAACGAATCCGGAGATCGAGAAGATCCACATCCCTAGCGCATAGCCGCCGGGATTGGCCGGACTCGCGCCGGAAAAGTCGTTGGCCCAGCCGATGATCAAGTTGAATCCGAACAGCCCGATGTTTTGAATCATCGTCATGAGACCGTACGCCGTTCCCAGCCTCCGCTCCTCGACGATATAGGCCACCGACGGCCACAGGACGGCGGGAACCAGCGAAAACGCGATCCCCATCATCGACATCGGCACCCACAGGGAGATGTCTGCGTAGGCCATCATGAGGTAGACGGGGACGAGCAGCAGCGAACCGAACATCATGAACAGTGACCGCTTTGCCACCCGATCTACGAGGTATCCGAAAATCGGTGTGCAGATCATCGCGAACAGTGTGATCAAGGCTGAAAGACTCCCGGCGACCTCTCGAGTGCTCCCGTGCGCCTCCTGGAAGAACTTGATGGCGAATGTCTGGAACGGGAAGATCGCCGAGTAGAACGTCACGCACAGCAGGACGACGTACCAGTAGGAACGACCAAGACCAAACAGTTCGGAGAACGTGACTTTATCCGTTGCGCCCACTTCTCTCATCGTGTAACGCTTCATTGCACGATCTTCCATCACCCAGTAAATCAGCGGCCCGACGATGCACAGCGTACCGAATATCACTGATATGAGAAGCGGCCACTGCCAGTTCTCGAACGCCGCCTTCGCCCACGACGGCGACCTCAAGGCGAGATACGAACCCAGTCGAGCGATAGTGAGATTGACGCCGAAGGCAAATGAGAGTTCCTTGCCCTTGAACCACCTTGCAAGAGCGGTTGTCACGGCGACTATCAACGATTCCGCGCCGATCCCGAAAATGAGCCTGCCGCTCGCCATGATAGCGAGTTTGCCAGTAAGAACGGTGATGACGGCGCCCACGAAACACAGCACGCCGAACAGCATCGTGGCACGCTTCACACCAATTCTGTCGATGATGATGCCCCCGAGCAGCACCATGAAGATGTTTGGAAAACTGTAAATGGCGTTCAGCGTCCCGATGTTTTTGTCGGAAAATCCTAGCTGACTCTTGAGGAGATCGGCGATGGGACTCACCGCATCGTATACGTAGTAGTTGCCGAACATCGCCAGACTGATGAAAACAAGAACCGACCAGCGGTAGACGGCCGGTGGCGGTGGCCTCTCGGCGCCTTGCGCGCCCAGTGATTCGTTCATTTTATAGCTCCTTGGGGAATCAGTGCCTGCGCCATTGGAAATTTGGCGGCGAGTATAACATACATGAGGTGGGGGGTGCTACTTCGGAATAATAGGTTGCAAAGTAATTAGTTACGCTATCGCGGGGCCGCCGAGAAAACCGAGAGATCACGAACAAGAGGAAGCTAGACAATCACCTATTCCCAAACATGCGAACATTGAAACCTCAATGACAAGCAGGAAAATGCGCTCTGCTTCACATCAAACTGTGTCGCTGCCAGCCGCCGGAATCAAAAGGCGATTGAGCGCGACATCAAGTCACCGCTCAATCGCCTGTAATTAAGTTATCGTTGCCAAGTCAGCGCGGAGCGTTCTACAATTTGAATGCCAAGGCGAACCGGTGGACGCTTTCCAGATTCTCAACATCCTGCCACGCGTAGTCCACTGTGACGTTGCTGAATTGGAATCCCGCCCCAAAGCGGAATTCCCAATACCTGTCGAGAGCATCGTCGCCTGGATCGATCGGGTCCACGATATCGCTTTTATCCATATCCATGAAGATTCCGCCTCTAACGAATACCATTTCGTCATAGGCGAACTCCGCTCCGACATGGATCCGTTCGGCGAGGTCGTTCGGATGGCTGTAGTCGATGGCGCCGGTCACGCGAAAATCCTCGGCTGTGTACAGCTCATCCGCTATGCCCACCTGAAAAGCGATCGGTAATGGGTAGTACCCGAACTCTTCAGGTACGTTCACCTGCCAGATACTGCTGATATACGTGTTGCCGTAGTTGCCCTTGAACTTCATGTCGGGACCAAAGTTGGTAGCCGACATCCCGATCCTCAAGTTACGGAATCCGGTTTTGTACAAGGTGCCGACATCGAAGGCAACTGTGTAGCTGTAGAAATCGGCCACATCCGTCCTAACGTATTTGACCCCGCCGCCGATCGCAAACTTATCGGTGAATGCGCGGGCATACGTTACGCCGAGGGCCAATTCGTTCCAGGTGAACTTCCTGTTGGTCAATGTTCCATCGATGTCACTCTCGGTCGTCATTGTCATTTCGCCCGAGTAGTAACCCGTATAATGAATGGCCGCTCTGCCACCGATCCTCTCCCATATCGGGAAGGAGATAGCACCGGCGAACGCTCTCATGTCGACCATGTACTCCAGTTCGGAGAAATAGAACTGGTATCCTTCTAGGCCAACAATCGAAACGGGATTCAAAAATATGCCGGAGATGTCATCCGATAAGCCCAAGTAGGTATTTCCCATGGCTGCAGCTCTCGGGCTCATGCCCAGCTTGAGGAACAATGCCCCCACACTTCCCGCTCGGTCGCTTGTCTGAGCCTGGGCAAATCCCGCCAGGATCACGAGGAGAAGTGTTATACTGACGAATAGTCTTTTCATCACTTTGCCTCCATTAAGCTAAGGTATAACTACCTCTGCCCCTTTATTACGGCAAATTTTCCGAGTGCTTCTTCTCCGTTTTCAGCTTTGACCCGATAGATGTATATGCCGGATGAGATCGACTCTCCCGACCTGGTTGTCATATCCCAGAACTCCGACCCCGAGGGAGCATCATGATGAATGATGTCCACAAGGTTTCCTAGCAGGTTGTAAATGTAGATCGTGCACTGTTCGGGCAAATGGTGGAAACCGAGCAGCGTTTCGAACTCCTCGAGCTCAGCTTCGTTGGTGCCCACATAAGGATTGGGTGCGACGGTGATATTACCGAGAGCGGTCTCCGCCGCAGTATTCCCAATAACACTCGTGATGGTATTCTCATTTGCCCTTAGAATGCCGCTTTCATCCACCTCATACAAACGACTCGACAGGGCATAGGGATTGCTGCCGACGCCGTTGTCCACATCATAGGCCTGAACCCAGACATACGTGAAAAAGCCGGGTATCAAATTCACCGTTGTTGAAGTGACGGTGTTATCGAATGCGGCGACCCTTTCCCAGGGACCAAGCTTACTGATCGTGCTCACATAGATGAAGAAACTGTCTGCGATGGCTCCTCCAGCGATGTCGTTGTACGGCGCCCAATCGACGTTCAGCTGGTCGGCAACGACATCGACATCCAGATCCGGATCCAAATCCGGCGCCAGTGGAGAGATGGCCGATGGAGGTATCACCATCGCCCCATCGAAAAAGGCATGAGCATCCTGAACGTGATCAATCAACGTGCCCAGCCCGAACGTCGCGCGTGAGCCGTCGTCGTATCCCTCGCCGATGACGTAAGCCATCCAGAACTCAGCGGTTTCACCAGCTGATACATCATAGGGCCCGACGCCGTTCAAGATCCTGTAATCGAACTCGTCTTCGGGCGGGAAAGGATTGATCCATATTCCCGCCAGCCGATCGTATTGGTTCTGGACGGACGATACGTCGTTGTTCCAATCCCAGTAATTTTTCGATATCCACCGCTGCGTGATGTCAGGAGGATCACTTATTGGACCGCCGACAGGAGGAGCTGCCAGCAGAATCTGACCGATTGCATTTGGCGAGAGAAAGAGGCTGTCGACGGTCGTTTCGGCTTCAGGCTGCCCCGCGAGGGGATCGTAGTCCCAGTCTCTCATGTAAGCGAACTTGTACGTGTCGTCCCAACCGGCGAAGTCATCGAAGTAGACATCAGGGACGTTTACGTCGCCGACATCGCAATCGCTCATCCATCCCCACCAGAAATCATCGATGCTTTTTGAAAATGCAATCGTGACGTGGACAAAGATCCAGTGGTCATAATCCGGCACTCCCCACTGATGCCATTCGTACGTGATATCCATCCCCATATCGCCATCCACGGTATCACCTGCACTGACCACAAACGGTTTGGTAGCCGTGTTCACGTGTACTGTCAGACGGCGGTATGGATAGGGGTACCCAAAATCAGCTTCCGTCTCCACAATAGCTTGCTCGTCAAGGGTATCGTACTGTGCCCCATCGGAATCACTTCCATCCGAACCGAGATAGCGCCAAGCAAAGCTCCTTCCTTGTACGTACCCTCCGGCCCACATTCCGGCCTGCCAAACATTGGACTGGTCTCCTCCGCCTGGATAGTAAGCGGACAAATCCCAGTAGCCTACATAGCCTTTGTTCGAAATGGCCGGAAACCAAAACGTGCCGATGTGAAGATCGGTGAAGAACGAATCGTTGAAGGCCGTGGCATGCGGCGTTCTGTTCTTACCGTCCGTGAGCGATATCAATTTGTCCTTTTTCAACGGATTGATTTTCGCCTCAGGTCCCCCCCAATAAACCATGAGGAGGCAGGCTGCAACCAAAAAGCATATGAATCTTTTCATGACCGAAGGCCTCCCTTGCTTTAGAAGCTCACTTTCACTCCGCCCAGTACGCTTCTGGGTGGCCCGTAAACAGTGTAGTCACCAAAGGGCCCAAGATAGTCACCGGGATTGGCTACCAACCAGTTCCTCAAATCCTGATCCGTGTCATCCCAGTTTGTGAGATTACGCTGATCGAAGAGGTTGGTAATGCGCACAAAAATATCGGTATCGAGTCCAAAAACCTCGAATATTTTATGCACTTCCACATCGACATTGCTGATCGATGGGAAGCGGGCGTTGTTGCGTGATGGTTTCTTGGACAACGTCTTTGGATCGGTATACGGAGCTCCGGTTGCATAGGTAATCGCTATATCAGCACTCCAGTTCTTTTCCTTGCTGTATCCGCCGGTAAGCAGGAAGGAATGTCTCCGGTCCCAATCGAGATAGAACTGCTGTGTCGGAAATTCTTCGTCGTCGAATCTTCTCAGGGCGCCTTCGTTCCAGTTCGAGCTGAATCCCTTCGCTACCATGAACGTGTAGGCTCCGTGGTAGCGCCAGTTGTTGTAGTAACGCCTTTTCAAGTTGATTTCGAAACCGCGAACGTTTCCAAAACCCACATTCTGAAACGTGCTGTAATTCTCCCTGCCCTGCGGGTTGGATTCGGCTGTAGGTCCCAGGACAACCGTTTCTGACATGTCGGTAATATCTTTATAGAAGAAGGTGAGATCAACGGCGGTGTTCGTGTGCAGCAGATGGTTGATGCCCACCTCGTACGCGACAGTTTTTTCGGCTTCGATATCGGGATTGCCGACAATGAGCCAGCGCCCTCGCGTATGGAATTTTTCATTTTCATAGAGATAGTCAAACGAGGGCATCTGGAAGAAGTGACCGTACTCGAAATGCAAATAGCTGTTTTCCGCAATCGGGTGGGAAGCGCCAAGCCGGGGACTTAGCTTCCATTTTATGTCGGCATCTACAAGCCCGCCTCCACCTGGACGTTCGAGCTCGATCGGAGCCTGGTCACGGTTGGGCCCATGCCACAGGGAATCCGGCGCGTTGAGGTCATATGGGTGGCTGAAATCCTTGAAAACCTTATGGTTCGGATCGAAAAAGTCGAGCCGCAGGCCCAAGTTCATGATGAGCCCCTCGAACTCGAGCTTATCCTGTGCATAGACAGCTCCGCTTCGGGGCTGCACATCGTATTCGAAGATATAGTAGTTTTGCGTCGAGGCAAAGACGTCTATTTCCTGAACGTCATACAAGCTCAAGTCCACTCCGGTCTTAACCTCGTGCCTGCCTCGCTGATGTGTGTAGCTGCCGCGGAACGTATAGATTCTCCTTTTCTGGTGATCATAGTAGGGATTGTCCCCGCTGATCACGAAGTTTTCCTCGTCTCGTCTGACATCGAGGTCCCAATCGTACAGATCCTGGTTTTCCTGGTACGTGAGGGTCGGATCCCATTTCTTCCCCTGTTGTGCAATCTCCATAGTGCCGTCCAGGACACTAAACGTGCCTTTGACAAATGAGTTGTCAGTGATCATATGGCTTGCAGACAGGGCGAACCTGTAGTTGTCATTGTTCGTCCAGCGCCACGTCTCCGGTACCAGGAGTCTTTCGTACAAACGATAAGCGTCGTAGCTCGAGACGTGCTCATCGTTCTCGACGTTAACGACGGCTTTCAACTTCGTACCACCGTACTGGAACGTGAGTGTCCCGTTGTACAGCCTCACCTTTCCGGGACGGTTCAGCGATTCGATACGAGGCTGCCAGTCGTCCCACTCTGTTGCTTCGACGGCGAGCGCGAACTTCAGATTCGCCTTGCCTTTTTTGTAAATCGGGCCCGTGAGATTGAGCCGCTGTCTGAGCTCTCCCGTGTCCAGCGGGTCACCCGTATCACTCTTTCTCCACAACATGTGAATTGGAAGATACATCCTGTGCTCAATGGAACCGTGAAATTCATCAGAACCTTCGCTCGTAATGATGTTGACGATTCCTGAGCTGGCGTTCCCGTATTCCGCGTTGAATCCCCCCGTAAACACGACCATCTCATTTACGGACTGGGTCGACAGGTTCACTAGAGCGTTGTTTTGAATGGGATCCTGGATGGGGGTATCATCGATGTAATAGCCTACCTCCGTCGCCCGGCCGCCCCGAATGTGGGTTCCGGCTGCACTAATGGATGAACCCGAGATGTAGTTGACGACGTTTACCGGATTGTCCACCGGAAGCGCCTGGACCTCGTCCGCCAAAAAGATGTTTCTCGTCGAAGTGACATCTACCTGGACAAGAGGTCTCTCCGCTTGGACGACTATAGGCTCGATCTCTTTGGCGATAGTCGGTTCGAGTTCGAAAAGTAGTTCGCGAGTAATGTCAGGTTCGATGACCACCTCACTGATTACGAGGGGTGTATAACCTACATAGGACGCCTGGACGCTGAATTTCCCAGGCGCAACATTCAAGATCATGAATGAACCATCTTCGAGCGACATGGCCCCCAGAGGTGTGCCGAGAATAACGATATTCGCGTACATAAGGGGCTGGCCCGTCTCCTTATCCAACACTTTTCCTGTGATCTTCCCCACTACCCCGGCGAAGCAGAGCGTGGGAAGCATGATGCAAAGAAGGAAGACTGTGGCGGTTTTTGCCAAGCGATTTCGCATCACCTACCTCCTTTCAAGGACGACAAACTCAAACACCATTTCACCATTGGGTGCTGCCTTTTGGCGGGCGGCTCGTTGCTCCTTCCCGCGAACAGTGGCCGTGTCATGTTACCTTAGGGCACCGAAGCACTGCGGTAACACAAAGCGACCCAAGCCCGCTTTTCGAGATGGGAGGAGAATAGAAAAAGACCATGATCAACAGCCGCCGGTTCCTTGGAATCTGGGCAGCTTTCCCACATACAAACCAATGTTCCGCATGAGCAGAACCAATGTTTTGATACCGAACCGCGGCGCCAGCATGTGATCACCGAAGCCGCTAATCCTAAATGGGGAAAGGAGTTATGGCAGGGTGCAGCGTTCCCCTTCTGATTGCCGAGAGATTAGCACTTCTTTGAAAACCTGGCAAGTCAAAAGGCTTTCATATAAGGAGGTGGAGGTCTTATTTATGGCACAACTCGGCTGATCTCGAAAAATCCCCGGGGAAAAAGCTGTAATTGAGCCATGAGAAAATCTAGAAAATGAGGGGGTGCAAAGTTTGCGAATTAGGTTCTCAATTAGCATCTGACGGAGGTTTAGATTTGTCTTTTCAAATTATTTAATTTTCGTCTGGCGTCCTCGACTTCTTCTAATTCGGGATCCGCATCCTTCCAGATGTCGAGAAACTCTTCATACTGGTTGATCGCTTCCGCTTGCCGGCCCAACTTTTCATACGCCAATCCCAGTTGGTAGTATGCCTTCACCGCCATGTTGGGATTCCATAACCTATGGATCCTTTCCTCGTCATATCGGGATAATGCTGCTTCGAGTTCCATCACCGCTTCATTTAGCCTTCCGGATTCAGAGTAGCTCTTGGCCAGCGTATATCTTGGCAAAAAATCCATTCCGACTTCGATGGCTCTCTCGAGAGACGTTATCGACGCTTCGAGATCACCTTTTGCTCGCTGGATCAAGCCTACAGCATGCCAGTACTCATACCTCGACGACAATGACAGGCCGCTTTCCTCTAACGCTTCCTTCATATCACCAGCAACCTTTTCAGCCTTGGCAATGTCGCCATTCTCTGCCAAAAGCTCTACGTAATAATCTTGAAAATAGACATAGCTTTGACCCGTTTGACCGGGATAGGCCTCGCGCATTACTTCTATTGCTTTCTCGATTTCCTCCAGAGCACGATCCAGATCATTCTTTTCATGGTAGATAATCGCTCGCAACAGATGTTTATATGCCGAATACTCTCCTTCGGCCTGTTCCATCTCATCGGCAGCAATACCATGACCAAGGACATCGAAGGTCTCATTGAGCTTTCCCTTATATAGTGGGATGCGAGCGAGATAGCTCCTTCCCCAGGATCTCAGATCCTTATCTGCGCTGGAAGAGAGCTTCCGGTAGTAAGCTTCGGATTTCGCATAATCCTTTTTGTAAAGATACATATCTCCGAGACCTACGTATGAAAATGTAAAGCCAGGGTCCACCTCCAATGCTTTTTGATAGAATTCAATAGCCTTATCCAACTCCCCTTTTGCGGCTAGGAGTGCCGCCTTCGAGTCGTAAGGATTGGGCTCGTCTGGCGCTAACGATATATACTTATCAATGGCCCACAGAGCTTTATCAAAATCTCCGAGCTGTAGATACACGGAACTGATGTCGTTATAGGGTCCTTTATACGCGGGATCCAGTTCGATGGCCTTATCAAAGGCCCAGGCAGCCTTCTCAGGCTGTTTCAACCACCACATGTAAATGATCCCCAACCAGTAAAATGCCTCTTTTTCATCGGGGAAGCGTTCCGTGATGCGTTCGAGAATACTGACCGCCAGACTATCTTTTCGCGAATTGAACGCTTCGAAAGACTCTATGTAGAGCCTGTCTTTCTCCGTAACTCCCTCCGAGTATCGCACAGCTTTGGCCACCGCTTCATCAATTCCCGGGTAGCCATACGCAAATCTGAGCTGCGCCAATCTTAAATGTGCCATCGCAAAGGTGGAGTCATACTCAATAGCTTTACCGAAGCTATCCTTGGCCCCATCGAAGCGAAAACTGAAGAAGTGGTCCACTCCTTCGAGGTAGTTGCGATATGCATCCAGAGAATGCGTGGTCACATCCGCAACGGCCCGATCGAGCTCCAGCTTTGCTTCGCTGGGCAGTGAGAAATCTTTCCTTACCTCCTGACTCAGCTTGTCCACCACGGCATAGATGTCGTCTCCGACCTCGCCTCTCACCTGCTGCGGCTCCAGGATCTCGCCTGTCACCGCGTGCGAGATCGAAGACATCAACACAATGTTAGGTTCCGTCTGGATCACCTGGCCCGTTACCACCCAGTTCACGCCTGCCCGCTTTGCCACTTCTGATGCCGTGGTCCTGTCCACTATCTTCTGCTCTTTCTTGCCCAACTGTCTCAAAATATCGTGAATGCGCTGCTGAGTGATCACACGCATGTATTCCGATTCCGAAAGATCCGTGGTCAACAAATGCGTGATAATTTTGGCCGTTTGATCCTTGTCCTCGGGATCCTCCATGTTCTCGAAATACATGATCGCCATCGAGTTCTCCTGGGCGATCGCCTCCTTCGAGAGCGGCCTCAGCTTGTTGAAAAGAAAAAGCGCCAGGGCCACCACCGCCACCGTCCCCACAGAAACCCCGATGCGGTAGAGCCTCCTCCGCGTCCTTCTCCAGGATGTTCTCCACCTCAACCGGCACTTCCCGCCGAAGCGCCGTCACCGACTCCGGCTCCTCGTTCACTATCGAGTACGCCAACGCCGGTTCGGCCTCTCCCCGAAACGGCAGCTGCCCCGTGAGCATCTCAAAGAGCATCACGCCCAACGACCACACATCCGTCCGCCCGTCTGTCTCCCTTCCCAAGGCCTGCTCCGGACTCAT